>Ga0102908_1000062_pt1 | contig 31899 bp, 30 predicted proteins | sample Colrivmeta1557A3_FD_78500 | JGI IMG/M metagenome (GOLD analysis project Ga0102908, IMG submission 78500) | Estuarine microbial communities from the Columbia River estuary - metaG 1557A-3 | ecosystem: Environmental > Aquatic > Marine > Intertidal zone > Estuary | place: USA: Columbia River...
TGGAAATGTATACAGGCACATACTTCTTCAGCAGCTATAGTCCCTCCAGCCCCTGCAACAGATACGCTACGTTATAAAAGTAGTTATTGGGAAAGAGAGGATCTTTGTGGAAAAACTATGCAATCATGTAAATGTAGGTTTGGTTTTATTCCCGTTGCTGACTCAGCAAACAATGAAGCGCCTAAATCAGATAAAAACACAGCCGCAACTTTACCGTTCGGATCATTCCCTGGCACATTGAAGTTTTAATTATGATGCAATTTTTAGATGAAATGCAAGAGCATTTTGAAAAAGAGTACCCTCGAGAAGGTTGTGGAGTACTAGCAGTAATAAAGGGAAGTCTAAAATGGTTTCCTTGTGATAATGTAGCCACAGAAGAGGACGACTTTGTAATATCTTCGAAGCAGTATATAGATATATCGCATAGAGGAGATATAACAGCAATAGTACATAGTCATCCAGATGCAAGCAATGAGCCTTCTGAAACAGATATTAAATATTGCAATGCTACTGGAATACCATATTACATATTTAATTATCCTGATATGGAGTTAAATATTGTACAGCCTGAAGGCTTGCCTGCTCCTACATTGTATGGTAGAGATTACGAGTTTGGAGTAAATGATTGTTTTTCAGCGGCAAGAGATTACTATATTACAAAAGGTTTAGATATACCTTCCCGCCCTCTCTTTGAAGATGACTGGTGGGAGAAAGGTCTAGATTATTTTACCGATGAGTACATAGCTACTTGGGGTTTTGAAAAAGTTGAAGGAAATATGCAAAAAGGTGATCTACTTATTTTTACAATAAGAGCAAGTGTAGGCAACCATTGCGGAGTATACCTCGGAGAAGATTTACTCTACCATCATGCAAAAAACCGGCTATCATGCCGAGAGAATTTATACCCTTTTTGGAAAAAGTATATAACTGGAGTTTATAGATATGCAACATAGTGTTTACCTGCAAGGAGATTTAGGCGAGCGTTTCGGGAATAAGTTCACCGTACATACAGACAATTACAGAGATGTTTTTAGGTGTATAAACGCAAATCGTCCTGATTTTCTACCCTACCTGCGAAAATGTCATGAAGAAGACATTGGGTTTATTGTAGAGACTGCAGGAGAACAGATTGATCAAGAAGATCTACTACTACCTTTGAAAGAAGGTGATATTACTCTTGCTATTGCTCCTGCAGGCTCAAAGTCTGGCGTAGCAAAAATTATAGCGGCAGTCATATTGATAGTTTGGTTAGGTCCCCTAGTGTTCGGCAAAACAGGTGCTCTGGCAGCAATGGGAGAGGGCGCGGCTTTGACTATTGGACAACAAGCCGCCATAGCAGGGTTCATGATGGGAACAAACTTAGCTATAAAGGGTATACAACAGCTCATGGCTCCTGACCCTGCAGTTGATCAAGATAACCCTACTAATTACATATTTTCAGGAGGAGCAAGTAATCAAGTAGAGGGTGATCCTGTACCCTTACTATATGGAGAACTCCGAGTGCCTGGAAGACCTATAGCTGTAGATGTACGTAATGGAGGAAGAACAGGCAGTAATAATGTTATACCGTCTGGAAGCGGAGGCACAACAAGCGCAGGCCAAATCTTCGATGTACCGGAAGAAGCCGCATCATACAAAGAGCCATAATTTAGGAGATTATAAGAATGCCAGCTGGACCAAAAGGATATCAAGAGTACCTAGAATCGTACAATTCACACGTAGGTGGACAACAACGTCAAACCATTTCTGTCACGGATTTAATATCTGAAGGACCGATTCAAGGTTTAGTAGACGGACAAGCCTCCATATATTTAAATGATGATAGAGCGGCCCCTCTTTCACAAGCAGCAACTTCCGCTAGACTTAGTAAAGCAACTATATCTTTAACCAATAATTCAACTACTGCCACAATAACAGATGGATCTATTGTATTAGCCGATAACGGTAAAAAGTACCTTGTAGTTAAAAAGGGCTATGGTAGCATTAATGTTACAGCTACAAATCCAAGAGTGTCTAGTATTGATGCAGCGATCCATTGTACTTTAACAGCAGGTAGCTCTTTCTTTACTACTGCAATGGTATCTTCTATTTCGAGTATCTTATCTTACGTACCTTGTACATTAGTAACTACAAGCGATAGTGATGGAGAGGACAACGAAGGGCACGGACAAGGGTTTATATCTAGGCGTACCGATACTACAGTAGCTACTTTTACGGTAGGCTCCGGCGGAGGTGGAGGTACTTGGAAGCCTTCTGGAACGTATAGTTTAGAAGTAGATAGAGTTATAGAGATTTCTAGTATTTCTGGCTCAACAGTTACTTTGGCAAGTGCATGGGCAGGTACCACAGGTTCCTACAAATATGACGTAACAGGAACTATAGTTGAGGATGTAGATACTGTTACGCAGACCCAAGTTGCAAACTACGAAGCACTAACAACTCAATTCAGAGTAGGTACTAAAAGCCAAGAACCTTTTATAGATATTGGAGGTCATGGATCTACTTCAATAAGTAATAGTCCGAGTGCAGGAGGAACAATAGAACAAACTTCTGGATACGGAGACGGCACTCAAGCAGCAAAAGTGCTTGTAGGAAGCTCCAGTGCTGGTTTTAACTTAAGTGCGGCTCAAATACAAGAAGTCGATGAAGCACGGTTTACTTGGGCATATGGAAGCGGGCATTACGCGGTTAGTGGAAAAGGCAATAATCAACCTACTTATACACAATATTCTATAACCTTTGAGGTGAAGAGACCTGGACAAAGTTCTTTTGAAAATACAGATATTTTAAATAGAGAAGTATTACATTCAGGAGAGTATGTAAATGCAGTTACATTTGTACAGAAAATAGATCTACAACAGTATCGTCCTTTTATAGACTTTAAATTAACTATAAAAAGAATGAGTAATCATACAGGGCCGGGATACAAATCTAAAGGCGAGACTTACCATGACTGGCAGGGTATATCCGCAGCGAGTATAACTAATACTACTTGTGTAATAAAAGACAAACTTAGCCACCCCTACTGTGCCATGGCAAAAGTAGGTTTTACGTCGCAACAGTTTCAAGGAATGCCAAAAAGAGGCTATCATGCCAGAGGGTTAAAAGTAAAAGTACCTTCTAACTACGTAACACGAGAAGAAAATGCAGGTGTATCAACATATACTCGAAATGTGTCTACAGGAGTAGTAACTTCGACATATCAAGACTGGGACGGAGCATTTCGACGTTTTGCTGTTTATACAAATAATCCTGCTTGGGTCTTTTACGATATACTTACTAATAATCGGTATGGTTTAGGAGACTTTTTACAAGAAGAACATATTGATAAATACATGCTGTATCGTATTGCGAGATATTGTGACGAACTAGTAGACGACGGTAAGGGTGGTACAGAGCCTCGTTTTACTTGTAATTTATATTTCCAAAAACAAGCAGATGCTTATAAAGTAGTAAAAGATATAGCAACAGTATTTAGAAGCATGGTTTATTACTTTGATGGACAAGTATCTCCTATAATAGATGCTCCTAGCGGGCCTGTGTATACTTTTACTAAAGCCAACGTGATAGATGGAGCCTTTAGCTACGAAGGTACAGGTAGTAAAACTCGAATAAATCAATGTGTAGTTTCTTGGATTGACCCTGATGCAAACTACAAGGCTTCTCCTTTGTTGGTAGAAGATAGAAAAAATATAGCAGAGACAGGAAAAATTATAAGTCAAGATTCTGTAGCTATGGGGGCTATTACCGAAGGCCAAGCTCTGCGTTATGGACGATGGAAGCTGTGGACTGCGGCCAATCAAAGAGAGATTGTATCGTTTAAAAGTTCTCTTAATTCTTCCTTTATATTGCCGGGGGATATTATAAATGTTCAGGATGCTGATCGTTACGCCACAAGATATGGAGGAAGAATATCAAATTCTGGAACAACTAGATCTGTTAGTTCTATACCTTTAGATAGTTCTGTTACTTTAGCTGCGGGCAGTACTTATACACTAAGTGTTATATTCGACCAACCTGGTGCATTTGCCACAGAGACTGTAACTATTAATGGTACAGTTTATGCTAAAGGCGATTTAATAAAACAAGCTTATATAGACAGTAATGGAAACGGGACTTATACTCTTCAAGATATTAATACTGAAGAAAAAGCTGTAAACGCAAAAGCAACTTCAGGTGGAACAGACGCTTTAATTCTTAACTGGGCAGATACTCATAGAATAGAAACTGAAACTGTAACTACATCTTCAGGGACTACAAATACTATAACTGTACAGTCTGCATTTAGTGAAGTACCGAATGCAGAGGCTATGTGGGTTCTTACGGAAACTACTGCTGGAGGCTCAGAAGTTAAAGGATCTGCAAAACAATACAAAGTCCTTGCTGTTTCTCAAGGTGCAAATAGTGAATACTCTTTTACTGCAGTAGAGCATTATGATGAAAAATTTGCAGCAGTCGATGAAGATTTTACTACGTTTGTAGCAGATACAGTTTATCCTGCTGTTAGGTCTCTCGATACCGTGCCTCCCGTAAAAGACGTTAGGTCGCGAAATACACCAGAGTTTGCTGGAAGAGGAGGGGCTCTGCGAATTTCTTGGACTCCTCCTACGAATGTCGGAGAAGTACTGGGTACGTATGAACATTTATCAGGATATGAAATTGTTCATAATTTTGATAAAGTAAAAAATCCTATAAGAGTTATGGATCCTAATACAACCAGCATTCTTCTTCGAAATCTAACAGTTGGAACTTATAGTGTTGCAGTAAGAGTAATTAATACTCTGAATAATGTTTCTGAGCCAGTAATTATAAAAGTACACGTTAGTAATAATCATAAAGACAGAGATATTCCTAGACTAGTAGATGACGTACCGGTTGCTGGTACTACAACAGTAGGCTATACTGTTGACGGAAACACTTTTAAAGCAAAAAGATCTGGGTATGGAATTAAGCACCCAGGAAGCGATTCTTCTTGGGTAAATAATACAAATACAACCGCTACAGCATGGCAGCAAGATTGCAGTGATTTGCCAAATATAACATGGTCAGAAAGTGACAGAAACAGTGAAGGAGAATTCATTGTAGAACATGCTTATATACTAATGGATTTTAGTGATGCTACTGATAGATTTAAACTTTTAAAATACTACAAACCTACAGGGTCAGGTACTGCTCATTGGTATGATACAGGTACGGGTAATACTACTAATAGGTTTGGAAGTGCTTTAACTGGTACATTTACTAAAGCAGCAGAATCTTCAAAAGTTACGGGATCAGGTACAGCATTTACTACCCAAATTGAACAAGGAGATGTTTTAAAACTCGGTAGTGAAGAAATAAGAGTTGCTGCAGTAGAGAGCAACACTGTACTATATTTAGAAGTAGCTACCGATACTGCACATAGTAGTGTTTCAGGTTTTATTCCAAATATTCGTATTGACTACACCAATGATGTAATAATTGCTAGAGTTTATAAAACTTCTAGTGGTTTAGTGTTGGCAGAAACTTATTCACAAATTGATGCAATGCTTAAACCTGCAGGAGACTATATCGAAGCAGGTGGTGTCACTAATGACGAGATGGGCCCTGATTCTGTTGGTAATGATGAAATTGCCGATAATGCTGTGGGCGAAGATCAGATAAACGTATCTAGTGTATCTGCTATCTCAGCAAATCTTGGAAGTATTACAGCAGGTACTATGCGAAGTAATGTAACTGATTATATTCCAGATGCAAATGCTGCGCCCTCTGGGGATGAGAATGGTGCTTTTATTGATCTAACTGCAGGAAAATTTGTTTTTGGAGATGCAAATGAGTATATTCTATGGGACGGTTCAAATGTAACTATTTCTGGAGCTACTATTTCTGGAGCTTCTATTTCAGGGGGTTCTGCTGATGTAAATGCTACTATTACTGTTAAAGAAGATGGAACTACTCGACTAAGTTCTGCCGGTATACTGAACTGTACCACTGCTTTAGATGTATCAGCCTCAGGTGCTCAGGCTACTATATCTCATTCTAATATATCAAGAAGTGATGCAACTAGTAGTGCTTCTCCTTCTGCAGGTTCAACTTTTACGGCTGTAGACAGTGTTACTACTAATTCACAAGGCCATGTAACAGGTATAAATGTTAAAACAATTACTATGCCTGCTGGTGCAGCTGCAAATGATGCTACAATAACTTTCTCTGCCGGTACGTATTTGGGCGGTGGAGGAGCCATTACCGTAAACCAGTCGAGTAATGAAACCATAACATTTAATCATGATAACACAAGTCGCACTGATACTACTAGTTCCGCAAGTCCTGCTCATGGGAGCACGTTTACAGCAGTAGATAGTGTTACTACTAATACACAAGGACATATTACTGCTGCAAATCTTAAAACAATTACTTTGCCCGCAGAAGCTACAGTTAATAATGCTACTCTAACAATATCGGCAGGGACCGCTTTGGGAGGTGGAGGAAACTTTACAGCTAATCAATCCAGTAATGAGACTTTAACTATTAATCATGATAATATTTCTCGAAGTAATACAACGTCTACTGCAGCTCCTGGATATGGAAGTACTTTTACAGCTATAGGAGGAGTTAGTTCCAACTCTCAAGGGCATATAACAGGTGTAGAAACCAAGACAATTACTATTCCTGCTAGTGATAACACTAATACATTTAGAACAATAAAGGTTGATACTAGTGGTAATGGCTCTGCTAATAATACTCTGACCTCCACAGAAGATTTAATGCTTAAAAAGGGCACTAATGTAACATTAGCAGAGTCTAATGGTGTTGTTACTATTTCTTCCACTAACACCACTTATACTAGTAGTGATTTTACTCATGATGACTTAACTGGTTTTATATCAAACGAACATATAGACTGGACTGCAGATCAAGGTTCTACGAATATCCATACAGGTAACTATACTAATACTACTTATACAGGCGGTACTAATATTAGTCTATCCGGAACAACGTTTAATCATGACGATGTATCAGGCGGTTTCGCAAGTCCTGCAGGCACACTAAGCCCTATAGGAACGGATGGAAACGGAGATCAGACAGTAACACTATTATCTGCTGTCAGCCACGATGACGGACATATAACGGGAGCAAATACAGCAACTCTTACCTTTACCGGACCCGTAACTGTTGATTCCCAAGGTCAATTAGATATTACAGCAAACAGTATTACTGCTAATGAGATAGCTGCAAATACTATTACAGCAAACGAAATAAATGCAAATGCTATTACAGCAAACGAAATAAATGCAAATGCTATTACAGCGAATGAGATAGCTGCTAATGCTATTACTGCCAATGAGATAGCTGCTAATGCTATTACTGCCAATGAGATAGCTGCTAATGCTGTTACTGCCAATGAGATAGCCGCTAATGCTGTTACTGCCAATGAGATAGCTGCTAATGCTGTTACAGCAAGTGAGATAGCTGCTAATGCTGTAACAGCAAGTGAAATAAATGCTGATGCTGTTAGAGCAGAACAAATGCAAATTTCTAATAATAGTACTGGTAGTGCAGGTATTTTTATGGACTATAATAGCGGAAATTCTAGAATAGACATACGAGATGCTTCAGCATTACGAGTACGCATTGGATACCTAGGATAAATACCATGAAAAAAATAAAACTTGACATAACAACCCAAAATAGCTATAATTCTGTAATGGAGAAAATGAAATGAGTGCAGCCCGATACAACCTAGTTATTGACCAAGGTTCCGACTTTGCGGTTTCAATGGTTATCAAAGAAGACGGAACAGTAAAAGACTTATCGGGCTTTAGTGCTCGGGCTCAGATGCGTTCGTCAAAAAATACTACGTCAGTAGCCGCAACTTTTACATGTACTGTTGAATCCCCTCCTACGGCAGGAACAATAGTTATGTCACTAAATGCAGCTACTTCTTCTGCTTTAACTGCGGGAACCTTTTATTATGATATGGAAGTATATACAGCCTCAGATGCAACAGTTACTAGACTAATTCAAGGTACTGTGGAAGTGACTAGGGAGATAACTAGATAATGACGATAAGTATAGCACTAACTCCCGTTGTTAACGGTGTCGATATTACAGAGAGTACTACTACTATAGAAAGTAGTACTCTTGCTTTAGGGGCAGCTACTTCTGCCGGGTCCTTGCCTTTTACACCCCACGGGACTATTACAGCAACAAATGTTCAGACAGCTTTAGAACAACTTGCAGATCAAGACTTTCGTACTTCGGATACGCCAACCGGAACAAATGTTCAAGAAGGCGACACATGGTACGATACCACTGAAAATGAAATGAAAATATATCGCGAAATAAGCTCAGGAGTATTTGCATGGACTAATTTAGTAGTCACAAATACCGACGACCTTCTTGACGCAGGAGCCTTTTAAGGCTAACGGAGACCCTCAATGGCTCAAACAATTTTAATCAAAAGAAGTTCTAGTACTTCAACCCCTACTTCGCTCGCGAATGGAGAGTTAGCGTATTCATCAAATAGTAATAAATTATTTGTTGGTAGACCAGGAGGTGCTTCTGGTGATATAGATGCAATCGGTGGTAAGTATTATACTGACATTATTGCAGGCGCAACCGCAGCAAATACTGCAAGTAAGATAGTCCTTCGAGATGGTTCCGGTAATTTTACAGCCGGTACTATTACAGCAAATTTAACAGGTAATGTAACAGGTAACGTAACAGGAAGTGCAGGAACTGCTACTGGTAATGCTGGTTCAGCAACAGTACTTGCAACTGCACGCACTATCGGTGGAGTATCTTTCGATGGTTCTGCTAATATTAACCTTCCTGGTGTTAATGCGGCAGGTACCCAAGATACTTCTGGTAATGCTGATACTGCTACTGCTCTTGAGACTGCACGTACTATTGGTGGAGTATCATTTGACGGTTCTGCTAATATTAACCTTCCTGGTGTTAATGCATCAGGTACTCAGAATACTTCTGGTAACGCTACAACAGCAACAGCTTTTGCCTCAGGAAGAACTATTGCAATCACAGGCGACTTAGCATATACTTCACCTTCTTTTGACGGTTCTGGTAATGTAACTGCAGCAGGTACTCTTGCTACTGTTAACAGTAATGTAGGGCAGTTTGGTTCTACCACTGCTGTACCAGTAGTTACTGTTAACGCAAAAGGTCTTGTTACTGCAATATCTACTTCAGCCATAGCAACTTCTTGGACTGCTGCGGCAGACTCAGGAACTGCAGATGCTATAGCCGGTGGAGAAACCTTTACTATTTCTGGTGGAACTGGTGTAGCTAGTGCTGTTAGCGCAAATGAAGTTACTCTTTCTATCGGACAGGCTGTTGCAACTACTTCTAACGTAACATTCAACAACGTAGCTGTAGACGGTACACTTACTTCTGACGATATCACTGCAGCTAATATGACTGCTTCTGGTAACGTTATTGTTACTGGTAATCTTACCGTAAACGGCACAACTACTACTGTTAATTCTAATACTGTCAATATTGGCGATGCTATTATGACATTAAACAGTGATGAAACAGGAACTCCTTCAGCAGATGCTGGTTTAGAAATAGAAAGGGGTACTTCTACAAATACAAAACTTTACTGGGATGAGTCTGCTAAATACTGGGTAGTAGGAGATGGAGATACGCCTGCTTACTCTCGCGTTCTTACAGCTTCTAGCTGGGGCTCTGCATATACAGGCAACGTAGACGGCGGAACATTCTAAAAAAATTAAAAAATCTCTAGCGTATATACGCAAGTTTTAGGGAGGCCATATGGCACAAACGATCAAATTAAAGCGCTCCTCTACGGAGGGCGCAATTCCTGCTACGTCCGCTTTAGCTTTAGGTGAGGTAGCCATCAATACGTATGACGGAAAGATGTACATCAAGAAAAACGATGGCTCTGACTCTGTTGTAGAAATTGGTGGAAGCTCTTCTAGTGATACTCTAACATCTACTCACACAACCTATGAGTATGTTGCAACGAGTAATCAAACTACTTTTTCGGGATCGGATGTGTACAGTGCCACTTTAGCATACGACACCGGCACCCCTGCTAAAATTCAAGTCTTTTTAAATGGTATTCTACTCGACGAAGGGTCAGGTGCAGATTATACTGCAACTAATGGCACTTCGGTTGTTTTAACTACGGGTGCTACAACGGGCGATTTAGTTCAAATCTCCGCATATAAATCCTCTGCTGGCACTACAGCACTTACTATAGATACTCAGGCAAATATAAGTGGAAGTACAGCAACCACTACATCTACCTCAGTCACTACAGTAAATTCTTTTGCAGCATCGACTTTTAGATCAGCAAGATATACGGTTCAAATTACAAATTCGACAGATAGTACCTACCAGATAACAGAAATACTATTAATTCATAATGGAACAACTCCTGAAATAACTGAATATGGTTCTATACATACAGGTGCAGCAGTGGAAGCTACTTTTGATGCTGATATATCATCAGGAAGCGTAAGACTTCGTGCAACTCCTGCCTCTGGGGATACCATGGCTTTCAAAGTTGTCCGACACAGTATCATAGTCTAAGGAGGCATAGAGATGGCTAAATCAAAAGGCAGACTCCTAGCAGAACTACTTAGCTCTGATGGGACTGTAAAAAGAAGTAAAAACAAGGATGCTGTAGCAGCTAAAGAAACCGGCACAGCTACTAGTACGAGTACCGCTCAAAAATCTATAATTACATTTGCAAAAGCAACTTATAGATCAGCAAAGTACGTTATTCAAGTAACAAACTCTACAGACAGTACTTATCATGTTACAGAGTTATTACTTACTCATGACGGCTCAACTGCCAATATTACAGAGTATGGGACAATATACACAGGTGCCGCAGCTGAGGCCACATTTACCGCAGATATCTCAGGAGCAAATGTGAGACTACTTGTAACGCCTGCATCTGGTGATACGATGGCCTATAAGGTCATTCTACAGACAATAGCAGTATAAATTATAGAGGTATTAAAAATAATGCTTGACAAAATACCTCAAATCTCTTATACTGTATCAAACAATTAAAGTTAGCTTAATAAAGCAGGCCTAGGGGAGATGTGAACCGTGGCAACAAATCATAATTTTAGAGTCAAAAATGGACTAGAAGTAGGTGGAGTAGAGGTTGTAAACTCTAGTGGAGTATTACAATTAGCTTCTACATTAACTTCAACCACTCAGAACAGTGGTACAAATAATACTACACTAGCTACTACGGCTTTTGTAACTGCGGCAGTGGCAGCGATTGGTGATGGCCATATCGACTGGACAGGTGCTAGTGCAGGAACAATTCATGCCAGTAACTATACTAACACTACTTATTCAGTCGGTGACGGAGGTCTTACGACTAACGACTTCACTAATGCAGACCATAGTAAACTCAACGCTATCGAAGCTAGTGCTACAGCAGACCAAACGGATGCTGAAATAAGAGCAGCCGTTGAAGCCGCTACAAATTCAAATGTATTTACAGATGCCGACCACTCCAAGCTTAATGCTATAGAGGCAAGTGCAACGGCTGATCAAACGGATGCAGAAATAAGGGCAGCTGTCGAAGCAGCCAGTGACTCGAACGTATTTACTGATGCAGACCACAGCAAACTCAACGCTATTGAAGCTTCAGCCGATGTAACCGATACTGCAAATGTTGTTGCAGCATTATCGGCAGGAACAGGTGTAGCTATATCTGGAGGTGGTGCGATTAGTGTTACAGCAGTCGCTTTAACAACAGTACAAACCGCAGCCAATCAATCAGCTCATCTAGCTCTTACAGCTCAGGAAGGCGACATCGTAGTTCGCTCAGATGAGAATAAAACTTATTGTCATAACGGTGGTTCAGCTGGAACCATGAACGACTACACCTTACTCGCCACCCCAACAGATGCCGTATTAAGTGTAGCTGGTAATACTGGTGCAGTAAGTGCCGCTCAAATAGCTGCAGCAGTTGAAGCTGCATCTAACTCAAATACATTCACGGATGCCGATCATTCCAAACTAGGTGCTATCGAGGCGAGTGCAACTGCAGATCAGACAGATGCAGAGATAAGAACAGCCGTTGAAGCCGCAAGTGATTCCAATGTATTTACTGATGCAGACCATAGTAAACTCAATGCTGTCGAAGCGAATGCAGATGTTACTGACACTACTAACGTAGTAGCTGCTCTAACCGCTGGCACTAATGTAGCAATAGCGGCTAATGGTACCATTTCTTCTACAGATACTACTTATAGTGTAGGTGATGGAGGTCTTACGACTAATGACTTCACTAATGCAGACCACAGTAAACTCAATGCTATTGAAGCCAGTGCAGATGTTACTGATACTGCCAACGTAACTTCAGCGGGTGCTTTGATGGATTCGGAATTAACAAGTATAGCTTCAGTAAAGGCTTTAAACCAAGGAGTAGCTACTGGTAACAGTCCTACTTTTGCAGCTCTTACAATTACAGGTGCAATCACATCGGCGGCTAAAGCTGTAGGAACACAAACGGTTACCGCAACAGCGCCCTCAAGTGCGACAGGTTTTCCTAATGGACACGTTTGGTATGTGGTGTAGATCATGGCAACTATTAAGGTTAATGATAACGGAACGCTAAAAACGCCTTCCCAGATCTTCGTAAAAGGAGATGCTGGTACTCTTTATTCTGCGAATTATGTAGTCGTTAACAATAACGGCACACTTGCTACTACGTGGACGGCTATTTACGAAACTTCAAGAAGTACTACTACTTCATTCGATACCACTACTACCTTTGATACTACGACTAGTTTTGATACCACTACTACCTATAATACTAGTTATAATACGGACTCGACTACCTCGCATTCTACTACTACCTCGTTCAACACTACTAGGGCTACAAGTACTACTAAGGATACGACGACTACTTATACTACTTCATATGCTACACAAACTAGCCATAGTACTAGTCATGCTACTACAACTACTTATAATACTACTCACTCTACGACTACTACGTTCGGAACTAGCCATAGTACAACCACTACGTATGCTACAAGTAAGAGCACTACAACTACGTACTCTACGAATCGTAATACAACCCATACTACTCTAACTTCTTATGGTACTAGTCATGTAACTTCGTATAACACTACGTTTAATACTAGTCACTCTACAACTACTACGTTTGGAACGAGTCATGCTACGACTACTACTTACGATACAACGTATAATACAACTAAGAGTACTACGACTACTTATAATACTAGTCACTCTACAACTACTACGTTCGGTACTAGTCACGCTACGACAACTAGCTATAATACTACATATAATACAACTAAGGGTACCACTACTACCTATAATACTAGTCATACTACAAGTACTACGTTCGGAACGAGTCACTCTACGACAACTAGCTACAATACAACGTATAATACAAGTAAGAGTACTACAACTACGTTTGCTACAAGTCATGTAACTTCGTATAATACTACGTTTAATACTAGTCACTCTACAACTACTACGTTTGGAACGAGTCATAATACTACAACTTCGTATAATACTACAACCAGTAAAAGTACTACGACCACGTTTAATACAAGTAGGACTACTTCATATAATACTACGTTTAATACTAGTCATTCTACAAGTACTACGTTTAATACTACTCGAAGTACTACAACTACGTTTAATACAAGTCGTGGAACTAGCCATGTAACTTCGTATGACACAAGTAGGTCTACTTCTTGGACTACTACGTTTAATACTACTCGAAGTACAAGTACTACGTTTAATACTACTCGAAGTACTACGACTACGTTTAATACAAGTCGTGGAACTAGCCATACTACTTCGTATAACACAAGTCGTGGAACTAGTCGTATTACTTCATATAATACTACTCGAAGTACTACTACATCCTATGCGACTGGAACGAGTAAGACTACTACAACTACGTTTAATACGAGTCGTACTACAAGTCGTACTACAAGTCGTGGTACAAGTAAGAGTACAACTACTTCTTACTCTACGTTGACAAGTCGTACTACTAGTAGGACTACGACTCCAGGCTTTAACTCATCTAACCAGTACTGGAGAACAAATAGTTCGAATCTAAATCTTGACGCACAATGGGCGGGTTCTTCTGTTTCGGTCTCCGGTTCCGGTACAACATCTGGAATTTATAGCCGACCAGCTAATGCCTCGTATACTACTATAATATTTAATGGGCCGAAAGGGGCTCCTAGGCTATACTATACTATTAGTAGATCTACTTCGTATAGTACTTCGTTCAATACTACAACGAGTAAAAGTACTACAACTTCGTATAATACTTCTTGGACTACTTCTTGGACTACTACGTTTGCTACTAGTAAAAATACTACAACTTCGTATAATACTACAACTAGTAAGAGTACTACAACTACGTTTGCTACAAGTAGGTCTACTTCTTGGACTACTACGTTTGGAACGAGCCATGTAACTTCGTATAACACTACGTTTGCTACTAGTAAAAGTACAACTACTACATATCCGACAAGTAGAAATACTACAACCACATATCCGACAAGTCGTGGAACTAGTCGTACTACTACGTTTGGAACTAGCCATACTACTTCGTATACTACTACGTTTGCTACTAGTAAAAGTACAACTACTACATATCCGACAAGTAGAAATACTACAACCACATATGCTACAAGTCGTGGAACTAGCCGTACTACTACATATCCTACAAGTAAAAGTACAACTACGTCTTATGCTACGGGGACAACTAAAACAACTTTGACTTCGTATAACACTACTAGAAGTACTACAACCACATATGCTACAAGTCGTGGAACTAGCCATACTACTACATATAATACTACTCGAAGTACTACAACCACATATGCTACAAGTCATGGTACCAGCCACTCTACTACGACTTCGTATAATACTACTAGAAATACGACGACTACATATGCTACAAGTAAGAGTACTACTACTACGTTTGCAACTAGCCATAGTACTAGTCACTCTACTACGACTTCGTATAATACTACTAGGAGCACAACTACTACGTATTCTACAAGTAAGAGTACGACCACTACGTATGCAACTAGCCATAGTACTAGCCATTCTACTACGACTTCGTATAACACTACTCGTGCTACTACGACCACATATGCTACAAGTAGAGGTACGAGTATAACTACTACGTATGGAACTACCCATAACACTACAACTACGTATAGCACTGCGTTTAATACAAGTCACTCTACTACGACTACGTATAACACTAGCCACTCTACTACGACTTCGTATAATACTACTAAAAGTACAACTACTACATATGCTACTACACATAGTACTACGACTTCGTATACTACTACGTATAATACTACTACTAGTCATACTACTAGTCATACTACTACTACTACTTTCGATACAACTACCACATTTGGTACGAGTAAAGCTACTACTACATCCTATGCGACTAGTTATGTTACAACACGCAGCACCAGCAAGCTCACAGGTACTAGCAGAGCTACAAGCACTAGCCGTGCTACTGGAACGAGCAGGGCAACAAACACCGTTGTTTATGAACGTCTTACTGCCACAGGGGCGCAGACTGAAGTAACTAGCGGATCCGCACACAATACACGATACTGGGATGGGTCTCAGTGGGTCGAGGACTAATGAATTTTGAAGAATTGAATAACAAGTTAGAAACTGCTTTAGATATTATTATGGAACATTTTAGTGAGACAGAGGATAGAATAGCAGAATTAGAGGACGAACTGGAGAGCCTTAAAAATGGCATTAAAGAAACTAGCAGATAAAGATGAGCTGGGTAATCCAGTAGCACATTTTTTTAAATCAGGAAATGTACTAAGAGGCAAGGAATTTGATTCTTTGATTAAATTAAAAGAATTAATACCTACATCAAGCCCACAAGGATGCAATGTTGAATACGACATATGGTATGATTTTTCCGAAGGCAACAAAATACATGGGTATTGTTATACTGATACGCTAACACAGTTCATATACCTTAGAGTCGCTAGTTGTAAGTACGCTAAAAAAGCTATGAAAGAAGCTGCATCCGGTCCTATTACGGAAGAAGGAGAAAGGCTTTTTAAGGAAATTGCAGATAATAGCGTAGATAAATACAGACTTAGAAAGAAAGGCATAAAGCATGACTTTGTAATTTTTCTCCCCGGCACCAACATATTAAATACTGTAGTAGATTTTGATAAAGTAGATAGAGCAGTAAAACAGGGAGCAATGTTAAAATGCCATCCTCTTACTTCTCCTCCTGCTTTTGAACATTTAAAGCATAGATGGGGAAATGCGGTAATTGACAAAAAAGTAAGTGGGCATGAGTTACTAGAAAATGCTGCTATTGTAGGATACTGTAATAACTCTGAGATGGGCATGGTGGCGTTAGCAAAAGGTAAAACGACTTATCACTTTGGTTATAACAATGTATGGATGACGTATACAGCTATATATAAAGCATTAGAAGTAGATGACGTACTCAGAGAGCCTAGATTTAAGGCAATTTTATCTAGTAAATACGCGGGGTTAATACCTGCAACGATTGAGAGCCCTCAGGAACGTATAGACTCATTTTTTAAACAATATTCGGAGGTGCCTCATGTCTTGCCGAAAAATACTAATAATTAAATGTAATAACTTAGAGGCATTAACTATAAATAGTATAAACAAAAATATGCCAGGATGGCAATATAAAGTAGTTCCTTTTAAGGATGGGTATATACCAACAGCTTTAAATAATACTAATGAATTAACCTTGTGTGTACGAAGCGGAGTAATACTTAACATACAAGAAGGAGATATGCCAGGACCAGAGTTATTAGATGATTATCATATTGCTATTAGTCGTGAAGGAGTATTTACTGACAACAAGAGACAAAAACATATCTATGGATTAATAGGTAAAGATAAAATTACTAAAAAAGCTATAGATTTATCAGTATTTTTAATTAATCCAAGTAGGTGGGATGTGGTCCCTCTTTCAGATCAAGGAGTTTTAGGGCAAGTAAGAAGGCTTCGTATGCCTAGATTTATGAACCATAAGTCCGATCCTATAGTTGCTAAATCTATAAGTGGATATGTTGCTTTAGATTATGGATTATTAAGCTGTCAAGCCTCAATTCATAACTATATTCCTGTATTTTTAAAAGGAGAGGCGAATGGTAATGAGATGCTATCTTATGCACTTGAACTAGCACTTCCTTTACTAGACGGATTACCGGAAAAAGAACGATTAAAAGTTGAAGCAGTTGCTTCAAAAACACACAAAAGAATGGCAAAACTAAGAAACGGTCTAGCAGAATGCTTACCTTTAAGGCCATAGGAGAGCGAAAAAATGAACGTACTCATTATTGGGTATCATCAGCAATTTTTTTATCAAGCCAAGCTACTGGCAGATGCTGGTCATAATGTCTATATAGCTACGGGGACAGGAACAGGCTCTTTAGATGAGTACTCTGTTTCTATAGGGGCAGTAGGAGTAGTAAAAGAACCTTTACCTGCTGTGGATTGGACTGTAGATAACTGTACTTGGATTACGGATGCAATTACTGCGCATTCAATAACTCATGTAATTAATGGTCTTCCATGGGTTGCTTTTATAGAAAGTATAATACCTGAAGATGTTGTATATTTAGGGCCTAATGTAGCTGCTGCCGAGCTAGAGACTAATAAGTTTGCTACAAGGGCTGCTATTAGTGCCTTAGGATTACGTACGTCTCCTGTTTTATTAGAAGGTTCCAGTGCTAATATTGCTGCAGATTTAACGTCTTGTACAGAACGACCTATAGTGGTAAAGCCTAAAACTGTTTTCCAAAACGCTATTATTCTTCAGGCGGGTGAAGAGGCCACACTGACGTCTCGACTAGGTGAAGAAGATGCGTACGACTATTACTTTGAACGTTTTATTCCTAATATGGTTACAGAAGCCTGTGTCTATTTTGTTATCGCTAATGGGCAGTGGGCTATTAGCTCTACATGGGCTCTAGGTGGAGAAGCTACGACCAAGGGAGTTGTATTGCCTGTAACTTCTTGGATGGGGCATACTACTTCTGATACTTTAAGTAGTGATGATGACACGGCAGTCAGGGCCTTTGCAGCTACATTCCTAGATATGGCTAAAACGAAGGGAGGAAACTATGAGGGAGAACTTTATGTAGGGATTGATAATGCTGGACTTGTCCATTGGATTGAGTACTCTAGTAGACCTTCTTCTCCCAATGTAGCACCTGTTTTCTGTTCTGCTGCGGAGTATATACAATCTCTAACTTCTGACCCAAGTATTATTGCATCAGCTTGGCCGTCTGATTTTAAATTCACCGATCTTGTTGCATCTGAGGCACTGGGTTCTGTATACCCCTACGATCTACATGCAACTCATAGTGTTCCAATACCTGTAGGACTAACTAAAAGAGGTTCAACTTATTTATTAGAACATGGAGGTTTACGATTATTTTCTGAAGGTGATTTACCCAGTGAGTTTGTTACTGCTATTAATGCATCTGGAACTTGTACAATCTCATAATAATAAAAAAGGGACTGTAAAGTCCCTTTTCATTTTACTACTCATCGTCTTCCGTAGGATCTTCTAGTTCCTCTTTCAACAACCTTGTAAACGCCTGTAGACCTACATCTATTTGATCTTGCCTCATACGTGCAATATTTAATTGATCCTCTAGATCTCGGCATTGATTTAAAAGGTATCTACCTTTATTTGTGAACTCATCCAAAGGATAATCTATTCCATCCATTGTAATAATTTCTGGTTTTCTTTTTGTTGCTAGTTCCATTATAATGTCCTCTAATTATACTATCTCACAAGCCCCACCTGCGCAAGCAAGTTCTTGTGACCCTGTTGTGTTATCTTCTTCTTCAAATTGAGATAAATTCTCCCAATCCACATTGTGTGGCATAGCCGCCACTAGCTTTTCATATTGACTTTCATCAATTTCTTCGTATGGAGCTTGTTGGTATATATGATCACTTGTAGGAAGTAAACTAATTCCTGAAACTGTATCAAAATTATCCCAAATCCATTGAGCGACCTTTAAAAATTCGCTATCTGTATAGTATACAGTCACACTTGGTTTATGTTCACACCAAAAATCTTGATATGCTTTCCATAGTTTTAACTGTTCCATAGCTCCTACTTGTTTTACTGTTACTGATGTCTCGGGAGACTTAACAGGAAAACTAAATACTGCTGTACTATCATTCATTATATCTTTTTCTACCGGAAATCCTGCTTTGTCCATATAGATTGCAAGCGGGTCTTTGCGATCTGACCGTACTCTACGGATATAATGCTTAGAAAAACGAGGATGGATACCACTAGCACTATCAACGAGCTGAGAAACAGTACCACTAGGTTTAACGCATGTGATAGCCACAGATTGATTAACTCCAAGCTTTTCCGCCCATATCTTATTAGTTTCAATTGCCACTCCTTTCATTGCTGTAAGCCACTTTTCGAGATCAGCGGAAGGCTTACTTAATAACCAATGATCCATAATACCTGTTAAACTCACGCCTAACAAAGCCTCTTCTTCCGTATTTCTTTTCCAACGTACCCGTAGATATCTAAAATCCGTAAGGGTTGACTGCAATGTACCAATAATAGTAGCAAGACGTACTTTTCTCATTAGATCATCTAAGTCGTCGTCTTCTCGTACCACTACTTCCGAAAGATTACAGAATTCGTTACTTCTTAGAATAATCTCAGAACATGGGTTTGTTCCAAAATCTTGCTCTGCGTCTCTTCGTCCGTTCCTTCCTGCTATTTTCTTAGCGGCAACACGACTAAAGATACCTCTCTCACCTGCTTTACTATCATATAGAGTATGCATCTCAGATAAAAACGCTTCAAAGTCTGGCTTTTCGGTATAAGCTACTGAGTTGTTTGCTAAACGTCTCTGACCTTCGCCTTCCCACCACTGTCCAGACTTAGCTTTTGCCATACGATTATCGGATAGATTCGACAAACTGATTAAAGCAGAACGTCTTACTCCTCCAACAACTACGATATCGGCAATTTTACAGCATACGTCATGGCACTCAATACTTGTTAGTTTACGCCCTGCTGCTTTAGTAAATACCCCTACACAGAAGTTGAATAAATCATTTAAAGGGTCTGGACCACTTGCTCGCCCGCCAAAGGTTTTAAGCCTGGCTCCTGCTGGACGAACTCTACCCATATCCCAATTTGGTATTTTACCTGCGTAAAGCATAGCAATCAACTCACGAAAGGCACTTGCCCACCCTAGTTTACTATCACTTACTACAATAACTGAGTTTGTTTTGTGAAAGCTCTCAGCAACCTCTGGTAGTTTAGCAATAAAGTTACGCTCAACACTAAATCCTACACCTGTTCCGCACATCAATACATACATAAGCTCATCAAAAGCTCGTGGATGATCAATATGTAAATAACTACAGTTAAAACCTGCCACGTTATCACGCTTCAGTGCTTCCCCTGCCGTCATCATACATCTCATAGAAGGCATAACCTCTAAAGCATGAATAGCTTCATAGATTTCTTGCCCACTTTCATCGTCAAGTTGTTCTCTTTCTTTAAAGAAATTAATATAACGGTTTACTGTTTCTTCCCAGGTCTCTCTGCGACCCTCGCTTTCTATCCATCGAGCATACCTGCTCTTGTGTATAAAACTTTGATATTGGTCCATTAAACCATTCTCCCTTGTATTTCGGATATATTATCCTTACCGATTGCATCATCGCAATATGTTACTAAATCCATCAATTCATAATTCTTTAGCAAGACATCTGCATTCGCATTCAGCTCTTGAATATACTTATAATGGCCCGGAATAGGTACGTTATCATAAATTGTCATAGCATCACCATAGTCTTTAATTAGCTGTTCAGCTCGTTTTGGACCAATACCAGTGATACCAGGAACATTATCGCCTTTATCCCCTGTCAAGCACTTAAAAGAGATATACTCTTCTGGAGCTACGTTATAGTGCTCACTCCAATTTTCTATAGTTACTTCTTTGCGAGTTACATAAGAGAATCTACTTACGCCTTCTTGAATCAATAAGTCCCAATCTCGGTCACTTGATATTAGCCATATTTCATCGAGTTTATACTTAGTCTTTTGTTTAACTAGGTGGGCAGCAAGATCATCTGCCTCTACACCTTTAAAACGTAGCACTGTATACTTTTCTGCTAGTAATTCTAATGTTTCTTCGTACTCTTCAAAGAAGTCTTTAAAGGCTTGCGCCTCTTCTTCTGTTTGCTGGTCGTACTTTTCTTTACGATTTTGTTTGTACTCAGGTAAAATGTCTTTTCTATATGTAGAAGAACCCCAATCCGCAGTAATAATAACATTACTACACTTATAAGAGGCTGCTAGTGACACTACTGTTGCAACATAATCATTTCTAAAATCTGTGCGACCTGCGTGTTTCCATCTAAAGGCAAGGTTTAACGCATCAACAACTAATGTACGTCCTGCCATGCCCTCCATCTGCTCTGAAAAACTAAAAGCCACCGATCCACTCCACTTTCTCTAGGTTTAACCAATCTTCCGCAAGTAATATATAACAGTTTAAGAACGCAACATATAGATACTCTTTAGTATTAATGGGTCGTTGTTCTACTACTACAAATACTTTTGATCGGTCATATTTAAAAAATAGCATAGGCTTTTGATCGCCTCCTGCCGCTTGTATTACTATCTTTTTCCACCAACGTATAAGATTATTCGTCTTAGGTTGTGTAAAAATTTTATCTGTTAAAGGAGAATCCTTATAGTTCTTTACTTCGATACAGAAATGATTTCTTTGATTTGGGACATATAAGTCTCCTTTCAAATACTCAAGAGCCCCAGAGGCTGGGACTCTCTCGAATTTCAATCCTGTAAACTCTCGAAGCATATCACGTACTAGATATTCGCCCCTCGCTCCTTTCGCTCTTGAGTCTACCATATTCTTCCTCGTTTAATCCGCATGATTCACATCGGTTATCTTTACATACAGTTATTATTAAATATCCGCATTCATGCCTCCAATAGTCCTTTGTTAATTCTGCGCCTCTTATTACATTCCACCACTGTCTACGCCTGCTACTGGTCATTAAAACGACCTGCTAACTGTGCCAATTAGTGAGTCTCCCTCATCATGTTTGATATAAGATACTCCCCAATCAAAGCCTGCCCATTCAAGACCGTATCCAGCCTGTATGTAGTCTCCTTCGAACTCTTTGCCAAATACTCCATAAGTTGTATAAAGACCGTTCCAATTAGCTGTTACAGAAGTAAAGTCATAGTCCATACCTTCTTCTCCGTCCCATGTACCATAGCTATGAGCTACAGAGAGGAACTTATAATCCAATCCTAGATTTACTTCTTCATAGGTTTCGTCAAAATCACCTGTGTAGTAGTACCCTGTCATTCCTGCTGAGGCAGTAAGGTCGCCTAATTCCCATGAGTAAGAGCCGTATAAATCTACTTCAGCTCCATCACCTACATCTGCTGTCCATACTCCTGCTGAAAAGCCTCCTGCTTCTATATCAACCCCCGCATTTAAAGAGTCTGCGTGTTGAAATATGCCTCTATAATGGTACTCTGATGCATATCCTATATTTCCTGAAAATTCTACTGCACCTACTATCGCACTTAGTAGGCATAACGATATTAATTTTTTATGTTTCACTATTTACTCCAATCCACTGACGTTGCCGTTCTTGACCACCTCAATCTTTTCCAAGAGAGGGTGCGTCCAACCATGTGATACTATATAAGTATTAAGAGGTTCATTTAATAACACCTCCACCATTTTCTCGCGTCCTGCATCATCTAATACATTTATTACTTCATCCAAGAATAATACATTTATCCTAGACTTAGAAATACTACTCATTAGCTTGCGAATGGCTATAAGAGTGGCGGTGTTTACTCTAGCTAATTCTCCTGAAGAAAGGGCTAGAATATCTACTATATTTCCGTTGTCTGTGATTTGTACATTGAGTTTATCATTTGAAACTATAAACTCAAGAGTGAACCTGCCGTCAGAGAGTTCAGCCAAATACTCATTTGCTAACTCTTCTAATTCTTTAACTAGGTTTTCAATTTTATAAGCAAGTAGCCCGTTAGTACTGAAAGACTTTTTTAGAATCTCTAAGGAAGTCTCTAATTTACTATGGTTCTTTAACTCAACTTCGCATTGCTTCAACTGTGTTAAGAACTCTTCAGTTTGTTCCTGTACTACTTGGATACGGGTGTTTTGCTTTGTTCTTCTTTCATTCTCATCTGCGATACTTTGTCTAAGCTCTTTAGTTTGAAGTAGGTCAGCTCGTATGCTCGCCACCCTTGCTTCAAGCTCGTTTTTATCCACTGGACTCGCTGGAAGGGCTTGGTCAATAGAGCGAAATAAATCTTCCCAATCTTTTTTTGCAGTTGAGTTTTTAACGTATATGTCGTTACTTCGTTTGATGGTCTCAATTTCATCGTAAATTCCCTCAATTTTTTCCTGTGCTGTCTCCAACACCTCTTGCTCAACTGCAATCATCTCTTGTTTAAAAGAAGTGTCTACAGGTTGCTCACAAGTAGGGCAATGATCTCCCAAACCTTTTAGCTTCGTTAAAAGCCTCTGTGCACCCGTAGCGGCTGCTTTTAAACTACCTACTTGGGATTGTAGCCCATCGTAGGACTTTAAATCAGTTACAGGTGAACTGTTAATGGCACCTATATCTATTGATCCCAACAATGTCTTATATTGATTATTTTGTGAGATTTTTTTATTTTTTTCAGAGATATTTTGAATCTCTATCGTTAAACGACGCAAAGACTCTTCGTCTTTAGTCGTATCAATATCAAAATCTTCCAGAGGAAGTATATTGGTATCAGTCAATTTATTGTTGGCTAACCATTTCTCAATAGTTGCTAATCTTGAGGTGATCGTGGCAGTATGGACATAAGCCTCTCTAGCAGCCTCTTTGAACACTTCAAATAACTCTACATACTTCTCTAGGTGTAATAAGTCAATTAAGAACTTCTTTCGATTAGCATCAGTAGCAGTTAAAAACTGCAGGCTTGCATTTGTATTCTGGTACACTAATTGAGAGAAGGTTTTAAAGTCAACACCAATAATTTCTTGAATGCTTTTATAAGTATTAGTAGCCGTATGACTACTAATATCTTCACTATTTTTTTCTAGTTTCACTTTAATACTAGACTTTCGGGTAATAGTTATCTCATACCTATCCTCATCTTTAGTAAATGAAAGATAGATATTATAACCATCGTTTATGTATCTGTTGGGAATGTCTGCTTTCTTTATGCCTTTTGAGTTCTTGTTATACAAAGCTTCCTCAATAATCAATGGTATAGAGGACTTCCCCATACCATTAGTGCCAATAATTTGTGTTACTGTATTATCATTGAGTGTTAATTCATTACCAGAACCGTAGCTAAAGCAGTTATCCCATTTCAATGTTCGCAGCGTAATCATTATAAGTTCCTAAGATATCCGGTATTTTTTCGGGTGAAATTTCTAAAATATAAGTTAGATACTCTACTAATTCTTCGTCTATAGACATATCTTTGTTTATTATTAAAGAGGCTTCAGAGTTTCTTTTAACTACTTTCTTATCAAGTAAGTCGGAGTTTTTAACAGCAGCCAGATCATGAATGTCACCTTCTATCTCATAGATCGTGTGATCATAATCAGTAGGTATCATATCACTAGGATCTGATACTGTTTGGCGGATTAATTGTGGAAGTTTAAACTCTTCCCACATCCAACTCCAATCACGTTCATTGATAAGTAGATACCCCGTTTTAACTCTGCTCCTGTGAAAAGAAGTTGTCATAGGACTACCTGGATATACAATGTTACGTTGGGTGTTGCTATGAGCGTGTAAATCTCCTGCAAATACTACAGGGAAGTCAGCTAATAAATCTAAGTCTATTTCGGGTTTAACGTGGGGAGGTATCTCTCCACGAATGTGTGTAAACAAGGGCATTTTAGTATCGAAATGGTCTATGCTACCTTTCTTGTGGAGATCAGCGTAGGGCAAAATACCGTAGCCTGTATCTCTATCAATATACGAAATATCCACTATGTTAATAAGAGGGTTTATATCTCTGGATACTTGTTTTAGCTGTGTAAAGAATGTCTTATTCTTTTTAGTAGCTTCGTGATTTCCGTCATATATAATAGTTGGAATCTGTACTTTCCGAATAAACGAGAAGTACAGCTCCAGTTCCTCCATGCTCGGAAGGCGATCAAATAGATCACCCCCGATTATATGCATACTACATTGTTTTTCTAGTTCGTAAACTTGTTCAAAGAACATTTCATACCGATCTACTGCCCACTTAACTGGGACGTTTTTCTGTCCCAGCTTTATGTGCCAGTCTGCGGTATATAAAATCATGCTGCCGCCCTTTTTCTTCTAAGAGGATATTGTATTTCATAAGTTTCAGTGTCTGCATATACTAATTCTATTTTTAAGCCTGAGTCAGCCTCAAACTTTTTTTGAACAGGTTTTAGTATTCTGTTAATTTTAGACCCGTCTGCTCTTCTAGCTAAAGACTTAACATCAATGTATCTTGTTTCTCCGGTTTGGAGATGTACAGATACCAGGTCTATAATCCCCTGACCGGTATCTTCTGTAAAAACTTGATAACCTTTTTTTATTAAGTCAGCATGAACTAAAAGAGCTGCTACTACTCCTTTACCATGTTTATCATAACTCATCCTACATTGAACTCCGCGTCTAGCAACTCGTCGTCATTGTCCTGTCCTGCGTTGCGAACTCGATCAAGAAGCTCTTTCTGTGCATCAGCAGTAGGGCGAGGCATAACATCGTCCATAGACTTAAGGTCTGCAACAAGACCTAACTCTTCGTCTGTCAGAGCACGTGGCTTACACTTCAATGCTTGTAGTTGATACTCAACATTGTAAGGGAGCGGGCCTGTCTTAACTCTTTTAAAACAGATATCCCAGCCAGTTGTTTGGTTAGTAGGATCTCCAAGATCTTCTGCGGCAGTAATTACTTGCTCCCACAACTTCTTCTTAAGATTTGCTACTTTAACTTTGCCGTCGGCAGGGTCAATAACTTGAACAGCGTAGCTCCAGCCACACTTAAGATCTGGGAAGTATTCACGAACCCAATCTTTTTCTGCGTTATTAAACTTCTCTGCGTTACGGTCGAATGACAAGCACTCCAAAGGAATGTTCTTGCCGTTTTCACCTTCAATCCAGTAAACGTAACGAGCAAGGATATCGCCTACGATGCGCATCTTGTTATCGCCGTCTTTGTATGTGAAAGTATTAATTGATGATTTCTGGGCTCCGCCAGTTTGCTTATTAAATGATAATGCCATTAGTGTATATTCTCCTGTGTGACTTCTTCATATAGAAAGTGAATATTCTCGCCTTCTAATGTAAGTAGCCTATTTTCTGTGATAGTTTCTAGAGGTACTGGTAAATGCAGTAAATCTAGTGTAAGTTTTTTTGACACCATGTACTCTGCTAGGCTTCGGAGTGAAGCTAATGCATAGTACACCGAGATGTCGCGGCTTGAGTACTTATAAGAATTGAGCAAAAGAACATCTGGGTGTATTAAAAAATTATTACCCACGAAACTCATTTGCGAATACGAATAGATGGGGTCATATCTATTATTTGGAATTTTTCTCTTTATGAGCATTTCCATTATCAAATTACAATTTGAAATATTACCCTCTGCCGTATCGTAAACCTTTTTCCAATCAAATAAGAACAACTATTATACTCCTTTTTAAGAATTTTGTCAAGAAATATTTTTTTCAAAGTCACAGTAATCGCGACAAAGAGAATGAATACCTTTGACAATAGCTAAGGGTACAGATATAGATACCCTGGCTGTTACTGGCTCTGCCTTATGGTATGTACCTTTTGGTATATATAACAGATCTCCTGGTTCTAGTACTGTATCTATTACGCAATCTTCACGAGATGTTTTTGTAAAAACCTGCCAATGGACTTTTCCGATTGCATGCACTAGAAAATTATCGTCTGCATCTGCGTGTACCGAGAAAGAGGTAGCATCTTTACACGGTGAACAGTAAAAATGTGCGTCAGCAGCACTATTAGCTATTGTTTCCTCTAAACAACCCGCGATTGCAGAAATATTAGGAGTAAGCATAGATGCTTTAGTTAATATAACACTTCCACCTTGTTGCCAGTTTCTATAGACTTTTAAAACTTCGTATCTATTTTCAAAGTCCCAGTGAGGCTGGAAGTCTGAATGTAAATTGTTTTTTTCCATACACAACTTGTTGCCCTGCGGAGTTATAACCTGCAAACCCGCTGAAGCTCTGTGATTGTTGATATAGTCTGAGAACTGCTTCCAAGTTATAATATTTGAGAAAAATTCTTTTTTATAATCAGTCGCAGGAAATACATAAGGTTTCTTTCCTAGTATTTCTTCAAAGAGTTCTTTCTTGGTTACGGGTGCTATTAAATCTTCTAGTGTCATAATTGTTTTATTTGCCAACCCTGTTTCATATAAAAGCCTACTCTATTCGAGGCCTGCCTTCTGGCGGTATTGCCTTTAAGATGGATGTCTATAATAACAGGGTCAATCTTTCCTTCCTTTTTACGAATTACCCTACCTACTAGCTGTGTAAGTAGGGGCTCATTATTTACGGGGGTTCCTAATATTAGACAACTAAGCGTGTCTACTGAAATTCCTTCCGAGAAAATAGCTTGAGTTCCGTATAGAACATTTGCGTCCCCGTAGAGCACTTGATCTATTAACCCCTCTCTGTCCGCGTGAGGTATATCACCTGTTACACAGACTGCTTTTTCTCCTGTAAGCTCCGCACAACTCTTTAAAAAAGCTACTCGGTCACTTACTACTAATACTTTATGCCCTCTTGCAGCGTAGGCTGCCGCTAGCATGGCTATAGTATGTCTATATTCTTCATCGTTGGCTAACTTAGTTACTCTGTTAGCCCAAGGTATCTTTGCTCCGTCCATAAATCTTATTTCAGAATGTACCAGATGCACACTAGGAGTCATATAGTTCTCCTTTGGCGGTTTAAATATCTTGCTTCCAAAGTAATCTCTGAATACTACGTGCTTTCCATCCTTTCGTTCTATGGTTCCTGATAATCCTATCTTATATCGACAATGATTTGTATCTAGTAACTTGGAAAAGGTCGGACTACTAACGTGATGCATTTCATCTAGTATGATAGTTCCGAATTCCTTTCTTATCTTCTCAATATTACGGTATAATGTTTGAGTATTGCCAATAACGATAGGATGGTCTATCTCCCAGTTCCCACTACCTAAGATTCCAGCTGTGATTCCATAGACTTTTTCTACTTCCTTCGCCCACTGGTTTCTTAGTGCTACAGTGTGAGTTATGATTAGTGTTTTCTGACCAAGCTTTCCAGCAATGGCAAGACCTGTAAAAGTCTTTCCCCAACTGACCCAAGCGTTTATTATACTATTGTCTTCGAGCGCATCATAAACATCCTTTTGACTGTCTCGTAACTCATACTTAAACGTAGGAAATTCTACTGGCTTTGTAATGCGTTTATCTACTATTTCATAGTGTTCTGGTATTAAATCCATTCTTCCCACAGGTAATGATACCAACCCTTTGCGAATAAGACCCATGTTTTTAATCATCTGGGGTGGGTCTAAAGGGTTGTGTGTAGGAATGGCATACGTAAGTTCTTTGTCGATACTCAGTTGGAGATCGTCACTAACTTCCATATATATTCTGTTACTTATAACTGCTTTCATATGCTCAATTCATTCTTAGCTATAATGTAGTTCTTAACAAAGTCGGAACGTACTATGTCCTCTACCTCATATTCAATGAAATCGAAATCACCCATACGTTTAAGTATTTGCATAAATTTTTGCATACCATTTTTCTCTAGGTCTGCTTGCCTAAAATCTCCACAGAATATTACTCTACAGTTCTGTCCTATACGAGTAATAATTGAATCTAGCTCGTGAAAAGACATATTTTGGCACTCATCTACTAATATAACTGCGTGCTTCAATGTAATACCCCTAATGAAAGAGGTGGTCATAAACTCTACTAGAGACTTCTGTTTTAGTATACCGTAAGCATCTCCTCGTGCAAACAACTCATTTGATACTGCTTGATAGGGTTCTTCGTATACTGAAGATTTTTCTTTTTCTGTTCCGGGAAGAAACCCAATATCCCGAGTTGGTACTGCACTACGAATAATTACTAACTTTTCATATGCTCCTTTTGACATATCATCGAAAGCAAGGTAACAAGATATAAAAGTTTTTCCTGTTCCTGCTAATCCATGCAGAATTAAATGTTTATTAGAATCAAATGCCTTTACTTGATTCCGCGTTAAAGGTTCTATTTCCTGAAGGGTTAAACTAGCCCCTGCAAGAGTACGGTTTCTTTTAGCCATAAATTATACTTTTCGTCTTGTGTCTTTGAGTTTCTCTTCAGAATACTCGTAAAGCATCCACGGTAGTCCTTGTAGATGCAGTATCCCTGCCCATTGCATTCCATGCAAGGGAGGCCGTGGAACGGTAAAAGGTGAGGTACAGCCTTTTACTCGTATTAGTGAAGCGGTATCCTTGCGTATCACTTCAATAATTTTTAAATATTTTAAATTAGCAAACTTAGTTTTTTGATAAATAAAAGGCTTTCCGTTATTATCTATAAAGCACTTAGTTGTTTGTTTAAGTATGCCATTATGATTTTGTATTGCTTTTTTAAGTGGATACAGGTCTGGTTGCGGAGTCTGTAATCTACGAATACCCATAGTACTTCCTGGCATATTTGTATCATCTATTACCTGCCCTTCTACAAACAATAATCCATCTGCGTACTCCCACTCATTTGAGTATAGTAAAAATACTGGGAACTGTATATTATGCAATGTCTTATATGTTATCACCACTTTCTAGTGACTCCCTATACACCAACCCCGTAGAGCCTGCGATCTTTGTCACATGGTGCTTATAAGTATCTGTATCTTTGAATTTCTTTATCAGACCTAAAGTATTCGGCTTTCCTCCCTGATTATCATCACACACAGAACAAGGCTTTATACGCTCTCTTTCATTGTTTATTAATGACCATCTAATTCTATTTAACTTAGGGTCGTTTAAATACATATCTATAAGACCTCGTTTTAATACGTGCCCTATTTTTATTTGATGAGTCCAATCATTGCAACACATCTGATAGTACCCATTGTAGTCTATAAAGATCTGTCTCATGGGATGCCAACAAGGAGAATTAACTCTGACGTTGCTAAAGTGGCCTGCTCTATTATTAAAAGCAAACGACCATTTTATAGGCTTTCTATCAGTGTCATTGGGCATTTGAAAAGGGCCTGTGTCATTTATCTCTTGAACTGAAAGTCCATCGGGCTTATAGTATTGCTCTACAGGTACACCGTTTGGTAAAAAAGCATAGTCTCTTACTCGTTGTTCATATTCTTGTTCAGTAGTATAAGTATTGAGTATGACTTCATCGAATTTTTTGAGTGTTTCTGGATTCCACCATTTATGCATTTTATATCCATTAGTGGTTAGCCGTAGTTTCCAAGCATCTTTTGATAGCATATCTACTACTTTAAGAAATTGGGGGTGTAGAGTAGGCTCACCACGTCCTGCTAATTCAATCCATGATTTATATCCTATCTTTCGTAGTTGTTTCATTACTTCTTCTATAACTTCAAAAGACATATGTTTGTTTTCGTTAGGATAGCTATCATCGGCTCTAGGACAGAAAGCACAACGTCTGTTACAAAGACCTGTCAAGTCTAAGTCAATTCTATAAATATGTTTAAGCATACTTTTTCTCGTACTTACCGAAAGCGTAGTCGTTACCTATATCCCAGTCAGTACCTACGGCACAACCTGGAATACTAAGTCCTCTATCCATTTGTATATAATAATCTAACTGTTCTTTGTAGCCGTCTACTTCCTCGTCCGGTACTTCTGCTAAAATTGAGTCATGAACAAGTGCAAATATACGTGCTTTCTTGTTGTTTGCTTTAAGCCAAGCATTCATGTCTATAGCTCCTAGAAGATTAATATCAGAAGCAGCAGACTGCACCAAAAAGTTAAGACCAGACCTAATGCTATGGCTCTTGATGCCCGTGTCTGTCGATGCGACATTTGGTAATCTCCTTTTTCTACCGAAGTAGCTATAAATGTATCCGTTTTGTGCGATAAATTTTTTGTTGTCTTCAATCCAGTCTTTTAGTTTATGGAACTCTTTAAAGTAGTCGTCAATAACACCTTGTGCGTCTTTTTTAGTAAATTCTTTTCCAGAGTCTTTTGTAACTTGTTCACTGATCTTGTTTGCTCCAGCACCGTACATGATACCGAAAGTTACGGCTTTTGCCGCTTGTCTTTGCATACTATATAAGTCTGCTACTTCGCTTACTTCACAAGGTAGCCTGAATACTTTATGTGCAATAGCCGAGTGGAAATTGCCCCCAGATCTAAATACATCTTTTAAAGCCTCGTCTTTTGCAAGCACAGCGGCTACATATACTTCTGCTGTTGTTAAATCCATTGCAACAATTTTGTGTCCTGGAGCTGCTTTAATACAGCCTTTTACAATAGGGTTGTCCCTGGGTAGCTGTTGCATATTAAGCTTACCAGAGCTACTGAGCCTTCCACTAGTAGTGCTATGCAGGTTAAAACCTGTACGAAGCCTACTATCGCGATCCAACTGCGGTATGATTTTGTCCAAATAAGTATTTTTAATCTTGGATTTTTGTCGTATCTTAAGGATGAGGGCAGGGACATCGGATTGACTCGCCAGCTCTCCAAGAACTTCCGCATCTGTGCTATTTGCACCAGTGCCTGTTTTCTTTCCAGTAGGATTAAGACCAAGGAA
>Ga0102908_1000101_pt1:0-20000 | contig 24661 bp, 16 predicted proteins | sample Colrivmeta1557A3_FD_78500 | JGI IMG/M metagenome (GOLD analysis project Ga0102908, IMG submission 78500) | Estuarine microbial communities from the Columbia River estuary - metaG 1557A-3 | ecosystem: Environmental > Aquatic > Marine > Intertidal zone > Estuary | place: USA: Columbia...
GCCGCCGCCAAAGCCTCTTCCGCCGCCAAAGCTGCCACCGAATCCACCCCCGCGGTAGACGCCGCCGCCCATTGGTCCGATCCAGTAGCCACCGCCTCCCCGCATGCCGCCTCCGCCTCCATTTTTTGCGATGAGGCTGACCACAATCGCGACCAGAAGGATAAAGAAGAGGGCACGTTTCTTTTTTCGGGAATCCTCGCCCGGTGAAGGGGCGGCCTTGAATTGGCCGGAGAGCATTTGGGCCATCTGGGTGGCCATTTCGGTCAATCCCGCTTCATAGGCCCCTTCGCGAAAGGCCGGGACGAGGATCTCCTCAATCAATCGGCTGCATTGGTAATCTGTGAGGGTAGCCTCCACGCCATAGCCCGTTGAAATGGCCATCTTTCGATCCCCCAGGGCAATCAAAACGAGCACGCCATTGTCTTGGCCGGCTTGTCCAACGCCCCAATCGCTGAGGGTCATGGCTGCTTGATAATTGATGTCATCCGGGCAGGAATCCACAAATACCACGGCAATTTGTGTGGAGCTCGAGTCGTTGATGGCCTGAAGGACAGCCTCCAAACGGGCCTCCTCGGCGGGCTCTAAAATGGATGAGGCAGAAAGGCCTTGAAAGGTGACGAGGCCTTCTCGGACAGCGGGTTTGGGCCCAATTTGTCCCGAGACACTCAGCGCACCGAGAAGAAGCAAGGGGGTGAACAGCTGGCGAAACGCCCTCATGCCGAGTGGCTGATTTCGTCGGAAAGCTCATTGACATCGGACGCTCCAGCATGCGGGAAATGCGTGGCTAGAGCCCCCCCTGCCTGGGCGATGCCCGCACAGAGTGCAGCGACCCAATCGGATGCTTCCAAGGCGGGGTGCATGGCATCCCGCACATCGTCCCAAAAGGCCTGTCCCACTTTTTCATGGATGCCCTGGTCTCCAAGGATGGCATACTTGCGGCTATCTAATGCGATGTAAAAAAGGATGCCATTGCGCAAGGCGGTCTTATGCATGCCCAACTTTTGAAACCAATAGCGGGCTTCAATGAGCGCATCGCGCGTGCAGGTCTCGGCAACATGCACGCGGATTTCGCCTGAACAATGCTTCTCCGCAGAGGCAATGGCGGCTTGGAGTGTCAGACGGTGTTCTTCCTGGAGCGGCTGCTTCATTCGAAAGAGACCTCGGGGGCTGCTTCAGCGCCGGCAACGGCTTCGAAGTAACCACGTGGTTCAAAGCCACCTATTCCCGCGATCCAAGATGCTGGAATACGCTTGATGGCACTATTGTACGCCTGGGTAGACTTGTTAAATCGGTCGCGGGCGATATTGATGCGGTTTTCAGTGCCTTCCAGTTGGTCCTGAAGTGCCAAGAAATTTTGGTTGGCCTTCAATTCGGGGTAGCGTTCTACCGTCAACAACAAGCGATCCAAGGAACCCTTTAGAGCCCCCTGTGCCTGTTGGAATTGCGCGATGTTCTCAGGGGTCAAGTTGGAGGCATCCAGGTTGACGGAGGTCGCGTTGGCGCGGGCCTCAATCACACGCGTCAGAGTTTCTTGCTCAAAGTCCGCATAGCCCTTGACGGTGGCAACCAAATTGGGAATAAGATCGGCACGGCGCTGATAAGCGCTTTGAACCTCGCCCCACTGGCCTTCAATGCCTTCATTCAGGGTCACAAAACGGTTGTGGGTGCTGACGCCCCACATAAGAAGGCCTAAGACAACCGCGACGAGGGATAGAATGGTGATCGTTGATCGTTTCATTTGAAAGAATCCAATTGTTTTCTCAGGGACTCCATGTCCCCCTTAATCTTTAGCAAACGGCGTACCACATCTTCTGTTTGAACCACATCCGTCGGGTTATCCTTGTATTTCTGCCGGGCGCCCTTGAGGGTAAAACCGCGCTCTTTCACCAGGTGGTAAATGCGTCGTACCGCTTCCATGTTTTCAGGCGTGTACTTTCGAACCCCGCGTTCATTTTTCTTGGGGCGCAATTCGGGAAATTCTTTTTCCCAAAAGCGAAGCGTCGACGTATTCAACTCAAAAATTTCGGCTACTTCGCCTATGCTATAGTAGCGTTTGGTCCATTTGGTGGGGAGGGTGGCCATATTAGTCGAAACTTTGGTTAGAGGCCGCGGCAGCCCGAACGAGGGCGTCGTATTCGGCCGGGGTCAAATCGTTGAAGAAATAGTTGATGGGGTTGACGCGACGGCCATTGCGAATGACCTCATAGTGCAGGTGCGGAGCAGTCGATCGACCGGTGTTGCCGACGTACCCGATCAGGTCGCCCCGCTTCACTTTTTGGCCTTGCCGCTTTACGACACGGTCCATGTGGGCATACAGGGTGTGGTAGCCAAAACCGTGGCTAATGGTCAAGTGTTTGCCAAACCCGCGTCCACCATATACGTCGTTCGAGATAATCTTCCCGTCGGCCGTGGCATAGATGGGGGTGCCTTTTTTCGCTGTGAAATCCACCCCTGCGTGCAATTTGCGCACCTTGAAGATGGGGTGAATGCGGTAACCAAAGCCCGACGAAAAGCGAACACCTTGACGCATTTTGACCGGGCGAATGGCGGGGAGGGCATTCAAGAGCGCCTCCTTGTTGCCCGCGAGCTTGGCGAGTTCGTCCAAACTCTCAGATTGCACCGCGAGTCGCTTGGTCAATTCATCAACTTTGCGGGCCGTGCGCTCTAGGAGGGCCGCATTACTCAGTCCGCGGATGGCTTCATACCGTTCTGCTGCACCGCCAATGCTCGCGAGCCGAACTTCGGTGGAGAGCGGTTCAGATTCAAAAACAACCCGGTACACCTCATCGTCACGGCGCTCCATATCGCCCATGACAAGCGACAGCTCATCGACGCGATCGCTGAGCTGTTCATAGGTCAATAACACCTCATTGAGCTCACGTTTGAGCGCCTTTTCCTTTGGGGAGTCGAGCACATTCTCTAGAACTAGGTAAAAAAGGATGCCTAGGAGCACGGAAGCGAGGAGGAATAAGCTCGTGTCCCGGAGTCGATGGCGCCATGTGCGCTCCACTTTGTGGTACGCCAGGGTCAATGGGTCATATATGTACTTCGCTTTCCGCATGACGGGGGTATTTCCCCTAATTTTGGAGTCCTTCAAAAGTAGGCAATCATGACTTCCTCGGAAATTCGCTCCACATTTTTAGATTTCTTTCAGTCCAAAGGCCATGCCATTGTACCCTCTGCGCCATTGGTCATGAAGGATGACCCCACTTTGATGTTCACCAATGCAGGGATGAATCCCTTCAAAGATGTCTTCATCGGGGCCCGTCCGGCTACGCATGCCCGCATTGCGGACACCCAGAAATGTTTACGCGTCAGCGGGAAGCACAACGATTTGGAGGAAGTAGGCATTGACACCTACCACCACACGTTGTTTGAAATGTTGGGCAATTGGAGCTTTGGGGACTACTTCAAGCAAGAAGCCATTGACTGGGCCTGGGAGCTTTTGACGGAGGTATACGGCTTGAATCCTGAGCAATTGTACGTCACCGTCTTTGGGGGCGATGCAGGGGATGGATTGGCCGCCGACGAGGAGGCACGCGGTATGTGGGGAAAGCACGTGGCGGCAGACCGCATTCTCGATGGCTCTAAAAAAGATAATTTTTGGGAAATGGGCGAAACGGGACCCTGTGGCCCCTGCTCGGAAATCCACATTGATTTGCGCCCTGCTGCCGAGCGCAGCGCACAGCCCGGGGCGGACCTTGTGAATGCGGACCACCCGCAAGTCATCGAAATCTGGAATTTGGTCTTCATGCAATTTCAGCGCAAGGCGGACGGTTCCTTGGTGCCTTTGCCCGCACAGCACGTCGATACCGGTATGGGTTTCGAGCGCCTGGTACGCGCCATAGAAGGCAAATCGTCGAACTATGACACGGATGTATTCAAGCCCTATTTGGACAAGCTTTCCCAACTGAGTGGCCGTGTTTATGGCCAAGAGGAACGCATTGACATTGCCTTCCGGGTGATTGCCGACCACATCCGCGCCGTGGCCTTTGCCATCGCCGATGGCCAGTTGCCGGCATCGGGCGGGGCGGGCTATGTCATACGCCGCATTTTACGCCGAGCGGTCCGCTACGGCTATTCGGACTTAGGTTTCCGCGACCCTTTTATGACCCATTTGGTCCCCGTGATGCAAGAGGCCATGGGCGAGGCCTTTCCCGAATTGCATAGTCAAGGGACCCTGGTAGCGCAAGTCATTGCGGAGGAAGAAAGTGCCTTCTTGCGCACTCTTGAGTCTGGCTTGAAACGTTTAGATGCCGCGATAGTCGAAGCTCAAGATGGTCTTGTTTCCGGCGCACGCGCGTTTGAATTGTATGACACATTTGGATTCCCCTTGGATCTCACGGCTCTGATTTGCCGGGAAAAGGGCATGTCGGTGGACGAGGCGGGATTCCACGCCGAAATGGCCAACCAAAAAGCGCGTTCGCGCGCTGCATCCGCTCAGAAAGTGGGCGACTGGGTTGAGTTGGCCCAAGGAGCAAGCGATGTATTTACCGGGTACAACCAATTGGAGGCGACCTGCCGCGTCCTGCGTCACCGCGAGGTGGAAACCCCGAAGGGAAGAATGATCCACGTGGTCTTGGAAGGCAGCCCCTTCTACCCCGAGGGGGGTGGCCAAGTTGGCGATCAGGGCTGGTTGCGTTTTGGCGATGAGACCCTCGAAGTGATGCAAACCACGAAAGAAACGGGGGTGATCCTGCACCATTTGGCCCTCGCTCCATCCTCGTGGACGGCAGAAGCCCATGCCCGTGTGGATGGGGCACGCCGCCGCGCCTCCAGTGAAAACCACAGCGCCACACACCTGATGCACCACGCCCTGCGCACTGTTCTTGGCAGCCATGTGGAACAACGTGGTTCCTTGGTACACCCCGGCGGACTGCGCTTTGACTTCTCTCATTTCCAGAAAATGACCCCTGAGGAATGGCAGCGGGTGGAAGCCGAGGTTCGCCAGATGATTGCGGATGCGCTGCCATTGCAGGTCCATGCAGATGTCAATGTAGACGAAGCCAAAGCGATGGGGGCGATGGCCCTCTTCGGCGAAAAATACGGCGACAAGGTGCGTGTCATTCAGTTTGGACCAAGCATTGAACTCTGTGGCGGCACCCACGTAGCCAACACTCAGCAACTGGGTACCTTTATCTTGTTAAACGAATCTTCCGTGGCGGCTGGGGTTCGCCGCGTGGAGGCCTTGGCAGGGCAGGCGGCGCTCGATTACCTCCTCGCGCAGCACCAAACGTTGGCTGAAGTCACGGCAGAAGCCAAAAATTCCGACCCGACCGCAGTCATCCGCGACCTTCGTGCAGAAGTGAGCGAGCTTCAAAAGAAGTTGGAAGAATTGAACCGGGCTCAAGCCGGGAACCTCAAAGGGGAATTGATCGATGGGGCAGAGGTCATTGCGGGCTATCGAGTGATGGCGGCGCAAGTAACCTTGGATGCGGCCTCCGCCAAAGACCTGGTTTTCCAAATTAAGGACCACCATCCCGATGCGATTGTCTTGCTCGCCATGGAAGCGGAGGGCAAAGCCCAAATCCACTTGGGGGCAGGTTCAGAAGCGTTAACGCATGTCCACGCTGGGCAGTGGGTGCGCGAGCTGGGCGCCTTCATCCAAGGCGGTGGAGGGGGACAACCCTTTTATGCCTCGGCAGGAGGAAAAAATCCCGCGGGAATTCCCGACCTTTTACGTGCATTTAAAGAAAAAGTAGCCGCATGCAACGCATAATTATTCTGGCCTTCATGGCCGGGGCCTGGGGGCTTCGCGCACAAACACAGCCTCGGTATTACACGGACAGCGATGTACGCCAGCGCGTGGTGAATTTCAATGTATACGGTCAGCCTGGGACCGTTTTCCGCCGCATTGGTGCGGACCTCAACGGGGTTCAACCCGACGTGACGGATAGATTTTTGCCGCGTTTAACTGCCGAGACGGGGTTCAGTGCGGATTTTAATCTTCGGCCGCTCTACCTCGGAATTGGAGTGGGGCAGTCCTGGATCAATTATGGCCACCGTTTTGAATCGGGCCAAACGATTGGTGTTCAGGCGCGCTATTGGGCCATTCCCTTGCGTGCCGGTCTTGTCACGCATTTAAGCGACGAGGTTACGCTGGAGGCCTGGCCAAATGTGACCTACCGCCGTGCGATTTCCTTTGAACACAGCGATTTAGTGAATCCGGTCTATGCGGACCAGTTTTGGACGGCTGGATTGCAGGTGGGCTCAACGGTGGGCATCACCGAATACCTCAGTTTTGTGCTGATGGGGGTGATGGATTACGGATTCAATGACCTGGAAGAGGGAACAGGCTGGCGAGACTACACAGAACTACCCCTATTTCTCGGAGTTCGGGCAGGACTCCGCGTCGCGCTCTAAACGCTCACAAAGCGGGCAGCAGCTGCTCCAGGGCCATGCCCCGCGAACCTTTGATCCAAACGAACGCACCGGATAGGTCTTCCGCCTGCAGCGCTTGGAGGGCTTCAGATGTTTGGGCAAAACAGCGGTAATGCTCGGGGTGCTGGGTCGCTTGAAAAGCTTCACCTATCAACCAAACGTGCACGGCTCCTTGTTCCACAAAGAGGTTCACCATGCGTTGGTGCTCCTCAGCGGTGTATTCCCCCATTTCAAAGAGATCCCCCGCCATGTAATAATGCACGCGATCTGGGTGGCTTGATAGAGCATGACGGAACGAAACCTCCATGCTACTCGGGTTGGCGTTGTAGGCGTCGAGAAAAACAACATTCTTCTCGGTGGTTCGAATTTCTCCCCGGTTATTACTGGGGACATAGGCGGCAATGCCGGCGCAAATGTCTTCGGACGATACGCCCAAATGAGTACCCAAGGACCAAGCGGCCCGGAGGTTGGTTCCTTGAAAGGCACCGCTCAGGTGGCTTTTCACCTGTGCCGTTCCGCGCTGGATGTGGACAAAGCCATCGCTTTCAATCCACGTATGGAGATCGGCGAGGAAAGGGATGGCATGAGGTCCCGCATGCTGAACTTGAAGCGCATCGTCTGGATTGATCAACCGTTCGCCGCCTACCTCCAACAGATAGCGGTACATCTCTGTTTTTCCCCGTATCACGCCCTCCACACCGCCAAAACCCTCCAGGTGAGCGCGTCCAAAGTTGGTGATGTAGCCCAGCGTGGGTTCGGCTATTCGGCAAAGGGCATCAATTTCCCGTTGGTGGTTCGCCCCCATTTCAACGACGGCGAGATCGTGCTCGTCCTGCAATTGAAGGAGGGTGAAGGGGACACCCAGATGGTTGTTCAGGTTGCCTTTGGTCGCGTGCACGCGAAAACGTTGGCTGAGCACGGAGGCGAATAGTTCTTTGACGGTGGTCTTGCCATTGCTGCCGGTTAGCGCGATAATGGGTTTGCCCCATTGGCGGCGGTGGTGACGTGCTAGGTCTTGCAGGGCCTGAATGACAGAGGGGACGCGAAATACGCCGGGATGCGCTTCGGACAACCCCGGTACGGCATCCTCAATAACGACCGCGGATGCGCCCTTCGTCAAGGCCTCGGAGGCAAAAGTATGCCCATCAAAGTGGGCGCCTTTCAGCGCAAAAAAAATCTGCCCAGACTCGAGAGATCGTGAGTCTGAGCAGATTCCAACATGCTCGTCAAAGCATGCGTAGAGGGCTTCCATCAGGGCTTGTAGCGGCGGAATTTTTCTTCTTTGGGCTTGGCCGTGCTCTTACGACGCGTGTCATCCAAGTTCTGGAATCCAACACGGTCCATCGCACAACGGAAGCCAATGAAATCCGTCGACAAATCTTGCTCCAGGTAACGGCGGGTACCCGGAGAGAGCCAATAGGCCATATCCTTCCAAGATCCTCCTTTGAATACGCGGGTGCTGTTGCCGATAAGGGTTGACTCTCCGTACTCGTACATCGGAGCGTCGCCTTCTGCTACGCCTCCTTTGTCATACAAGATGGAAGACTCCACATCACCATCCACAAAGTCGCGGTAATCGGATTTCTGATAATTGCGGCGGCCCAAGTTTTCCTCTTCGGTGACCTTGCGCACGGGCAATTGTCCGGGAAGACGCACCAGGCTGCTGTCGGTGTCGTACTGGGGCTCTGTCAAGACGGCCAATTCGCCCATCCCTTCAAAATTGTTGTCGAAGGTTTCGAATTGGTTACCACGGAAGGGACGGTGGTCGCTCATGTCCGTACCCGAAAGTGGGCGGTACACGTCGAGAACCCATTCCGCTACGTTGCCGGCCATATCATACAAGCCAAAGTCGTTCGGCGGGTAGAAGCGCACCTGCATCGTGATGTTCGCTTGGTCGTTCAAGTATCCACCGATACCCATGTTGTCTCCCGCACCACGGCGATAGTTGGCCAACATGTCGCCACGGTTTTGTTTGTCTGAATTGCGGACACTCGATCCGTTCCAGGTGTACTTATTGCGGTCGATCGTCCGGTTGTATACGCGGTTGCCCACTTCGGCGTACGCAGCATACTCCCATTCAGCTTCGGTTGGGAGGCGGTACTTTGGAAGCAGGATGCCATCCTCGATACGAGCGGGCCGTCCTTCTTTGCCGTAGACTTGCTGAGGCGAAATGTCTTTCAGGCCCTTTTTGTTTTGCTGCGTGTATTCGCCTTGCTTGTAGAGGTATACTTCCGTATTGAAGTTCTGATCGTCCGCCTGGTTGGCCATCACGTTAAGAATTCCTTTGTCAATCAAGATCTGTTCGTTGACTCGGTCGGTTCTCCACGAGCAGTAACGCATGGCTTGCTCCCATGAAACGCCCACAACAGGGTAGAAGTTGTAGGCCGGGTGGCGGAGGTAGTTCTCTACGTAGGTCTCGTTGTAGCCCAACTTATCACGCCACACCAACGTATCTGGGAGGGCGGACTGATAAATCTGAGGGTAGTACCCGTAATCGTAGACGCGGCGCAACCAATAGAGGTATTCGCGGTAGTCCGCATTGGTGACCTCGTTCTCGTCCATGTAGAAGGACGCGACGGTGACGCGATTTGGGGTGTTGTTCCAGTCGCGGATAAAATCTTCCTCAGCACGGCCCATAATGAAGGTGCCGCCCTCGACGAACACCAAACCGGGTCCGGTTTCTTGGCCTTTGTAGTTCAGGTTGATTTGGAATCCACCGTTTTTCTTGTCGTTGTAGGCCATGCCGGTCGTACTTGACGCCGTCTTGCCACAACTAGCCAAAAGCATGGTCGCCGCGAGGGCCGCCGTGCAGGAACGAAGAACAGATTGAAGCTTCATAAGAGAATCAATTAGAATTTGGGACACTTGATTTCGCTGTAGCGCGTGCGGCGTGAGCGGCAAGGGAACTGGTAGGACATGGAGATTTCATGTGCACCGCCCAAGGTGTTTTTCAAAGGAGAAATCGTGTAATCGTAGGAGTAGCCAAACGTCCAGGGTACATCATTCGGGGCAATGCCCACGATGAAAACCAAGGCGTCGGGATTGGTACTGATAGCACCGATGGCTTGGCGGTAGGCCATTCCACCGGTCATCGGACCGCGGTTGAACGAAACGCCACCTGTTAATTGGTTTGCTCCGCCTTGGCTCTGAAAGACCACGTGGGGAATCAAGAGGTTGTCCAAGGAGTTGTATAAGCGCTTACGGCCCAAAGGAATGGTTGCACCCATCTGAGCAGACAACTTCATGGGGAGGGAGTTGTTGGAGAGGAAGGCCTCATTGGGCTCCGTCACGTGGGAAGCGGTAATACCTGCGTAAAAATGTTCGGTGAAACCCAACATGCCAAAGGTTAAATCCAAATGGCTGTTAGTGGTATTGTCTGGAGCAATTTCATTCGTGGGCTTGACAAAACCGTAGAAGGGGTCAATCTGATCTGGGAAGGTCAAACTGTTCCAGTCCAACGCGCGCTGACGGAAGGTTCCTTGTGCCCCAAACAAAATTGAGAAGTCACGGGTCACCGTGAGGTGGTAGGAGTAAATCAACGACGCTTCGGTAAGGCTAAGCGCTCCGTTGGCGGCTTCGTCTTGCATAATGAGCACGCCGACTCCGCCATTTAGACGATCAACATACTGGTCGTAGGACGCCGAATACGTTTGATACACACCCAAAGATGGGTACTGGTTTCGGTAGTTGACGTTGACCTTGGGACACTGTTTGACACCGGCGAAGGCGGGGTTCAAATACAGTGGATTGGCATAGAATTGCGTAAAATGGGGATCCTGACCGTAAACGGACGAGAGCCCCAAAAGGACGAAAGCTATGGTCAATAGGCGTTTCACTGCCATGTTAGATGTACGGATTAAGAGCCACAAGTATACGATTTTCCTCGTTCTTTCGTGAAAAAGAGCGCAAATTTGCCTGAACAACAAACGCGGCTTTTGCCCGTTTATGACATGAACTCATGGAAATCATTCAACCACTCGCCGACCTAATCTGAGACTTTTGACGCTTCGCATCCTCCTAATTTCGGTTTTAATAGGTGTAAATCAGGTATTTGCACAGGTCGATCCATCGGTTTTGGCTCAAGGAGAATGGGCCAAAGTGGCGGTGTCCGAAGACGGCATTTACAGCTTGACGGCGTCGGATTTGGAAAGTTTGGGCTTCGGCTCAGCGCCCTTTATTTCAGCCCAATTGGGCATTTATGGGAGAACGGCGGGGGTCCTGCCCGAGCGGAATAGCAGTTTGCGCGAAGTCGATTTGCTGCCTCTCCACATTCTGGTTGAAGATGGAGGCGATGGGGCGTTTTCTGGCGCGGACCGGATCTACTTCTATGGTCAAAGCCCGCATGCCTGGGTATACAACACGGTGACCGAACGCTTCGACCCGATGCGCCATCCCTACAGCGATCAGCAGGTCTACTTTGTGACAACCACGGAGGGAGGCGCGCGCCTTTCTACACCCCCTGTTTTGGCAGGGCCTGCGATGGAGGTATCCCGCTACACCTACGTGGCCCATCACGAAGAAGAACTCCAAAATCTAGTGGGCAGTGGCCGACAGTGGTTTGGGGAACATTTTGACTACACCCTGACGCGGCAAGTGAATTTGGGTTTGGACGCTTTGGATGCGCAAAGCACGGCCTTGTTCCGAGCGCGCGGCGTCGGCCGCTCCACCATTTCTGGCACCAAACTCGAGCTCAGTAGTGCCCAAGGGCCAATCGGCGAGCTCTCCTTTGGATCCATAGCGGCCTCCTCCGGCGCGGACTACGTGGACGAAGCCGCATTCACACAATTTCAAAGCGCGGTGAGCCCATCGTGGGGCGACGTGACCTTGACCTTCAATCGAGACATCAACCCCAGTGCCGCGGCATGGCTGGACTACGTAAACGTGCATGCCGATGCCCCCTTCACGTGGCGCCAGACGCCACAAGTCTGGCATTTCGCACCCATGGATACCGCGGTCCTCCAGGCCAACCTATCTCAGGTTACAGGAGGATTGACCGCAAATGGTCAAGCATGGAATGTGAGCAATCCGCTCCAGCCCCACCGAATTACACCGCTGGGCTTCTCGGCGAATGGTTCGGCGCATTGGGGCTTGCGTTTGGACGGCATGCAAGCCCAGACCGTGGCCGTATTTGAAACGTCGGCGCCAAAGCCCGCCTTGCTCGGCAAAGTCGCCCTGCAAAATTTACGTCAATCGGGCCCCTTGGATTATGTCATCGTGGTCCCGGCCTTCTTGCTGCCACAGGCCCAGCGATTGGCTGATTTCCATGCCGACCGGGGCTTGCGCGTCAAAGCGGTCGATGTGCAAACGATTTACAACGAATTCTCGACGGGCGTTCAGGATATAACCGCCATCAAAGACTACCTGCGCCATCTGTGGAATACGGCAGATTCGGCCGTGGATCGCCCCAAATATTTGCTCCTTTTTGGCGATGCCTCCTACGATTACCGGGGAGTCGTCGAGCCGAACACAAACCATGTGCCCATCTACCAGAGCTACAGCAGCTTTTCCCTTTATTCCTCCTTCAGTACAGATGACTTTTACGGCTTCATGGATGCCGATGAGGGCAACAATCTTCGGGCGAAAGGTTTGGACTTAGGCATTGGCCGAATTCCTGTCAATACCGTGGAAGAAGCCAAAGCGGTTGTCGACAAGATCATGGCCTATTCGAACCCACAAAAATCCCTGGGTAATTGGCGAAAAAAGGTCCTCTTCGTCTCGGACGACGTCGACAAAGGGTGGGAAGCGGTTTTGACGAGCATCCCGAACATCATCGCAGACCGCATTGATACGACCTATCCCTTTTTGGACATCGACAAGATGTATGCCGACAGCTATGAGCAACAGTCGAGCAGTGCGAGCCAGAGCTATCCGAGGTTGCGCACGGAGTTGATTCAATCGATCAATGCGGGCAATTTGGTTACGGCCTATGTGGGCCATGGGGGCGAGGTGGGCTGGGCCAGCGAGAACATTCTCCAGCTCAACGACACCAAAACCTTCTCCAACGGGGCGAAACTGCCCCTTTTTGTGACCGTCACCTGCGAGTTTAGCCGCTTGGATGATCCGTTGCGAACCTCGGCGGGGGAACACCTACTTCTCAACCCCGAGGGCGGAGCCATTGCATTGCTCAGTACCACCAGAGTGGTCTACGTGGATGGGGCGGCGACCCTGAACGACTCCATTTTCCGTGTCATTTTTGAGAAAGAGGGCGGGCAGTACCGAACGTTCGGCCAAATCCTCCGCAGTGCGAAAAATGGCACCACTTCAGCCGACAAATTGCGGTTCTCTCTGCTCGGCGATCCCGCATTGCGTCTCAATATTCCGGAGCATGAAGTCGTTTTGGATAGCCTCAACGCACGCCCCTTGGTGCCCAGTACCCTAGCGTCGGAGAGCGATACGCTTCAAGCCCTGTCGCGGGTGCGCATCCGCGGCCACGTTCAAGATGGGGCTACCGGCCTCCTTCGAACAGACTTTAACGGGCCGATGGACGTCGTGCTCTATGACAAAAAGGTCCAGCGAAGCACCCTGAAAAATGACAACGAAGGCCCCTTCATTTCATTTGGGGAATGGGCGAATGCGGCCTACCGGGGTAAGGTATACGCCCAATCCGGACAGTTTGTGGCCGAATGGGTAATGCCCTTAGACATTGCCTTGCAAGTGGGACAAGGCAAGTTCTCCTTCTATGCCCAAGCGGATTCCACGGATGCCTCAGGCAGTGATTTCCGCGTATGGATTGGAGGCATTGACCCCGACGCTCCGGTCGATGTGACGGGCCCGACCGTGGAGGTCTACATGGGCGACACCAATTTTGTTTCGGGCGGCATCACCGGGCCTAGCCCGCTAGGACTGGTGCGCCTCTTTGACGAAAACGGCATCAATGCGGTGGGCAATGGGATTGGACACGACCTCACTGGGGCCCTCGATGGCGATTGGAATGCCTCCTTCTCCCTAAACAGCCGCTACAGCGCCAATCCAGGCACCTACCAACGTGGGGAGGCGACTTGGCCATTTGAAGATTTAACGGATGGTCTGCATACTTTTTCGGTTCGAGCTTGGGACAGCTACAATAATGTTTCGGAGGGCAGCGTTGAGTTCGTAGTGATTTCCCGCGACCAACTTCAGCTCGGTGCCATGCGCATCTACCCCAATCCCGGCACCGGTCCCTTCTATTTGGATGTCGAGCACAATGCGGAAGGGGATAGCTTGGAGGTAGAGTGGACTATTCACAGTCCCGATGGCCAACGGGTGTTTGAAGACCAGTGGCGAGGTCAAGCCTCTTCGGCTGTTCTGCAAGCCGCCTCTTGGGATGGAACCGATGGCCAAGGGCATCTCCTGCCGGCGGGTTGGTATGTAGCCAGGGTTAGAGTACGCCGTATTCTCGACGGCCAAACCCTGCATGCGGCGGAACGCGTAATCCTCCTCCACTAAACCTATATTTGTGCCTCTTATGAAGCGTTTTATTCGTCCAGTACTTTTTTCGATTGCACTCACCGCGGGAGTGGCGGCTTCGGCCCAGACCACCGCGTTTGGAGATAATTTGAATGTCGTGACATCGGCCCTGCCCATGCTCAACATTGGTCCGGACGCCCGAATGGGTGGGATGGCCAATGCGGGCGTAGCGGCATCGCCCGATGCCAATGCGCTATTTTGGAATCCTGCCAAACTCGCCTTTATGGGGGCCGGCACCATGCAAGGGGGGCTGTCCTACACTCCATGGCTGCGCCGCTTGGTGCCTGACGTCGAACTCATGTTTGCCAACGTGGCCATGGGCTTGGGCGATCGTTCAGGAGTGGGTGCGAGCCTTCGGTATTTCTCTTTGGGGGACATCACCTTCCGCAATGAGCAAGGCGATGAGCAGGGCACGTATCGCCCTTACGAGATGGCTTTGGACGTGGCGTACGCCCTCAAACTTTCCGAAAACTGGTCCGCGGGAGTAGGTCTGCGCTATGCCTTATCGGATTTGACCCAAGGCCAGGTGGTGGGCAGCCTCCAAACCAAGCCCGGCCAAACCGTCGCAACGGATGTCTCCTTTTATTACCAAGGGGAAGAACTCAACCTGCCCGACGGCCAAAAGGGCCAATGGTTGGGGGGGCTCAACATTTCGAACATCGGTGCCAAAGTGAAATACACCGAATCGGGCGATGCGGACTTCATCCCCACAAACCTCAAATTGGGAGTGGGCTACAATTGGATTTTGGACCGCTACAACCGGGTGGTTGTACTTTTTGATGTCAACAAATTATTGGTTCCCACCCAGCCCGTGCGGGACCTGTTGGATGCAGATGGCGATGGCGATCGCTATGAAATCATTGCAGGCAAGGACGACAACGTTCCGGTCATTCAAGGCATCCTTCAAAGCTGGGATCCGGCGGCGAAACCGGATGGAAGCAGAGAACTGATGCGTGAATTCATGTATAATGCTGGGGTAGAGTACTGGTATGACAACAAATTTGCAGTTCGCGGGGGCTACCAACATGAAGACGCCCTGAAAGGCAATCGCCGCTTCTTCACGATGGGCTTTGGCCTGCGCTACAGCCTTTTGGGCTTGGACTTTGCCTACCTCTTTCCCGCGGACCAAACGGTTCGATCCCCTCTCGAGAACACGATTCGCTTCAGTGCGATAGTGGACTTGAATCAACTCTTAGATTGATCTCCTTAGTGTAAAAATTACCCTAGCGCCCATGTTCGGGCGCTAAGCACTATTTTTGACCCCGCTTAAACGCGCATCATGGCAAAGAAAAAACTGACCAAAGACGTCTATTTGAAGTGGTATGAGGACATGCTCTTCTGGCGAAAGTTTGAAGACATGGCCGCGGCCCTGTACATCCAACAGAAAATCCGTGGATTTCTTCACTTGTACAACGGGCAAGAGGCGGTTCTCGCCGGCGCGCTGTTGGCGATGGAACCCGGAGATAAAATGATAACGGCCTACCGTAACCACGTCCAGCCGATCGGTTTGGGGGTGGATCCACGCCGCATCATGGCCGAATTGATGGGCAAAGTGACCGGCACGTCCCGCGGTAAGGGGGGGTCGATGCACATGTTCTCCAAAGAGCACCACTTCTACGGCGGACACGGCATTGTCGGCGGCCAAATCCCCTTGGGTGCTGGTTTAGCATTTGCGGACAAATACAAGGGCGATGCGCACGTCACGATGACCTACATGGGCGATGGTGCGGTGCGTCAAGGCTCCTTGCACGAGACATTTAACTTGGCCATGCTTTGGAATTTACCCGTTGTCTTCGTCTGCGAAAACAACGGCTACGCGATGGGCACCAGCGTGGAGCGCACCGCGAACCACACCGAAATTTGGAAATTGGGCTTGGGCTATGAAATGCCTTGCCAAGCTGTGGATGGCATGGATCCCGCCGTGGTGTATGAAGCCATGCAAGAGGCGATTGATCGCGCGCGCTCCGGTGGCGGCCCGACCTTCTTAGAGATTCGCACCTACCGGTACAAGGGACACTCCATGTCGGACGCTCAGCATTACCGTACCAAAGACGAAGTGGCCGAATACCAGAAAGTGGACCCCATTCTTATCGCTCGCAATGTTTTGTCGAAGAAGAAGTGGGCGGCAGAGAAAGATTTTGAAGAAATCGAAACGCGTGTCAAAGCCTTGGTGGCCGAATGCGTCCAGTTTGGAGAGGATTCTCCCTTCCCGGAAGCGCATGAACTTTGGCAAGACATCTACGTTCAATCAGATTATCCATTCATCAAGGAATAAGTCATGGCAATCGTAATTAATATGCCTCGCTTGAGCGACACGATGACCGAAGGGGTCGTCGCAAAGTGGCACGTGAAAGTGGGCGATGCAATCACCGAAGGAACGCTTTTGGCCGAAATCGAAACGGATAAAGCGACCATGGACTTTGAGGCCTTTCCCGGCCAAGAGGGCACCTTGCTCCATATTGGCGTTGGGGAAGGCGAAACCTCTCCCGTTGATACGATTCTTGCCGTGATTGGCGCCAAAGGCGAGGATATTTCCGCGCTACTTTCTGGTGCGTCTGCGGCCCCTGCTCCGGCCCCTGCTCCGGCCCCTGCGCCCGCCGCTGCTCCTGCCGCGGCAGAGCCTGCTCCGGCTGCTGCCCCATCACCAGCTCCCGTCGCAGCCCCGGCACCTGCCGAGGATAGCCGGGTTAAAGCCTCTCCACTCGCGAAGAGTCTAGCGGCGGAAAAAGGAGTGGATCTACGCGCTGTGACAGGCAGTGGGGAAGGAGGCCGCATTGTCAAGCGTGACATTGAAACGGCCGCCTCCACCCCTGCGGTGGCTTCATCGGCTGCCCCGACTGCGGTGAGCTACCCTTCTTCGGGCTACCAAGACACCCCCATCTCACAGATGCGGAAAACCATCGCCAAGCGTTTGAGCGAAAGCAAATTCACGGCGCCACACTTCTACTTGACCATGTCCGTAGATATGGACGCAGCCATCGAAGCGCGTCAGGCCTTGAATGCAAGCGGGGACCACAGAATTTCCTTCAATGACTTGGTCGTGAAGGCCGTGGCGAAAGGCTTGAAAAAGCATCCGGCGGTCAACAGTGCCTGGTTGGGCGATGTCATCCGCACCAACTATGATGTCCACGTGGGCGTCGCGGTCGCGGTGGAAGACGGATTGCTTGTGCCGGTCGTACGCCATGCGGACGCCAAGAGTTTGACCCAAATCTCGGCCGAAGTCAAGGATTTTGCCCAGCGCGCGAAAACCAAGAAACTGCAGCCTGCAGATTGGGAGGGCAACACCTTTACCATTTCGAATTTGGGCATGTTTGGCATCGACCAATTCACGGCCATTGTGAATCCCCCGGATAGCTGCATTTTGGCAGTCGGAGGGATCCAATCGGTCCCTGTCGTGAAAAACGGCCAAGTAGTTCCCGGGAACATCATGAAGTTGACCCTGAGCTGCGACCACCGAGTGGTGGATGGCGCGACAGGTTCGGCCTTTTTGAACAGCGTGAAAGCGTTCTTGGAGTCCCCCGTGACGATGATGCTATAATTCTCTATCGCATTTCAGAAATAAAAGGGCCGCTGGGCCCTTTTTTTACCCGAAATTTGCTGCGTAGATTGATTCTAAATAACTAGTCCAGACAGCCCACCCCATGTTCCTCTCAGATTTGCCCCTCGGTCAGCGCGCTATTGTGCTACAGACCCCGGACAGCCTCCCGGTGAAGCTGTTTGAGATGGGCTGCATGCCTGGTGAGGAAATTGAGTTGGTGTTTGCCGCTCCGTTTCAAGACCCCATGTGCTTTCGCGTACAGGGCACGCTGATCTCGATGCGCCGCGATTTGGCCAAATTGATTCCGATTACATCTCCTGATGCCCGATAAAAAAGCGCTCCGAATTGCCCTCGTTGGCCGACCGAATACGGGAAAATCCTCGCTATTCAATCGTCTGACGGGCCTAAATCAGAAAGTGGGCAACTATCCAGGCATCACGATGGAGCGCACCACGGGATTGGCCAAATGGGCGCCCGGAGTTCTGGCTGAAGTCATTGACCTACCTGGGGTGTATTCCTTGCATGCCTCCTCCACGGATGAAGAAGTGGTCATGGAGGCCTTGCTTCAAGAGGCCCCTGAGGAGCGCATTGACCGGGTAATCGGCTTGGCCGATGGCACCAATTTGAAAACATGCCTTTTCGTTTTTAGCCAAGTTTTGGACTTGGGACTGCCGGCTGTCTTGGCGGTCACTATGCGGGACGAAATGGAGCGCCGGGGCATGGAATTGAAAACGGAGGAGTTGGCAGCCACCTTGGGTTGTGCGGTCATCTTGGTCAACACCCGCACCGGGGAGGGGCTTGATGCGCTGCGCGAGGCGGTTCTTCGGGCCGAACCTTCGGGGAAATTGCCCTTCTTCCAGCCAGGCGGTTTGCATTTGCGTTGGCTTGCCCAAGTTCAAGAAGACCAATCCATGGCCCTTCCATACCGGGCTTGGTTGTGGGGCTTGAAAGAAGCACAGGTTGGAAAGTCTGACCGACTCCAGCAGCCCCCTCCACGAGCCAGAACGGATGAGGCGATACAACGCTACCGGCAGGTGAACCAATGGCTCCGAGCCTTCTTTGTCGCGGATCCGGTCAAAGACCGTCGTTGGACAGCCCGATTGGATCGCGTCGTGGTCCATCCGATTTGGGGCTCCGTGATCCTTTTTGGTCTGCTTTTCTTGCTCTTCCAAGGTCTTTTTTACGGATCGGAGGCGCCCATGAACTTCATTGACGACCAACTTGCGGCACTGTCCACCTGGCTAACCGACCATTTGCCGAGTGGATTTTTGGCGCACCTGCTCAGTCATGGCGTGGTGCCAGGCATCGCGGGGGTTCTGATGTTCATCCCTCAAATTGCCTTGCTTTTTGCGTTTATTTCGCTTTTGGAGGAAAGTGGCTACATGGCTCGCGTGGTATTCATCATGGACCGATTCATGCGCCCCTTCGGGCTCAGTGGCAAGTCTGTCGTGCCCATGGTCTCGGGAACTGCCTGCGCCATCCCGGCCATCATGTCGACCCGAAATATGGAAAATAGCCGTGAGCGCTTTCTGGCTATCGCGGTGACCCCCTTAATTACTTGCTCTGCCCGACTTCCTGTGTATGCCCTGCTGATCGGTTTAGTGATCCCCAATTCGGCCTGGATGGGCATGAATCTCCGGGGGGTGGTGCTCCTCGGGCTCTATGCCCTCGGATTTGTGGCGGCGCTCGCGGGTTCGGCTCTCCTTCACCGGTGGATGCCAGCCAAGAAAACCCCGGCCTTCCTCTTGGAAATGCCTCCCTACCGTTGGCCGCAAGGGCGGAACGTACTGACGGCGGTCTGGAACCGCACCAAGAGCTTTGTCACGGAAGCGGGTAAGATCATCTTGGCCATTTCAATCATTCTGTGGTTTTTGGCAAGTTTTGGCCCGAACCGAACTCCGGACTTTACCCAGGAACGCGCACCCCTTCCGATAGAGGAGAGCTACATCGGGTATGCGGGAAAAGCCATTGAACCGGTCATGGCCCCATTGGGCTTTGATTGGAAGGTGAGCGTGGCGGTGGTAAGTTCTTTCGTTGCCCGGGAGGTGTTCGTTGGAACGATGGCTACGCTCTACAGTGTCGACGATGAAGACAACACGACCATTCGTGCCCAAATGGCCCGCGAGGTCAATCCGCGAACAGGACAACCCTATTTTACCCTGGCCGTGGGGGTATCCCTCTTACTTTTTTATGCCTTTGCCATGCAGTGCGCGAGCACCTTTGCAGTCGTGGCGCGCGAAACGAAATCATACCGGTTTGCGGTGATCCAATTTATCGTGCTGGGGGCACTTGCCTATGGCGTGGCATGGATTGCCTATGCCATGCTGGTCTAAACTGTATCTTTAACGTATGATCGCTGTGGCTATTTGGACGCTTGTTTTCCTTGCCCTCGCCTATGTGTGCCGAGGATTTTGGCCTGTGGAGAAGCCTGCCCCGGGCTGTGGTACCCAATGCGGCTGTTCCAAACCCACCTCTTCCCATGACTAAGACAATTCTCATTACTGGAAGCTCACGCGGTATTGGCCGAGCTACTGCCCTGGCGCTCGTAGCTCAAGGGCATCGCGTCATTGCCGCAAGCCGATCAGGGGCTACCGTCCCCGGATGCCAGCCGCTGGCCCTCGACCTGACCCTTCCA
>Ga0102908_1000173_pt1 | contig 18204 bp, 11 predicted proteins | sample Colrivmeta1557A3_FD_78500 | JGI IMG/M metagenome (GOLD analysis project Ga0102908, IMG submission 78500) | Estuarine microbial communities from the Columbia River estuary - metaG 1557A-3 | ecosystem: Environmental > Aquatic > Marine > Intertidal zone > Estuary | place: USA: Columbia River...
CACCATTGTATACTCTTCTGATCATTGGAGGAAATTGAAAATTGAAATGACTTGGGAGTACCAAAAACTTCATAGGTGATTGTGGATTGGCACATCAACATTAACCTCTCAATAGTGTGGGTTCCTGCTAACACTGGCATTGATATTCTTTCTACCACTGTTGAATATTTTACGCAGCCGCGCCGAGCTCCTGAAAATACTTCATAATGTTTTCCATCTTGTCTGGGAGACTGCTGATCTCTGTTGTTGAATATTGAACGTCAAGTGGCTATTTCTTATATGTTTCTACATATGGTACTATCGGATGAATCACTTCTCTTTACAGTATGATTGTAAGATCGGGTAGGGGACTTACCAGTTCTTCTCTAGTTTTACTTTACAAACTGGAGAGGGTTGTTCGCGGAATAAGTAGAAAATTTGGTAGACGTGTTCGGTACCGATTCCTTAGTATGTTCAATCACATCCCCCAGGTAGTATTGTTCATCGACTTCACCTCTCGTATAGACGATGCCCTCCTTGCATTATTAATAGAGATCAAATGTCGTAATTGCAGACTAAATATGAAATATGACTGTGACGTCGAATCTACAAGAAGAAGAAATATTTTCTGTTTGAGAAAAATATTCCTAAAGTAAATATGAAATATGACTGTGACGTCGAATCTACAAGAAATGGAAATATTTTCTGTTAGAGAAAAATAGTTACGACGGACATGAATAACTGGTTTGTGTTGACGAACTGTATATTAATGTACTACAGTGAATTTCGACGAGTCATCTGTGTGGTCAGCGCTCTGGCGTTGTTGACCTGGTATGTTTCTTCCGTGGTGTCAGCTTGTCAGGGGACGCATTCTTTTTTTTTCCCTTACTGGCATCATTTGTTGATACGTTATCTTTTTTATTCTTTTTCGTTGATTTCCCGTCATCGTCGTTACGCATACTGTTGTCGTCGGTAGTAGCAGTTGCATCTTCTGAAGCTCTTTTTTTAATCGGTGGACAGTCAGTTGCATCTTCTGGGGCTCTTTTTTTAGTCGGTGGGCAGTCTTCGCCTGGCTTCTTTGATTGGCAGACATCAAAGTCATCCAAGAGGAAATCTTTGTCCTCTATGAGGGCACGAAATGCGTCCTGTTTACAAAATATCAAATCTCCATCGTCAGGACGCTTACTTCCCTCTAACTTGATGGAAGTGACCCATCCGTGATTTTCTGCTTCCAGAATGACGTTATTTAAGCTCTGAGTCCCAATGGATGTCTTCTTTCGGTTTTTGTGATGCGAGTCCCAGGCCGGTGCAGCGTATACCGATGTGCAGTGCATGACATCTGCGTCCTGTATATTAGTATCTATATCGCCACCTCGACCTAGCAGTCGAAAAGTGTCCTCTGAAACACTCTTCATCACCATTGATTTATTGCCATTTTTAGAACCGTACATCGACAACGTCATTTTTAGTGTATCTTTGTCCCAAATTGTAGTCGAAGATTCAGCAAGGAGTTCTTTGACTGGTGTGTGATCGGCGATAGCCTTGGAATATTCGTTGTAGTTCTTATTTGTTACTTCATTGAAGAAGTGGAGGAGTACACCTTCAAGTACTGTGAGATTTGGATCCTTTTTATTCTTCATGTGGTTGGTGAGTTCTTGAAAGCACGTTGCATATTGACTGGCATCGAATTGGCTTCTCTCTGTTGTTAGGTCGTTGATTTTGGCTTCATTGCTCTTCTTTCGTTTTGCATTAGCCGGTGAAGGTGTTTTCAAGTCGGTTTCAGTCGTGTCTCTGTTGATGGTTGCGTTGACTCTGGCATTGGTTGGTTTAGCTTGTCTTGCACGGTTGTCACGGATGTTGTATTTCTTCTTTGGTGTAATACTTGGAAGTGGTTCAGGGTTTGAGTTAACAGACAGTAATCGTGTCCCTTTATTTTGTAATCGCCATTGATCCAGAATTTTCCACTTCTCTATGTGGGTATAATCATTTTTTTGTCCCGAGTCCATGATACTGAACAACCCCAGACCCATTGTTGAGACATTCATAATTTGGTGGGTACTGTCCATCAAATTCAAGTCGGTCAAGTGGTTCATCGGTATTGGCATGTCGTGGTCGTCGCCCTTGAAGAGAATGTTATCCAGGTTGTAGTGGGTGTTGTCTGATTTTGGATTAAAAAGGCCTCCTAAACGGAAGTATGATGTTGCGGGTAAGTTGTCCAATTCAATCACTTCAGCAATTTGCGCCGCGTACATCATCAGAAAGAGTACGTTAATTGATGGCTTGTCTGTTGAATCGAACTTGGTGTAGCACCTGAGTAGTCGTGGAAAGATGGAGTTCCTTGCGTAGGTTGACCATTTTGCGTGTGGATGTTGCAAAAGGTTATTGACCAGTGTTTCGTACTCGACCTTCACATTTTTGTCTCGCTTTACAAACCCTTGATGAGCGATTGTTAGATCGGGTGACCATGTGTTACATAGTTCAGTTGGTTTCGGGTATAACCCACAGTAGTTGAGGAGGTAGAACCATTCTGTGAGCAGATTGTCGTGGATGACTTTGTTGATAAAGGGACCCTTTGCCTTGGAACCCAATTTGAATTTTTTCTTAATAACTTTATAGATTACAGAAGCGACCTCTTGCAGTGCTATTGCCAAGTCCGCTTTGCATGAGAATGTATGTTTGTTCAAAGATAAGGCATGAGGCTAGAATTTGTTCTGAAATGAAAAAGAATACGTATTCGCCAGGACTTACAAAGATTTTGGATAGTACTTTTTGCAGCAGCGTTTCCAACGCTGTCGTCCATGTGTTTGAATGCATTTCCAGCGCATTGAACCTGATTTGCCAAGTTCTTCTTTCTGTGAGAATCAGTTTCGTTATGCTCGTTGGTACATCCTTTTGCAATTGCGGCATTAATCATTCTGATACATAAATCAGCCGCTGCAGGAAGTCCATCAAAAATGTCACAGTATCTATTTTTTTTGGTGGGTATTTCTTGTCCCTCAGTAGTGTCAAAGAATGCTTCAAATGCCCCATGAACCTGTAGTTGACTTGCATATCCAGATTGGGCTCCTAAATGGAAGCGAACGAAATAGTGAATGATGTCGAGTCGTTCCTCTGATGTTTGTATGTCTCTTGGATGTGTATTTTTCATTTGGGCAAAGATTAATGAGATGATTGGTGGTGCAAGGTAGATCTCATTTCTCATTTGTCCTGTAGCCCAGTGGGCGCTGTCCTTCATCGGCCCAGTTTCCTTGACAATTTTGTCAAATGTTATTGGAAAAGGAACTGTCTGCATTGAGGGGGGGCCTGTCACGTCAATGGTCTTTTCTGTCGGATGGTCGTGCATTGGAGCTTGCAGTAGTGTCTTCATGTTGCGTCTTGTGCTGTCAGAGAATGGATTTTTGCAATACTCGACGTAATGTTTGTGATTGATGAGTTCAGGCGCGGGGAAGGCCGCATTGATGTCTCCGTGATATTCCTCGTGCAGCTTCATGACCAATCCACGCTTGATTCTGCCGTGCGGTTTGAAAAAACAGTTCGAACTGATGATACCATTTTCTACTGCTTCGAGCGTTAGTTCGCTGATGAATGTCTCTGCCAGGTCTCCTATCTGATGTGTGGCACTGGGCCTCGCCGAATCAATTTTCGCGTCTGACACAGCCCTGCTGGAAGTCATTAATGCTCGATGAAGGGTCTGCACGTTGACGTCGGGATTAGTAATGAAGGTCACTTCGACAGGCGTCTGCTCATTCAACATGATATTTTTATGATTCTTGTCGGTGGGCAGAACGGTTTTCATATGCTCCCTAAATTCGGCATCGGTTGGGACGTTGTGTTCGATATGTATGTCAACATTTTTGAAGTCATCAGCAGTTAGGGTGTTTGGTGTGATGAATCCGTTGATGACATCAATCTCACTTCCTGTCGATGCATGAACTAAAGCACAAAATCTGTGTTGTCCTTCACGAAAACCTGCCATTAGGTGTCGGTTCTTGTTCCTTTGGTGACACAGTAGGAAGGAGAAAACTGTCTTCTGGACTGAGGTGTCATCAGGTAACTTTTTTTCGACGTTTTTCCATAGCTTAATGTAGCCGTAAAAGTCTGCAGTAACGTCGCGACCACTTTTCGTATACAAGTTTTGGAGGAAACAATTTGTCGTGTTCTCGTTGGTCAACCAGCATCGAATGTTATTTTCGACTGAATCAGTTGGTGCAACCACATGAATTTGCTTGGTCACTCCGTTGTATTTCTTGACGAAAGGCTTTACGGCAACTGAAGTAGTCTCGGCAGCGGAAGAATCAACCTTGTTGTTATTGAATGATTGGAAGACGAAGTGGTGAGGTATATATAAGTATACTTTTCCAAATGAGCAAAAATACCCTACATTCTAAATCGGTGCTGTTGTAACGAGAGAAGTTTTTTTTTTCTGAAATGGAAAAAAAATCCTGTCTTTGTAGGACAAACTTACGTCTTTATAATCGACCAAGTAGATCATCATGTCATTTGCCATTGTTGGGGTTTTGTCCGGTTTAATTCTCATCACATCGTTCGACATGTTGTTTGTGATGTCGTAGACTTTGTGAGTATCGATGTGGTTGTGATTAATTGGAATTGCCATAGGTTGCAAAACCGTATTGTCGTCTTTGTCCCTTCCAATAGTATAATCAAAGAGGAGCAGTAACTGCGTCGGGTGGAATGACACCGTTTCTTTTCCACAGTTCTTGTAGATGATTTCGTTCGCAGCACGTTCATCTTCTTGCATGCTTGCCGCCATCGTAGACTAGGGAATGTGATTAATTAAATGTTGAACAGTAGATCGTACAATAGTAGTGAATATCTATTGTATGAATCAATGTAAAAGAACCAGTGTTAGTATTGATTATCAGGTAAATTAATATGCGCCGTCAACGATTTGAACCACCTCTCCCTGTGTACGACACATAACACCACAATGGGGGCATGTGATGTATGGGCATCAAACAGTTTGGTTCTCATCGTCGTCTCCAATACATTCCATCGGAACAATAATAGGACAATAAAAACGAATGATCTTGCCTTCAGTGCAACGTGAAAGGTCCGTTGACGCGATTCGAGAAGTAGTGTTGTTTCGGCGTGGCGTCGACAAAGAATTGGACGCAATGTTTGGGTTGAACGATGATCGATTTCTAATGTTGCGTCGACAGATGATTGAATGCGTTGGAGCTCTATTTGAAGTAGATAAACGCGGTGGACGAGTCGTTGCAATCGATAAAGTCGGTGGAAAAGAGTTGGTGAGGGTGCACTTGTGCGGCTGTCTGGTGGAGAAGCAAAAGTGTATGTAGCGAAATTCCGTACCTTTCGTGTGTCTCAAATGTTATTTTTGTTCGAGACAAATATTCGTCATCGTGCTCTCTCAGTGTAAATACTGCCTAGATACGTGTCTCAGAAGTTCGCGAGATCGCTAGTTAATATCTGATATCAATGTGAATCTACTTAAACTGAATAATAGTTGCAACTGTCGTAGTTCTCGGCAACAAGTTGTCTTTGAGACATAACTTTGTCAGTAGCGACCCCACATCGGCTGGTATCGCCTAAATAGATATATATAGAGAAATGTCTTATCTTTTGCGTGTTTACTTAAACAGAATAATAGTTCGAACTGTCGTAGTTCTCAGCCAAAAAAGGGTGCTCTCTCAGTGTAAATACTGCATAGATACGTGCGTCAGAACTTCGCGGGATCGCTCGTTAATATCCGATATCAATGTGAATCTACTTAAACACAATAATAGTTGCAACTGTCGTAGTTTTCGGCAACAAATCGTCTTTGAGACGTAACTTTGTCAGTAGCGACCCCATTCGGGTGATATCGCCTGAATATATATATGTAGAGAAATGTCTTACCTTTCGCGTGTCTCAATTGTTATCTGTCTTTGAGACGAATATTCGTCATCGTTTTTTCTCAGTGTAAATACTGCATAGATACGTGTCTCAGTAATTCGCGGGATCGCTTGTTAATATACAATATCAGTATGAATTTATTTAAACAGAATAATAGTTCGCGTCATCGTGTTGTCTCAGTGTAAATACTGCATAGATACGTGTCTTAGTAATACGCGGGATCGCTTGTTAATATACAATATCAGTATGAATTTACTTAAACAGAATAATAGTTCGAACTGTCGTAGTTCTCTTCAAAAAAGGACAATACGTTCGAAATGCCTCCTAGACGTTATGTGTACTACAACTACGAGTTGTTATCCCCTCTCTCAGCCTATGTCAACTCTTCTTTTGCCTCGAGCCTTTTATCTTCGTTTTTGTCGAATATTTGAGTCCTCAGCTTGGGATTCAGTTCCTTTATCCATATCTGTCAATGGCTGTGCAATGTCTTGCGTCCTTGTTCTTCGTGTGCGGGACCAAAAGCCTCAACAGTACCGAGAATTCCTTCACCTTTTGACTTTCTTGTAATGTATGATACTGCGTTGTCACGGCTCATCTCAGACGTAAAGAAGTATGGGGTGTGATCTGTGTCATCTAACAGTCCTCTTTCCTGAAGCAACATGTTTGGGTAGCACATCTGATTCGCCATTGTGACGTTCATAGTGTGCAGCATCTTACTGCCAACGGTGATTGAAGTTCCACTGCTTACTGAAGTAATGGATCCTCCTCTTAACTGCTTTCGAACGAGCTTCAGTTCTTCGTGATAGGCGTCTTGATCGTCAGTTGTCAAGTAGTTAAAATATTGTAGGCGGTGGTGCCAATATAGAAAAACAGCACCATTTTCCAGACCATACGCCAGCTGGCGGTGTAGTCCTTCAAGTGAATGTACTTCAGTTGTCATCGTCGATGGTTTTCACTTCTGAGGTTATGAATAGTGCCGCATCGATCAGTGCGCGGAGGGATGGAACGCTCATCGCAGGAGGCAACGAGAGTGTGATACTTACTGCCAAGAGAGACCTAGAGCACGCGCCAATGCATGGAGCGGAGGAGGGTGTTGTGTTTTGTCAACGTTGTCGACGTGGCAGTAGGGAGGTGAGGAATGTTGAAGGTTGGACGATGATGGATTGGATCAGAAGCCCTCGGAGATGCAAGGAGGACAAGATGTTTTTGATGTCAGGTGTTGCAGGCTTTTGTGTGGTCATGAAAAGGTCTTCAATGTTGAACTTGAATTTGAGATGCCAAAGTATGCGCGGCAGTGTGAGAAGCAACCGGGACACAAGAAACAGTAATTTACAAAGCCCATGTTCCTTGGTTAATTGAAACAAACTAAATGTTATGTAGTCCGTGAATGTTAATGAACCCCTTCAAGTTACCACGCGGACAAATGTGGGACACGGATTAGCCGTTGACGTTATGTGCTGCCTTCACCTGCAAAGGGATATGAATTATTAGATTCGAATGGAATTGAAATGAAACTGAACTCATCCGAAGGCAATGAAGTGACTTTACACCACGGGGTTTGAAGCAACTTCATTCTTTTGATCATTAAAACAATTCAATAGAGAAATCGAAAGCGGCTTCGTAAGTTCCATATTTCACCATTCCATCTAAGAAATACTACACACCATGGTTAAATCCAAAGGCAAGCAAGCGACTGCGAAGGCACGTGGCATCAAATCGAAGCAACGTGTCAAGGACGGATCTATGAAGTCGGAAGCAGGTCTCAAAGCGAAGCGCGCTAATAAGGTATCGCCATCTCCATCTAAATTGAAGGCGTCGTCATCTAATACCAGTCGCAAGTTACCAAATCGAACCCCTTCTAAGTCATCTCCAGCACGTACATCGAAGGCAAAAACCGCCACGTGGTCGCCGAAGGGAACGTCGTTGGACACTAGTGTAATCCAATCGAATGGTGATAACTCCACCGACGCACACAAGTCGAGGAAATGGAATACAAAAAAGCAAAACGGCAATGATGCCTTTTCAACACCTACGTCAAAGGGTAAACGCGCTACGATGAAAAGCCCTCCGACTGCATCTACTGTTTCGTCCGAAGCTTCAGAGAAATCACCAGTCAGGAGGAGCCTCAAGAAATCCTTCAATTTGGAAGGAGAGCGCGTCGTAGATGGTTCGAAGAAGATGAAGAAGACGACTGAAGTTCCTGTCAAATTACAATCTCATCAAATTGATTGGCATCAAGAGGGCGGCAAGACCGGAGTGGATGTCGCTTGTAAGACTTTGGTGAAAGGTCTTGGGGACCTTTCCCCCAAAGAGATTCGTGACATGCCGCACGCGAAGAAGGTTGATATTCTCCTGGATGTCTTTAGTCCTAAGGCATTGAGCTATGGATTTATTCCGCTTGCGATGAAGTTAGGGGTAGACTTTTCGGCGGTGGACATGCACTCTGCTTTTGCTACGAAGCAGTCATCTAAGGCGACATATACCGATTGTCTTCAAACATCAAGACCAAAGACAATCGTATTGGATGATTCTGAGGAGAGCACATTTGATAAGAAAAAGTGAGTCATTCATCTTTGATGAAATAGTTTATACGCATTGTTACTCAAAATATATTGTCACTGTTGCAAGGAATGAGCTGAATGCGAAGAAGTCTAAGTAAGTGGCGCAAAAAGAGGTTTATTTTTTCCAAATGGAAAAAATTTCTTATATCTCTTTATCTTGTTAGAATTGTAATAAAGCAAGAAAAAAATGAGGTCGAAGAGTAAGTTGACATTCAATGTTTTTTTTCCATTTTGGAAAAAAAAACTTATTTCATCATACATTAAGAACAACGAACAGAGAGTCCCCCAGGAAGAAGAAAAAGATGATTGTCGATGATAGCAGTGACGATGAAGTTGTAGGTATGGTGTATGACGTTCCAGACGGAGAAGAAGACTGTGGTGATGACTTGTTAATGAATGAATCTAGTGGGGATGACGAAAACGAAGCAAGTTATGGGCATAACGACGTTGATGGCTACGAGGAAATGGCTGATGCGTCAAATGACGAGGAAGACTGTGAGTTCAATGATGTGATACGCAACAAGTCAAAGAAGAAAAGATTTGTGCTACGTATAGCTCATGGCAAGTCTAATGCCTCTGGTTTTACCACTGAATCGGATTGGGTTGAACCTACAGATGATGAGAACAAAAGTGTTGACAATGTGAGCAGTGTGGCGGAGGATGACAGTGTCCCGAACGATGATCAGGAAGAGAATGAATTTCTTTTGAGCGACAACGATGAAGGTACGTCTTGGTGTATCATATTATTTATTGATGTCACTGTCAACTCAGTCTATACTTCATTTTTATAGGTGAGACACTGTACAACAACCCGAAGAATGACGAAAAAGGCGTTTTTGATAGTGATGAAGAATCAGATGATGATGAGAGTGGAGTAGGGGACCAGAAAATGAGGGCAGAAAATGATAACGAATCATCTGAAGACGAAGATGAAGAGGACGTCACCGAAGCCGAAGTATTGAAAACTCGCAAAGGTGAAGCCTCTCCCATGCAGCTCATGATGCAAAAAGCTATTAAACAAAGCGGCCAGAGCAGTGGTTCTTGCGTCATCTCCCCCCCTCTCACTATTGCTGTGAAGAGTACAGAGGTATACATCATCAACTGTCTAAAACCTAATGAAATGCCGTGGTTCTTGGACATTGAGTATGTGAGGATGTTGCTCAAACTTCAGTTTGGAATCGATTATCCCTACCTACCTCTTCAACCTTGGCTTGATACTGTTTTCAAGATTACTGTCCGTGCGACCGAACATGGCGACAACAAGTATCGCAGAAATGATCAGGGTTATACTTCTTCGATCATTGGCTGGCTCAATGAAATCAAACGCCAGAATTCCGAGAAGGCGATCAAGAAGATTAAGCAGCGTGCAAAGTGGGTATTCAAAACTATCAGAGATCACTTCACTGATAAGGAGGGAGGTGGAAAGTTCATGCTTCAGTACATCAAAGAAAAGAGTAGGATTGCTCCCGACGGCCAAGTCATGGGGTTATTCCATTCTCTTACAAAGGGAAGGCCTGCCCCTCATACCAATGTCGAGAAACATATCCTCCAGAAGAAGATGCATGCTGCATTCTCTTGTACTCCTTCGTTCGAAATTAATGTTCCCATGGACAAATTCATGACAGATGACGACATCAAGAAGGTTACAGAGGAATGTCTTGGGGCTAATAAATGGAGTGAAGTTTCCACTGCGAACAGAAAGGCGTGTTACAAAACGAACTGGAGAACGCAGTCCATTCCTGAATGGTCATCCATCCAGAAAGAGGGTTATTAATTACGTGGAAAATACACACTTCATGGGAAACGGAGTTGTTTTTGGGTGAAATTGTTTTTATTCGTTGGGGCGTCACATGCTGTGAATGAAGGGATTGAATGTTACAAAATCAAGATAATACTTCTAACACACCTTTATTCATCAAATCTCTCTTAGAAATACACTCTGAAAGGCAGGACTGTACACAAGGTGTGTGATCTACCTTTTTCCTCAAATTACATCGGTAGCCAACTGAAATTGAGAATATCGTTGCTAACATTCAACACTACGATTTTATCTCAAAGGTGTGTGTATTTGTCCTTCAAAAGTTTTTTTTTCCATATTGGAAAATATTTCTTATCACTCTTAAGTTCCAAAACAAGCACAGGTCCATATTCGCATTGATAGAAGAATTCGAGCTGTGATTGACGCTGATAGTCCACATAGAATGATTGAGTTATATGGTGGTCTGAGGAAAGCATTAAAAACGAAACTCAGGCTCTATGACCAACCCACCTTTGATAGATGTGATAAGGCACTGAGGGCTGCGGCAGCGAAAAAGTCCTGGGAGGGTAAAACAACTAATCAAAAAGCTGCTAGAAGAAAACAAAATACAGAACAGAAAAAGCTTAAACGGTCGAGTAGGAATTCGAATGAGGTATCCAACGATTTAGAGAAAGATCGACGCAGGAAAAAACAGAAGCCAAGTATGAAAAGATCGATTTCGGTGGTCGAAACAGCAATCAAAAATTCTAAAATCGCACTTCACAATACCAAGGACCCCGAGAACCCAACCAAACACAAGTCCAATGTCTGCATTGTATGTGATTGCTTCATTTTCAGTACTGACAGAATTTACACCATCACTAAAGCTCAATTGAAAGTCCATAGGCATCGACTTGGTGTTCGCGAGTATGAAGAATTTCATGGTGTATCACTATGTTCTGAATTGGTCAGACAGTACCATGTTCGTGGTTGTACTAACTTGTTGTTATCTCCCAGGGCAAAGCGACTGAAGCAAGGATGGATGATCTGTGGAAGTTGTAAACGGTCTCTCTCATACGAGAAACGCAACAGTACCAAGCCACCAAAAGAATCAATTGCGAATGGATTCGTCATTGGAACCTTCCCATCCTCAATCAAACGAATAAATCCAATATCTCGTCGACAGACACGACGAGACATCGACATTGCAACACTTCCAAGTGAACTTAAAGCTTTGCTTGCACCTGTCAGACCCTATGCATATTTGTTTGCATATACTGGCGGGTCTCATAAATCAATACAAGGTCATGTACAATGCTTCGAACAGAGTCAAGAAAAAATCGGTGGCGTTGTGAACCATATGTATGACATGGGCGTGGCAAACAACCTCCATGTGATGTTATGTGGAAGAATGACTCCCGAACAACGCAAGATCATACGCAAGCGTGTTCATTTTGATACAGAATTATACTTAGACATTCTGAATTACTTCATAACAGAATCAGGTCATCAAGCTTACGCAGATTTGACGTTGCCAGAAGACTTTCCGCGTCCTACATTTGTCGAAGATAAAGAATGCACGAACAACACTGATAGGGAAATTGACAGGGATATCGAAACCACCATTGAAGGTGGGACATATTATTTCTCCTCTGCTCAGATGCCATCACCGGACAAATCGTCATTCGAAGACACTGCGAAATTTGCTATGGCACTCTTCACAGGCAAGAAGCCAACTCTGTTAGCTGTTGGTGGAGATTATGCTAACATGAAGGAGTTACGAGTTGAGAGTGTTCTCCCCTTCGCATTTCCTTATGGAATGGGCGGCCCTGGTGGGAGAAGACGCACTCCAATTTCAGTGGAATGTACCTTTGAAAGACTTTTTAGGACAGCAATGCCTCAATTGATGGAGCCAGAGCCTGTCCTCTTCATGGGTCAAATGTACAATAGACAAGTGTCTTATAGATCAGGTATCATCACATGTCGAAGTGAAGTGAATGGAGTATCTTTAGGCGAGACATTGGCAAATATTCCTTCTCAACATTTTTCTGATCCCAATGCATCTAACCAATCCACGGAGCTGCTCATGAAGGCTGTTAACACGTCATGTAAATCTCTGGGTTACACAGATCAAGCTGCTAAGAGTGCACGCCAACGTTTCTTTGCAATGATGGATTTCATGGGATTGAATAGTCTTTTTTTGACATTCTCTCCTTGTGATTTATGTAGTTTCCGCGTACGACTTTTCGCCCATCCTGATCAATGGGTAAGACATTTGTTGTCATTTCAGTTTTTTTTTCCGTTTTGGAAAAAAAGATCATATTACATGTTTACTGACATTTTATTTCAGCATTCATTGCCCGATCTTTCATGTACTCAGGCTGGTTGTATACTAGATTTCAATTTTCGTGAGAAAACTAGATTCAATTCTCCAGGAGCATGCTCTCTTGAATATATGAATGGCATCAAGATTATCATTGAGCATTTATTGAACTGGGATACAGTCAACCAAAAGTCAAAAGGTGAAGGAATTCTCGGTACTGTTGAGGCTTTTGGTCCCGCACACGAAGAACAAGGACGCAAGACATTGCACAGCCATTGGCAGATATGGATAAAGGAACTGAATCCCAAGCTTAGGACTCAAATATTCGACAAAAACGAAGATAAAAGGCTCGAGGCAAAAGAAGAGTTCATCGGCATAGTCGACAAGCTTCTACATACCAGCTTTGGTCCTGAATTGAAGGTAGTTCATAACTGTCGTGACGTAGACAAAGACAAAATTCCAAGGCCAGTGGAAGACATTTTTAGTGAAGTCGATAACCAAACAATACGGAACGCCAGGCATAAAACATTGTGCCACAAAGTTGGCGGGAAACTTATGTACTGTAAGCAATGTGAGGAAGAATACTCACCCACGGACATTGTCAATTTAGCTTTGGAGTCCTGGCACAGCATTGCCGTCAGAAAAGGATCTAAGGCAGACGTGACATTCCCATTAACAAGTGAAAGGCTCGACATCGCCGCCTACACTTACTCATACCATATGGATGATGGTTGTTGCAAAGAGAAAGATCCATTCTGGGGAAACAAGGACGTCAGACAAACTCTTTTGAGATTTAAGTTCGATCAACATCATTGGAGACACCGTCCTTCTTGCTTTAAGAAGTCCTGTGAATGCCGGTTCTACCTTCCTGACGCTATTTGTCCCAAGAGTGACATAGACTTTGGGGGCGATATGGACAACATGGATAGCTTCGAATATCATCAGCTCGTAGGAGATGTGTTGAAGATGACCCCATGGAATGTCAAGAGGAAAAGGTCAATGGGATGTCAATACATCAATACCCACAACAAAATTTTGTCTGAAATATTCAATTGCAATACCAATATTCAGCTGGGAGACATAGCACAAGTCTTTTACAGCACACTCTACTGTGGAAAATCAACACAAAAAGAAGATTCTGAGAAACAGCAACGGATGAACACAGCATTGAATCGACGCTTGTTGAGAATACAAGGAGAGGTCATTGATGGAATTCGAAAAGAAGAGGATGTACAAGATGGTTTTGTCGAAGGCCTATGCAGGATGCTTAGCGCGATGAATGCTGCAACATCACGCGACGTAGTCAGCGCAACGATGCAGCACCTATTGGTGCTTTCAGGGGGCGATCGATTCCAGTTCTCGCATGACTTTGGGAATTTGTTAGTTGCACAATTGGAGGCAAGATTGAATGGTGCTGATATAGCGGTGAGACTTCGCACCAATCGCTTCAAAGGACAATCAAGAATTTGGCAGGATGCCTACTGTGATGACTACTTGCATCGTCCGGATGGTGAAGAATTTAAAGACATGTGCGTTTATGAGATGACTATGTTATACACCAAGACCTACAAAACTTTTAGTGAATTGCGACATATGGCTAACCAACCAGTGGTTGCAAATCATGAGTCAGATAGCGACAATGACAACAGTGATGACGAAGAGAGTGATTATGGAGGAGAAGGAGAGACAGAAGAAGAAAGATCACAAGCAGCATCAACAAAAGAAACCTATAACACAGAACATGAAGAAACAGAAGAAGAAACAGAAGCAAATTGCGACGATGATAGTATTAGCGATGATGTGGACTGTGAAGAACAAGATCGAGGAGACCAACAAATGTCCAACAATACAAGTGACACTGATGTTTCGAGCAATATGACGAAATCGCATTCCAAAATTGCTTTCATCAAATCACATCCTGGCTTTCATTTCAGTTATCTTCGAAAACGAAAAAAATTTGTTATACCAAAGGTTTATCTTCCAAAAGACCGATTGTGCACGATTGGTCTACTAAACCTTCATGTAAAGGATGTCGACGAACAAACAATCCAACTTCGAGAACACTATGCCAAAATGGCCTTGTTGATGTTCTATCCGTATAGAACTAAAGCCGACCTTACGGTCGAAAACAGCCATTGGAAATTGTTTTATAGAGAGCTCACGACACATACATCAGGAAGTATAACAAAGTTTTGGCCAAAGGGATTTCAGATTCTCCAAAACATGGAGGACAGAATCATGCTTGACAAAAAAATGTCACGACTGAATGACGAACTTTCCAGGAAAACATCATGTGAAGCACCAGATGATGACGACAAGCTAGGTTCATCAAAAACCAAAATAGATGACGACGAATTCCAAGATATTCTCAAGTTTTGTAACGACAGGTGAGCAAATTCAGATTATTTTTCTTATTCGGAAAAAAAATACTAAAATGTTAATCTTTGCATAAGTATGGATTCGGAAAGATGTGATGACGAACAATATGACGTAATAAGACGTCATGTGGAAAGGGGTCAAAACGATATAATATCACGGGCTCCCTTCAACGAGAGCCATTACATTGACGCCCGCCTGTCCTCCACCGAATCGCTGTTCATGACCAACGATAGTTCAGACATCAATGACATTGGTAACGATCAACCTCTTCCGGACGGTCGTAACACCATCGCCCGCAAAACATATCACGGAATGCTGAGGCTTATTGCAGGGTCGCTGCAGGGGAATACAGATTTCTCACAGATGTACAACAACCTGAACAAAAATGATCGAGACTCTACGGCGAATAGTAATCGCATTCCAACATTGGTCGACACTGCAAGGCAAATAGCAAGCGAACAAGGAGTCACGATGGACGAGAAACAATATATTGCATATGAAATCATTGCCTGTTCGGTTTTGCTCCGATTGATTAATGATGGACAGGATTCGAAATCATTATTGTATTCCTATTTGCAACAAAGCATGACGGCTAGATCTGAACAATCCACGAAAATGAGCATTGTTAATCAACTCAAAGCAAGGGGTGCAAAAGATCAACTCCTTATGTTCCTCACGGGACCAGCTGGCGCAGGGAAGAGCACAGCCATGATGGCAGCAAGTAGATTCTGTTTCTTATTCTTTCTTTCGGTAAGTATTTTCTGGAGTGACACTACATTTCTAATCACTGCATATACCGGATCCGCTGCTTCGATCGTTGGAGGCAAAACTATTTGCAAAGGCGCATTTTTGCTGAAAAAGGGTTCCTTGACAGAAGAAGATAAACGTGAATGGAAGGATGTCATGATAGTGATCATTGACGAAATTTCTTTCATGAGTGATGATCAATTGCAAATTCTTGATCAAAGGATGAAAGAGTTAGGTGACAGAACCAAACCATACGGAGGTTACTCCATTGTATTCAGTGGTGACTTTCGACAACTTGAACCAACGAAAACATCAAGCAACAATTTGTTATTCTCAAGGCATTCAAGTCAACTTTGGGACAGTTCTATCAATTCAATCATAATATTAGACAATGAACATCGATTTAAGGAAGATCCACAGTATGGAATCATGTTGAAGAATATGTGGCAAAAGGATCTGTCAATTCAACAACGAAACAGAATCAACACAAAAGTTGTTAACAAGATGAGCTTCAAGCTTCCGCCCAAATTTGAAGGAGATATGTGCTATGCTTGTCCAACTAACAGAGAGCGCAATGCAATCTCAGCAGCAAACTTCAGGAAACATGTTCTGGCCACACATCCATCTTTCGATAGCACGCAATCCCCTCCAGAACACACAATTGTAATCGAAGCTGACATTCGAAGTTCTGCTTCAAAACAAAAATCAAGGAAAATTGACAATGTTATTCGGCACCAAATTATTACAACATGCGGAGATGCCAATGTGAGAAATGGAACAAAAGGAGTTGACCCCGCACTTTGCCTTTACAAGGGATGTTATCTTATTTGCACGATTAACAACGATTCGTTGACCGAGAAAGTACCAAGAGGCAATGGAACCATTTGCAGATTAATCAAGATGAAACTCAAAGAAAGCCCGACGAGCCTTACGCACAGAAAATACTACGCAAAAAAGGTCAACACAGTGGGAGTGAAAGATGTTGAGTGGATAGAATGTGAACACATCATAAAAACACAGGCTATGATTCATATTGAGAAACAGATTGATGAATTATCATCGAGTATAAACGAATGCACCCTGGAGAATGGCAAAGTAACTGAGAAAATCGAGACTCTTAAGGAACGACTAGTGAAGATGGCAAAAACAAGAAGATTCAGATTGCAATCTCAGATGTACAGTGTCAAAGTACACGTCAAATCCCACAAACAATCCACGTCTGAATTAAAATTCAGATGTCAGATGACGCAATTCCCTGTTCTGTTAAATGATGCAACTACAGGACACAAACTTCAGGGCATGACAAAGGATGCAATGATTGTCACTTCTTGGCCCAAATGGGCACTTTTCAAAAATTGGGAATACACAGTTCTATCTCGAGTGAGGACACTTGAAGGGTTGTATTTATTCGAACCAATCAGTATGACAAAGTCTTTTGCTGCATGTGATGAATTAAAAGCGTATTATAAACGGGCGAGGGCGCTTGAGAAGAAGACTCTGAAACGACGAAAACAAGCTATGGATCTACTCAACAAACATTGATAAGGTGTTCGATACGATTTTTTTTCCAAAACGGAAAAATAATCTTTAACTAATTTAGTACCTAAGATAGATGGTTGCTGGCGAGCGGTAGCGCCGAGCCACTGAAGGCGAGGGAGGACGTCGGTAGGGAGCTATCCGAAATAGTTCAAAAGATTTTCTTTCCAAAAAGGAAAAAAAAAGGTTTTTTTTCCAAAAAGGAAAAAAAATCTTTACTAATTTAGTTAACTAATTGACTAATTTAGTAAAAATTTGAACATAATAGATACTATTTTGTTCATAAAAAACAGTGAAAACCTTATTTTTTAGCTAATATAGCCACTCCGAAAACAAATTTCGTAAAACGAAAAAAAGGGAAAAAAAATCCTAAAAAAGGGGAAAAAAAAACCATTTCGGCACTAGACACGGAATACATTTTTGAAACATTCCTGTATGCTCTCACTCCTAAAAGGAGCTTGGACAAACTACCTACAATAGTGAAAACTCTTTGTTCGTTGAATTACCTAGGATGGTGCTTACTTGGACCAGCGAGTGGATTCGGACATTGCTTAATCAAAACAGTTCTTAAGTAGTAGGTATCGGCAAGTTCGATATCATGTTCGATCGCCCGGCTATCGAACCGGCTATCGAACCGATCCAACCGATTGTCTTGTCGGTACCTATATGAAAACAATGGTCACCATTAGTAAACGGAGACTACTAATTTAGCTAACTAATTGACTAATTCAGTAAGAATTCAAACATAATAGATACTATTTTGTTCATAAAAACCAGTGAAAACCTTATTTTTTAACTAATATAGCCACTCCGAAAACAAATTTCGTCAAACGAAAAAAAGGGAAAAAAATTCCTAAAAAAGGGAAAAAAAAACCTTTTCAGCACGAGGGACGGAATACATTTTTGAAACAATCCTGTATAAGCTCTCACTCCTAAAAGGAGCTCGGATACCATGATATAACAAATATTTACCAGTGAAGGGCAACACTAACTAGACCATGTAAAATATTTATAGAATATTGGCATGCATTCACCAAGTCTGATGAATATTTCATTTGTGATATGTA
>Ga0102908_1000180_pt1 | contig 17746 bp, 20 predicted proteins | sample Colrivmeta1557A3_FD_78500 | JGI IMG/M metagenome (GOLD analysis project Ga0102908, IMG submission 78500) | Estuarine microbial communities from the Columbia River estuary - metaG 1557A-3 | ecosystem: Environmental > Aquatic > Marine > Intertidal zone > Estuary | place: USA: Columbia River...
AAATAGTTTTTTCACCAGTAGCTCCATGTCTTACTCTATCACCCTTAGCGTAGGAAGTACTAGTAACCCAGTCATCCCACAAGAAAACTTCTTTCCAGTAACTAGAAGTACTTGAAGGTGTCTGATTCGTATGAGCAATTAAACATTGCCAGTTTTTACTGTTGTGTGTAACATAACTAGAAGTTGTATACGCAGTTGAACTACTATGTGCAATAGAGCCGCTAGGTAAAGCGTCAAGTAAAGGCGAATCATCTATATTAAAGTAGGGATTGTGTGTATAATCTCCGTACTGAACAGCACTATCAGCCGCCCAACTACAACCATCTTGTTGATACTTCCAGCTACAATATTTTCCAACTACTACTCTACGAGGTAGTTTTATGTTCTCTAAATCGAAAGGCATTGCTACTTCTAATACAAGTGCTATATTAGACTCTGAAGCTATTCTATCAATTATATATTCTTGCTTGCGAAATTCTATAGGAGGAGTTGCATCACCAGACTCTCCATATAAATATTTCTTTAATGTTTGTCTTCGTATTATTTTACAATCAACCAAGTCATCGTTATTAAAGTCTCCGAGCTGTTCTGCGAATAACCCGCCCAGGTTTGCAATAGTTAAAGAAGGTCTTGAGGAAGCTCCATCGGCTTGTAGGTCTAGGCCGTCTATAATTATTGGGAATGGAATATATTCTCTTTCAGTATAAGGACTAGTACTTTCTCTGAAGTAAATATTCGTTAGATCGTCGTCCACACCGGGATGAAACCGCAAAACTGTACCATTTGGCAAAGTTATTTCAAATAGATCTATTAGACCAGAATCAATTTCTTGCGTCTGTGCATCAGTTGCAATTAAATTTGTCATGCCTCAAAAACTCTCTTTAATGTTAGGGAAAGACTATAAAAATTGTCATAGTCATAAACTACAGAATAATCTGTAGATACTACCTTTACGTCTCTTTCGCCGGTACGAGTAGTATTATTTGTGTCTGGCAAAGTAAGTGTAAACTTTGTTACCCCTGCTTTTGTGTCTAAGAAAGAGACTATATCATCAATATCTGCTTTCGGTCTTGTTGCAAAATTTAAAGTGTAAGACTCTTCTAAATTATTAATGCCGTCCACAATACGCTGTTCGTAACCATCTCCAAATTTTGCAGTACGCATTCTCGGAGTGCTACTCTTTGTCATTGCTTTATCAGGCGTTGCATATGTAGTGCCTGTGTATATAAAACCTATTGCCATTATGCTACTCCATACGGATTAAGTATTCCGCCTGATCTTTTTTGATTTTGCAGTTCTACTTGTACAGCCTTGGCGATAGAATTGCCAAGTTTATCCATATCTGGGCCAGTACTTCCTTCTCTGCTGGTTTGTCCGTCTGTTGATACGTTTACTACAATATTATTATTTGTTGCGCCACTGTCCTTCATTTCTACTGGGATTGATCTTCCGTTTGGTAGAGGAACAACTGCTTCAGTTCCGTGAAGCATTGCAGGATATCCTGAAGTAGAACCTCTTGCAACTCCACCAGCAGCGTAACCTTGCATTCTCTTACCTTGGGAAAAAACTCCTCCATTACGAGGTCCGTTACTCAATAAAGAATTGGGTTGGTGCATAAAACCCCCCATCGAACTTGGGACCATGGAAGAGCTGCTACCAAGACTGCTGGCTTGTGGGGCCGCCATTGGCATCGGTCCGGTAAAAAAGGACATAAGCATTCTCATAACCATCATTTGGATAATCATTTGAGAAATTTGAGACAATATACTTATTGCCATGCTTGCAAAAGCTTGCTTAGCACTAGCAGTACCTGTCACAATAGACTGGAAGGCGTTATTCATTGCACCCGCTATGCCGTCAAAAAGTGCTTGTTTTTGCTCGGCCATTTTATTAAGCAGTGTTTGTGCTTGTATTTCTGCATATAAAAAGGCTTGTTCCTGTTCGTTATAGTGTATGTTTTGTGATTTTAATTCATTCATTTTAATATTAAAAGCTGTCATAGCAGGATTCATGGATATAGACTCTGCTTTTAATCGTGCTGATTCTGTATCTGCTTTAACATTTAACATTGCTATTGCATATCTATCATTATAAAGGGCTATTTCTTGCTTTATAAGAGCTAATCCAGCACGTGCACCTTCTTGAGCTGCGCTAGCTGCATTTATCTGGGCTTGAGAAGAGGTTGCATCGCCTGTTCTGGTCGAAAGATTAGTATTTGCATCTTCGAGAGCCCTTTTTGCTGTTGCTAGTCGTTTTTGTTGGTCATCTTTTATGGCTATATGCTCTTCATTAACTCTTGCTTGTCCATATGTACCTGTACCGCCTGCTCTAATCTTTGCCAATCTAAGAGCTGACATAGTTTGAGCTTTAGTGAAAGTAAGCATCTCTCTTTGTTGTTCCAATAGCTGACCTTGTATTGCTAATTCGTTGATTGCTATATTATTTTTGGCTATTCCTAAGTCTCGCAAGTATTCTGCCTGTGTTACTTTTATTTCGTTGGCATCGATATTTTCATTTATAACTCTTAGCTCTTCCTTCTGTGCCTCAGTAAGATTAACTTTCTGCTTTCCTTCTTCATCAAGATAGATACCCTTCTTAGCCATAAGTACTTCCTGTGCCAGTAATTCATCATTAACAGAAGCTCGTAGAACCAAGTTTTTTGCCATTATGTTCTGCATCTTATCTTGTATAGTTACACCTACGGTTTGAAACTTTATAGAGTCTTTTGCGGCTGTGCTTTGCTCTGACTCTAGCCTAGTAATCTCTGCTTTCCTTGTCGCAAGATTCTTATTAAACGCTTCTAGGTTTTTTGTTTTTTCTCCCATTTTTTCTGTACTAGCAATGTCGCCTTCAAGCTGCTTGCTTAACCTTTCTCTCTCCTTGTATGTCTCCCTATAAACGTCGAACATTTCTGTATCAATAACATCAGCACCGAACGACTCGATTAGGTGATCAGCACCTGCTAAAGCTTGTTTATTATCAAACTTATACGTGTTTAACTCGCTAGCTTGACGGCTGTTTTCTCTTTTAAGACCTTTAAAGGCGATTTTCTGTGCTTTAATTACTTCTTCTACATTAGTTATTAAAGCAGACGCAAAAGGTTTTTTCATAGTACCAGTAAGTTTTGTAAATTCCGTATCCATAGAATTAATTTTAGAAGGAAGCTTTTCAAGTGTCATAGCTAAGTTTTGTATATCATTCGAAATGTTAATATATTCTTTTGCTGCATCAGCAGTTATTATCTCTCCTTTCTGTAAACTACGGTGTAGGCCGAAAAACCCGCGATCTAGGTGTGCAGCTGCGTGAGCTGTCATATCTAACCTGTTAAACAACTTCTTATACTCGCGAGACCCTTTATCAGTACGTTTAGCCAACATGTTCATATCTGTTATTAGCGCACCAACGTCTAAACTTGCAGTAGCCTTGCCCCTAGTTTGTATCATCTCTGCGGAATTAAGCATACTATAGTCTTTCATAACCTCAACAGTACGCTCCAACTCCAGCCTTAGCGTTTCGTATTTTTCGGTTAAGTTTTCGGTATCTTTAGCTAGTTTCTTGGCGGCTTCACTAGTAGGGAATATTGCCTCTTTAATCATTTTAAAGCCATCATAAGCTATGGATAACATAGAGAGCCAAAAGAATGCTTTTCCTAGGACCTTACCTGCTGAAGCTGCTGCAGAACCCAGTTTTGCAAAAGCTACTGTTGCACCAGCAGCCATAGAGGTTAATTGCATTGAAAAACTTTTTACAGCAAATTGGCCTTTCTTCATATGGAAATTAAATTCTGTCATGCCCTTTTTATGTATCGCGCCTCTTATTTCGTAACTCCTTTTTAGATCCGCAACTTGTTGGGCATTCATATTTCTTAAAATACCGGTTCTTTTCTTTGCTGAAGTTCTTATTTGCTCGTCGGCATGAGCAAGGGCTTTTTTCGCAGCTGCTCTTGATTTTTTAGAAGAAGAATCTCCTCTTAAATAGTCTAAGGCTCCTGCTCCAGATTTAGTGCCTCCTGAGGTACCTTTTAGTATATTTGATGCGTTTTGTTTGGCTGCTTTGTGAGAATCCATTTGCGCGGTTTTTAATTTTTCATAGCTCCTTTTTGTTCTTTCAAGCCTTAGTTGCACAGCTTTTTGATCTCTTTTTACCTGTGCAGCAGTAGCTTGGCTAGACTCTTTCCAGGCCGTCATACTTGGAAGAACTTGCTTAAGTAATCCACCTGCAAATAAAGCTACTGCTCCTGACAATGCGAGCATGTTATTCGCTAAAAAACTTGCTGTTGCGGCAAGAGGTCCAGATATTCCTGATTTTATTGTATTAATTATATCATCAAACGATTTTGCAAACTGGTTTAAAGCGAAAGCAGTTGGATCCATCATTTTTTCCATGGCCCCAAACTTACGTTCCGCCTGCTCTAGTACTTCATTAGCCACTGCTTGGCTTCGTTCGAATTCATTTAAATCTCCTGCCGACTTTCCTATTACTAACCCGTATTTGCGAGTAGCATTTTCCAAACGAAGTATAATACCTAATTCATCAAGTAGTTCAGGCTCTGCTTTGGTAACACCTCTTATCAGTCTATCGAAAGAGTCTCCTAAATCTCTTCCCAAGGCTATAGACGCATTTTTTGCTGCTGCACCTAATCTAGCTAACTGGTCAGGACTTATACCAGAAGCTGTACCAATAGCTGCAGCTTTTGCTGCTTCTGCATACTTTAACTGTCCATTAGTAGCATTTACTAAAGAGTCGGATATTGTTTTATAGGCTACACCAGTTACTGCACCCATTGCTTTTTGACCTTCTAGTAGATTAGTGAAATCCATTGCGGATTTTAAAAAGTTAAAAGCGGCTGAAACGGCAAAAGCAGTGGCAGCTAGAGTTGCATAAACCCCTACTAGACCTCCTGCTCCTTGTGCCATTTTAGAAAAGTTTTTACTTGCCCCAGAAGATGCCTGTGCGGCACCTTTAATATTACGATCAGCTGTACGAGAGGAATCACCCAGGTTGTCAAGGTTCTTGGCTGTTTTTTTAGATTCTACTCCGAGCTTTTTAGTGCCGCCCTTATCATTAACTTCTACATCAAGAATAATTTTATTTTTTGCCATTAGCCCTTCACGTTATGGGTGTACTTCTTTCCACCGCCTGCAGATTTACGCTCTGCTGCTTTTTTCTGCTTTTCTGATTTATCCATCCTATGCGCTACTACTATACCTTCCCACATCTTCATTAGGTATAGCATGGTTTTAGGATCTTCTACTTCATAGAGATTAAACAAGTATTCTATATTTGTCCAACTTTTACCCAAGTAGGAACCCGACATACCATCCCAGTTATCTTCGAGAAACCCAAATATAAAAAATGCCACTTGGACTTCAGAAGGTAAATCTGAAACCACTAGCGGCATCTTATCGGGGTCTGGCTCTTCTCCTAACTGTTCACAGATATTCAAATATCTATCCATGTCAATTTGATCTGATTGTTTTACGTATTTTTCAAGCAGACCTCGTATTTCGTCTACTTGTTTCCAGTAAAATTTTCGAGATCACTCACAGTCTCAGTAACCCAAGTGTCAAAATCACTTGCATTTCTCATAAGTAATTCTGAGTTATCCTGTGTAAACGGAAGTACGTCTTCGGGGTCAAGAGCAGAAACATCTACCAATAGAAGCTCTTCTAGGTACTTATATTTTAAGCCTGACCATCCTTTGATTACTGCTTTACAATATTCTACTAAGAACTTTTCTTCATCTAAACTTTCTTCTGGTTGATGAGTTTTTTTATTCCATTTGCTAGAAATACATCTTTTACGAAGTTTTACTAACTCTTCTCTGGCTAAATAACAGAGATCTACTGTCATGCCCTTATGTCCAGGGAAGTCTATTGTTACGGTTTTACTAGAGGTCATAAGACTCGCTAGTGAAATAGGTGTATCTGTCATGTTTTAATCCTTGTTATTAAATAGTGTGACTAAAGAGAAAGTAACTAATATGTGTTCTTTCATTTCTTATTACATAGTATAGGGGAAACAGACATAAAAGTCAAGAACTATTTTTGAGTAGGGGTACGAAAAAAGAGGGCCGAAGCCCCCTTTTTAGCGTACTTACAGACTAACTTATTATGCAGGTACTGGTCCAACATACACAATCGTTGCTTCATCTGCGCCACCGATAGTGGACGGAAGAGCGTGGAAGGTAGTCTCAAGAGAGATAACATCTTCGATAGAGTGTGTAGGAATTTCCAAGTGACAAGTTGGTAAAGTAACTTTCATAGTTGGAGATGCAGTTCCTCCAATATCAAATACTAAGTTAAAGTCATTTGTAATTGTTTCATCAGATTCGATTAAATCTTCCCAAAGATCTGCACTTCCAGCAGTACTATTACTTAAGTAGCAAGTAAAGCTTCCACCAATATTACGAGTTCCAGTTACATGACCAATAGGCTGGTTAATAACACCTAAAGTTTCAGGAGTAAGGAAAGTAATATTGTTTTCAAAGTTAAGGCTACCACCAGTTAGCGTCAAGGTATAAGTGCCTACAATATCTTCAGCTGTTGTTGCAGTTGCTGTTAATGTGGTTAGACGGTTACGAATAAAGTTATTTGTAGCATCGTATCCTTCATTAATAGTTACAGTAGGTAACGCGGTTACTTCAGTGATCATCGAAGCAAAACCAGCCCAGTTAATAGTACTGATGCCGTCAAGATCAAAATCAATACCTGCTGAGTTAACTACTGCTCCGTCTAGTTTATAAATAGTATGAGTACCTGAAACAAAAGTTCCTTGTCCCATTACAAAGTAAATGTCTAAAACTTTAAGATTTGAAACATTTGAACCACCGAAACCAATAGTCAAACCAGAAGTAGTACTTTGAACATTAGTCCCTGCCCACTCTGCTTCAGTTGTACTTGCAGATTTTGTGAATACGTCATTTGCTACTAAAGCAGCCCATAGCGCCTCTTCGACACAGTGTATATGTGCATCACAACCTGTATTTTCCCATACAGTACCGCTCCCAGGTGCTGATGTAAAAGGTCGTGCATAAGTTGAGAAAGACCACTCAGCCGGTGCGTAAGAGTCGTTAAACATACGACGACCTCTACGGCTTCCGCCTGCTGCTGCTTCCATTTCATTCAGAGTAATCTCTGAAGTGTTTGTTGCTTGAGAGAAAGAGAATCCGTCAAGTACGGGTATCTCCCAGTATGTAGGAGCAGACGCGTGTCTGTCTGATACAATTACTCTGGTATCTCTGCTAAAAAATAAATTATCGGCCATAGTTAATCTCCTATGTTATCTTGAAAAGACATGGACGTGAATTTTTATTCGTGCCAGTATTTTCTAATAATGAACCTCTAAAAGCATCTCTCCGACACCCATTGGCTCTAATACACCTTCATCAGTATCAATACTAATGACTGTGATTTGGTGAGTATATTGATCTGCGTTATTGCGATCTTTATACAGTAAACGAGAGTTTTCTTCTACCACTGTTTCGACATCTTCTAGTAGTTCGTCTAGAGCTTGTACAGCATCTTCTGCTTGAACATAACATCTTATAGTGACGGTTAAAAACCTATCTTTTTGTCCGCCGCCCTGATACTGTCGTGTTTCAGAGCCTGCATTTAGGTGAACTGCAGGAAACTCCTCCACCTCATCCCAAAACTTTAAACGAGGAGAAACATTTTGATTTAAATTTGTTAAATATGCTCCTGACCCGTCTATATCTTTTAATTTGCTAACAAGGCCATCTACAATGCCTAATCGTCGCGTTGTAAAATCTCTTGATGCCATTATACTCTCCTAGTGTAGAATCTTCCGATTGCGAACTTTGCTGCAATTTCTCGAATAGACCTATCAATTAATTCGCGAGGGTCTCTATTTCCATCTGCCCAAGGCGGAGTACCTATACCGTCTTCAAACACTTGATAAGGATTCTTTTGATAAGTATACCCAAAACTTGGGAATCCTTTTGGAGTTTGAACTACGTCTGTTACTTCTACACTTGCTGCAAATCTTCCAGTTTGGTTTTCGAGTCCTGGAGCCCCCATATTCTTTCTTACTGTGTTCGGTAATTCTTTGTTAATTAAACCTATTAAGTGTAAGGGCTGGCTTGCTGCCCCTCTACGTGCATTTGCTCTAGTTCTAGGTTTTTTTAACTTCTTTCGAGAAACCTTTGAAACTTTTGCACTTTTGGACTTAATAGTCTTTTTTGTGCTTGTCTTTTTTGGTTTCTTTCTCTTTTTTGAAGGGTCTAATGTCTCTACAAACTGCTTTTCTATATCTTGTAATATAGTGGGCGAGCCTTGTAGGTTCAGTATGTCTACGTCCTCAAAATTCTTTTTAAATGCTTCAGTATTGCCCTTTATAACCTCTGAAAAAACACCCCCTACCCAAGAAGACAAACGACCTTTAAACTGATTTAATTCTTCATGCTCTGCCTCTAGGCGTATAGTGCCACTAAGGCCTTTCATAATGTCTGCATCTTTTTTCCACTCTATAGATACATCGGGCGCTGTTTCGGCTATGGATTTTAACTTTTCAATCAGTTGCAGCTTATTTTCTTGACCTGTTCCCTGTATTTTATCCATTTTATCTATTTCGCTTACAATTAAATATAGAGCTAATAGTTCTTTTCTTCTCGGGTCTTTAGTAGACATTTTTTGAAGTACTAAAGATATATTACCTCTTAAAATACTGATATCTTTATGCCCTAGCTGATAGTTTTCTTGCAATTCCGGTATTAATTTATTTCGTAGGCGATTTATCTGCCTAAAATTTTGAGTCTGCTCTTTTGTCTGCTGCCCTGTTTTAAAGGAGAACTTTCTACCTCCGTGCTCAAACATCTTATTAGAATTACTTTTAAGCTCTTCCTCACTCATTCCCTCAGATGCTTTATTATACGAATCTATAAATGATTCATACCTTTTCTCATAGGCTTCGTCTAGTAGCATAATTTGTTTGACATCTGGGTTTTTATCAATAATTCTTCTTATGTATTTAGATCTTACGCTTATACCATCAACTTGATCTTGTATTAATTGCTCTAATCGTAACCTGGCTTTTGATAGGTTAATTTTCGCCATTAGAAGTTCTTATATAGATCCAAGACTCTTTTAATATGGTCTGGGAACGCTACGTTATTACGTTGACTAGAGGAAGATTGATTTTGTATACTAGCTCCTGCCATGGTTTGGCGCCCCTTATGCTCATCTTTAGCATAATAAGTTATTAAATCAATCACAGCTAACTGTAGATCAGCGGGACATTCTGAATATCCTGCTTTATATGTAACTTCTACAGCTCCTGGTCCAAGAGGCCAATACGTAAAGCCATTTGACCCATTAGATCTAAAGATACTATCTGTTGAAGTATCTACATAATAGTCTACATCAACCACTAACGTTGTGTAATCCGAGGCTATACCACTCCGCTCTTTTACAGAAACAACAGTAGTTACAGGGCTTTCTTCTAACTGAATAGAAGTAACATTAAAGTGGTTATTAAAGTATTCTACTTTATTTGAAGCATAATAGTCTACAAAAGTATTATTACAGTAAGTTTTTACTAATTGACTCACAGAGGTTATAATAGTGTCTAGGCGAGCATCTTCCTTTGAGCTTTCAATCTTCTCAGAAATCTTGTATTCGTCTAGTGTTATTAAATTTGCCATAAGGTCATAAGTCCATTAGTAAAAACTCGGGGGCGAACCCCCAAGTTTTATTACTCTTCTACAATTAAGATGCAGCGTATTCAATACGAACAGAAGGAAGGTCGCCAACAGCGCCCGCATAAAGCTCGGTGAATCCGAGTGACTGAGATGCAACAACAGCAGTACGCTGGTTTGCAGTCTCGTAATCACTTTCGATGTTAACACCACGTAGACGTGGAACAACATAGTTGTGAACGTTAACAGCACAAGCAGCTGTCTTGTTCGCAGCACGAGAGAAGTGATCAGATACGACAACTGGAGATCCATAAACAGAACCCATAGTACCAGTTACCTTAGCAGCTAGATCAGAACCAACTTCGCTAACATCAGAGAAAGCAGGATCATTTACTAAGTTGTAGTACTCTTCCATGTTGACGATGTAAGCAACATCAGCAGGGTTAATACCATACTTGCCCATTTCGCCACGAGCTGACATTAAGTTAGCAGCAGTAAGGTTCACAGAACCGTTAACAGCTAAGTCAGTTACAGTAGTTGAATCACCGGCTAAGAAAGAACCAGATCCATCAGTACCAGCTCCACCAACAAGACCTACAATACTAGAGTTACCAATAGTAAATGCGCCATCAATTGCACGAGCGTGAGCACGAGCTAGAGCTGACAAGATCATTGGAAGGATAGTTACAACGACTTGCTCGTCAGTATCAGCACCAATATAGGTACCAGAGATAAGACGCTTAGCAAGTGCAGTTACTTCACGCAATTCAAACTCGTTAGCAGCTACTTGGGTACGGTTCTCAAGGATACCATCACCAATTCCGCCTGAAGAGAAAGTTGCAGCGTTAGTGTCATCCATCAAAGGAAGTACAGTTGCACCAGAATTAACAGCTAGCTCTCTGAAGAGTCCAGCAACTTTCTGAGAAAGTCTAACTTCTTCTTCAAAAGTAGTTGAAACGATAGTATCTAAAGTACCAGCGTTAGTGTCGAACTGAACACCTACTTTTTCTTTAAGATCTTGTGCGAACTTAGTGTTCCAGCCCTTACCAGTGATTTTACCAAGTACAGAGGCATGGAGGAATTCCTTACCAAACTTAGTTAAATCGCCGCCACGGTTCTGGAAGCTTTTCTTGCTATTTTGCATAGCTTCGATTTCAGAAGACTTCTCTTCCAAATCGCTTTTGTGTTGTGCTACGATAGATGCGATGTCTGCATCTTTCTCAGCCATTTTTGACTCCATATCAGCCATAAGAGCTTCAACGCCAGACTGAATACCAGTCTTAACTTTGATGTCCTGTGCTTCAACAATTTCAGCTTGTTTCTCAGCTTCGAGTTTCTCAGCTGCTTTTTGCTCGGCTTGCTTCATTGCGATTTTTGCAGCAGTATCTTCTGCTACCTTCTTTGCAAAAGCTTCCAAGTCGATGTTTTGATTATCCATCTTGATCTCCTGATCTGCGGAGTTGTCCGCGCTTTTAGGTGTGTTGTCACTAGCTATTCCCGAAGTAATAACTTCATCCTTAGCCAGAGACTGACCTGCTAGATCTACACGATTAGTGAAAGTTTTTTTGAATTCTTCGTACTCTTCAGTAGAGTCAAAAGACTTCGCGAGCGAAAAAGTAGCTGCTTGATTGCACGGTACAGATACAACTGATACCTCAAATAACTCAGCGTCCTTAATCATTAATCCGTCGGTTTCCTTAATATAATCAGCATCCTTGACTCGGAAACCTACGGAAAAGGCCCCAAGAACACCGTCTTTTACTAGCTCAGCTACGTTGGCAGGTGCCGACTTGCTGATTTTTGCTTCCAACTCTAGGCCTAGATCTCCTGCCTTCATGCCGGTTGCTCTACCAATAGGTCTATCATAGTCATGATTAAATAGAATAATTGGATTTTTTTCAAAGTTCTTTAGTCCACCTTTCTGCCAAGCTTCTGCTGAGATGGAGTCACCCGCGCGATCAAAGTCAGCTGTGCTTGCCATGCCCCGAATCATGATAGATCCATCATCACTTTCAAGAGCTTTAAAGGTAGAGGTAAGATTAAAGATTTTATTCATTATCTTTGCCCTCTGTAACTGCTGGTTTAACAGCAGGCTTAACCGCGGCCTTAGGTGCAGGCTTAGGTTGTACTGGCTTTGGTACTTCAACCTGAGGTGCAGCTACAGGTTCTACGGGTTTAGGAGAGGGCTTACTATTATGCATTTGCTTAAGCTCTTCCCAATATGCGCTTTGTTTCATACAAGTTATCATTCCTGGGTATCCACCAAAGATATACCGAATAGTGGTACCAGCTACAGGTTGACGATTGCCTAAGGCAATATAATCGTGCTCAGTATACAACTTCTTTTCTCTTAGAAAAAATGCTGCTAAAAGCTTGATTGCCTTATGTATTTTTATTCTATTACCCTTCATCTGCAGTCTCCTCAACTGGTCTACCACCCTCGTCGGGGTTGGCGGCTGAACCTGCTATATTTGCAGGTACTCTAATTTCTTCTGTTCCATCTATTGCAGGGAATCCTAACCTTTCCCGAGCTTCAGCTGCAGTTATAATACCACCATTTACTAATGACGTATAATATGCTGATGCATCCCTCAACTCTGGCTGTAGAGCGGGGATCTCGGTAATATCTTCAACACACTCAAAACCATAGAATCGAGTCATTGCAAAATTAATTTTTCGAACGATAGGAAGTATAGTCTCCAAATAGTAGAGTCGTAAATTCGGGCGAATATTAGCGTTGTTGCCAGAATCTAAAAGAATTGGAGGGATTCCGAGTGCCTTTAAAATGATTTTTTCATTTTCTAAAATAGCATTTTGAAAATCCAATTCTTTAAAACTTACATTTGAAATCGCATCTACTTCGATGCCACCGTCTAAAATTAAAGGTCGTCTGCCACCCGCATCAGGTCTATAACGCTGTTGCCAAGCTAAGATCATACGATCTTTAATTTTATCAGAAAGGGTGTTCGGTGACTTAAGTACAAGTCCGGGAACAGCACCATTCTTAAAGAAGTTATCCTGAAATTTACGCATAGAAGATACAAGATTCATTGTACGCGCTGCAGGACTTAAACGAGGAACTCCACGATATATAGAGTGGAAAGAGTTCTCTTTAACGTGTATAATTTCATCAACAGTAAAATCTACATCATGTAGTGAATAGTGAGACACATAAGTATCTTCATCTGCATGAACAGTAACCTTATCTGCAGGAAGATGATACATATAAGCACCATCAAAGTAGACAAAGATATTACCATCAATTAAAAAATCTGTAATTAAGTTTCTACGAAAAGAGTTGACATCTTGATAGGGATTTGGCTCTCTATTGAGTAGGGACTCTACCTTAACTCTTTTTATGCCTTTAATAACACCTTTAGTACTAGTATTGGGCTTAACGAGAGTAGGAATCTCGGCTACATCATCTACGATCATGTTTACGCCACGATTTACAATCTCTAATTGCTCATAGGCACGTTCATAGCTTAGAGTATCTTCTCTAGAGCTTTCCACGGTTCCTATGTCATGGAACTGAGCAGGGTTTAGTTTCTCTGCATTCGCTCCTTTAAAAATATTGTTATACCAAGCCATGTTTTTCTCTTTGAATCTCTACCCAACGCATTTGCTTTTTAGCAGTTCCTAGCGAGGGATCTTTACCATAAATTGAATGCAGCTTTAAATGATGCGTATGACATAAAGTCACAGTATACTCATAAAGCTCGGCAGAGTGTTCTTCTATAAAGTCATCCCGAAGTGCCTGTATGTACTCAGGGTTGTGTTTATTCTTTGTAAGCCACTGGTTAAGTAGGGGCGTTAAACTATAATAGTGGTGAAAGTCAAGCTGTTCTGTTTCATTACAAATCTCGCAAGCGCTTCCTTTCTCATACTTGGACTTTGCCTTATCTCGTACATACTTTACAACATCACGTTTTAACTTAGGCATTTCCTTTCGTTTCCTGATTTTTCATTAGAAGAATTATAGCGGCTTTAGGGTGTCTTGTCAATAACTATTTTTGCACAGGTATCATCAGAAGGTTATATTTGAGGTTATGAACGAATAAAGCGCATATCGAAGTGCATCTGCCATGTGCGAAGCTGCGTTGTGTTTCGGTTTTTCCCTTGCTAAATTAGGATTTGGGTCCCACTGGTAGGCATCTACACAAATAAGCGATTCTTTAGCTTCTTGGTCGATGACAAGTTTATCGTTGTCAATAATCCCGGCAACATGTCCAATTCCGTCGAGTACAGACTTCTTCGCGTTAATAGTGGAGATTCCATAGTTCTGCGCGAAATCGAACCTTGTTTGTTGAGCTGCTGAATCAATATAAATGTAATCAATATCCCAACGATCAATAAGTTTTTGTATCTCACCTGCGTGTTGCTCAGTTGTCCTCTCCGCGTTTAAATACTCGTCTACTAAATAGAACGTTTCAGTGTCCCAGTCATATGCAATTACACAGAAGGCAGTAGGGTCTTTATATCCAACGTCCATTCCTGCAAAAACATCCATTTTACTAGTATCAAATTGTGATAGATCTTGTACTTGTGTTTCAAAATTAAACTTCCATATCTGGCCTTCATAAGTATTAAAGTCAGCTTCGTACTCTTGCCGAAACTCGGCTTCTGACATAGACTTACGGGCTTCTGAAATGTCGCTTTCTGACATTCGAGGATTATCTCTATAAGTAGCTCGTATGCTACACCACTCTGGAAACTCCTCTGAAAATCCTCGATAAAAGAACTCGGAAAACCAGTTGTTACGACCCCGTGGCGTGGATATAAATAAAGCCTTGGAGTTTTCTTTGTCAAGTGTGGGTCTTAGTGCTACGTTAAATGCATCTTTACCATCTGCCAGTGCTGCTTCGTCGAATATAATTAGGTCATAACTTCTACCTACTGTAGAGTCTACTTGATTGACAGAACCCATACGTATAGTAGAGCCGTTAGAAATTTCAATAACTTTATCTTTTGCGTTGTCTTTAGTAACTTCTAAATCGAAATGCTTAATAAGATTTCTTTGAAGATCAAAAGAAATCTGAGACAAGGAGTAGTTAGGTGACATGATAAGAATATTGGAGCCAGGCACTAGAGACACTAGCTGTCCAATAATGTTCGCTATGTACGTTTTGCCTTGCCTCCGGGAGACGGCTGCACAGACAAAACGGTACTTAGGATTATTTATCGCGTTGATAATTGCTATCTGCGATGGTAATGCCTTGACCCCTAGTAAATCTAGATATGGGTCGACAGGAAGTTTTAGAAACCTTGCCTCAGATGTTAAATCTACTATTTCATCGGAGAGAATATCTCTCCTACTTATTTCTACTGCCATTTTTATTTACATTCTATAAGTATTGTAATTTGCTTTTTTGAGTGCTTCTTCAACACTCTCCTCAGAAACCTCTTCAACCTCAAACTCTTCTTCACACTCACAAGGATCACATTCGCAATCTTCGCACTCCTTTATAAAGTAGCCATTATCATCAAGCTCGAGAATACCCATAGCAGGTGCATTTTTAGCGATTGCTGCTTTTGCGGCTGCTTCAGTAGCGAATTTTTTAATACGCCCATTTTCGTAAAAACACCATCTACCACGTTTTTCAAATATCATAATATTCTCCTTAAGATTCCTTCTTCACTAGAGTCCAGATACCGTATCCTAAGCCAACCCAAGCGATTAATTTTGCGAGTCCACCAAATAATATTACTGAGCCGCAAATACCTATTAACATTGCGCCATCCCAAGATGTACGCTCTTTCATTGCCAGTTTAAGCCATTTCACAATGTGTTCCCCTCTTCTTATGTCCGTTCCAAGCTACAAAGCCTGCAAGACGCAGTGACCAGTATGCGAGGTAGTTTAAAACTCTGAAACCATTGACTTCGATACAAATATCACGGAATAATCCATCCATGTGTTTTTGATCGTGATAACCAATCGTAGTTCCATCCGCCTTCATAAGAGTAGCATATTTATAACCGTAGTCATGAACTAAGCCGCCCATTAGAAGTACTCCAACCGGAGAGAGGAATGTTGCGAGGAATTTAGGAACTGATGCTCCATCAAATTCAAATCCTGCAGGTACCTTATAATCTACTCCGTTAATACTATAGTGAAATTCTTTTGCTATAACCCACTTGCGAGTGCCTAACAACCACATTAATATACCTTTCCAAAAGCCTTTATCTTTTGTTGCTATTGGTACAGGTTGCATTACTGGCATTCTTGGGTATTTAAAATCAATTATCTTCTCTTCTTTTTTATCAACCTTGTTCACTATGAAGCCGATAAGTACTAATACCCCAAGTACTGTCCATTGCCAAAAAGTCATTGCTAAATCAAGTAACATTTCCATTATTTTTTCCCTGCGTATGCATTGGCTCCAAAGAAAGCTGAAACCAGAGCTGCGATAGCTACAAAGTAAGTGGGAGCAATATCACCAATTATTTTTGCGGCGCTATCCAACCCAAATAATGATGTGCAAAAAATGCCGAAAGGATAAAAAAGCATTCCCCATAAGGAAAACCATGTCATCTTTCTCATTGCATCACGCTGTGCATCTTGATCTTCTAATTCTTTTCTACGAAACTCAAGATACATTTCTTGTTCGGTTTCAGTGACCTGTCCGTCACCATTTGTGTCTGCGGGATGGAACCCTGTCTTCTCTTCACTCATTTTAGTACAGCCTTCGGCATCCTTGCCGTTTTAGCTCCCTGCTGGCTGAAACGATTTGAGTTTTCCATAAAGCAGTTACGCTGCTTGGAGTTTCCTAGGGCTTGTTGACACCAATCTAATTCCTGTATAAGTCTGTTATACCACAAAGAGTCGTACTGGTTATTATTTGGATTATCCCTTTCCTCCATTAACTGGTCCATACGCATAGTTATATAGTCGGGCTGTTTGCGTTTTGACATTATTACTACTTACCTCTTTTCTTAGGCTTCTTTTTCTTAGGACGCCCCACTGTTGAACCGTATGTACCTTTACCTTTTGGCATTATTGTGGAACTCCCATTTGAGACAAAGTAACTACTAAGCCTGCTAGGAACATGATTACTGTTCCTCCCATTACAATCATACGACTTTCTATTCGTCGCATGGATTTATCTAGTTCTTCGAGTCTATAAAAGCATGTCTTCCAACGCTCTTCACATTGAGCCTCGTGACGATAAAAATCATTCTCGAGAGTCTGAAGTCCTTGGCTATTCTTAACTATCTGTTCCATTTAAAAGTTTTTCCATTAGCTTACCATAATTTCCCTGACCAAATGGAACAGCTTCATTAATCTGTACATTTGTCTGGTTCTTTATGTTTCCGCCCTGTGCTTTCTCAAGATCAGTCTGTGCTTTAATCTCGTCGATACGCATTTTATGTGCCATTTGTAACAGATCTGCTAAGTCTTTGCTGGAGTATACGCCAGATTCCTGGGCTTCTTCTAGCTTGGATGCAATCATGTCATCTAATAAGGAACCGATGTTGTTCTTGTTACGGTAACCCATGTCCAAGTACACTGTATCAATATACTTTTTTACTTCTCGTTTATTAAGCACTTCTATCACTTCATGTTCTGCTACTTGAAGATGCTCACAAACTCCCTTAATATTGCCAAACATCAAATAGCTATTCGCAACTTCGAGGCCTTCTGGACTAATTGTAGTTAATTCTTTTGTCATGGTTTAGATTATACTCAGTTGAGGGTATTTTGTCAAGAAATTTTTTTCTCAGGTCAGTCAGATAGTGGATTGTCTAGTGCTCTTTGCAACTTGGCTTCGAGTCTATCTTCTAGCTCTTTCATGTCTCTATCCGTGTCGGACTTTAATGAATCTCGCTTTGTTTCAAAACGCTCATTTGCTTTATCAATCATTACTCTTACTTTTTCTTCGGAGTCACGTACTTGATCTTCAACACGGTCTGCTTGTTTCTCAATAGAAATAATATCATCTCGTAACCCTGATTTAATATCCCGAGTGTATTCAATAGCATCATCTAACTTTTGTATTATTTGCGTATTTCGTGCTTCAATAGCATCTGTATCAATATTAGCTATGACTTCCTTCATATCCATGTAATCATCGTAAAATTGAAAACCTGCC
>Ga0102908_1000209_pt1 | contig 16243 bp, 9 predicted proteins | sample Colrivmeta1557A3_FD_78500 | JGI IMG/M metagenome (GOLD analysis project Ga0102908, IMG submission 78500) | Estuarine microbial communities from the Columbia River estuary - metaG 1557A-3 | ecosystem: Environmental > Aquatic > Marine > Intertidal zone > Estuary | place: USA: Columbia River Estuary...
ACCAGTAGCACCTGTAGCACCTTTTTGACCAACAGCTCCTTGAGCACCTTGAGCACCATTTACACCTGAAGAACCAGATGTACCTGAAGTACCTGCAGCACCTTGAGCACCTTGAGCGCCTGTATTACCCGTAGCACCTTTTTGACCAACAGCTCCTTGAGCACCTTGAGCACCATTTACACCTGAAGAACCAGATGTACCTGAAGAACCAGATGTACCTGAAGTGCCATTAGCACCTTGAGCACCTCTAGCACCTTGAGCACCTTGAGCACCTGTAGCACCAATTAGGCCAGAATTAGGACCAATCCATTGACCTGAAGAATTTAGGATTGGTGTACCGTTGACCGTAACGTTGTTATCCGGTCTTAGGTGAATGTCCTGATCAGCGAAGATCTCCAAATCTTCTGGAGAATCTGTATTTGCTGCAATGAATGTTTCTGCCGCGTCACCTGCAAAAGCAATTTTTGCTGTACCCGGAAGAATGATATTACCATCAACTGTTAGCTGACCATTAACTTGAGTTTTACCAAGTTGTAGACCTGTGGTTGCATTAGAACCAGAGATCGATTTAGCCGAGTTAATAGTGATGTCTGAGTTAAATGTAACACCGCCAGTCGAATTAAAATTCATACCACCCTCTTGAGCAGAGAATTGTAGAATACCGTTGTTAAGAGTTTTAATAACAAGGTTTTGACCTGGATCGGTTGAAATGTTAATAGTGTCGGAGTTATCCTCGATGACTTTCTTACCATTAACATATAGTGAGTTTGGACCAACAAAAAGTTCATCTACATTGATCTGTGATGTTTTGGTGGCTTCGTCGAATGTAATTAGATTGTATTCATTTCCAAGAGCATCCGTAAATGCTACGTTTGGAGGAAGAAGGGTTTTATCTGCATCACGACCAAGCTGACCAGTAATATACTCGTGGAGGTGAGTCATCTCATTCTCAAGTGCCTTAACACCACGTGTAAGTTCATCAACGATTGGACCCATTGCAAAAAGCTTGGTGTAAGATTCATCAGCACCGTAAGCATTTGCAGTTTTACCTGCAGTTGTTCTTGTAGTGTCAATGAACTTAGCTTTTAGTAATTCTGCATCGGAATCCTTTAGAACGAATGTAGATCTAAACGTTGCTAAGTCTTTAAGACTAATTCTAGACATTTTCTTATCTTGTTTTTTTAAGAAAAGGACCCGGTCCGAAGACCGGGTCCGCTTTCAGCTTATTTAAAGTTTATTTATTCTATTTTCTAGATCCTTCACTCTAGAGTGTAGGTCCTTAACGATTTCGAATAAGTAAACCGTCATTTTGTCGTAATGCATCGAGATGAAGCCACCTTGACCGTCAGAAACTGCTAGTCTCTCGTCAAATGCAGCAACTTCTTCTGCAATGAAACCTAGGTCTTTCTTACCAGATTCTTTCCATGTGAACTCTCTAGCATTCAGGCTTAGGAATTCCTCAGCGTCAAATGTTAGAGTTTCAACATCAGTCTTGAATCGTAGTGATGAACCTTGGAAACCAACTCCATTAGATACAAAATCCCACATCATTGGCATTGGAGCTTCCATATCTCCGTCGTTCACCATTGCGCTGTTAGAGAATTCGACCCAGGTCCCGTTCGGGTATGGACCACCAGGTTGGCTGTAGAAACCAACATCACCGGCTTTCCATAGGAGCGTGTTACCGTCAAACGTTAGGTTAGTTTCACCGTTGATGGTTGTAGAACCAGTGGCTGTAAGAACTCTATTGTTGACGTTGTTTGTGATAGGAGCAGCTGCACCTTGAGCACCTTGAGCACCTGTAGCACCTTGAGCACCTGTAGCACCGCCAGCGCCTTGAGCACCTTGAGCACCTGTAGCACCAGTAGAACCTTTAGCACCACCAGCACCTTGAGCACCTTGTACACCTGAAGGAATAGTAAACTGGAAGTTAGCATTGGTAGCGTTACCAATGTTTAGAACTTCAACTGGAGTACCAGGTCCACCTGTTAGGGCTGGAGCAACATCGATTGTTGCTGCAGTACCTGTGTTACCTTGAGCGCCTTGAGCGCCTTGAGCACCTGTAGCGCCTTTTTGGCCTTGAGCACCTTGAGCACCTGTAGCACCTTGAGCACCTTGAGCACCGTTAACACCTGAAGAACCAGAAGTACCTGATGAACCAGAAGTACCATTGACACCTGCGGCACCTTGAGCACCTTGAGCACCTGTAGCGCCTTGAGCACCTTGAGCACCTTGAGCACCAGTAGAGCCTTTAGCACCGTTAACACCTGAAGAACCAGATGTACCTGATGAACCAGAAGTACCTGATGAACCAGAAGTACCGGCAGCACCTTGAGCACCTTGAGCACCTTGAGCACCTTGAGCACCTTGAGCACCAGTAGCGCCTTGAGCACCTGTAGCACCGCCAGCGCCTTGAGCACCTTGAGCACCGTTAACACCTGAAGAACCAGACGTGCCTGATGAACCAGATGAACCAGATGTACCTGAAGTACCAGCAGCGCCTTGAGCACCTTGAGCACCCGTAGCACCAGTCTGACCTTTTTGACCTTTTTGACCAACTGGAATTGTAAATTCAAAGTTGGCGTTTAAAGTATCACCTAGGTTTACAACTTGAGCAGGAGTACCTTCAGCCGATGTAACTGTTGGAGCAACGTTAACTTGGGCTGCAGTACCTACGTTACCTTGAGCACCTTGGGCACCTGTAGCACCTTGAGCACCTTGAGCACCAGTAGCACCTTTAGCACCGTTAACACCTGAAGAACCAGATGTACCTGATGAACCTGATGAACCTGATGCACCTTGAGCACCTTGAGCACCTTGAGCACCAGTAGAGCCTTTAGCACCGTTAACACCTGAAGAACCAGATGTACCTGATGAACCAGAAGTACCAGAAGTACCGTTTGTACCAGAAGTACCGTTTGTGCCTGATGAACCTGAAGTACCAGAAGTACCGTTTGTACCAGAAGTACCGTTTGTACCAGAAGTACCGTTTGTACCAGAAGTACCGCTTGTACCATTAGTACCAGAAGTACCATTTGTACCTGATGAACCAGATGTACCAGAAGTACCGTTTGTACCAGAAGTACCGTTTGTACCATTTGTACCCGATGAGCCTGAAGTACCAGAAGTACCTGCAGCTCCTTGAGCGCCTGTAGCACCTTTTTGACCTTTTTGACCAATTGGGATTGTGAATTCTAGGTTAGCGTTCAAAGGCGTTCCAATGTTTAGAACTTCAACTGGAGTACCTTCTGCACCAGTAAGAGCTGGAGCAACATCGATTGTTGCTGCAGTACCGACTGCACCTTGAGCACCTTGAGCACCTTGAGCACCTTGAGCACCTTGAGCACCTTGAGCACCAGTAGCACCTTTAGCACCGTTAACACCTGAAGAACCAGATGTACCTGATGAACCTGATGAACCTGATGAACCTGATGAACCTGAAGTACCGTTTGTACCAGAAGTACCGTTTGTACCAGATGAACCTGAAGTACCTGAAGAACCCGATGAACCTGATGAACCAGAAGTACCATTTGTACCAGAAGTACCATTTGTACCTGATGAACCAGATGAACCAGATGATCCTGAAGTACCATTTGTACCTGAAGTACCGTTAGTACCGTTAGTACCTGAAGAACCAGATGAACCAGATGAACCAGATGAGCCTGAAGTACCGTTAGTACCTGAAGAACCAGATGAACCAGAAGTACCGTTTAGATCAGCTACTAGGTTCCATGCGGCAGCTCCGTCCCATTGATAAACAAGACCGTCTGCTGTGAAACCTAGTTGACCAGGGAATGAACCTGTACCTAATTCTACAACTGAAGATGCTGACTTAGCACCATCATGTCCAGAAGTACCCGATGTACCAGAAGTACCCGATGTACCAGATGAGCCTGAAGTACCTGAAGTACCGTTTGTACCTGATGAACCTGATGTTCCAGCAGTACCTGAAGTACCTGAAGTACCAGAAGAACCTGATGTACCGTTTGTACCTGATGTTCCAGAAGTACCTGAAGTACCTGATGTACCAGATGAACCAGATGAACCTGAAGTTCCAGATGTACCATTAGTACCTGATGTACCGTTAGTACCTGATGTACCAGAAGAACCTGATGTTCCAGCAGTACCTGAAGTACCTGATGTACCAGAAGAACCTGATGTTCCAGCAGTACCTGAAGTACCTGATGTACCAGAAGAACCTGATGTACCAGATGAACCAGATGAACCTGAAGTACCCGAGATACCGCCTGCACCTGCAACCGTGTATTTAATAATTAGCATGTTTCCGATCACTGGCACATAACCAGGATCTGGAGAGTTAATTCTAGCAACAGTGAAGACTGCTTCGTTACCGACAATCAATTTAGCATTAATTGTGAACTCGTGTCTATCAGCACCGTTAAATTCGAACAATAGTTGTGAAGCAGCACCCATCACATTATGAAGGGTTGTTCTGTCATTCATCCATCTATCGAAATTATTGATTCTAATTTCTGTTGCGTTGTATAGATCGCCTGTATTTGTGGTGAAGTTAGTTGCAGTTGCATCTCCTTGACCACCAAAGAAATAAGGCGCGTCAATTGTACCGTTAACACCTGATGTACCAGAAGTACCAGAAGTACCAGAAGTACCGTTTGTACCGTTTGTACCAGAAGTGCCAGAAGTACCAGAAGTACCAGAAGTACCAGAAGTACCGTTTGTACCTGATGTACCGTTTGTACCTGAAGAACCTGAAGTACCAGCAGTACCTGAAGAACCAGATGTACCAGAAGTACCGTTTGTACCTGATGTACCGTTTGTACCTGAAGAACCTGATGTACCAGAAGTACCAGAAGTACCGTTTGTACCTGAAGTACCGTTAGTACCTGAAGAACCTGAAGTACCGTTAGTACCTGAAGTACCGTCTGTACCATCTGTACCTGAAGAACCTGAAGTACCGTTTGTACCTGAAGAACCTGAAGTACCGTTTGTACCATTTGTACCTGAAGAACCTGAAGTACCGTTTGTACCATTTGTACCTGAAGAACCTGAAGTACCGTTTGTACCTGAAGAACCAGATGAACCCGAAGAACCCGAAGAACCCGAAGAACCTGAAGTACCGTTTGTACCTGAAGAACCAGATGAACCCGAAGAACCTGAAGAACCTGAAGTACCGTTTGTACCTGAAGAACCAGATGAACCCGAAGAACCTGAAGAACCTGAAGTACCGTTTGTACCTGAAGAACCCGAAGTACCGTTTGTACCTGAAGAACCCGAAGTACCGTTTGTACCATTTGTACCTGAAGAACCCGAAGTACCGTTTGTACCGTTTGTACCTGAAGAACCCGAAGTACCAGAAGTACCAGAAGTACCAGAAGTACCAGATGAACCAGAAGTACCAGAAGTACCAGATGAACCTGAAGAACCGCCAGTACCATTTGTACCAGATGAACCTGAAGTACCTGAAGTGCCTGAAGTACCAGATGAACCTGAAGTACCAGATGAACCTGAAGTACCTGAAGTACCCGAAGTACCTGAAGTACCTGAAGTACCAGATGAGCCTGAAGTTCCGTCTGTACCAGATGAGCCTGAAGTTCCGTCTGTACCAGATGAGCCTGAAGTTCCGTCTGTACCAGATGAACCTGAAGTTCCGTCTGTACCAGATGAACCCGAAGTACCTGAAGTACCTGAAGTACCTGAAGTACCTGATGTACCATCTGTACCTGATGAACCTGAAGTACCAGATGAACCGGAACTACCGTCCGTACCATCTAGACCCGAAGTTCCAGATAGACCTGAAGTACCAGATGAACCTGAAGAACCTGAAGTGCCTGAAGTACCCGAAGTACCTGATGAACCGGAACTACCGTCCGTACCATCGGTACCGTCTGTACCTGATGAACCAGATGAGCCTGAAGAACCTGAAGTACCCGAAGTACCTGAAGAACCAGATGTACCTGAAGATCCAGATGTACCTGAAGTTCCTGAAGTACCAGCGGTACCAGAAGTACCAGAAGTACCAGACGAACCAGACGTACCTGAAGAACCAGAAGTACCAGACGAGCCAGACGTACCTGATGAACCCGAGGTACCCGAAGTTCCGGCTGTGCCGGAAGTACCTGAAGTACCGTTAGTACCTGAAGAACCAGAAGAACCTGAGGTACCTGTCGTTTTAATTAAAGGAATTGCCATTTTATAATAAATGTCTGTTTTGGTTTAGGTTTAATCTAGAGCTGATTTGTTGTAGATGATGTCAATAATGTCATCTGCAGTCAAATCAAATCCTGAAAGTTCGCCGTTCCAGTATAATTCGTCGCCGGCTTCGATGTCAGCAATCAGCTTAGCTGTTAGACCTCCGTCATTGGAGAAGTAACAGTCTGATGTTCTAACACCGTTTCCTTCTTGAACACCAACACCGTTGACTAGAATGTCAACCGCTGAATCCAAGAAAGGAGTGTAATTAATTGTAATGCCCGTCGCTGAATAATCACCGTTGGTTGGTAGAGGGTTTTGATCTCTTTGGTACACTTCGACTCCTGTGTCGACTGGTGCGCCACCAACTGATGGTCTCCAAGGAAGGACATGTGCTGTCGTTTCGGTAATTGCCTGCATGATTGGGTTACTGTATGCATACGCGTCGTTTGTTGTGAACAATACAGGATTACCCGTTCCTGAATCGTCAACAACATAAAACGCACCTGGGACAAGATTCCAAGTAGCAACTGTTACCTTACCAACCTGAACACCGACAAAAGTGTCGGCGGATGGAGTTGATTCAATAACAATTCTACCTAGTTTGTCCTCAATAGATGCATCAGCAAGGACCCATGTACCACCGTCGAAGGCAACAACCTGACCTGCTGAGAAGCCATGGCCAACCTGTGTAAAGGTTGACTTTAGCGATCCAGACGTGATCGAAAGAATGATAGCGTCAAGAATCTCTTGCAAGCCATCAATCTGTTTGATTTTGATTTGAGACATGTCTTACTAGATTGTTTATTTGAGGTTTATGTTTGAGGGTTTTCTCACTATGGTATATATACACAAAGATTGGGTTAAAGTTTACATACTGGCTGATTTTTAATCATTTTAATCAAAGACTTAATCTACGTAAATTGCATGAAAAAGCTAGGCTCTCAGATAATAGATTTCAAACGAATGATTAGACAATATGAGTTCTTCATTGAGGACTTGAATGATCTAAAGGAAATACAATCTAATATTAATTCTGATTTTAGCTCCGCGATTGCAGGATTAAAAAGGCCAGATTTATTTGATAGTAAGGTAACTTCAGATGCAGCTGAACAGGCCAATCAAGCGAAAGATTCAGAAGAAGAGCCTGAAAGAGATCCTTCATTTAAGAAACTTTTTAGAAAAATGGTGGTTAAGTGTCACCCTGACAGACTATCACCTGATACTTCTGATAGCGAAAGATTAAGACTTAAGCAGTTATATGAGAGCAGTATTAAAGCTAATGATGATTATAACTGGGCTCTTTTAATTACTACTGCAATTAAGTTGGAGATTGAACTCGGTGAAGAGTATTATGATCATGTTAATGAATTAAAACATGAAAGTGATAAAGTCCAAAAAGAAATTGAAGGTATTCAGGGTTCAGTTGCATGGACTTGGTATCACGCTAGTGAAGAAGAAAAGCCCAAAATAATGCAACAGTATGTTAAGCACATGGAAAAATCGCTAGGATTAGATCGTAAAAAGGTTTTAATCTTAGGCGTAGGACATCCTAGAACTGGGACAGGTTTTACAGCTTCTATATTAAGTAGCTGGGGTTTAAGAATAGGTCACGAAAAACTTATGGAGGATGGAATTGTAGCGTGGCAACATGTAATTGAAAATGGGCCATGGCCGTGGATTAAGCACACTGATAAGTTAAAACCTGAAATCTTAATTTATAACGTCAGAAACCCTAAGGATTCTATTCCATCAATTGTTTTCACTGAAGACGTTAGGCCCGAATCTCTTAAATTTAGAATTAGAAGAGGCAGGGTATCTAGATCATCGAATCCCGTTGAACAGGCTATTCATTCTATCTTAAGATGGGACGAATTAATAATTAAAATGGGACCCAAGTTTACATATCGGGTTGAAGATCAAGCCATAGATTTGTTCAATTTCTTAAAAGATAAGAATCTAAACGTAAAATGGGTTTCTCCACAGAGCGTGGTTAATGATCGAAAACATCAAGGATTTGAAAGTTTAAAGAATGAACTTCAATCAGTTTCGTCAGAGCTACAAAAGAAAATGAACGCCTATTGTCAAAAATATGGATATGATCCCGTATTTTTAAACGTCCCAGAGGCCTGAATAGTGACATCTCAAATACGTTGGGCTTGAGTAGACGTGGCCAGTTGGATATTTAGATCTTAGCTTTCTACCGAATAGCGTATCTTCACTAACACCTCCTTTAGAATCTTCCCATTTAACTTCACAACTTGACATGTGAGCTAGCAACCAAGGTGTATTAACTACAAAACCTTCCTTAACCCTTGATTCAACAAATTTATAATCTTTAGAAAAAGGAGAGTTTAAGACTCTAGCATTTTCATAAGATTTTAAGACTTCTCCGGCAGCAGCGGATGAAGTTATCATTGCTTCATGATCAAACCATGCTGAATTTACCATCCAATCTGAATTTGGATTTGCACGATGTTGAAGAACTAGCATTTCACAAAAATACGGAAGCATAAAATCATCTGAGTCACAATATGTAATAATATCACCGGTTGCGATAGTTACGCCCACTGCTCTTGGAATTCCTCTATAGATCTTTTCTCCAGTTTGATCTTTTTCATACATATTGCCATATCCAGATTTATCTACATAGGCATATTTGATGCGATTAATTCCTTGAATTTCATTGATCCATAAATTATGAGTTACACTACATCCATCAGAAACGATAATCAACTCACAATTTTCATAAGTCTGTTTAATGAAACTTGCAATTGCTCTTTTAAACTTAAGCTCAGAATTTATACGAGAACCTGGATAATCTCCAAGATAAGTCTGCATTATAATTGAGATTTTAGGATAATCAATAGCTTTTCTTGATTCAACCTTTGGAGCGGGTGTTAGAGCTGGATCGGGTTTTTTCATGATAGGTCTTGTAAAAGTTTTAACATTTATCGTTGGCTGCGATGTTGGCTCTATTTTAGTTTGAGTTGGTTCTTGCCTTGGAAGTGTTTTTTCTTTTTCTATTTGTTCCTTTGCTTGTTCAAATCTACTTTTCTTTGGAGGCGCAGGTTCCACTTTCTTATCTTCGATCTTTGGCTTGGATTCAACCTTTTTAATTTCGGGTCTAGGTCTTAGAACTGGAGAAGGAGGAATAGGCTTTTGAATCTCCTGAGTTTTTTCAGATTCAACCGGTTTTGGAGTGTTATTAAACTCGTTTAATAGATCTAAATAGTTTTTCACGGTTATACGTCATGATTTTTCATTTTAGAGTGGCAGACTATATATGTATACTCTTTGAACATATAAGGTTTGTATTCTTTTTTCAATTCCTCAATAAATACTTTGTCTTCACCGCCCATTGGATCATCGATACTGCTCCATTTTGAATTTACATTTCTGGAATGGACGACAAGATGTGTGCCTGAAGGATCTTCAAATGTTAACTTGTATAACATTAACTTGCCATACAATGGCAGGTCTACAATGTAAATTTTGCCGGCCTTAGCATTGTTCTCAATAGTTTGCATATCCAACTTAAAGCTTGAAGTTATTTCAATTATTCCAGTTTTTTCAAACTTATAGGGTTCATCAATGATGATGGGTACAGATCCGCCGGTATTAAGCAAGAACTTTGCACCATTAGATTCAGTAATTGCTTTTGAAATTGAGCTTAAATGAGTAGGCATAATAACATCGTCTGCATCTAAATATGCAATATAATCACCTGTTGAATAATAAATGCCTAATTGTCTAATCTTTCCAGGCCATCTAGATTTTGATTTCTCAACCCAAATTAAATTAACATTATCGTATTTTGAAAAATGCTTTTCATATAGGCTCTTAGTTATGTCACATCCATCTGCTACTATTACCAATTCTTTATTTTCATAATCTTGTTCTAAAAAAGAATTTACAGCTCTTTTGAATTTTGGAATAGAATTGGTTCTAGCATTTGGATATTCATCCAAGTAGCTCATCATGATAACGCTGATTTTCATTTAGAAATATGTATTAGTTTGCCAATTGTAATTGTAACTTAATTGATGTTTATCCTTTTCAAAGAGATTTTCGATTAACTTCTCGTAAGTATCTAATAGATCTTGGTTTTTGACAGTGTATCTGTCTAGTACCTTTTGATTTCTTAGCTTATACTCTTCTAGATTATTATCGTGTTCTTCAATTGCATATTTTAATTGATTGTATCCCTCATTGACATTGAAATCTGAATAGTAGTACCCTGCATCCTTGATCATATCAGCATTGTGAACTAGTGGAAATCCAAAGTACATCACGTCTAGATAAGAATAATTTAGTGGGTTTTCCCACTGATGTGAAACTATAACGTCAGCTCCATTAGCTAAGTAGTGAGTAACGGGGTATCGTGATGTGAAACTAATCTTTGGACCTTGTGAGCCATTGACAATATCCATAGTCGCAATCATTGACTTAAAGTATCCATTCTTAAGAAGTCTTTGTCCACTCGCCACATTCATTTTCTTAAATTCTACACCTTCTCTAAGTGCTTTCTCTGCAATCATAATAGGTATCATTGCATATTTGACTACGTTTAAGTTAGGTTCAAATACTGATAGAAGCTTTTCAGAGTTTTCTTTACCTGGAATGTAGTATGGCGTTTTTGTCTTTTTAATTCTTGCCCTAAGCACCTCAATATCTAAAAACATAGGATCCCATACAAAAGGAACTGGGAAAACGTTTTCATTTCTAAATGCAACCTTATAGTATTCATGATTTTGATAGCCCTGTTGGGGTACGTACCATAATTGATCGGCTCCTGGATCCCATGGTGCTTTACCCAGATCATTACCTTCTTTAAAAATAGAACGCTCCATATCAATTACATAAGAATTACCGCACATGTATTTGACAACCTTCTTATTTGGTCCTGATTTTCTGAATTGATCTAAAATCTCAGTTGGAAAAGAAGTTCCAAGTGTTATTAAAATATCCACGGTTGGATATACTTTCCAATAATCTTCGATTGGAAATTTATTAACGTCCCATGAAACCTTTGATAGATCTGTTACCTTTCGGCTAGTATCGAGAATTACAACTTCATATTTGCCTATTTTCATTAGAGCATTTGCTAAGAGCAGGGCATTCAATTTAATACCGTTGATCCATATACTTTCGTAATCGGATTGTAGACCGATTGTGATTCCTATCTTCATCTATATTGTAAGTGTTTTTACTGGCTTTGTTTTATTTATTCGTCAATAAAAAAGGGCTTCCCTTGCGGGAAGCCCTCTGTGAATTAAATCACTTAAAGGTTGTTATTCAATTAAGCTTGAACACCAACGATTCTGATGATGTCAGAAGCTTCGATAGCATAAACTAGGTTTAGATCGAAATCATTAGGATTCATTTGAGTAAATGCTACTCTTAGACCGTTAACGTAAACTTCTGTATCGAAAGAACCTTCTGCGAATAGAACTGGAGATGAAATAACAACTGGACCAGCAGCAGCTGTAATACCAGTAACTTCAACTTCAGCGTATGTATCACCGAAAATTCTTAAATTAGTCTCAGCTGTTAGAGCAAGCTCTAGAGAATCAACTGAATCGATGATAGCTAGAACGTCGCCGTTAGTAGCTTCGATTTCGTTCGCTAGAGCAAGCTCTAGAGAGTCAATTGACAAGTTAATACCTGCAACTTCAGCGTTAGTAGTTGAGATTTCAGCTGCTAGAGCAAGCTCTAGAGAGTCAACTGAATCAACTAGAGCGCCTGAACCGTTGTTCAATGCAAGTTCTAGAGAGTCGATAGAAGCGCCGATTGCAGTAACGTCGTCGTTAGTAGCTTCGATTTCGCCAGTTAGAGCAGATTCTAGAGAATCAACTGAAGCGTCTAGAGATGTTAGGTAGTTGTTAACGTAAAGCTCTCTTGAGATGAATGAGTTATCATTCACAAGGTCAAGACCCTGTACGTAAGAAACAACCTCTGCGAATTGGTCTAGATCAACTGTAGAACCGTCAAGAATTGCGTTAATTCTTTCAGATTCGATAGAAACAGCAACTTCTAGAGAATCAACAGATGCGCCTAGGAAACCTTCAGCAGCGCCTGCTCTTCCAGACTCAGTGTTGATAGCTGCGTAAAGTGCAGTAACATCAGTGTTAGTAGCTTCGATTTCGTTCGCTAGAGCAAGCTCTAGAGAGTCAACAGAAGCACCTAGGAAACCTTCAGCAGCGCCAGCTCTTCCTTCTTCAGCATCGATAGCTGCGTAAAGTGCAGTAACATCAGTGTTAGTAGCTTCGATTTCGTTCGCTAGAGCAAGCTCTAGAGAATCAACAGATGCGCCTAGGAAACCTTCAGCAGCGATAGCTCTTTCTTCTTCAGCTGTAATTAGAGATACGTGCTCAAGGTGGTGAGTGTTCATCTCATCATTGTGCTTCTCTTCAAGAGAATTGATAGCCTGTTGTAGGTCTGCGTCAACACCTTCTAGAGAATCAACAGAAGCGATAAGAGCTGAAACGTCAGTACCAGCCTTGTTTTCTAGAGAGTCGATAGAAGCATTGATTGCAGTAACGTCGCCGTTAGTAGCTTCGATTTCGCCAGCTAGAGCAGATTCTAGAGAATCAACTGAAGAGTCTAGTCTGTTTAGTCTACCATCAACGAAAGTCTCTCTTGAGATGAATGAGTTATCATTCACAAGGTCAAGACCGTTTACGTAAGAAACAACTTCTGCAAATTGGTCTAGATCAACTGTAGAACCGTCAAGAATCGCATTGATTCTTTCAGATTCGATAGAAACAGCAACTTCTAGAGAATCAACAGATGCGCCTAGGAAACCTTCAGCAGCGATAGCTCTTCCAGACTCAGCGGTGATAAGACTAACGTGCTCATCGTGGTGAGTGTTCATCTCAGTTTCTCTTGTGTCAGCTTCAGCAGATAGAGCTGCGTAAAGTTCAGTAACATCAGTGTTAGTAGCCTCAATCTCAGCAGATAGAGCAGTTTCTAGAGAATCGACAGATGCAGATAGAGCCGAGTCAGCGGCGCCTCTTGCAGCGCTTTCGTCTACTAGATCAGATTCTACTGTGTCGAATCTTGCGTCAACGTCGAATGCGTTAGGGATTTCAGTTGTCTTAACAGTTGCCCAGTTAACCTGTGCTAAGAAATCTGAAATTTGTTTTGAACGAATTTGTGCCATGTATGTGGTTTTCGTATTTTTTGTTCTTGAAGCCGACTTTGTGCCAGCTTCAAGACTATATATCAAAACAAAAGGGAGCGTTTAGCTCCCTTTTTGATATAATATAGTGATATTTTCTGGAAAAAATGCGTTTTTTTACAGGTCGTAAGAAGAAGCCTGGTAAATAACGTCAATATCATCTGATGGATCTAGTCCATAACCTGCATAGGTAGGGTTCCAGATCAATACGTCGCCGGATGCAATGTCTTTAATCAGCTTGGCGACCATTGCGTTTCCATCAGTATTGTAACCTGAAAGGGTAGGATCTGTAAAGTAACAATCATCTTCGTTGTCTCCATCTCCGATGTTAACTTCAACACCGTTAATTTTAACAATTACATCGCTATCCTGGAATGGAGTGTAGTCGATATTGATTCCTGTCACATAGTGATCGTGTGTTGTGGTTGAAGCCACAACCTGGTTTTTATCAACTGATACATTAACTCCCGTTTCTGGTTCGTCATTAACGCCTTCTAGCATTAGAAGAACTGCAGAAGAACCCGCTGATGAAGATGTGATACCGTTTTGGTTGATATATGTTCCATTACCGGTGATCATTAGATCTCCACCATCTTGTCTTGTTAAAATCAAGAAGTCAGCTCCGTTTGCAGGGGCTGAAGCCGCGATACCAAAACCTGATAGGAATGTATCTCCTAGAACGTCAACGTCAGTTGTTGTGATAGAGATTGAAGCCGTTGATGTAATAGCTTGAATCTTCAATTGTCCAAAGGTAGATGAGTAAGCTCCGTCTCCTGGTATGATTGCGATTGCTTCAAGATCTAGGCCATCAGCTTGAAAAGCAGCGTTAAAAAGATCAGCTGCGATCTGAGCATTAACCAATAGGTATTCCGGTGCATCTGGATATGCGATTGGAGAAGTTACTGTTGTTTGGTCAAATAGAACTGTTGTTGAATTTGTACCATCGCTGATTGTTACATCAATCTGGGTGTAACTTGCGCCTGTGTTATCTGATAGCGCTAGGATTGATACACCATTAGTTGCAACAGATGCGTTAGAAAGCAAAGATGAAAACTCTGATTCTTTAGATGCTGTGATATGGTGATCATCAGTTGATACGTTAATTAGGTCAACAAAATCTTGAACTGTTGAAACTTCATCTGAAGAACCATCAAACACTGGAATCTCATTAAAGATAATCATGTCTGAAGAACCCGGTAAGTAGTTTGAAATAGTAGCTCTAACTTCAGTTTGAACTGGATCTTTAACTTGTAGGAAAAGTGCTTTAGCTCCTCTTGAAGCAGTTGTTGTGATTCCACCAGGAACTGTAGGGTCCATGTAGTAGATTTCACCAGCATTACCATTAAGAAGTTCAGGGTTTGAGTGGTTATCAATTAACGTGTTAAATGGCTTAATGTAAACTACAGTGTCATTCATTGTCTTTTCAAGAACCAAACCAACTGGAACTTCTGCAGCACCCGGAGTTCCAAGCTTTACAAACTCGCCTTCAGCTGAAACTGTAATAATGTCGCCTGAATTATAACCTGTTTGAGAAGTTGAAAATTCAAATCTGTATCTTTCTGTTTCTTCTTCAGCTGCAAAGCGACCTTGGATCTTATCCATTGACGCTGGAGTTGGAAAGAAAGATTGAACTGCCCCAGTAGTTAGAAGAGGCACATTGTTATCTGAAACTTCAAAGAAAGCTAGCTTAGAATTTGTTGTAAGATAATTTGAAGCGTAAAGTTTATACGCAATCATATCTACGTCTTTTGCGATAAAAGAAATAGACGTTTCGGATTTAGTTTCGATTGATTCAATCTTTAGAACAATCTGACCATTTTCACTTGTAACCCAATCTCCAGACTTAATGTCCAATCCATTGTACTCTTTAACGTTACCTGAACGAGAATTAGCAGTACCGATGGATTGCGAAGTTACTTGATCAACTGTGATTTCAAAGGTGTAATATGCACCGGTTGCTTTAATGCCAGTTGAATCCTCATAAGGATACTGATCTAAACCGTTAATAGATGTGATTCTACCGGATAGAAATAGGGGTGGATTGGTTGGATTGTAGATTGCCATAGTCTTAGAATACAAATATTACGTATGCGTGAGCGTTTCTTGCAGAAGAACCCAAACCTGATTTATTACCGTATTTAATAAAGTCTTTTCTTACGTCAAGTGTCATTGATGTTGTAAATGCACCATTTAAGAAGTTTGGAACAAGTTGATTTGTGCCAGACGTAGAGAAGTTTGCAGCTGCAGAATCAATTTTAGCTAGTGCAGCGTCAACTCTGTAGGCGTGAACTTCATACTTGTAAGTTGCAGGATCCCATGCAAGAACCTGAATTGCAAGTGGTGGATTTGATTCATTGAATGAAACTGTAGCTGTATAAATTGCCGTTGAAGTATTAACTGAAACTGAGTCAACTGATGCGTTTGCAGTCAAGAATCCAGTTGCAGAAACAAACTTGTTATCTGTAGTGTTATTAACTAGGTGGTTTGATGAATCATATTCAAGTCTTAGTAGATACTTGTTAGTTCCTGAACCAGAACCTCCTGAGATAGTAGACCACTGTACGTTATATGGGTTAGAGTCAATTTTAACAAGCGCTTGACCTGATGTACCACCTGAAGGAATTCCAAGACCATTAGTACCTGAAGAACCTGACGTACCATCTGTACCTGAAGAACCTGAAGTACCATTAGTACCCGAAGAACCAGAAGTGCCGTCCGTGCCAGATGAACCTGAAGTACCTGAAGAACCCGAAGTACCATTGTCACCTGAAGTACCCGATGAACCTGAAGTACCATCAGTTCCTGAAGAACCTGAAGTACCGTCTGTGCCTGAGGATCCGGAAGTACCATAAGTTCCTGAAGAACCCGAAGTACCATTGTCACATGAAG
>Ga0102908_1000231_pt1 | contig 15229 bp, 17 predicted proteins | sample Colrivmeta1557A3_FD_78500 | JGI IMG/M metagenome (GOLD analysis project Ga0102908, IMG submission 78500) | Estuarine microbial communities from the Columbia River estuary - metaG 1557A-3 | ecosystem: Environmental > Aquatic > Marine > Intertidal zone > Estuary | place: USA: Columbia River...
ATCTATCGCAAATCAGCACGGCCTAGATATTTTGCGCGCAACAGTGGGTACGAATGTGTCGCCCGCGCTGGTTCTTGCGCTTATTTACGTGGAACGCGCAGGACAGACCTAGGCGACCAGTGGGGCAGGGGCGCAGGGGCTTATGCAATTGATGCCTGCGGCCGCCGCGCGGTTTGGTGTGACTGATAGTATGAACCCCGCCGATAACATCAAAGGCGGCGTTGCTTATCTTGCTTGGCTGATGAAACATTTCGACAATGACCCTATTCTCGTGCTTGCAGGTTATAATGCGGGCGAAGGATCGGTGCGCGACAATGCTGGCGTGCCCCCATATGCAGAAACACGAGCCTATGTGCCAAAGGTGTTGGCCGCATGGAAAGTCGCCAGAGGTCTTTGCCTGACGCCGCCTGACCTGATGACCGACGGTTGCGTGTTCCATAACAACGGCGCTTAGGTGGCCAAAAACCCGCTTTCCGAAAACCTAGTATAAAGTAGTGTCGTTTTCAGGAATTTAATCTGAGGGCGCGAGACATGAGACTAAGCGGAAAGACGGCATTTATAACAGGCGCCGCACGCGGCATCGGATTTGAATTTGCAAAGGCATATGTGCGCGAAGGTGCGCGGGTCGCAATCGCCGACATTAATATAGAGCGTGCACAGTCCGCTGCCGCCGAAATCGGCGATGCGGCGATTGCGGTTGAGATCGACGTAAGCAATCAAGAGAGCATCGACCGCGCCGTGGCGTTTGCCGCCGAAGCGCTGGGCGGCATCGATATTTTGATCAACAACGCGGCACTGTTTTCGTTGAGGTTACCCGCACTGATTATGACCGCACCTTTCAAGTGAACGTCGCAGGCACCTTCTTTACCATGCAGGCGGTGGCCAAACACATGATCGCGCGTGGCAAAGGCGGTAAGATCATCAATATGGCCAGCCAAGCGGGCCGTCGTGGAGAGGCGCTTGTCTCTGTATACTGTGCGACAAAAGCGGCGGTGATTTCTCTGACGCAAAGTGCGGGTCTTAATCTGATCGAGCACGGGATCAACGTAAATGCCATTGCACCTGGTGTGGTGGATGGCGAACATTGGGACGGCGTTGATGCGTTCTTTGCGAAATATGAGAACAAGGCACCCGGTCAGAAGAAGAAAGAAGTCGGTGAAAGCGTCCCGTTCGGTCGGATGGGGATTGCCGAGGATTTGACAGGCATGGCGATTTTCTTGGCGACGGACGAGGCGAAATACATCGTCGCGCAATGCTACAACGTCGACGGCGGTCAGTGGATGAGCTAAGATTTTGGCGGCAGGCTCCATTGGAACCTACCGCCATTCGTAAGCTTAGATGGCTTCATGCCAAGCACAGTCGGCATCATCGGTTTTGACGCGGGTTGGCAGACCGATGGCGTCGAGCAGGGTAAAGAGCGGCTTTGGCGCCAGTTCCTCAACATTCATCATCTTGCCGTGGTCATAGGTGCCATCTGCAATCAGCATCGCCATCGCCACAGGGGGCACGCCCGCTGTGTAGGAAATGCCCTGACTGCCGACTTCGTTATAGGCGTCCTTGTGATCGGCAACGTTGTAGACAAAGACTTCGACGTCTTTGCCGTCCTTCGTTCCCTTCACCAGAGCACCGATGCAGGTTTTGCCAGTATAGTTCGGCGCAAGGCTGCTTGGGTCAGGCAGCACAGCTTTGACCAGTTTGAGCGGAACAACCTCTAACCCCTCGGCGGTGACGACGGGTTGTTCGGACAATAGCCCAAGGTTTTGAAGCACCGAAAACACGTTAATATAGTGATCGCCAAAGCCCATCCAGAAACGGATATCCGCCTGCGGATAGTTCGCGGCCAGTGAATGGACCTCATCGTGGCCAGACATATAGGCCTTTTGCTTGCCTACTACGGGCAAATCCCATTCGCGGCCGACCTCGAACATCTTGTTCTCGACCCAGTGACCCGACTGCCAGCTATAAACCGTACCTGTGAACTCGCGAAAGTTGATTTCGGGATCAAAGTTGGTCGAGAAATACTTGCCGTGGGAACCTGCGTTAATGTCCACGATGTCGATGGATTTCACTTCATCCATGAATTCATCAATCGCAAAACGGGCAAACGCGTTGACCATACCCGGATCAAAGCCCGCACCAAGGATCGCGGTCACACCTGCCTGCGCACATGCCTCGCGGCGCTTCCATTCGTAGTTGCCATACCACGGGGGCGTTTCGCAAATCTTGCTGGGGTCTTCGTGGATCGCGGTATCGATATAAGCGGTTTTAGTTTGGATACAGGCCTCTAGCACGGTCATGTTCACAAAGGGCGAGCCCACGTTAATCACAATCTGCGCCCCTGTGGTGCCGATCAGCGCGGCAACCGCACTTGTGTCCATCGCATCCAAGGCATGCGCCTCAAACACCCCGTCCTGTTTCATCTCGGCTTTTGCATGCACGCTTGCAATGATCGCTTCGCATTTGGAAACGGTCCGACTGGCGATATGCAAATCCCCCAAAACACCGTTGTTTTGCGCGCATTTATGCGCCACGACCTGAGCGACGCCACCTGCGCCAATGATAAGAACGTTGCGTTTCATGTATCCAAGAGACCTCTTATGGTTGGTTGGGATTTAGGAAAGGGCGGCGGCGAAATCGTCGTAGTCGAAGTCGCGCACCATGTGGATCGTGCCATCCAGCTCACGAATTGCAATGCTAGGCATTTTAACCCCGTTGAACCAGTTTTTCTTGACCATCGTGTATCCTGCCGCGTCTTGAAACGAAACGCGGTCGCCTGCCTTAAGCGGCGCGTCAAAGCGGAATTCACCAAAGATATCGCCAGCAAGACAGGATTTACCGCAAATCATCCATTCTTGATCGCCCGTGTTCGGGGTCACTTTCGCATTTTCGCGGTAGATTAACAAATCCAGCATATGGGCTTCGATGGAACTATCTACGATGGCAAGGTTTTTGCCGTTATACATTGTGTCCAGCACCGTCACCTCAAGTGTCGCCGCACCCGTAATGGCCGCCTCACCCGGTTCAAGGTAAACCTGCACGCCATAGTCCGCGCTGAGCTTCTTCAGTCGAGCGGCGAGTTTAGCAAGCGGATAACCTTCCCCCGTGAAGTGGATGCCGCCCCCAAGACTAATCCAGTCCATCTTCTTGATCGTCGCGCCAAAACGGTCCTCGATCAAAGTGAGCATCTCGTCAAACCGAGCGAAGTCGTCGTTTTCACAGTTGTTGTGAAACATCAGGCCACTGATTTTATCTGCGACCGACGCCACCAGCGCGGGGTCATGTTCGCCCAAACGGCTAAACGGACGGGCGGGGTCGGCGAGGTCAAAGCCAGAGGTCGATACACCCGGATTGACGCGCAAGCCGCGCGTGTGCCCCACAGATTGGGTTTCAAATCGGGTCAATTGCCCGATGGAATTGAAGATGATTTTGTCGGCGTGGTCCAAAACTTCTGCGATTTCATGATCAGCATAGGCCACGGAATAGGCGTGCGTTTCACCGCGAAATTTCTCGGCACCAAGTCGGACCTCATAAAGCGACGAAGAGGTTGAGCCGTCCATGTAGTCGGCCATGAAATCGAACACCGACCATGTGGCAAAACATTTTAGCGCAAGCAAAGATTTCGCGCCTGATTTCTCTCGCAACCACGCGATTTTTTCCAGATTGAGAAGAAGCTTTGATTTATCAATCAGGTAAAAGGGCGTTTGCATTTTACGGCTCTTTTCATGTGTTGATTGGGTGTTGTGGGGTGTCCGATTAAGTTGCGTGCTCCAAATAAGCAAGTCCTGATCGTATAGACAGCGCGAATGAGCAGATCAGGGATCCTGAACGAGCGAGTTTTCCCAATTTCGCAAAAAGTTTCGCCGTTTGAGTTGATCCATGAATACCAGAAGCCCCGGACCAAAGCGGATGGGGCGGAGCGATGAATTGGCCTGCAATGCATCCGTATCGATTGGTGGTAGGCCCGACGCCTCGACCAAATCTGGCCGCTGATTGAGGCGCGAGAGAAACTCGATCATGGCATGGGCGGCCTGCGTGTTCTTGGCGGTTTTCGGGATCAACGATGTCCGCAGCATAACGTTCACGTAGTCATCAAGTTCAATGATATAGAATCCCTTGGTCGTGGTCATTTCTGTCGCGGCGTAGCTGCCAAGCACATTATAGGCGAGGCCAAGTTTGCCGCTTGCGACGTCGCGGATCATTTCGCCAGAGCAACAATAAAGTTGGGCGTCGAGCCGCCCCATCACTTCCATCAATCGCCAGAATGCGTCGCTGTTGCGGCTGTCTTGGGTGGCCATCAGGTATCCAAAGCCAGAGGTGCGCACGTCATATGTCCCGACGCGGCCATAGAACCGTTCGGGATCAGCGCGCAAAACTTCGATCAACTCGTCACGGTTTCGGGGGGCTTCGCCCGCATCAAAGAATGCGTCTGAAACCACCAATACGGCGGGTTCTTGGGTAAAGGCAAAGACCTGATCGCGCCAATTTGCCCATGTCGGCAGGCCAGACGCCCCGTCATAGGTCTGTGCAAAACCGTCATTGGCCAGTTTGGTCTGCAAATCCATTGCAGATGAGATGGCCAGATCAAACTGAGCCCCTTCCACTTCGATCGCCTGCATCAGATCGGTCGTTCCCGTCACAGTATATTCAATCGTCAGATTGGGTTGGGTGGCCTGGAACGCACGAAGAATCGGATCGAAAATACCAAGGTCGGCTGTTGAGATGATCCGAAAAACGCCAAGTTCATTCGCGGCAGGATAGCTGCGGTGTTCTTCGATCTCGAAGGCAGTTGCGGGTGTTGCAAGGGCCAGAGCCGCGAGGCCTAACGCGGCAAGAATAGGCAAACGCATGTGCCAGTCCCTTCTGGATTTTGAATGATTTCGATGCCGCCACCGTGCGCGCGCGCAACCTCATCCGCGATTGTTAGGCCAAGGCCAGAGCCGACGATATCGCCAACGTTCGCGCCACGTTGATAGCGCGTCGTCACACGTGTCATATCGGTTTCGCCAAACCCGCGTCCTTGGTCGGTGATGGACAGTCGAATAGTGTCACCGATCTCTGCGGTGGCCGTGATGTCGCTGTCTTCGGGTGAGTATTTGATGGCGTTGTCGAGAATGTTTTGCAGGGCGGCTTGCAGCAAGATGCCGTCCCCTTGGAAATAAATCGGATCGTGACCAAAGGCGCGGTGTATCGTGATGTCTTTCAGGTCCGCCGTAGGGCCCAGCCTGTCGCAGGTTTCCGCAAGTAAAGTGACCATGTCGAGTTTGTCTTGCGCGAGGCTATCGGCGCGAAATGTCACCATCGCATGATCAAGCATTTGGCCCGCCGACCGCGCGCTTTCGTCAATCGCACGGATCATTTCGCGGATCGCTTTCTTATGCTCGGGCTTGTTGAGTTTGCGGTGGGTGATTTCGGCTTGGGTACGCACGGTGGCAAGCGGGGTGCGCACGCGGTGCGCGGCCTCGGCGATGAAATCTTCGCTGCGTCCCAGTGAAGTGCGCAGTCGCGCCATGAAGCTATTGAGCGCTTCGACAAGGGGGGCCAGCTCGGTTGGCGTTTCGGCGGTGACTGGGCGTAGATCCTTTGGACCGCGCCGTGTGACTGCCGCGGTCATGCGGTCGATGGGGGCCAAGGCGCTGCTCGCGGCCCAAAGGCTAAGTGCTGTTGCCAGTAAGAAGAAGCCAACGCCTACACCCGTGGCTGTCGTGGTGATCCGCCGCGATGTGGCCTCTAGGCCCAACCGCGTTTGGGCGACGGTTACGATGACGTTTGCTGATTGTGCGGCAGAACCTACGGGGCGCATGACAGAGACCGAGCGGACCTGATCGCCGCGATAGTTGAAGGTGCCGAAAACTGGAAATCCGGGACGCGGGACTGATGATGGTGGAGGCAGGTCGCTATAGCCTGTCAAACTCTTGCCGCTGACGACAACATGGTAAAAAACGCGGTCTTCGCTGACCGTGCCAAGCATGGAAAGTGCAGAGTAGGGCAGTTCGAGCGAAACCTCTCCGTCGTCGCTGCGCAGGCTGTCGGCAATGGCGGTGGCCGAGGCCGCGATGATGCTGTCTTGGGTGCCTTCTGCTGTCCGTTCGGCCACCTCGCGCAGGGTGAAAAAGAACGTCATCGACAAGAGCGCCGCAATGCCCGCAAGTTGGAAAAACAGCCGTCTGCGAATAGAGCCTTGAACCTTCATCGCGCGACCAAGCGGTAGCCCATGCCGCGCACGGTTTCCAATGTTGCGCCTGATCCTTCGAGGCGCTTGCGCAAGCGCCCTACATAGACCTCGATCGCATTTTCAGAGGCTCCGTCTGAGAAAGCAAACAGCCTGTCCATCAGGTGGGTTTTTGAGAATACTTGGCCCGGTGCATTGTAGAAGATTTCGAGCAGACGCAGTTCGCGGTTGCGCAAGGCCACGGCTTGATCGCCCCAAGTGATTTCGCCTTTTGTCGAATCAAGAACGGTGTCTGCGAATGTCTTTTGGTTGGCTGCTGCCCCACTTTGACGGCGTAAAACGGCGCGGCAGCGGGCCTCTAGCTCGGAAAAGTCGAAAGGTTTTGTCAGGTAATCGTCGGCCCCGAGGTCGAGTAAACTGACCCGATCGGACACCGCAGAACGGGCCGTGATGACGATGATTGGCGTGCGTTTTTCCGCCCGTCGGTGCCGTTCAAGGAAGCTGCGCCCATCGCCATCTGGCAGCATAATGTCGAGCAATATCAGATCGTAATCGGCAACCGCGATGCAGGCGTCCGCCCCTGCAAGTGTATCCGCATGATCCACCGCGTGTCCATCGAGTTGCAACCGCTCCACGACAGCGCCTGCAAGCTTGGAATTATCCTCAATCAGCAGATAGCGCATGGGTAACCTTTTTGGGGGCGTGACAGGTTGGTGTCAGGTTGGGGCGTTTGGCTGTCAACATGGGCGGGGAAATCCGCCATGTCAAACGGGAGGAAACTACATGACAAATCGTCTTTTCAAGGCGCTCGTGACGAGTGCTGTTTTGGGCCTTGGTGCCACAACTGCTGCGTCCGCGGCTGAGTGCATCGCGCCTGCGAACCCTGGTGGTGGATGGGACTTCACGTGCCGTCAGATCGGCAAAATCCTTTTCGACATCGGTCAAGTTGACGCGCCTGTTCAGGTCACCAACCTTGCTGGTGCTGGCGGCGGCTTGGCGTTTAGCACTGTTGTCAACGAGCGTAACGACGACGCCGAATTGATCGTTGCGGCGTCCTCTGCGACGACAACGCGTTTGGCGCAAAACGCTTACGGCGGTGCAACTGCTGATCAGGTGCGCTTTGTTGGTGCGATCGGTGCCGATCCAGGTGTGATCGTTGTCGCTGCTGACAGCCCATTCCAAACACTTGGTGACATGGTCGAAGCGATCAAAGCTGATCCAGGTTCGGTTGCATTTGCTGGCGGTTCTGCCGTTGGTGGTTTTGACCACATGAAGCCTTTGCAGGTGATGCTTGCCGCTGGTTTTGACGACATCACAGCGATCAAATACATCGGTGTTGACGGTGGTGCAGATGCGATCACGCAGACTGTTGGTGGTTTCACACAAGCGATGACAGGCGACATGTCCGAGATCGTTGGTTTTGTGAACTCTGGCGAAGTCCGTGTTCTTGCTGTTCTGACCGAAGAGCGCGTACCGGGCTTTGACGACATCCCAACTGCAATCGAGCAGGGCTTTGATGTTGTTGCGGTCAACTGGCGCGGTCTCTACGTACCGGGTGGCATTTCTGACGCCGATTTCCAGAAATGGGCAGATCGTCTTCAGGCTGTTGCAGACAGCGCAGAGTGGAAGCAAGCCATGGTCGACAACGGCCTTGCACCGTTCACCAAAGTTGGTGGCGATTTCCAGTCTTGGGTTGATGGCGTTGTTGCAGAGACAGAAGAGTTGTCCCGCAAAATCGGTGTGATCCAGTAAAATGACACGCCTGACAGACCGTATCTTTGGTCTGGTCACAATTCTGGTGGCGTTCATGTATATCATGAGCGCCACGCAGATACAGGCCAGCTTCTTGTCGGACCCTGTTGGGTCTAAAACATTTCCGATCATTGTGGCGGTTGTCGCTGTGATCTGTGGCGGCGTGATGATCTTGCGCCCCGATGCCGAACCTGATTGGCCCGAGGGTTATACCCTGCTGTCGATTGCTATCAGTGTCGCTTTGCTCATCGGCTATTCTTACGCGCTGAAGCCTGTTGGCTTTTTGATCCCGACGGCTGTTGTCGCTGGTGCGATCAGCTATCAGATTTCGCCGCGCCCGCGTTTTGCCGCCCTTGCTGGGATCGGCCTCTCGATTGGGTTGTTCGTGCTGTTCAAGTTTATCTTGGGGCTTGGCCTGTCTGGTCTACCAAAAGGGATGGGTCTCTAAATGGATATCTTTTCAAACCTCGCGATGGGCTTTGAGATCGCTTTCTCGCCTTGGACGCTTTTCCTTGCTGTAATCGGTTGTTTTCTTGGCACGATCATTGGTGCGTTGCCGGGGCTGGGGCCATCAAACGGCGTGGCGATTATGATCCCGCTGACGTTTACCCTTGGCCTCGATGCAACAGCGGCGCTCGTGCTGCTGACGTCGATCTATTACGGCGCGATGTATGGCGGGCGAATTTCGTCGATCCTGCTCAATATTCCGGGCGACGAGCCTGCGTTGATGACCACGCTTGATGGCTATCCGATGGCCAAACAAGGCCGCGCGGGTGATGCGCTGGTGATCTCTGGCGTGGCGTCTTTTGTTGGCGCACTGCTCGCAACGATTGGCCTCGCGTTCCTCGCGCCAATGCTTAGCCGTATCGCTTACCAATTTGGGCCTGCGGAATACTTCGCGCTTTACCTGCTGGCTTTCTCAACCCTCGGAGGTATTTCGTCCAATAACCAAGCGAAGGCAGCACTTGCGTCCTGTTTTGGCCTGATGATCGCTATGATCGGGCTTGACCCGAACTCTGGCATGCCGCGCCTGACGGGGGGCAATCTGCACCTCATGGATGGAGTCGATTTCCTTGTGGCGATTGTGGGACTGTTCGCGGTTTCCGAAGTTTTCTTCTTCATCGAAAGCCACGGCAAATCCGGCGCCTTGGGTGTAAAGCTCGACAAGGTCACCGTGCCTTGGCGCGATATTTGGGAGACCAAATGGACGATGCTGCGTTCTTCCGTGCTTGGCTTTATCGCAGGGGTTCTGCCCGGTGCGGGCGCGTCCTTGGGTAGTTTCCTGACCTATATGATGGAGAAGTCCATCGCGGGTGAAAAAGGCGGATTTGGCAAAGGGGCGGTCAAGGGCGTCGCAGCCCCAGAGGCGGGAAATAACGCTGCTGCGGGTGGTGCGCTGGTGCCGATGTTGACGCTTGGTGTGCCCGGATCAGGGACAACGGCGGTGCTGTTGGCTGTGCTCATGACGCTCAATATCACACCTGGTCCGACGCTGTTCACCGATCGTCCTGACGTGGTTTGGGGCCTGATCGCCTCGCTGCTGATCTCGAACTTTGTGCTTTTGGCAATGAACGTGCCGATGGTCAAAATCTTCGTAAAAATCCTGCAAGTGCCGCCTGCGGTCCTGATGCCCGGTGTGACGATGATCAGCTTTGTCGGGATTTACTCGCTGACGGGCAGCTACTTTGATCTGCTGCTTGTCGTTGGTTTTGGTGTGATGGGATATGTTCTGCGCAAGCTCGATATCCCAACGGTGCCAGTGATCATGGGCATCCTGTTGGGCAATGCGATGGAGAAATCCTTGCGCGATGCGATGGTGCTGTCGGATGGCGATTGGACCTATTTGTTTGGGTCTAGCATCTCGACAGGTCTAATTGTCGCGGCTGTGCTTGGGTTCATTGCACCTATCTTCCTGCGCCGCTTCCTGACTAAACCACAAAGGGTCTCTGACTAATGGTAAAAGTTCTGATCCCGTCGGGTGCGCTGGGCCTTGGTTATGACCGCGCGGCGCTTGCGCGCGGGATTGCGCAAAAGCCAGACATCATCGCGATTGACGGCGGCTCGACGGATTCAGGACCCCATTATCTGGGCACCGGCACATCAAAATATTCGCGCAATTCCACCAAGGCGGAGTGGCGCGAGTTGATGGCCGCAAGGGCCGAGGCAGGCGTGCCTTTGGTCATTGGCACAGCGGGTACGTGTGGTGCTGACGATGCGGTTGACTGGTTGGTGGAGATCACCCGCGAAATCGCGGCGGAGACAGGTGAAAGCCTGCGCCTTGCCGTACTGAAAAGCGGGCAGGATAACCAAACGATGGTCGCGGCATTGAGGGCAGGGCGGATTACGCCATTGCCTGCCGCCCCCGAAATCTCCGACACCTTGCTACTCGAATGCACCAATATCGTGGCCCTCGCTGGGGCCGAGCAAATCCAAGAGGCGTTGAACACAGGTGCGGATATTATCATCGCAGGTCGCACGACGGATACGGCGATTATCTCGGCGCTGCCGCTGGCGCGAGGCTGTCATGCGGGCGGTTGTTGGCATGGTGCCAAGATCGGAGAATGCGGGGCGCTAGCCACCACCAGCCCGAATTCAGGCACAATCATGATCGCATTTGATGCGGAGGGTTTCACCATGACGCCTATGGGTGCAGAGGCGCGTGCAACGCCGCGGACTGTCTCTGCGCATATGCTCTACGAAAATTCCGATCCGCATATCCTCTATGAACCGGGCGGACATTTGGATGTGCGTGGGGCGACTTATACCGCCCTGAATGACCGCGAGGTCCGTGTCACTGGCTCCGAATGGATCGTGTCGGATCGCTATACGGTCAAGCTAGAAGGGGCGCGGCGGGTTGGATTTCAGACGGTGTCTTTGGTGCTGGTCCGAGATGCGCATTACGTCAAAAACATTCGCACTTGGTGCGATGACATTGTGGCCAAATGCACGGCGAAAGCAAAGGCGCGGGTTGATGGCGCATTCGCGATTGAACTACGCCTTATCGGCGCTGACGCGACCCTCGGGCCGTTAGATACCGCCCATGTCGTCGGCACTGAAATTGGCGTGATGGGGATTGTGACGGCCGAGACTGAGGCGCTGTCACGTGAGGTTGCCAAGATGCTGAACCCCTATCTTTTGCACCACCCTTTGACCGAGCAGGAAGAAATGCCAACCTTTGCTTTTCCGTTCTCTCCACCTGAAATGCCACGCGGGGCGATCCACGAGTTTTGCCTCAATCATTTGCTGGAGATCGACAGCCCAATGGACGCATTCCGCCTGACCGTTGAGGACATCGCACCATGACCCGCCTTGCAGTTGTGGCGGACAAAGTCCGATCAAAGAACGCGGGGCCATTTTGGCTGACAATAGATATCTTTTGTGGGAGTGCGGAGGCGTATGAGCAGGTAAGCAAAGCGCTCAGCACTGAGGGTGTCGCGTCGCTTTTTCAGATTGCGCCTGCGACGCTCAAGCGGTTCGATCTTGCGGATCTTCACGTCGTGAAATTCAGCCTACCAAGGCCGAATATTCAAGGCACGGCTGCGGATCGCGATATGCACGGGGCCTCTTTTGCAAACCTTCTCGCAGATATCGAGGTTTAGACATCGGTAGTTGTCGCGCTCATACATTTGCGAGGGAGCGACCATATACCGCCAGCGGTTGGATTTATCACCTTGAGCAAGTCGCACGCTGGCCATTCCGTCAGTAACAAACAGCCCATTTGACGCAATAAAAGTCGCGCCGATCAAGAATCGTAATGTCGATGGTTTCCGATTATGCGTAAAGTGCCCGTGCCTGCGACAGCATGCAATTCGCCAATCTAGCCTGCTCAATTGAGTGGCTATCGCAAAATCGCCAATTTCCCTGCAAACAGGAACTAAAATGCTGTATTTATCAAGAAGGATTTGGTGGAGCCTAGGGGGATCGAACCCCTGACCTCTTGCATGCCATGCAAGCGCTCTCCCAGCTGAGCTAAGGCCCCAAACCTGTGCCGCTATCTAGCAGCTAGCGAGGCGAGATCAAGGTGTAATCTCGCCCAGCTTTTCGATTTATTCGTCGTCGTTGACGGCTACGTCAGCCAATTCGTCAAGGCTCACTGTATCATCGTCATCGTCGTCCAGCACATCATCGGCCAGATCAACGTCATCATCATCTTCTTCGTCGTCGAGTACGAGATCGTCCTCTTCGTCCGCCACTTGCATTTTTGTGGTCTGCGCATCTTCTGCGTCAGCAACCATCGTACGGGTTTTGGAAGTGTCGACTGCCACTTCTTTGCCAGTGTATGGGCTGATGATCGGTTTCGCGTTCAGGTCGTAAAAGCGCTTGCCGGTTTCCGGGCAAAGGCGCTTTGTGCCCCATTCTTCCTTAGGCATGTAATACCCCTTCAAATTCTGGTCGCGCTTGTAGCGCATCAAGGCCTCGTGCCATATGAAACAGATAGTGTCAAAGGCTTTGGCGTTGGTTTAATGAGAAAGCAGGATATGAGCGTTCATAGGCTTCATGGCAACCCCCCGATTGATGTAAAAGTAGTGAAATCTGCGCGGGCCAAGCGGTTGTCGCTGCGCGTGTCACGGCTTGACGGGCGGGTGACGCTGACGATTCCCAAGAGAAGCCCGTTGCGCGAGGGGATTCATTTCCTTGAGACTCGCGAAATTTGGCTGCGGACACACCTGATTAAGCTTGCACCGATGGCAGCTGTCCATGCCGGTGGGGCTGTCCCATACCTTGGCGGTGAACTGCCTGTCGTTGCGGGGCAGGTGAAGCGCACTGTCCTGCGTGACGGTGTGCTGCACGTGCCTGATGAGGTAACAGCAGGGGTACGGGCCAAGGCGTTTTTGAAGACGAAAGCGCGGGATGAATTGGCGGCCGCCTCGGATTTCTACGCTGCCCAATTGGGTAAGAGATACAATCGCTTAAGTATCCGCGATACACGGTCGCGTTGGGGGTCATGCTCCTCTGAGGGGGTGCTGATGTATTCGTGGCGGTTGATTATGGCCCCGCACGAGGTCTTGCACTATGTCGCTGCCCACGAGGCGGCGCATTTGGTCGAGATGAACCATTCGGATGCGTTTTGGGCTGTAGTTGCGCGCATTTGCCCAGATTATGATCGGCATCGCATTTGGCTTAAGAAAAACGGCGATCAATTGCACCGCGTCAACTTCGGTGATTGACCCAGCCTGACGTTGTGATCACAAAGGGGCATGTTGTCTCAACCTCGTGCCATTGACCCCTCAACCCCCGCTCATGAGCGCGTGTACCGCACGTTGCGCCAGCGTATCATGCATGGCGAGATTGGCCCTGGTGAGGCATTAACCATACGGGGAATCGGTAAGAATTTTGATGTCTCGATGACGCCCGCCCGCGAGGCGGTGCGCAGGTTGGCTGCGGAGGGGGCGTTATTTCTCTCGTCTTCGGGGCGTGTCTCGACCCCTGAATTGTCGAATGAACGGATTGAGGAACTGGCGACTTTGCGGGCATTGTTGGAGCCTGAGTTGGCCAGTCGCGCGTTACCGCGTGCTCACTTTGCCTTGATTGAACGGCTTGAGGCGATCAATAACGGCGTCAGCCAAATGATCGCGCGGCATGATGCGACAGGCTATATTCGGATGAACTTGGAGTTCCACCGCACACTTTACCTGCGCGCCCAAGCGCCTGCGATGTTGGCGATGACCGAGACGGTTTGGCTGCAACTTGGGCCGACGATGCGCGCGCTTTACGGGCGACTGAACCGCACCGATCCACCGCATAATCATCGGTTGATTTTGGCAGCGTTAAAGGCTGGGGATGAACCAGGATTGCGGCTGGCGATCAGATCAGATGCGACGCAGGGTTTGCGGCTTTTGAAGGGGTAGGCGAACGCGGGTTATTCCGCGTTCACCCTGGATATCAATATCTTACGCGTGGATTGCGCCGTTGCCACAGGCAAGGGCTGCTTCGCGTACGGCCTCAGAATAGGTCGGGTGCGCGTGGCAGGTGCGCGCGAGGTCTTCGGCTGCGGCACCAAATTCCATCGCGACGCATATCTCATGGATCAAATCGCCAGCCATTGGGCCAATGATTGCGGCACCCAGAATGCGGTCCGTTTCCTTATCGGCGATGATTTTGACAAAGCCGTCGCCCATAAAGTTCGCCTTGGCGCGTGCGTTGCCCATAAAGCTGAATTTACCGACCTTGATGGCGCGGCCTTCTGCTTTCAAAGCGTCTTCGGTTTTGCCAACCGTGCCGACCTCTGGATGGGTATAGATGACACCTGGAATGACGTTGTAGTTCACATGCGGGTGCTGGCCTGCGATGCCTTCTGCGACGGCCATTCCTTCGTCCTCCGCCTTATGCGCGAGCATCGGACCATCGATCGCGTCACCGATGGCATAGATGCCAGCAACATTCGTGCGGTAGTGATCGTCGGTTTTGATCTGGCCGCGTTCTGAAATAGCGACGCCCAACTCTTCTAAACCAAGACCCTTAGTGAAGGGTTTGCGGCCCGTTGCGACAAGGACGGTGTCGGCTTGTAACGTGTGCTCCGAGTCGTCTTTACGCAGTTTGTAAGTGACGGTGGCCTTGTTGTTCTTGATCTCGGTGCCTTGCACGGCGGCACCCATGATGAACTTAAGACCTTGTTTCTCTAAGGTTCTTTTGAAGGCGCGTACGACATCTGCGTCCATGCCTGGGGTGATGGTGTCAAGGAATTCGATGACTGTCACGTCTGCGCCAAGGCGGGCGTAGACGGAACCCAGCTCAAGCCCGATCACACCTGCGCCGATGACAACGAGAGACTTAGGGATTTTGCCAAGTTCCAGTGCGCCAGTGGAGGTCACAACGGTTTTCTCGTCTACCTCAACGCCCTTGAGCGAGGCAGGCTCGGAGCCAGATGCAACGATGATATGCTTGGCCTCATGGACGTCATCACCGACCTTGACCTGACCCGCAGCGGGGATCGATGCCCAGCCCTTGATCCAAGTTATCTTGTTCTTTTTCATCAAAAATTCGATGCCGCCAGTGTTTTGACCAACCACGTTATCTTTGTAGGTAAGCATCTGTTTCCAGTCGACGGAGGGCGCTTTGCCCGTGAGGCCCATCTCGGCGAAATTGTGCTCTGCTTCGTGCAGCATCTCGGTGGCGTGCAGCATCGCCTTGGACGGGATACAACCCACGTTCAGGCAGGTGCCGCCGAGGGTTTCGCGACCTTCCACGATTGCGGTTTTTAGGCCGAGTTGGGCGCAGCGAATGGCGGATACATAGCCGCCGGGGCCTGCGCCGATCACGATGACATCATAGCTGGACATTGGGTCTCTCCTTGGTCGTTTCGCTGTG
>Ga0102908_1000264_pt1 | contig 13818 bp, 10 predicted proteins | sample Colrivmeta1557A3_FD_78500 | JGI IMG/M metagenome (GOLD analysis project Ga0102908, IMG submission 78500) | Estuarine microbial communities from the Columbia River estuary - metaG 1557A-3 | ecosystem: Environmental > Aquatic > Marine > Intertidal zone > Estuary | place: USA: Columbia River...
GCCTTTATTTGAAAACAACAAGACATTGTATGTGGTGTACCATCATGTGGGTGGTTTACAACCAGGAACTGCGGTTTCAATTAATGGTTTTACTGTAGGAAAAGTAAATGATGTAGGCTTTTTAGATGCTTCTGGAGATTTATTGGTCACTTTTTCTGTAGACGACAGTTTTAGTTTTTCTAAAAATTCTACCGCGGAACTTTATGACACTGGAATTATTGGGGGGAAAGGAATTCAAATTCTCCCAGCTTTTGACCAAGGACCCATAGCCCAAGCTGGAGACACTTTAATAGCATCTGTAAAACCAGGTGTTACAGAGTTATTGCAGCAACAGTTAAGCCCTTTGCAGAACAAAGTGGAGGACGTGATTAAAAATGCAGACTCTCTACTGGTCAATATTAACACAATATTAGACGGAAGAACTAAAAAAGACCTTAAACAGAGTATAGAAAGCCTAAATATTCTCATAGCTAATACCCAAAAAACGACTGAAGTGCTTTCAAATATTGTGGTGCTCAATAGAGGTGCCATTGAGGGAAGCATTCAAAACCTAGATAGTTTTACGGAAAACCTGGCTTTAGTAACAGATTCTATTTCAAAAATGGGGCTCACTAACACCTTTGCAAATTTGGCCCAAACGGCGGAACAATTAAATGCAATTTTGGCTGGTATTGAAAATGGAGAAGGAAGCTTAGGAAAACTCACCAAAGACACTGAGATGTATGATTATCTGACTCAGACCTCTAAAGAATTGTCTCTTTTACTTCAGGATGTCCGATTAAATCCAAAGCGATACATTAATGTATCTGTCTTTGGGAAAAAGCAAAAAGAATACCGCCTGCCCACAAATGATCCAGCAAACAAGACTGTTGATCCAGAGAATCAAAGCAATATAAACGCCCCTAAAAATTAATATATGCAGTATATTCCCAATGTGGTTTTTGCCCTTATTTTAGTTGTTGGCATTGGATACTTTGCGCAAAATATTAAACAGTTAATAGCCAATATTAGATTAGGAAAAAAACCACTAGTCAAAGGAGATAAAAAAGAGCGTTTAAAAAACGTAGCCTATATAGCCTTTGGACAAAGTAAAATGTTCAAACGACCCATTTCTGGATTGTTGCACCTAGTGGTGTACCTAGGCTTTGTCATTATAAATATAGAAGTGCTGGAGATTGTTTTGGATGGTTTGCTAGGTACTCATAGACTTTTTTCTTTCCTAGGACCTACATATAATGTGCTCATAGCTACTTTCGAAATTTTTGCCGCCGCAGTTGTTCTTGCAGTAGGGGTATTTTGGCTGAGGAGAAATGCTTTAAAAATAAGTCGTTTTTGGAAACCAGAAATGACTGCTTGGCCCAAAAATGACGCCAACTTTATTCTCTATATTGAATGGGTGCTCATGGGGCTCTTTTTAACCATGAATGCTGCAGACTATCAATTGCAGCTCATGGACGCAGCTCATTATACTAAAGCAGGTGCATTTCCTGTAAGTAGTTTGTTGGCTCCTTTATTTGAAAACCTGTCAGAGACCAGCCTTATCTTGATTGAGCGAGGCGCTTGGTGGCTGCATATTTGCGGTATATTGTTCTTCTGAAATTATTTATATTACTCCAAGCACCTTCATATTTTATTGGCTTTTCCAAATACTTATTTTGGAAGACTCACGCCCCAAGGCCATTTTGCCCACAATGAAACAGTGGCCAAAGAAGTGGCTATGATGATGGACCCAACGGCAGATCCTTTTGCTGCGCCTGCGGCCGATGCCCCAGTACCAGAACGTTTTGGTGCCGCAGATGTTCAAGACCTCAGTCAGACTCAATTGCTCAACGCCTACACCTGTACCGAATGTGGTAGGTGCACCGATATGTGCCCAGCCAATCAGACGGGAAAAAAATTGTCTCCAAGAAAGGTCATGATGGACACCAGAGACCGTTTGAAGGAAGTAGGAAAAAATGCCAAGAAGAATAAAGGCGTATTTGTCCCAGATGGAAAACAATTGTTAGGAGACTATATTTCTGCAGAAGAATTGTGGGCTTGTACCTCATGTAATGCCTGTGTGGAAGCTTGCCCAGTGAGTATAGATCCGCTGTCTATTATTATGGAGATGCGTCAATACCTTGTCATGGAACAATCTGCTGCTCCGCAAGCTTTAAATAATATGATGGGGAATATAGAAAACAACGGGGCTCCGTGGCCTTACAACCAACAAGATAGGCTCTTATGGGCCCAAGAAAAATAAAGCTATGTCTGAAAATAGAATAGAAGTTCCCACTCTAGCTGCAATGGCAGCTGCTGGGAAGGAAGCAGAAATATTATTTTGGGTGGGTTGCGCTGGAAGTTTTGACGAGCGCGCCAAAAAAATTACCAAAGCATTTGTAAAAATTCTTCACAATGCAGGGGTCTCTTTTGCGGTATTGGGTGCAGAAGAAACTTGTTCGGGAGATCCTGCTAAAAGGGCTGGAAATGAATTTTTATTTCAGATGCAGGCAGCCACTAATATTGCTACCCTAAATTCTTACGGGGTTAAAAAAGTAGTAACCGCTTGTCCACATTGCTTTAATACCTTAAAAAATGAATACCCTGCTTTGGGGGGTAACTACCAAGTAGTGCACCACACCCAATTACTTAAAGATCTTTTGGATCAAAATAGGCTCAGTCTGGAAGGAGGCGTATATAAAGGAAAAAAAATTACCTTTCACGACCCTTGCTATTTAGGAAGGGCTAATGGGGTGTATGAGGCGCCCAGGGAACTGATTAAAAAATTAGATGCCCAGCTCGTAGAAATGAAAAACTGCAAGGAAAAAGGCTTGTGTTGTGGTGCAGGAGGTGCTCAGATGTTCAAAGATGCAGAACCTGGAGACAAGGAAATTAATATTGTGCGAACAGAAGAGGCCCTAGAAACGCAACCAGACATAGTAGCTGCAGCCTGTCCTTTTTGTAATACCATGATGACAGATGGGGTAAAAAACAAAGAAAAGGAAAGCAGTGTGGCGGTCATGGATATTGCTGAGCTTATTGCAAAGGCTGGAGACCTTTAATATGACTCACAAGTCATTTTTTAAAATATTAAATATTTAATCTTTTATGTTAGTCCCTTTTTCAGAATTACCAGAAGATGCTAAAATCTGGATATACCAAAGCAATAGACCTTTCACCAATGAGGAAGCGGCAGCCGTTAAAGCGGCTTGTGAATCTTTTTTATCTGGATGGACGGCCCATGGGAATGATTTGCACGCTGGGGTAGACATGCCTTATAACCGCTTTATAATCTTTGGATTAGATGCGCAGCAAGGCAGCGCATCCGGCTGCTCCATTGACAGTTCTGTTCGTTTTATTCAAAGTCTGGAAGCCCAATATAGTGTTGATCTCTTGGACAAGATGAATGTGACTTACAAGCAGGGACCCCATGTGGCACACAAAACCCTGATTGATTTTAAAAAAATGGCCAAAGACCGTTCTGTTACAGGAAATACAGTTGTTTTTAATAATTTGGTTACTACCAAAGCGGAGTATGAAAATTATTGGGAAGTACCTGCAAGTGAAAGTTGGCATGGACAATTCATGAAATAGCACCCTCATATGTTTAACACATTAAAAAACAACTTTAACCCATTGCTTTTGACGCTCATTTTTTTGAGTAGTCTCACTGCTTTAGCACAACAGTCTAAGGAAGAAGCAAGAGCACAATGGGTAGACAGTACGTATCAATCCCTTACGAATGCCCAGAAAATTGGGCAATTGTTTGTGGTGATGGTTCAAAGCAAAGCACCAGAGAAAGAATTGAAGGTATTTGAAGAGGAATTAAAAAGTCATCAGCCTGGAGGCGTGATATTTTCCTTGGGAACCCCGTATAAACAAGCCCAATTAACCAATCATTACCAGTCATTCAGCACTGTGCCACTTATGATCTCTATGGACGCAGAGTGGGGGGTAGCCATGCGATTAGATTCTGTGCCAAAGTATCCGTGGAATATGACTTTGGGGGCCATTCAGGACTTAAGCCTTCTTAGTACAATTGGTCGCCATATGGGCATGCAAGCCAAGCGATTGGGGGTTCATATGAATTTTGCTCCAGTGGCAGATGTGAATATCAATCCAAACAATCCAATTATTGGCAACCGGTCTTTTGGATCGGATGTGCGAAGGGTATCGGCTAGGGCTTTGGCCCTTAGCCAAGGAATGAATGCAGCGGGTGTTTTTACTTGTGCCAAGCATTTTCCAGGCCATGGGGATACTTCTGTAGATTCTCATAAGGCCTTACCAGTATTGCCTTTTACTAGAGAAAGATTGGACAGTATAGAGTTGTATCCCTACAAAACACCTTTATTACAAGGCGTTCAAGGGGTCATGGTAGCGCATTTAGATGTGCCTGTACTCACTGGTGAACCCGGTTTGCCGGTCTCTTTATCTCATAAAGTAACCACTGGATTACTGCAAAAAGAACTAAATTTTAAAGGGCTTGTTTTTACAGATGCCCTAAATATGAAAGGGGCCTCTGATTTTTCTCCTGATGGAGATGTGTCTTTAAAAGCTTTACTGGCTGGAAATGACGTACTGGTGATTCCTAATGATTTGGGACTTTCCATTGCGCATTTGTCAGAAGCACTAAAAAAAGGAGTGCTAACAGAGGCTAGGTTGGCCTATTCGGTAAAAAAAATATTGGCTGCTAAGTATGATTTGGGCCTTAATCAATACAGTCCTGTCCAGCTCAATGGACTCACCAAAGACCTAAACCAACCCATTTATAAGCAGACCATTGATAAGGCATATGCCCAAGCGGCCACTTATGTCTATCAAACAGATACGGCACCTATTGTTTTAAAACCTTCAGATAAAGTGGCTTTTGTAGCCTTTGGAGAAGCTTCTCCTGCGGTTTTTAAGGAAGCCCTTCAGTCTTTTGGCGCTCAGGCGGTGGCTGTATCTGATTTAAAAAATGGGGTCCAATCTTTAAAAACATTTGATTATGTGGTGGTAGGCCACCATAGGTCTATGGAGACTGCTTATAAAGCCCATAGATTTTCTCCAGAGGAAGTCGCTCTTTTAAAAGACATTAACGCATTGTCCAATACCACTATTTTGGCTGTTTTTACAAAGCCTTATGCGGTATTAGATATTCCATTTATAAAAGAAATTCCCCTGTTGTTTTTTGGGTACCAAAATGCACCTCAAATCCATCAATATGCCGCTCAAGTTCTTTATGGAAAAAAGGTGGCGCTTGGTGTATTGCCAGTTTCTTTAAAAGGAATTAAACATTAGATTATGAAAATTGCCATTGTATGTTACCCCACTTTTGGTGGGAGCGGTGTTGTTGCTACTGAATTGGGTATAGCCCTAGCCAATAGAGGGCACGAAATTCATTTTGTGACCTATAAGCAGCCGGTTCGGCTTGAATTATTAAATGCAAACATTCATTTTCATGAAGTACATGTGCCTGAATACGCGTTGTTTCATTACCAACCTTATGAATTGGCGCTGTCTAGTAAATTGGTAGACACTGTGAAAATGTATGGCATTGAAGTGCTTCATGTGCATTATGCTATTCCACACGCTTATGCGGGCTATATGGCCAAGCAAATGCTAGCCAAAGAGGGTATTTATATTCCAATGATTACCACCCTACACGGTACAGACATTACTCTAGTGGGTAAGCATCCTTTTTATAAGCCAGCGGTTACTTTCAGTATTAATGAATCTGATGTGGTCACGGCTGTGTCTGATAGTTTAAAAAAAGAAACCCTAGAACTTTTTGACATTAAAAATGAGATTGAGGTTATTCCTAATTTTATTGATACTAAGAAGTATGCCCATGATTACACAGATTGTCAGCGTTCCTTAATGGCTCAAGACCACGAGCGAATTGTGACGCATATCTCTAATTTTAGAAAAGTAAAACGCATTGCAGATGTGGTGGCTATTTTTCATAAAATCCAAGAACGTATTCCTGCCAAACTCGTGATGGTAGGTGAGGGGCCAGAAAGAGAAAAAGCAGAAATTCAATGTGAGGCCCTTGGCATAACAGACAAAGTGTTGTTTTTGGGAAACAGCAATGAAATTGACCGTATTTTATGTTTTTCAGACCTCTTTTTATTGCCTTCTGAGTCGGAGAGTTTTGGTTTGGCAGCCCTGGAGGCAATGGTCAACGAAGTGCCTGTAATTTCCAGCAATACAGGGGGTATTCCAGAAGTGAATATTCATGGACAGACTGGTTTCTTGAGTCCTGTAGGTGCGGTAGATGAAATGGCTGAGAATGCGCTGTCCATTCTTCAAGATCCAGAGGTCTTGGCACAGTTTAAAAAACGTGCTGTACAAGCAGCTCAGAAGTTCGACATTACCAATATTTTACCTTTATATGAAGCGGTCTATGAAAAGGCCTTTGCTTCTAGAAAGACCATGTCTCTTTAAATGGGCCTTAAAGACCCTCATTTTTTAGGGCTATAATTGTCCGTCTGCTCTTGTGCTAAAAGCTTCTTTTACTTTGTAAATAACGCCCTTTGCTGTTGTGTAAATGCGCCAATCAACTGCTAAAAGTTCTTTGTGAGGAACACATAAAACAATGGCTTGGTAGCCCATTTTTTTTGGTGCTTTAATTAGTGAAACGCCATAACTGTTTAAAGCAGCTTCTTTGTCTGCTACGGGGTCATAGACGCTTATTTTAGCTCCAAAGGAATTTAGCGCGTTGTAAACACTCATGACGCCTGTATTTCTGACATCTGGACAATTCTCTTTAAAGGAAAAACCCACCAATAACACTTCTGTGCCGGGCATCCCTATTTTTATTAAGGCCAGCATCTGAAGGACCTGATTGGCTACAAAGGCGCCCATTTCATTATTGAGTTTTCTACCAGCTAAAATTACTTTGGGATCATGTCCCACGAGTTTTGCTTTAGCGGCCAAATAATAGGGGTCTACACCAATACAATGGCCTCCTACTAAACCTGGACTAAAAGGCATAAAGTTCCATTTGGTGGCTGCTGCTTTGAGAACCTCATGGGTGTTTAAACCCATTTTACTAAAAACTATGGCCAATTCATTTACAAAGGCAATATTGAGGTCTCTTTGTGCATTCTCTATTACTTTAGCAGCTTCTGCAACGGAAATGCTGGGTGCTTTGTAAGTGCCAGCCTCAATTACAGTGGCGTAAACCTGATCTATGATAGCTGCAGACGCTGGGCTACAGCCTGAGGTAATTTTAAGGATGTCTTTGAGTTTTCTATTTTTATCGCCTGGATTTATTCGCTCGGGTGAATAACCTAAATAAAAATCTTCTTTCCCTTTTAAACCACTGCATTGCTCTAATATGGGTTGGCAAATACCTTCAGTGGCTCCGGGGTACACTGTAGATTCATACACCACATAGTCTCCTTTTTTAAGATAGGACCCTAGACCTGCTGAAGCTTTTTCTAATAAGCTAAAATCTGGTTCGTTGTCTTTAGTGACTGGCGTAGGCACACAAACAATATAAAAATTTACAGGGGCCAAATATTTTGGATCTGAGGAGCAGTACAATCCGTTCTTCTCGCTGTCAATTGTTTTTACGACAGCTTTTAGACTTTCTTTAGATACCTCAAAAGTGGGATCTGAAAACGCCCTGATTTGTGCTACCCTTTGCATATTTAGGTCAAAACCTACCACAGAAAATTTTTCTGCCAGTAGTGTTGCTAAGGGGAGGCCAACATAACCTAGACCTACAACACCAATTTTAAATTTAGGTTCAGACATAGGAATTTAGCGTTATTTTTTTCCGATCTGATAGTATTCAAAGCCTCTCTTTTGCATTTCAATGTCAGAATATTGGTTTCTACCATCAAAGACAATAGGGTCTTGTAAGGCTGTTTTTATAGCGTCAAAATCAGGTGCTCTAAAGGTTTTCCACTCAGTGAGTAAGATCATGGCATGGGCATTTTCTAGTGCTTCATACTTATTTGTGGTGTACCTGACGTTTGGGGTATCTTTTAAATAATAGTGCTGGGCTTCTTCCATTGCTTTTGGATCAAAAGCTTGAATTTTAGCTCCTCTTTTAACGAGATCTTTAATAATATAAATGGCCGGAGCCTCACGCATGTCATCTGTTTCTGGTTTAAAAGCCAAGCCCCAAACAGCAAAGGTTTTCCCGCTGAGATCTGCGCCAAAACGGGCCACTACTTTTTTAGCGATCACCATTTTTTGACTTTCATTAACAGCTTCTACGGCACCAATTAATCTTGCGTCATAGCCGTTTTCTAAAGCTGTTTTTCTAAGTGCCTTTACATCCTTAGGGAAACAAGAACCGCCATAACCACTTCCTGGATAAATAAAACTATACCCAATTCTGCTGTCAGAGCCAATTCCTATCCTCACTTTATTTACGTCTGCACCTACCAATTCACAAATATTAGCGACCTCATTCATGAAAGATATTTTAGTGGCTAACATGGCATTGGCCACATACTTAGTCATTTCTGCGGAACGTACATCCATAGTAATGAGTCTGTCCATACTACTTCTGAAAAAAGGCATATACAACTTACGCATTACTTCACAAGCCTCCGGGTCTTCTGCACCAATTACCACGCGATCTGGTTTCATGAAATCTGCAATGGCGTCGCCTTCTTTTAAAAACTCAGGATTAGATACTACAGAAAAACTGATATTTTCTCCCCTAAGGTCTAGTGCCTCTTGAATGGCATTCCTCACTTTGTCTGCTGTTCCAACAGGTACGGTAGATTTGTCTACTATGATCAGTGGTTTTGTCATGTGCGTACCAATGCTCTTGGCTACTTGTAGAACATACTGTAAATCTGCTGCACCGTCTTCTCCCATGGGAGTTCCTACAGCTATAAATGCCACATCTGTAGTGGGTAATTGTGCGGCTATATCGGTAGAAAAATGTAAACTATTGTTCTCTACATTTCGCTTCACCATGGCTTCTAAACCTGGCTCATAAATAGGAATAACCCCATTCTTTAAGTGATCAATTTTTTGTTGGTCTATGTCTATACAATGTACTTTGTTTCCCATTTCTGCAAAACAAGTTCCACTAACTAATCCAACGTATCCGGTTCCTATAACTGTTAAGTTCATTTTATATTTGGGTGTTATTGGGGCAAATGTAACACTTTGAAAAAGTACTGCCCTTATGCTATTTTATAATATTCTTTATACCAATCTATAAACTGTTTAATACCCTCTTTTACAGGGGTATTTGGATGGTAATTATAATCTTTTTCTAAGCCGCTGACGTCTGCCCATGTTTTGGATACATCTCCAGCTTGCATGGGCTGGAGGTTTTTTATGGCTTTTTTCCCTAATGCTTCTTCTATGGCTTCAATAAATTCTGTGAGTGCCACCGGACTGCTGTTGCCAATATTATACAGTTTGTAATAGGCATTTGCTTTTTCTCTATCCCCAGTGTCTTCGTTAATGATGGTGGTTACCCCTTTACAAATATCATCTATATAGGTAAAGTCCCTAGACATATTTCCCTGGTTAAACACCGCTATTGGCTGGTCTTCTAGCATGGCTTTAGTAAATAAAAACAAGGCCATATCTGGTCTTCCCCATGGGCCATAGACTGTAAAAAAGCGAAGGCCTGTAGTACAAAAGCCATACAAATGGCTGTAGGTATGGGCCATGAGTTCGTTACTTTTTTTTGAAGCAGCATAAAGGCTAATAGGTCTGTCTACCTGCTGTTCTGTACTAAAAGGAATGTCTTCATTTAAGCCATAAACTGAAGAAGAACTGGCATAAACCAAATGTTTAACGCTGTGGTGTCTGCACGCTTCTAAGATATTTAAATAGCCTACAATATTGCTGTCTATATAGGTTTCAGGGTTTTCAATGCTGTATCTAACACCCGCTTGTGCAGCCAAATTACAGACTACATCAAATGATTGGTTAGCAAACAAACTCGGAAGATTTTCTCGGTCCTCAATGTTAAGTTTTACAAAACTAAATTTTTGATTTTTATGGGTCTTTATCGTTTCGTTGTATGGCAATTCTGATGCATTTGGAATGCCCAATGCTTCTAGTCTTGCGTATTTTAAGCCCAGTTCATAGTAGTCATTTATATTGTCTAATCCCACTACTGAGTGGCCTTCCGACAATAACTGTTGGCACACATGAAAACCAATAAACCCTGCGGCTCCTGTAACTAATATATTCATTCCTTGTATTTGAAAGACAATTAAAGCCCTTTCTAGCAGCTGTAAAATTACAAAAAAAATAGGGGGTTGCGCTTACTTAGTTTTTGTGTTATTCTCGCTTTAATATTTTCAATTTGAATCTTGTTTATATGTAATTTTAACCCTATATTTTAAAGAGGCTCTTGGCCTATTTTTTATGAAGAAAAAGCATGAGGAGTCTATTAAACCTCTATTAGACAAGAAAAAAATCTTGTTGGTCTCTCGTTGGGGCGAAAGTCTAGATTTGGCCTACGCCATGTTTTTAGAAGGGCATAGCATAAAGTTTTATATTGAAGACAAAGGATCCAAAGAGATTGGACTGGGTTTTGTTCCAAAAGTATCTGATTGGAAGCAGCACATTGAATGGGCAGACCTCCTTATTTTTGATTATACTGGATATGGGACAATTTGCGCTACACTCAGGGCAGAGGGAAAAACGGTATTAGGTGGTACCGCGTATACAGATAAACTTGAATTAGATCGGGATTTCGGTCAGGCAGAACTCAAAAAGCATGGTATTAAAACACTTCCATATAAAGATTTCAGTAGTTTTCAAGAAGCCATTGCCTATGTAAAACAGCATCCGCAAGCTTATGTAATAAAGCCTTCCGGCGAAACTCAGGAATACAAGCAATTACTTTTTGTAGGTACAGATGACGAGGGTCTGGATGTGATTAGGGTCTTAAAGGCTTATGAGAAATCTTGGGGCAATGATTTTGGTAATTTTCAATTACAGCGAAAAGTTAAAGGTGTAGAGGTCTCTGTTTCTGCCTATTTTAATGGGCTAACATTCATTTATCCTATCAATGTTACCTTTGAGCACAAAAAATTATTCCCTAAAGAGTTGGGGGTTTCTACTGGTGAAATGGGTTCCTCTATGTTTTGGACGCCAGATTCCCCTATTTTTGAAGCCACCCTTAAAAAATTCGAACCGACCCTAGCGAAAGAGGGCTTTGTGGGTCAATTAGACATAAATTGTATTGTGAATGGATATGGGATATTCCCTTTGGAATTTACTTCTCGTTTTGGCTATCCACAAGTGTTTATTCAAAGAGCAGGCATTACTGAACCACTGGGGCAATTGTTTTATAAATTGGCCAAAGGGCAAGATTTTAAAATACAGGTGAAAAAAGGGTATCAGGTAGGTGCATTCATGGTAGTACCTCCTTTCCCCTTTGAAGACAAGAAAACTTTTAGGCTGTTTTCAAAAGATTCTGTACTTGTTTTTAAAAGGGAGCAAAGAGAAGGCATACACCCCATGCACCTCAAGAAAATTAATGACGAATGGCTTATTACGGGTAATACAGGAATTGCTTTATTAGTCACAGGTACAGGTTTGAGTATGAAAGACGCTCAAAAAGTCATGTATTCAAGAATCTCTAATGTGATCATAAACAACACTTATTACCGAACCGATATTGGCGATAGATGGGCAGAAGATTTTGACAAACTATGGGCCTGGGGCTTATTGTAAATACCTAACACTTTTGAGTGATGCGCACAATTGTTTTTGAACCATTATCTTATGAAAATTGGTCCCTGTTCATTTCCCTACTACCCCTTGATTGGCAGTCAGAATTGACGCTCCAATGGCCAAAGAACCTGGGTGTTGAATCTGTATTTACTTTAAATAAAAATGGAGAAATAGTTGCTGGAGGGGTTGTTTTTAATCGAATGGCTAGAAATCCAACACCTTTAGAAGGTATTCACGGCCCTGCTTTATTTGAGAATGGACACCTTTATTTGGGTTTTGTTTGGGTAGTTCCCACCCAAAGATCTTTGGGTTTAGGCGCCTTGCTTTTAAATCACATTCATAGTGTGGTCCCCAAATTATGGCTCACTATAGAAGACCTATCTCTAAAAGATTTTTACACCCCCTTGGGTTATGTAGAATACGCACATACGCCAACACATCAATGGCCTATTGAAAAACTATTCATTATTGGATAGGGTGGTATTTTCTTGTGGCTTCTTTTTCCCAATACGCTCTATCTAAAGGCATGGCTTTGGTTTGAAACTTCATATACAAGGGCAACTGATCTGCATAATGGGGTGAATTGGGTCTGTTAGAACTTCCGTAAGGCACCATAGACCTTATACTAGCCCCTTCACTAGTGAAGCGAACCAATTGAATATATGACTCTCCAGCAGTCACTTTAAGCCTTCCCTCTTTATAGGGTGCCCCATGCATAGCGGTCAGTACATCTGGTAATCCAAAACTGGGCATTTCTAAGTCTCCTCTAACCACCTTAATAAAATCTCCCAAGGCAATATTTTCACTGCCAAAATAAGTGTTCATATAGTCTTTGACTTCCAAGAGTACTGGAACCAAAGATGCCTCACTAAAGGTTGCATTGGGTTGTTGGTTCACATATTTTCTAACCAAATAGTAAAATACTGCATACGCCCCAGCACCTTTGCTATCCGGATCTGATTTTCTGTCCCAATTTTGAATACGTGTCACTAGCGATGCTACCTCTGGATAGGCAGTCGGATCCATTTCAAACAAAGCATTTATATTCATGAAGGTGTACTGCAGTTTGCTAGGTAATTGATTATCGTATTTAAGGCTTAAAAAATCTTCATAGCTCACTTTATCAAAGCCACTAATGAGTTCTTGAAAACGAGCACTCCTGTTGTTGTTAAAACGCTCAAATCCCATGTCTTTATTAAATTCATCAGGATCTAAATGATTTTCTGGACCAGCAGAAATGAAAGGGGAGTGGTTGGTGTTATACACATAGCCTGAACTTGGTTGCAATTGCTGCGGCATATCTTTGAGACTATAAAAATCTTTCCAAAGTGTTTTTTTAGTGTTTCCAGGGACTATTTTTTGCCAGTCATATCCCTTTGCCCTAATAGGCAACTTAGCATTTGACACATAGTAAATAGTGTCATTCCTGTCTGCATAACTGATATTAAATCCAGGAATATGTTGGGGTTCAAGGGCTTTGTGAAATTCAGAAAAATTATGCGCCTTATTCATGCGCCACCATTGTTCTATAGCACCCATACCGAAGAGAGAAGCTGTTCTTACAGCATACACCCCACTTTTATTTTTAAGCGTAGGCCCGAATATACTGCGGTAAAACTTCTTTTTTACACCAATTCGCAGACCTAAAAATTTCAAAAATACTTTGGCTTTAAATTTTTCAAGTGGGTAGGATACGGCATCGACCATATAATGGTCTTTTTTGTCTGGATCCATTTCCAATTCAAAAATATCTGCTTTATCTGGCTTATTCACGGTATGAGACCAGCCTAAATAATCATTTGAACCAATTAAAATAACAGGGGCACCAGGAAATAAGGCCCCTACAATATTGGTGCCTTCTTCAGAGTTTAAATGGGCCTCGTACCAACCTGTTGGCCCCTCAAGGGGCTGATGCGGATTAATGGCCAAGTACACACTTCCGTCTTGGGTCTTTGTTGCATTAAAAGCAAAGGTATTGGAACCCGTAACAGCTTCTTTTGGTCTTAAATCTAGCGTCTGGTTACTTGCTATAGCAGCGACCAGTTTATCTGCGTCTGACATGACAAATAGCTGTAAATAGGTATAGGTCATTAATTTTTTAGGCGTAAAAGGCAGTAAAGATTTTACCAACACTTCCTTGGGATGTGCTTTTGCATAGGCATTGAGCCCGTCACAAAACCC
>Ga0102908_1000281_pt1 | contig 13212 bp, 7 predicted proteins | sample Colrivmeta1557A3_FD_78500 | JGI IMG/M metagenome (GOLD analysis project Ga0102908, IMG submission 78500) | Estuarine microbial communities from the Columbia River estuary - metaG 1557A-3 | ecosystem: Environmental > Aquatic > Marine > Intertidal zone > Estuary | place: USA: Columbia River Estuary...
AATACTTGTTTTTCAAAACTATCTCGACTATTACTGGATTGACTTTTCTAAAAACGAGTATGGAAAAGTAAAGTCTTATTCGAATCAAAGAATGAAGCAAGCTTGGTTGAGTTTATATAACACCAAGGAAACCTATGATGGGCTACAATTCAACTTAGGCAATACTGTTTATTTAGTAAAAATATTATCAGGCAATAAACTTAGTTATGCTACCTATACAATCAATGCTGATGATTTAGATAGAAGCACTATTCAATATGTCTATAAAGTTGAAAACCCCCTCTTGCATTTTTTCTTTAATAAAGTATTACCCTTCTTTACGCCTAGCGTATCCATAGTAATGCTCATTAGCTTTGGACTATTTTTTATAGTCTATAGACAAAGAAAGAAAAGAGTACCCAAAGAAGTGACGGCAAGATTGAATTATAATTTTTACCATTCCCTTTCAATTATTGAGAAAGAATTATTACAAGTACTGTTTTTAAATCATCAGAAAGGAGAATCTATTTCTACAAAGGTTATTAATAAAATTATTGGCGTGCAAAATAAGGATGTCTTAACGCAAAATAAAAGCAGAAGTGACCACTTTTTAAAAATTAATCAGAAGTATAAACTTTCTACGCAACAACAATTACCTCTTATTGTAAAAACGAGAGACAGTATTGATAAAAGGCAGTACAACTATGGCCTAGAGCCTAGCTACTTAGTCTACTTAAAAAAGATGATTGAATCGGAGAAGAGCTTATTTGACGAGTAATTTATACAACGAGTAAACTACAGCCTCTTCTAGCACTTGCATCTAATCGACCAAGTACGGTAAAGCTACCGTCTTCAAAAACTTCCCCTATATCTTCAGTAGCAATAAAGCTGCAGCTATATATATTAGTAAGGTCAATTATATGCAACACCCCTCTTCCTATTTCTTTAATAGCAGTAGGGTCTTCCTCCTCTGCCACCATTACCTTCATCCAAGGCGGGCATTTAAATACCCCTTCTTTAATGGAATAGGCCTGGCTTAATAGTTCGGTCATTCCATATTCAGAATGAATGGTACTTGTTCCTAAATGCTCCCTTAATAATTGATGTAATTCGTTTCTGGTTAACTCTTCTTTTCTTCCTTTCATTCCACCCGTTTCAAGTACAATAGTGGACTTTAATTTTTGTGGATAGGCTATTGCGAAATCGGTTAAAGCAAAACTGACTCCTATAAACCAAACTTTTTGTTTTTGGTTTTCTAAATCATATAATACTTCATTCAACTTTACAAAATCATCTAAATAAAAACCACTCTGCGCATGACCCGATGCTTTTATTAATTTATCTACCATATATACCAAAGAAGAATGTTTCCTTTCTAAATAAGAAGGCAACAAACCAATAATACAATAATTGGAAGGCTTACCATAAAATAATTCAAACCCCTTTAAAAAACTTGCTTCATACAAACTTAAATCCTGCACCCAGTGATGACTTTTTACATCCTGTGTAGTACCACTGCTTTCAAATAAGTTTATTGGCTTCTCCCCTATAAAAACATCCTGGGTTTTAAAAAAAGAAATAGGTAAAAAAGGAATGGCGCTTGACTTGTTTAATGCCACCCACTGTTTATAAACTGGATTATGCGCTGCCTGCCAATTAAAAATTATTTTACTTGTCTCCCAAAATTGATCGGGGGCGAGTTCCCATAACTTATTTGTATCTAAAGGCGGCTGAAGCAAAACGATATCATTTATTTGCACAAAAGTATCAATAAATAATCAAGAAAAGGGGTGAAGAAGGCAAGTTTCAAAATAGCACAATTAGTGTTATCTTGCAGGAGTCAATTTTAAATACTATTTATGGCAAAATCAAGCACTAAAAAAACAGTTGTAAAGTCTAAAAAAGAATTAATTAGCGCAGCATCTTATCAGTTTTTAACCAACTATATTAACAACCCCTCACCGGTTGGATTTGAAACAAGTGGTCAAAAAATTTGGTTAGAATACCTTACAAAATATGTAGATACTACCTATACCGATGCTTATGGTACAGCAGTGGGCGTGATTAATCCAAATGCCCCTTTTAAAGTAGTGATTGAAGCACATGCAGATGAGATTAGTTGGTTTGTGAATTATATCAACGACCAAGGTTTAATATATTTAAAAAGAAATGGCGGTGTCGACCATCAAATTGCGCCTTCTATGCGTGTTTGGATACATGGTAAAAAAGGGCCAGTGAAAGCTGTATTTGGATGGCCTGCTATTCATACAAGATTGAGTAACCCAGAACAGAAAGAACCACAACCTAAAGTGGACAACTTAACCTTGGACTGTGGTGCAAGATCTAAAAAAGAAGTAGAAGCCTTAGGTATTCATATTGGCGCCGTGGTTACTTATCAAGAAGGTATTGATGAATTAGCCAACGATTTTATTATTGGACGCGCCTTTGATAATAGAGTGGGTGGTTTTATGATTGCAGAAGTAGCCCGTTTATTAAAAGAGAATAAAAAGAAATTACCTTTTGGTTTATATATTGTCAATGCAGTGCAAGAAGAAATTGGCCTGCGTGGAGCAGAGATGATTGCGCGTCGTATTAAACCCAATATTGCTATTATCACTGATGTAACGCACGATACGCATACACCTATGATTAATAAAGCCATTGAGGGAGATATTCAATGTGGCAAAGGCCCTTCATTAGCATACGCACCAGCTATTCATAATAAATTATTAGCGATTGTAGAAAACACTGCCAAAGCGAAAAAGATTCCAGTACAATTTAGAACCTTAAGCAGAAGCACTGGAACCGATACCGATAGTTTTGCTTATGCAAACGATGGCTGTCCTTCCGTTTTAATTTCAATGCCTTTAAGATACATGCATACCACTGTTGAAATGATACATAAAAAAGATATCGTGGATACCATTCAACTCATGTATGAAACACTTTTAGTATTGACACCTAAGACCAACTTAAGCTACCTATAATGTCAGCTACCCACTTAAGAATTGCTATCATTGATATGTATGATGGGAATACGAATGTGGGTATGGAATGTATTCAACTACTTTTAGCACATTGGACTAAGGATAGAAATACTAGCATAGAACAACAAATTTTTAAACTTAGAGACTGCACCGAAATACCCGATCATAACTTCGATGCTTATATTTCTACAGGAGGGCCAGGCTCCCCCACCGATTCTGAAGGTGAGCCCTGGGATAATTTATATACGGAATGGCTAGATCAAATGTTCAAGTTAGAAAAACCCGTTTTTTTAATTTGTCATAGCTTTCAAATTGCCTGCAGACATTTTAATTTGGGAAAAATTAGTTTAAGAAAATCAAGACAAGTAGGTATACTTCCTGTTCATCCTATTGAATACAACGATTTATTTGAGGGATTAGAAGACCCTTTTTATACTTTAGAAAGTAGATTGTATCAAATTACAGAACCCAACGACGAACTCATAAATAGTATGGGCGCACGCATTACCTGTTTAGAAAAAATAAGACCTCAAGTACCCCTAGAGCGTGCTATCATGGGTATTCAATTTAACGAGCATATGGCAGGTGTGCAATTTCACCCAGAAGGCGAATACCATATTTTATTAAATTATTTTAAAGAAGAAAAAATTAAAACTTCTATTATTGAAGAATTTGGTATTGAAAAATGGGATAGAATGATTGAGCATTTAAATGACCCTAGAAAAATTAAGTCCACATTTGAAGCTATCATTCCTAATTTTTTAGATAAGGCCTTAAAAGCAAAATCATAAATTAAGATACTATGATTGCTTCTATAAGACAAAAATTCAACACAGCCTTTACCGAACAATCCCATCAAAATTATTTAGCTGCTCTAAATACAACTTTCCCAGGTGCATTAGATTTCAGTGTAGCTGAAACCCCTATTTTTATTAACAAAGATTTTACTGAAAAAATGTTGGCTACGGGTGATTATGTTAACCAAGTAATTCAGTCAGACCAATTCAATTCTATAACAGAGCCCTCTTTAAAAAATATTCCCCATTTCCCTAAGGAAACGCCTTTACCCAAGTGTATAGTAATGGATTTTGCTATTACAACAAATGAGCAAAATGAATTAGTGCCTGCTTTAATAGAATTACAAGGCTTCCCTTCCTTATTTGCCTATGAAATTTTACAGGATCAGTGTATTCGTAAAGTATATACTATTCCAGCAGGGTATAGCCCCTATTTAAATGGCTATACCAAAGAAAAGTACATACTTCATTTAGAATCTATTTTGAAAGGAAATACATTAATTGAAACCAAAAATAATTTAGATACTAATAATCAAAATATATCCGACTCTTCTAATAATAGTATAAAGAATTCTAATAAGCATACTGTATTATTAGAAATTCTACCCCACCAACAAAAAACTAGAATTGATTTTTACTGTACCGAAAAATATGTAAATATTCCCACAGTTTGTATTACTGAAATTTTTACTGAAGGAAATATACTTTATTACCAAAGAGAAGGTAATAAAATAAAAATTGATAGAATATATAACCGCATTATTTTAGATGAATTAAAGCATCAAACAAAAGAAATACAAGAGAAAGGCGCTTTACTAGAATCTAATTTAGATATTGAATGGGTCACACACCCCCATCATTTTTTTAGAATTAGTAAGTTCTTACTGCCTTTTTTAAAGCATACAAACATTCCGCATACCCAATTCGTAGATCAATTAACAGAAATACCTACAGTATTAGAGAAATACATACTCAAACCCCTATTCTCTTTTGCAGGCCAAGGAGTGATAATTGATATTAGCCTAGCTGATATTGAAAACATAAAAGACCCCTCAGGCTGGATATTACAAGAAAAAGTAAACTACGCTAACTGCATTGAAACACCCACAGGGCCTGCCAAAGCAGAATTAAGGCTATTTTACTTCTGGGACGAAGAAAAGCAACAATATATTGCCACCATGAACCTTGCTCGATTAAGCAAAGGAAAAATGATTGGGGTGAACTATAACAAAAATGCCACCTGGGTAGGCGGCAGTTTAGCTTATTTCGAGACGACGAACTAATATTTAGTCGGCACTGTTCTTTAATTGCATTAATAAAGTATAGGCATTCATAGTAACAATTGATTGTTTCCCTAGATCATTTTTTATTTCCACATAACCATTAGTAGAGACACCCAATTCTACAGGAACCATTTTAAAACTATTTCCTTCCATTTTTATAAATACAAAGGGCTTGTTTTGCCATTTTACAATGGCCTGTTCTGGAAGGGCACTTACTTTTGCATCATTTAATTCAATTTCAGCATTCGCAGAAGTACCAGGATATAAACGAACCGACTCATTCACTAAATGACAATGCACATCTGTTGTTCTATCCTCATTAATATTAGGATTAATAACAGCCACTTTTGCCAAATACTTTTTGCGCATATCATTATTGGTATAAAAACTTACTTTATTACCCACCTTTAAATTAGTAGCATCGTTTTCATATACAATAAGTCTTAAATGTAAATCGCTAGGATCAATAATTTCAAAAAGTATATCTGTAGGTGTTACATACTTTCCAATATTTACATTTACCTTGGTAACATACCCATTAATAGGTGCATTAAAATTAATGGCCCTGGAAATATTATTCTCATTCAATGTAAGAGGGTCTATACCTAATAATTTAAGCTTCTCGCTTAAAGACTTTGTTAAGTACTTTTGGCTTTCAAAATCGCTTCTGGATAATTGAAAAATTTTATCACTAGTTGCCTTTGTTGCATTTAAATCTCTTTGTCTATTAAAATCGGCCTCTAAATAAACCAATTTACTTTTTGCAGTTAAGTAATCCTGTTGTAATTCTATATAACTAGGGTCCTCCATTACAGCCAATAAATTACCTTTTTTAACAAACATGCCTGGAATTAAACTAGTCTTCTTTAAATAGCCACCCATAGGTATACTAATAGACACTATATTACTAGGAGGTACATCTATAACCCCATTCACCTTTAAAACTTTATGCATGGATATTAACTCCGCAGTCCCAAAACCAAGGTTCGCCGTTTTAAATTGCGCTGCATTTAAGGTAACCAGTTCAGCGCTAAGGGTGTCAGCTCCTTTTGCTGCTACAACAGACTCTGCTGGCTTGTTTCCGGCACAAGCAAGCATTGTTGATATACTAATAAGGGCTATTAAGTTTTTAAATTTCATAAAATTATCTTTAGTTGTTTGCAGTTATTTTTTCTATTTCAATAGCGCCCTCGTTTAATTGCTGGACATAATTGAAATACTCATTTTGAATTTGTATGGCCTGATTTATAATCATTACCCATTCTAAATAACCAATCTCTCCAGCGTTCAATTTCTTGGAAGCTGTTTCTATCAATAAATTGGTATTAGGTAATATGGTTCTTTGATATTTTATAATTAAGCTTTTATTTTGAACATACCTGGCTGCTAAATTTTTTAAATTAGCACTTAACTGTTGTTGCACTGCAATTTGCTCTAATTTATTTTGTTGCACACTAATACTTCCTGCAGCAACACGCGAACGTTGCGCCGAGGAAAATAAAGGAATGGACATACCCATATTAAAAGCATTAAAACGATAATCTTTTCCGAAATACTGTTCGGCAGTCTGACTAGTTGGCTGCCAACCAATAATGGTGGAGCTATTATAGCCCAAATTAAAAGAGGGTTGTAATTTCCCCTTTTCAAGTTGGAGCTCATTTTCAGCCAATGTAATTCTTTGTTGACTTATTTTTATTTGAGGCGTTTCAGGCACCGTTAGCAAATCAGGAATACGTTCTAATTCAATAATATTGTTTTCAGCAAAAGGCACATGTACTATTTTTGAATTTAAAAGAATATTGAATTCATTTAACAATACCTCGTACTCAGTGGTTAATAATTCTAATTGATTGGAGATTTGCGCTAACTGACTTTCTGCTGTAATTTTTTCCAAGATATCGGAATTCCCTGCCTCAAAACGTTGCTTCGCCTTATTAGCAAATGAAGTATAAATACTATCTGCATTGAGCAAGAGTTGTTTTCTTCTTTGAATTAGTAGTAAATTATAAAAATAATTTTTTACCGCAGCCTTTAACTCAATTTCTTTTTGCAATTTCGAGAGTACACTTATATTAATATTTGTTTTATTAATAGCGCCTTGACTCTTGTATACAGCGGGGAATTGTATATTTTGAGAAACAGTCATTCTATTATCATTTTGAAAACTATTTATTTTTCCATAACCAAAATCAAATAGTGTTTTATCAATATCAAGGTTGCTCTTTTTTAAAGCTTGATAATAGTTCACCTGCATTGAACTTGCTTTTAAAGAAGCATTATTTTGAATGGCGCTATCGATAGCTGCATTTAAACTTATTCTATTTTGTCCTGAAGCAGTTGAAGAAAATAAGATAGTTGTTAAAATAACTAAACTAACTGAACTAACATTTTTATTCATTTTTAAATATTGAGTTCCTTTTTCAAAAAGTAAATACATCACAGGTAAAACAAAAAGCGTTAGCATGGTAGATATAATTAAACCGCCAATAACAACGGTGGCTAAAGGTTTCTGCACTTCTCCCCCTGCCCCAGTACTTATGGCCATGGGTATAAAACCTAAGGCAGGCACCAAGGCTGTCATTAATACTGCCCTTAATTTTGACTTAGTAGCGTGTATCACAATTCGAATAGAATCGTGCCATCCTTCTGCTTTTAACCTATTAAATTCAGAGACTAATAAAATGCCATTCAAAACGGCTACTCCAAACAAAGCAATAAACCCTACACCTGCCGATATACTAAATGGCATATCTCTTGCCCACAAAGCAAAAATACCCCCCATCGCTGATAATGGAATGGCCGTATATATTAATAAGCCTTGCTTCACAGAGCCAAAAGCAAAATATAATAATAAGAAAATAAGAAATAAGGCAATAGGAACTACTACACTTAATCTATCTTTTGCAGCTGTCATATTTTCAAAAGACCCTCCATAAACGATGGTATATCCTTTTTGTAATTGCAGTTTCTCATTTATTTTTGCCTGCAACTCTTTTACAATAGTTTGTACATCTCTTCCAGTAACATTAAAGCCTACTATAATTCTTCTTTTCGTGTTTTCTCTTTGAATTTGATTCACCCCTTCTATTTCTTCAATGTTTGCTACATAAGACAAGGGAATTTGTTGCCCTCTGGCAGAACTAACATACAAGTTTTGAATGTCGGCAATACTCTTTCTTGCTTCACCATCAAATCTTACCACCATATCAAATCTTTTCTCCTCCTCATAAACCTGCCCTGCTATCTGTCCTGCAAATGCAGCATTTACTACCTTATTTATATCGGCCACATTCAATCCATAATTAGCCATCCCCTCTCTATTATATTTTATGACTACCTGTGGCATACCTGTTACTTTTTCTTCATAAATATCAATGGCGCCGTCTACTGTTTTTACAATCTCGTTTAATTTACTTGCATAATGTGTAAGGGAATCTAAATTTTCACCAAAAATTTTACAAACCACATCCTGCCTGGCACCGGTCATTAATTCATTGAAACGCATTTGCACAGGAAATTGAAAACCAACAGTAATACCAGGCACTGCTTCCAATACTTTTGTCATTTTTAAACTTAGTTCATTAAAAGTTTTAGCAGAAGTCCATTCTGATTTATCTTTTAAAATAACCATCATATCTGCTGCCTCAATGGGCATAGGATCGGTCGGAATTTCAGCACTTCCTATTTTGGTCACTATTTTTTCAATCTCTGGAAAGTTTTGAATTAAAAGCTTTGTGGCTTTCTGTGTTGACTCAATGGTGTTGTTCAAATTGCTACCCGCTAAGACCCTTGTCTCCACTGCAAAATCTCCTTCTTCTAATTGAGGTATAAATTCACCACCCATATTAAGTAATAAAATCACTGATATAGCAAACAGTGCAACAGTTGAAACAATGATAGCCTTAGGAATATTTAAAACCTTCTTCAACAAAGGTTGATAAGAACGCTCCAAGAAAATCATTAGCTTATCGGTTATATTCTTTTTATGATTTAATTTTTTATTTAAAAAAAGCGCCGCCATCATGGGCACATAAGTAATAGATAATATGAAGGCACCAAATATGGCAAAGGCAATGGTAAAGGCCATCGGCTTAAACATTTTACCTTCTATTCCTTCTAAAGATAAAATAGGCAAGTAAACTATTAAAATAATAATTTGACTAAATACAGCCGATTTTATCATTGCCCCTGTTGACTTTCCAACCTCTTCGTCCATTTCTTCCTGATTCAAATTCACAAGTGTCCTAAAATGTTTCGAATGCGCAAACCTATGCAGTATAGCTTCTACTACAATAACAGAGCCATCTACAATTAATCCAAAATCAATGGCGCCTAATGACATCAGGTTTCCTCCTACGCCAAACATATTCATTAATATAATGGCAAAAAGCATGGATAAAGGAATCACTGAAGACACTATTAAACCTGCTCTTAAATTACCCAAGAAAAACACAAGCACAAATACGACAATAAGTGCTCCTTCTAATAAATTGGTTTCAACTGTTTTAATGGCATTATTCACCATTTTGGTTCTATCTAAAAATGGTTCAATAACTACTCCTTCAGGTAGCATTTTTTGTATTTCTGCTATCTTATCCTTTACTCTTTTTACAACCAATGAAGCGTTTTCTCCTTTTAACATCATCACCACCGCACCTGCAACCTCTCCTTCATCGTTATAAGTCATGGCACCATATCGAATGGCATAGCCAAATTGTACTTTCGCGATATGTCTAATTAATAGTGGTGCTCCATTGTCTAGTTGCTTTACTACAATTTTTTCAATGTCTTCTAAATTAGTCGTTAAGCCTTCACTTCTAATATATAAAACAGTGGGGCCCTTCTCAATATAAGCACCCCCCGTATTTTCATTATTTTTTTCTAATGAAGAAAATATATCGGAGATGGTTAAGCCATATGCTTTCAACTGCTCTTGTTTTACTGCAATCTCATATTGTTTTAACTTACCTCCAAAGCTGGCCACTTCTGCCACACCAGGCGTTCCTATTAATTGTCTTCTTACCACCCAATCCTGTAATGTTCTTAATTCCATGGCATCAAACTTGCCTTCAAACCCTTTTTGTGGCCTTAAGACGTATTGAAATATTTCACCTAATCCAGTAGAGACAGGCGCTAGTTCTGGAGAACCCGTGCCTGGAGGAATATTCTGTTTTACATTTTGTAGTTTCTCCGTTATTTGTTGTCTAGCCCAATAAATATCAATTTTATCTTCAAATACAATGGTAATTAATGACAATCCAAATCGAGAGAAACTTCTTATTTGTTTTGTACCGGGAATACTACTACAAGCCTGCTCAATAGGAAAAGTGACAAGTCTTTCAATGTCTGTAGCACCTAGAGAAGGAGAAACCGTAATAATTTGAACTTGGTTATCGGTAATGTCAGGAACAGCATCAATGGGTAACCTGGTAAGTTCAAAAGTACCCCAACCTACGAGTGAAATAATAAACAACCCTATGATTAGCTTATTCTTAATAGAATAGGCAATTATTTTATTTAACATAAAAATCTAATTCAAAATAATGAAACAATAGCATACTAAATATGCAAGGGCAATTGATATACTTGATTTGCACCATTTAGGTACAAGAATGTTAATAATGTATGGCTGCTTTTTTACCTCTTGAAGATACTATTTTTTGGTGGTTTTTAGCCTATGAATGACATAAAAAATCATCACCCACTACCCCATTTTTTAATAAGTTTTAAAAAATAAAGTAATAGATGATGATTATGTATAGTTGCTTACTCTTTAATGTAAACTTGCTTACTATCTATTTACAACAAGACCCGTCCTTGCAACAGCTTGCCTCTTTTTTGCAACATGTCATATCCTTGCTGTCTTTAGACATGTCCTTTTTACAAGCTACCCCATCTGTGCAACAACTAGCCCCTGGCTTGCAACAGCTTTCAGTCTGCGCTACAGCAGTCTTACCAGCTCTATCATATTGGCAACACTCTTCTAATTTGCTATAAGCGTCTGCAGTAGCTACTTTATGCTCGGTATCATAACCAGCAGCAGCTATCGCATTTTCAATTTTATCGGTAGATGTTTTAGAAGCATTAAAACTCACTTTTAACACTTTAGCAGCCTTATCCCAATCGGCACTTACTGCACCCGCATCTTTTGCTGCTTTTTCAATATTTCCTTTACACATTCCGCAATTGCCTGCTACTTTAATTTTAGTAGTAGTTTGGGCTTGTAAAGCAAAACTAGAAATCAAAATAAATCCCGCTAATAAGATAAAATTTTTCATACTCTTTTTTTTAAATATAATAATTGTAAAAGAACCTTTTTATTAACCCTTTAATTAGTTCAAAGGTACAGCCTATTTCGATTACGCCATAAAATAGCTGTTAAAAAAAAGGCAATTTTGCTCAGTTATTATAATGACCAAAGTTATATTAATTGATAAAATTCCACCAAATACCCACCCTAAACCAAGTACCTGTACCTGGATAATTTTGAGCGGTGAAATTGTAAGTGTTTCCTAATGAATTACTTGTAGGAATTAAAGTATTCAGGTTCTCTAGTCTAATATACCCTTTGAAGCGTTTAATCATAAAATGTAAAAAGGCATTGGCAGTAGGCCTATTACGAAGCATATAACTATTTTGAACAAAAAACTGTCCGGTTAAAGGCATATAGTCATCTGCTTTAAATTCGGTATGATAAATCATCTCTAGTCCAGTAGATAAATTCAAGTTTTTATAAAAATTGCCTTCAAAGGCCAGTCTTTGTCTAGATAAAATTAATGGTATATTAATAGGTGCCGATTTATCAACTACTTGCACAGTGGTTTCATTATACCAATTCCAATGGGTGCTTAATTTTATTTTATTATTAAGCACAGCACTAATATAACTTATAGGACTAGTATATACTGCGGCTTGATAGCCTGAAGCAAAATAATTATAGTTATTGATTAATTGATAATTAAATGAAACTCTAAAGGCTTTTGCAGCATTCCCCGTTTCTGCCAACATATCAATTGTATTTTCTTTTTGTATTCCCTTTAAAGCATTAATAGGAAATTGAGTAAGCCCTAAATAATTAGTAGAAGGGGTACGATTGCTATTCTGAAAACCAAGTTTCAAATAAGTACCTTTGGTACTTAAAATTCTAGATAAATAAAATTGAGCATCGTAGTCTCCTGCATGATAACCATTTAAGTATAATTTACCTGAAGCTATTAAGTCCCATAACTGATTTCTGGTTTTATTTTTATAGACACCAAACCCGTATATATCATAATCAGTCCATTTTTGCAGATTCAATAGAGTAGTGGCTAAATGCGTATAGCCCGATCCTACTTGTAAAAATTGATTCGAATTGTTTTTTTGCGGATAACTAATTAAACTAAAATCATTGGTGACAAGATTCCAGCTATCTGCAAACTTAACAGCTGTGCTAGGTAGGTTTTTGTAATTAAAATACTCCAAATAGTTTAATTCATTGGGCGCTCTGTCTTCAAATACGAATTGATTCGACTCCAACTTAAGCTCATTTTGAAATCTAAGTCTTGGATAAAATAAATGAATCACCACTGTATCTTGTACGATAGAATCTTTTTGACCAAGGTCATAGGTTTGACGCCATAAATAAGAATTATTCTTATAGGTTGAACCAGTGGCTATAGTGGTATTAAAAGGATTACGGAAAGAAGCACCACTTACACCCAGTCTCGTCTCTAATTCATAAGGATTATTCAGCGATAAGCTATCTAATAAAGCAGCTTTCACGAGTCCTCCATTTTCAGAAGAGGCTGCTTTATTGGTAAGCATTACAAAGTAGGACTCATACCTTTTACGCTTCGATTGAAAATGCGCTGTAATACGCATATTATTCAAATTTGCATTTTGGTTTTTTACATTACCTGGTGAATTACTAAATCGATATTCAAAAGAAAAATTTAATTGTTGCGTTTTATTTTGAGTATGTTTTACTTCAATCAATTGCTCACCCTTACCTCCCAATAAATACCCTAATTCAGTAAAGGGTCTGGTAGTTTGGTAAAAAGGTGTAGCTGCTAAAGTATAATTGTAAGCATCATAAGCATGAAAGCCTGGGTCAAAGCCCCCTTTTTTCTGCGTTGAAAATAAATAAGACTTGGAGGCTGTTCCTAAATTGCCAAGGTTATAATT
>Ga0102908_1000327_pt1 | contig 12270 bp, 10 predicted proteins | sample Colrivmeta1557A3_FD_78500 | JGI IMG/M metagenome (GOLD analysis project Ga0102908, IMG submission 78500) | Estuarine microbial communities from the Columbia River estuary - metaG 1557A-3 | ecosystem: Environmental > Aquatic > Marine > Intertidal zone > Estuary | place: USA: Columbia River...
CATGGATTGTTTGTTGAGCATTTGCTTTAGCTCTTCTTCCTGACGCATTAACTGCTGTTGAGCTTGGTAAGCTTCCAGTGCGTTAGTTTTACCCTTAGACGCAACCTCCTTGTTAATGGCACTGGAAGCTCCGAAGTAGTCGGTGACAGCCTTACCAGCGTCAAGCAACTCTTTACCATTACAGAGCGTCTTCTTGATAATAGCAAAGGCCGCATTGGCTGCCGCTAGCTCGATTAGCATTTAGTCATCCTTAACGTCATTAGGCGTAGCATCAACCACACCTTGCGCCTCTGCTCGTTCAGCTTCATCAGTAACAATCAACGGATTAGTCACAGTTTCCACTGTTGGCTCTGCTTCAATGTCATCACTATAAGTAGTCACTTCAACGGTAGGCTCAACGGCTTCAATGGCACTCTGCACAATCACTTCGTGCATTACGTCATCCATCTCCATTGTGTCCTCGTTGAACACTTGCTCACCTGTGGCTTGCGTCTCGGTTAGCTCTTCACGACCATCAGCTACCACGTATTGCTCTAGTCGGGCTACGGCTTGCTTGTAGGCTGCTAGTTGCTGTGCGAATAACTCAGCACGTTCCACCCAGATCAGACCAGAGACTTTTGTAGGGGCTTTAAGCTTCTCAACTTTAGCCGCTAGCATAGCCTCTGTGTCCTCTTTGGATACCTGAGAGTAGACCCACGACAGCACCTGTTCCTCAGTCAACTCTGCGTAGTCTATAGATGCAGCAGAAGTCTCAGGGGTAAAGTTAACGGTAGCTGTGATGCCTTTGCTGTGTTCACCGTCTACAGCGTCTACGCCATAGTGAACAGTAAGCACGTAGTCATCGGCTGTGCTGCGTTCAAGGTTGTTAATTTTCCATTTAAATGTGGTCATTGTTAAATTGCTCCAATAATAAATGCGAGTAGTTCCGTATAGCGAACACCCATGCGCGTACGCTCTGTAGCACCTTCTGGGGCTTCTTCAAGAGTATCGAATGTGTCTGTTACAGTGTGTTCTTCTACAGCTTCAACGGCTTCTACAGCCTCAGAAATTAGGCTTTGCTCAGTACGTTCTGGCTCAACTTCATTGCCATCTTCGTCTAGCACAGCAGGGATAACCACTTCTTCGTATACAGCGTCTTGGGCTTCTACAGCTTCAACAGCAGGGATAACACGCTCTGCTTCCCACCATGTAGTTGAGATAAACATGGCGTACTTGCCAGCGTCTAAGCCCTCTGCTTCAAAGGCAGCTTGTAGGTCTTGAGCAATGATGCCAAAGTGGATACGGGCGTCATCACCCTTTTCTTCGACAGCATCCTTCCAGCGGAACTTACGCATCAAGCCTTTACAGGCCACAGCAATACGTTGTTCAGCTTCGGATAGTTCTTCAATATCTTGCTTTTCGTTACGGTCGGAAGTTTGGATTGAGCCGTTGGTGGCATAGATGTCATCAAAGCGAAAAGAGGAGTTACCTAAGTCAAGCGCATTGTCTCGAAGAGTTGTGGAGCTAGAGGGCAATATCGCACTTTGATTATCTCTAAAGCATAATCCTGTATTTGCATTGGATATTGCTAATTGAGAGCCGCCTGACGAAATAGTCCCAATACTACCTACGGTTGAGCCGTCTTTGCGGAAGTCTGCAATGATTCCATCAGTTGTTGTGCGGTTAAGAACTAAAGGCTGAGCGCTGGCACGCGTGATTGCAGTAAAGCCGTCCTGTCCTGCTTGGAACCCTACAGTTGCACTACTCGCAGCAGTCTTGCCCACCAGCACGTTACCGCTTGAGTCGATGCGCATGCGTTCTAGGTTTGCAGTTAAATCGAATAATCTAAAATCGCCAGAATTAATTCCTAAAGAATAACTTCTAGCACTACCGCTTTGAGTGCTTACCAAATTTATATACTGGTTAGCTACCCCAGCATCGGAGCTTATTGTGATTTTTCCACTAGGCGAACTCGTACCTATACCCACGTTGCCGCTGGAGTCGATGCGCATGCGTTCTGCTTCGGAGCCATTATTGCCATGCTTAAAGATAAACCCCTGATTACCAGATGCAGTCCCGCCAGACTGAATAATGCTTGTCGGATTACCCGCGCCTCCGCTGTGGAACATAAGGCTAGCAATACCACTAGAAGTACCTTGATTGTCGATACGAATTTGTGGGCTTCCTGCGGTATCTTGAACATGCAGCTTACTTGATGGCGAACTAGTACCAATACCCACATTACCGTTGTCTTGTATATGCAAATAATCGTGGGTTAAAGTGCCACTGTCGTTTGTTTTACCGAAGAGTAAATCATGAGTATTGTCGATATACGCAGCCCAGTTTTTAGAGCCTACGCCTCCATCGCTTCTTTCCCAAATGAGCTTTGCAGGAGCAGAACCTGTTCCCGAAATATGTAGCTTTCCGTCAGGCGAACTCGTACCTATACCCAAGCGTTCAGCACTAGCATCCCAGTGGAACTTAGGCGTTGTGCCTGTGTCCTCGTAGAAGCTAATGTCTCCTGTGTCTCTACCAACGCTGAGTGCTTTATTGCCTGTAGTAGAGTTATTGTGCCTTGTTAGGTGGAAATTGTTATCCCCCGCACCATCGTTTTTAAGGCGAAACCCATAGTGCATATCATTGCCTACACCAGATCTGTTTTCTGCCAGTTCTAATACTGTTTCGCTATTTGATGTAAATCCACCAGCCCTCAAAGTAGTAGTTGCACCGCCATCAACAGTCAAACCATCCATCGTGGCTGCGCCTGATACATCGACACCCGTAGCACTGTCAGCAACATTGCTCAGTTCAACAGCTTCACGAGCCTCTGCGGTAGTGTCTGCACGTAGTACAGCTTCACCAGCAATACCACTAGGCTTGTCTAGCTCTGCCAGCTTCTCACGTAAGTTTAGAGCTGGTTTACTTATATTAACTGTCATAATTTAATCCTCGACCACTAGGCCGTTAGAAGCTGAAATAGCTGCACCAACTGCGGTTGTTGTGTTATCTACTCGTTTAAGCCCTTGGAACACTGAGCGACCAGATGAAGTACCTACGTGTAGTAAGTTGGTGTCATCATCGTGAGCCAATGCGGTCACTGCGTCAGATGTGCCGTACAAGGTTGCTTTGGCGTTCTCTTGGAATAGCACCTTTTCGTCCTCGTAGATCTTGGCGATCTGTTCGGCTGTTGGGGCTGTGGCTGAGATTCTGCTAAGACTTAAACTAGAACTAGTAGCGCTATAGCCTACTTGAGTAGCCATGCCTGTTGGGACACTAGCCGTATTGTTTCCGCTATGTTTACTGACACCATTTATATAGAAAGTCACTACGCCATTACGTCTAGCAATAATTAACTGATTCCATACACCTAGAGGGTAAATACCTGCGGGTGTATGAATTGCCGCCCCGTTTATATAAAGGGCAATATATTGTAAATCTGCCGCAGTCCAGATCGTCATTCCTGCACTACCGCCAGTATTTGCTCCACGCTTGTACAAATATTGTGCGCCACCCGCAGAATTAGCTTTAAACCATGCGGTGAAAGAGAAATCACCTGTCCCAAAGTCCAAGTCAGAATTATAAGGCTGCTCAAGGTAGTTACTGCTAGTAAACCCACCATACCCCACAAGATCAGCACCCGTTGCCACAGGGTCTTTGGTAATCGTGCCGTGTACTTGTAGGCCGTTGTTGTTGACGCTGCGGTCTGAGTCGCCTAGGCGTACTGAGATGTTGTCGAAATGGGCTACGGAGTTGCCGCCATTACTGTCTTGCATATACATATACAGATAGTGAACCCCTGTCCCACTAACGGTAAACGAAAAGGAAGCGTTGGATAAGTCCGTGCTAGAGTTAATAGTAGATGACACAGCTAAGTCATTGCCAGTTGAATCACTATTGCTTATGCCTACACGCAAGTTGTTGCCGGATGTTTTTTGGTACTCACCTATATGAACAATGTAGGTATTACCAGTAGTAAGCGTACCAAGCGAACATTGTGCTTTCGGATATACACCTCCTGCACCATTTAGCAACTCAAGTTTAGCTCTCCCTGCATCATACGTTATGGTGGAAGATAGCCCTGCTGTCCATCCAGACACATCCGTATCAAACGTACCATTAGTAACCAACTCACCAGACCCAACAACATCAGTATCATCCGTGTCGCTGAGTGCCGCTAGTTTTATGTCGCCATTCATCCAGCCAGTGTTGTAGTCTGAGGTGATGTAGTTGACCATGCCTTTGGAGTCGAAATTCGCAGAGTATGTGTCTGATTCATCGGATAGAATCTGAGTAACACCTGCCTCCCCTCCGATGGCAAAATCATCAATGTCTTTTGCTACCATGCCTCCGCTATGGTAATCATTACTGTCGTAGTTAAGACGGAGCTGCGAATTGTTATGACCCCAAGTTGTACTCGGTGCGTAGATACGTGCTGTATTATTTTGGCTAGTTTGATGCCCAGCGTAAATAGTATCAGTTGTGAATAACAGTTCGGGAGGAAAGTAATTTAACAATCCAGCATGACCATTAGCGTTATATTCTGTAAACACAAGTAAACCGTGATTTTTAGTGAATGCAACTCTGCGGATTTCGTCGTTAGGCGAATTCGGCACCTTATCAACAACACTCCCATCATCCTTAATCACGCTCACACCACCATTCGTTGCAACTGCAATCGTTGGAATGGGTAAGCCTGTTGCAGAGTCTATGGGGGCATTGGGTAGTACGGTCATTGCTACGTCGTTGACTTGTGAATCTACTATAGATGGGAAAGTCTGCGTTATACCTGAGTGAGTTGTGTCACGATTGGCAATAGAGGATAAGGGCAGTTTTAGACCACCGTATACCTGTGAATGGCGATACCTACCTATTACGTCTTTTAAGAAGTCGTATGTAACAACTCCATAAGTATTTTGACCTAAAGCAAATAAGCCGTTAAGCATAGAAACGCCGTTTACACCTGCATAGATAAGCGCATTACCACCGTCAAACACCATCCACATGGGCATAGCAGGGTCATCACCATCATAGATAGTAACCTTATTATTCTCTGCAACAATCACAGCCACGCTTGGGAACTCTTTACGTGAACCCCTTGTGCTTGTGTTCAAGGCTTCGTTGTACCAGCTAGTGTGCTGTGTACGCTTACGCCACTGACCACCGTCTGAGTCTTTGCTTGTGTCGTATACGAAAACGTCTGCGGCTGTGTCTGACTTACTCTCAGCGATAGCCGTTAGGTCTTGATAAGCCACTGCACTTGCTGCTGATTGGCTGTATGTATACGCTTGGTCACGGGCAGATTCTGCACCCGACTTAGCTGTCTCAGCACCCGTCTTATGAGTCGAGGCTGTACCAGCGTGTCCCAGTGCATCAGCTACGGACGCATCTAAAGTTGATTTACTAACATTAACCGCAGTAGTTAGGTTATCAACCGCCGTTGTTAATGTTGCTACTTCTGTTTCAACAGTCATAGTTTATTACCCTTATTGAAATGCTACTGCGCCGATATAGCGAGTTTGCGAGTTTGTATAAGCTGTTGCCATTTGCACCAACGTGGTTTGAATATCAGTTAACGTGTCAGCCACATCAGAAATAGTATCTATGTCAGCAGCTACTGTGTTTACGTCTGCGATACTTGAGGCTACTGTAGTTACATTTGCACTCACTCCCGCGACTGTATTGACGTTAGTGGTATTTGAAGACACTGTATTAACATTAGCAATGGAGCCGCCGACAGTATTAACATTAGCGATTGAGCCGCCCACGTTATTTACATTGGTGATATTTGAGGCAACCACTCCAATGTCTGAGCCATCATTAGCAACTGTAGTTACGTCGGAAGAGATACCTGCCACTGTAGTAACATTAGAGTCTATACCTGCAACCGTAGTGACATTCGCATCAACCGCCGCCACCTTGTTTACGTTAGTAGTGTTACCAGCCACAGTGTTCACATTAGCAATAGAGCCTGCTGTAGTGTTTACGCTAGTAATTGAGCCAGCCACTGTATTTACATTGGTAATGTCACCAGATACCGTAGCCACGTTACCCGAAGAAGCGTAATGCTTCGCAGAGTAGTTACCACCAGACACGGGGCCGTCAGTCTTAGATGCCCAATCTTCTGAGAGTGCTGCGCTAGTCGCTGCTGCGTTCTTAGATGCCAGTGCGTTTGTTTCGCTAGTGGCTGATGAAGTAGCTGATGATGCTGCATTAGTCTCACTTGTTGCTGAGTTAGTTTCTGAAAGCTCCGCAGCAGTTTCACTGAGAGCTGCGTTGATTGCGTTAGTCGTTGATGTAGTTGCACTAGCAGCCGATGATGTTGCTGATGTAGCAGCACCAGAAGCTGAGGAGGAAGCTGCCGAGGCACTACTAGCTGCATCAGTAGCCGATGTAGCAGCATTAACCGCTTGCTGTGTTACTTCATTAATTGTCGCATCAGTGGTAGAGTCGCCTGTACCACCTGTGCCTCGATAGATTCCCATAGTGTTTCCTTATTTAACGTGCTGACGTTCGGTTCTTACGTGCTTCCTTAACCCTAGCACGTTCTTCTGCTTTAAGTAGACGTTCAAGCTCTGCAATACGTTTATTACGAGCTGCATTAGGGCCAACACCTTCAATACCTCTTGCCTTACCTTTTGTTATTACTGGATGAGGGGCTGCTGATACACGTACCCTATTCGTATTAACAGGTCGAGTTGAAGGGCCAGTAGATACCTTACGAGCTGGAGCTGGAGCTGTGCCACCAGATGGATGCCCAACTAGAGGCTTCTTGCGTTTAGCAACAGGACGTTTCTTTGCAACTGTAGATGTAGGTTTTGTACGTACAGTGCCACCACTCTTGGTCTTAACTACAGAACCTCTAACAGTTTGTCCTGCTTTATTCGTAGTAGACTTAGTTCTAACCGCATTACCTTTAGGATTAGCAGTTAGTTGATTTAATTTGTATTGAAGTCGCCCAATGGTTTGAGTAGACTTACCAGCCGCCTTAGCTGCTGCAATCTGTGCTTTAAGTTCTTTCTTCTGTTTGAAGGTTGACATTATATTTTCCTTTAAGTAAAAGAAAGGGGAACTCCCTAGAAGTCTAAGCAGTTCCCCTTGAGAAGGCTAAAATTCTAGCCTAATGTGTTTACGCAGGAAGCGCAACAGCGACAGCAGAGGTGTCACGCAACACGCCAGTACCATAGATGGTATCTGAAGTGAATAGGTCAGCCAAGAACTCTTGCTTGTACTGAGTCTGTGAACGTACACTCATTTGTTCAGCGAATACAAAAGCATCCTTATGCATGAACAAACCAAGCTTGTTGGCACCGTCAACTGGGCAGTTGTTACTAATGTAAACGTCTACACCATACAAGTTACCAATCTTACCATTAACAACAGTCTGGCCACTTACGAAGTCAGAAGAAGTATAACGATCAATACCCATAATGCTGTTACGAGCAGATGGAGGAAGGATCAATGAACGACCATCCATAGGTACGTCAAGATCATCCAAGTGCTGTACTAGGTTACGGAAACCAGCATCGTTAAATGCTTGAGTAGTACCAGTGTAGTCAGACAATGTACCATCAGCAGCCATTTCTTGAGCTTTAGCCCAAGTAGAGCCGTTGCCACCATTAGCAGACTTACCAAGTTCAAAGATATCATCTTCAACCTTCTTAGACAATGCATAACCAGCATCACCAGTATAGAACTTACGCATAGAAGCTTGAGCTTGAATGTCAGTAATGTCCTCAATCATACGAGAGTATTCAAAATGCTTGTCGATCAAAATAGACAACTGAGTAGCAGTGTCGTTCTGAACAGTAACAGCTTGACCAGAGGTCTTAGCGTGTGCAGTACCACGATTAGGCTTAGGGATGAAGATAGTATCACCCTTCTTGCCAGACATGGGCATCTTGTTTACTAGGTTTGCAACAACCAATTCCTTCTTGTAAGAAGCAATGATCTCGTCACTCCATAACTCAGGGATGAAAGATGCAGAAGTTGCGTTAGTTTGTGTACCGCCTTGGGCGGGATAAGTAGCAGTAGTCATAATATTTTCCTAAATAAATTATCGAACTCTACCTTCAGCGTAAGCTTGTGTAATCACATCGCTGTTAGCTAGGTATCGTTCAGGTTCGTGTTGCATCATATGTAAAATCTCAGACCGTTTGAGAAACTTCTTGGTAGTCGATTCACCTGAACCTCTTGCCGAACCATTGCTACCACTCTTCAATGAACGCTTTCGTTCTTGTTCTGTGTTAGCTTTAGCTTGACCGATTAGTTCCTGCTGTTCCTTCCAAGTTGTGAATAGATCATCAGCCGCATCGAAGTCAAATCCATCATTAGCTTTTTGTAGCTTAGATGTACGTGACTTAGACTTTTCAACCCATGTACGAAAATTCTCATCGTTGACAATTTCCATTGCATCTGGATGGGCGTTAAAGATTGCTTCCTTAGCTTCAAGCTGGGCTAGCTTCTTCGTTGCTTCTCCTGCTGCTTTGAGTGCAGGGTGATTCTCTAACTTCTTATCAAGAGTTGCGTTAGGATTCTCTAAGAAATCCAAGTCGCTAATCTCGACATTCTCTTCTGGTTGCTTAGTGGCTGACTGATTCATAATGAAATCATCTACCAGCTTTCTCAACTCACCTACCTCGTTACCCTGACGACCTGAAAGCTTCTCAGCTTCTTGGTGCATCCGAACTAACTCGGCAGCAGACTTACCTTTGTACTTCTCAGGAACTTCGTCTTCCTGTTCTACGGGATCTCCTTCAACAGGCTCCGTATGTAAAGTATCTAGGCTTTGATATTCCTCGTCATCTGCTAGTTGAGGCTCGTGGTTGCCATCTAAAAGTTCTGCCATGTGTGCTCCGTACCTAAAGGTATTGTGGAATAATATTATGTGAGGTTGCTTCTAAGAAGTCTCACGCTTTCGCTCAATCGCAATCTGTTTTTGGCGTTGCTTTGCCCATTTAATCGTAGCCCCTGCAAAGTCTCCTGAGTGGGGGTCTAGATTACTCCTAGGCGCAGCTAGTTTTCGATTGGATTGTTGGTTACACTTAGAGCATACACTTATCCGAGTATCGGAGTGTACATACTTCTCTTCAATGCTACCGCATTCACTACATTCAAAATCAAATACGCGAATCATTTAAGAAATCTTCATATGAGTTGCGTATACCATCTTCAAACCTTAGTAGTTTTCCGATGATGTCTAACTGACCTTGCCTGTAGTGTAATTCTTTCTCTGTCTTACATGTTACAAGATCCCGAAGAGTCTCCTCAGAGTCTCCGAAGTCTTCAAGTAAGATTTTCCATCCCTCTGTCATAAAGACATCAATGAGGGACTCGTAATATTTTTCTAATTCTTGATCTATATCTGTTGACATAGCGTTTCTCCTGTAGTAGGACGCTGATTTAGCGTGGACTATAGCATAATACTATATAAAAGTCAAGTATTATTTTAACTTATTTGCTAACCACGCATTTGTCTATCAACGATAGCCTCTTTACTGGCGATCTCACGCTCCTTGAGAACTAACTCAGCAACCTTAGCCCGTTTAGTGAACTCTTTTTCATCCTCATCACCTGATTGAATGTTAGTCGTAAGTACTTTAAGGCGGTCAGTCTCAGCTTCCATAGGCAAGAGTTCAGTTTCAGTAGATATTTTGGATGCCCTGACTTGAGATTCCTGTGCCTGTCCTTGAAGTACAGCGATATAAGCTTCCTTCTGTTTCACTTCCATCTCCGCATTAGCCTGAGCTACTGGATCTGGCTTACTCGCCTCCTCTAGTTTAGCAATTAATGATTCACGATTAGCTAAATTCATGTTATCAACGATAGAACGTACCAATTCAGGGTACATAGGAGTATCAGGTGACATTGTTTGGAGCAACTGTACTAGCTGAGTAACTTCGTACTCTCGTGCAATAATACCCAGAGAGGAAGAAGGAATAAACTTATAGTCTCCAGTAGGGTATTGCTCTGGATTATACTGCATATAACGCCAAGCAGCAGCCTGTACAAAAGGAATTAGGAAACTCTCTTGGAAATTAATTAACGTCCGTTTGTGGCGTTTGATTATTGCACCAAGACCCATAGAGATAGCGCCAGCGGCTGCATCCCCGTTAACCACACCAGCCATCCCTGTGCTATCAATAGCTCCCGTAGCATTCTGAACCATCCGTTGAAGACTATCAGCCTGACTAAAGGTAATATTATCCACATTACCGAAATGCATAGGAGAAAGAATCTCATTTGGATTTCCGTTAGTGAGTATAGTTTTTCCTGGCTTCACTTCCATCTTAGCGCCACGCGGCATACGAGAAGCATCAATAGCCATCATAGGATGTACTGTGAGAGCCAACGCGTCAATACGCGCACGTAGTTCTGTGTCTAATGCTTTCTGACTGTTATAACCTTTCTCGCAGATACCACGGCCCCAAAAACGACTAGGCACTGTATCCCAAGGGAAAGCTACAATAGGCCGATCTTGCATCATGTAGGGGTTTTCTTCAAGCTTGAGAATGGTGTCGCCATTAGCAATGACAGCAACAACCTCAACATATAAAGAGCCATTCTCTGTGTGACTCTCTGACAGAGAAACAACTTCTTCCTCATCAGAATACAAATAGTTATCTAGAAGCTCACGAGGAATTAAACCATAATACTTTGTTAAACGTACACGATCATCCTCATATTCATCAATATCATCTTGTGCTTCAAGGAATGAGTGTGTAGCTGTCGAGTCTAAGTCAACATCTTCATATACACCTTCCTCTATAAGAGTCTCCACCTGATGTAGGGGAACAAACTCGTCAATTGCTACTCCAAGCGCCTCATCTATTGAGGCCGAGGTAGGATCAATAAGGAAGTTCTGAGGCAGAACAGGCCGTATAGTACAAGTGACCTCCTGAGTTTCCATAACACCAAAGGTCTGCATTTGCCCTTCTAGAGCAGGCTTCTGCATAGGCTTCCTACGTGTCTTCTCTTGGAGAACAATCTCACCAATACCTGTCCCGAACACGGCAGAGTTTACAATACACTCAGCAATAGCTTTACGTGTCTTATTCAACGCAAACTCTTCGGTCAACTTGTTGCGTAAGTATTCGATGTCACGACCATCTTTGTCATTCATATCGTCTTTGATATCGAAGAACTTACCACGCCCAAATGTAGCCTCCTCTACTTCTGCTACACTACTTTCAACAGCTTGTTGTAAGGCAGGGCTAATTAAACGAGAGCGTTCACTGGAACGTAAGCTATCAGCTCCTGACCAGATACCTCGCCATAGACGGTTGTACTCATCAAACCTAGCTGAGTAATTTGATTCAAAGTGATCACGCCAGCTATTACACTTGTCCATGATCCAGCTCTCGGCTGTCTCTTCAATTAGTAGTTCGTTTTCTGACATAATTAGTATCCTGCTACCGCATCCATAAATTCATAATCATCTTCCTCAAAATCAAATGCATAACTAACTTTAGCAAGTTGGTCAATATAAGATAAGGAGTCTATTAAATCGTCGTGTACTAGGTGGTTAGGAAACTGGAATAACTGATCTAAGAACTCAGAGTTCCACTCACCTTCATTAAGAGTAATCTGTCCGTGTTCAAAGCGGCCTTGTAAAGCCCATGTAATACGATCAGTCTTTCTCTTGTTGCCATGAGTCAATTCCTCTATACGAAAGAAGGATTGATTCTGTTTCATTAAGTCTGTTAGGTAAGGGTGTACAGCATTCTTCAGTGCTCCTTTCTCTATTCCAGTAGCTAATGGCTGGTAGTCTCGGACAGCTTGAAATATCTTCTCTGCTGTCTTCTTAACGTCCCAACGACCATATATAATATTATCTACCCACCAACCATCCACCCCTGCTTTAACAATAGAGATGGAGGTTGTATCCAACTTCTTTTGTTTAGAGGTAGTAGCTTTAGCAATATCAGCAAAGCCTGCAAGGTCAACTGCAATATAGTAGTCACCCTCAACAGGTTCCTCAGTATCAAACTGAATCCAATCCTCACTGAAGATAGCACCGCCAGCAGCTTCAAAGGAGGCTAGGAACTCTTGACGGAATGCAAAGGATGACATACTGCCTTTAGCAGCTTCAATCTCTTCAGGGTCTAATAGGTCATTATCATAAGAAGTAAAGTGCCAACTCTCAAAGGTAGGATCATCTCCTTGTCCATGACGATATAAGTCATAGAAATGGTTACGTCCCATAGGAGTACCAATGAAGATTGCTCGACCCTTTTGGTCAGCCAGTGCAGGACGTAGTATCTGCTCCCACACCTCTGGCTTCATGTCAGCATA
>Ga0102908_1000331_pt1 | contig 12217 bp, 12 predicted proteins | sample Colrivmeta1557A3_FD_78500 | JGI IMG/M metagenome (GOLD analysis project Ga0102908, IMG submission 78500) | Estuarine microbial communities from the Columbia River estuary - metaG 1557A-3 | ecosystem: Environmental > Aquatic > Marine > Intertidal zone > Estuary | place: USA: Columbia River...
ATGTAGGTGTTATCTCAGAAGCAGGTTGTCCTGGTATTGCAGATCCAGGAGCAGATATAGTTGCTATAGCTCATGAAAAAGGAATTTCAGTCATTCCTTTAGTAGGACCTTCTTCCATTTTATTGTCTCTAATGGCTAGTGGATTTAATGGACAAAGTTTTGCTTTTAACGGGTACCTACCTATAGATAATCAAGAGCGAGCTAAGTCTATTAAACAACTTGAGCAGTTGGCCCTGCAAAAAGACCAAACCCAACTTTTTATTGAAACACCCTATAGAAACAATGCTATGTTTGACAGCTTGTGTAAGCAACTTCAAAGTAGTACAAATTTATGCATCGCTTGTGACATCAGTTTGGCCAACGCTTTTATTAAAACTGCCCCTATTTCTTATTGGAAAAAGAACAATCCCGAACTACACAAGAGACCTTGTATTTTTATTATTGGAAAATAATTAGACCAATTTGGCAAAGTAAATCCTATTGGAACTGGACTTTTTTTCTAGCGGTAACTTCTGCAAGATCAAAACCAGAAAATTTGGTTAAATAATCTTCAATATCTGTTCCATAGGCATCTGAAAAGTTCAAATCACCCCAAGAACGAAGGTATTTTTTTACATTTCCTGCACCAGCTAAGTGAGCAGCAGCAAGTATTCCGGATTCCGTTATGACTATATCATTCATTTTTGAACCAACGTAGCGCTTTATATCTCTTCTTAGAATCCATTTATTTCTTGCAGTATTGTGATAAAAAATCTTTTCCTGTAGCGCTGCATCCTGCATAAAACACTGGGTATTAAATTGACCAAAAAAAGCTAAGGTGCTTTTTCCAAACTGGTATTTTCCAAGATAACCAAGGGTATTTATAGAATGATATTTACCTTGAGATTCTTTAAAAGCCAATGCTTCCTTAAATCCCACATAATTATTACCAGTAAAGGGAATCATAAAGCTTGAGGATTCAAAAGAAGGGGCAGCGGCTTTGTAATCCAAAACATCAATGACCAAATTAGATTTTGGGATGGGTTTAACTATTGGAGCTACATTTCTAAACCCTGAAAGAACTAGGACAATCAAAAATGAAATAAACGTTCTAAAACTTTTTTGCATAAAATAAATTAAAACAACTGATGTTGCTAAATTTCGTGCAAAGTTAAGCATTTTTAATCTTAAATGACTAATTAACTCATAATTAACAGTTTACAATTACCTGCTGATATTCTTTCTATTCAACCAATTCACGTATTGCTTCTTGTTTTTGTTGTGCTGCTGTAGTGTTTTTGCAAAAATATGGAACCCAAAATTTTGGGTATCCGCCACAAAATACAAGTAGTTATGAGCTTCTGGATTCAAAACTGCCTCAATAGCAGAAATATCTGGCATAAAAATTGGTCCTGGAGGAATTCCCGAATATAAATAGGTGTTAAAAGGAGCGTCTATTTTAAGGTCTTTATACAATACCCGTTTAATCACTTGTTTAAAATCTCCAGATGTATACTTAATCGAAAATATCACTGTAGGGTCTGCTTGCAGCTTCATACCCTTTTTAATTCTATTCAAATAGACACCAGCAACTCGGGGTCTCTCTGACTTTTTAACCGATTCTTTGTGAACTATTGCAGCTAAATGAATTACTTCTAAGGTAGACAAACCCTGATTTTTCGCCTGAGCCAGTCTTTCTGAATTCCAAAATCTACGGTACTCCTTTAACATTCTGTCCCTAAAACTTTCTGCAGAAGTATTCCAGAAAAAATCATATGTGTTTGGCAAATACATGGACAACGCATTTTCTCTATTAAATCCATTTTGAGCTAGAAATAAAGAGTCATTAAACGCCAACAACAAACTTTCTGCATCAGCTTCAATTTGATCAGACACCCTTAATGCTAAATCTTCTAGGCGTTCCTGGTTGTTGAACGATAAAGAAATAGTACTTGGCTTTGAACGCAACACATTTATTATTTCGTTATTATTCATTCCTTTGGACAATATAAACTTACCTCCCCTTACCGCATTTAGATAGCCCTTTTGCTTAGCCACCTTAAAGAAACTGTCTTCATTTAATAAGTTGGGCGATAAAGTATTTTTAAGCGTTGTGTAATTTGTATTAGAGGGAATATAAACAGAAACCGTTGGTGTTTCAAAAGATGTATTGGGAGAAAAAATAGCCCAATACACATATCCACTAAAAGCAGCACCAATAAAAAACACCAATAACACTATTGCAACACCAATTTTTTTTCTGTAATTCATTTTAATATTTTTTCTGAAATCAATACTTTTTTAGTGACCCCCTCATAATCCTTTTCCAAACAATGTTTAATTTCCTCATAACCTAGCCTTCTAAACAAGGAGATGCTTATGGTATTATCTAAGAAAACTTTGGCCCTTAATCTTTCAATACCCCATTTATTTTTTACCTCATGCTCTAAGAGCGTCAATGCAACTTTAGCCAATGCTTGCCCCCTAAAGGCCGTATCTAAAATAACACCTACAGATGCGCTTGCATCTTGAGCATTATAATTAAACAAATCTAAAAATCCAATAGCTATTTTATTTTTCTCAATGACATACCTATATTGGCCACTAACAAATAAAGATATTGAAGCATTAGCAATATAATCTTGAAGAATTTCCAATGAATAAGGTTCATGATAATCTCCATAGACCATATTTGCTGGATTATTCTCTACATTGTAAAGAAAGTCAAGGTCTTCCCGTTTTATATTTCTTAGTACAAGCATCTTAAATGCTTATTTCTCCTTTAAACACAAATTCGGCCGGTCCCTCAAGGGAGAGCTCCGAATATACCTGATTGTTTTTAGTAAAATGAACCTTAAGCACACCTCCTTTAGTATGTAAAGTCACAGGAGAAGCAAATCCGTTGTTTTGCTCATGAATTGCTATAGCCGCTGCAGTCACACCCGTGCCACAAGATAAGGTTTCTCCCTCTACCCCTCTTTCATATGTTCTAATACTGTGCCTACCATTTGGATCTAATGAGACAAAATTAATGTTTGCACCCTGCTCGCCATACATTCCATACCTCAATTTAGCGCCTTGATCATTAACATTGACCTTTTCTACGTCAGAAACAAATTGAACATGGTGGGGTGAACCTGTATCTAAAAAGAAATACTTGCCTTTGTTTTGAACTTCTGTAACTTTTTTCATTCCTAAGATCACCTGATTTGCCGTTATTGCTACCTCATGTGAGCCGTCTACAGCAATAAATAAACCCTTATTTCCAATAATCCCTATAGAATGTGCAAATGCAGCCAAACACCTACCACCATTTCCACACATGGTACTCTCTGCTCCATCTGAATTATAGTAAACCATTTTGAAGTCAAAATCTTTTTCAATTTCTAAAAGCATGAGGCCGTCTGCTCCTACACCAAACTTTCTATCACAAAGTTTAGCGACAAGCGCATTATCGCTTTTCGGAAATTGACCGCTACGGTTGTCAAAAATGATAAAATCATTTCCGGTGCCTTGGTATTTATAAAAAGTAAGTGTCATTAAAATGAATTTATATGTTCAAATATACTCAATTAATTAAGGTTTATTTATCCGTTAAATCTCCGTTAAAATAAAAAGCAGCTACAAGTATTTTTATAATTTTGCCCCGTAATCTTTAAATATTAAGTAATTATGAAAAAAATATTTCCCATTTTAGCAGCTGCAATTATAGGTGGCTTTTCTGGTAATTTTATTCAAAATAAATTCTTGCCAAAAGAGATTGCTCCATTGACAATATCCAATTCAGCTGAATTTAAACCTGCTAATTTCAATTATTTAAGCACCAATGAATCCCTCTCGGATTTTAGTATTGCTGCTGAAAAAACTATTCACTCTGTAGTACATGTCAAAAACTTAAAGGAGGGTAATTTAGTGAATAACAAAGCCTTTGAATATTTTTTTGGATACCAATACAAATCTGCGCCCCAAATGGGTTCTGGGTCAGGCGTCATTATCTCTTCAGATGGTTATATAGTGACAAACCATCATGTTATAGACAAAGCGTCAAAATTATCTGTCACATTAAACAACAACAGCACATATGAAGCCTCCGTCATAGGCTCAGACCCCTTAACTGACATTGCGCTTGTTAAAATTGAAACAGAAGAGCCCCTTCCCTACTTGTCTTTTGGAGATTCGGATATGGCTAAAATTGGAGAATGGGTCTTGGCTGTTGGAAATCCTTTTAACCTTACTTCCACTGTTACGGCTGGTATAATAAGCGCTAAGGCTAGAGAATTTGACAAGAACCAATCATTTATTCAAACAGATGCTGCAGTGAATCCTGGAAATAGTGGTGGTGCTTTAGTGAATACCAATGGTGATTTAATAGGTATAAACACCGCTATAAGTTCACAAACTGGGTCTTATATAGGCTACTCATTTGCTGTCCCGAGTAATACAGCTAAAAAAGTAGTACAAGACATCATGGAATTTGGTACCGTAAAAAAAGCAGTACTTGGAATTTCCGCCATCACATCTCCAGAATTGCTTTCTTCAAATTATGGCGTAGAAGATTTAGAAGGGGTATATATCTCTGGAGTAGAAGAAGGATCTTCAGCAAAAGAAGCTGGATTAAAAGAGGGAGATATTATCAAGCAAATCGATTATTTAGAAATAAAGAAATTCTCAGACCTTACCGGCTATTTGGCCTCAAAAAGACCTCAGGATGCAGTTGTAATTAAGGTTTCTAGAAATGGAAAATTAAGTGATTTCAAGGTGGTCTTAAAAGAAAAACAAACTGCACTATTACCAATCATTGGTTTTACGGTAAAAAATTTAAGTCCTGAAGATCAGAAACGCTTTAAAATAAAAAATGGGGTTAAAATCATTGGTGTGCCTGTGGCATATGAAAACTATGGTCTTATTGGCAAAGTGGTTGTTTCTATAGATGACAAACCTATTGTCAATATTGATAAGGCCACTGAATTATTTCAAAATATTAATAAATTTAACCGCACAAGTATTAGCATGATCAATGAAAATGGAGAGCGAGAAAGACTCATCTTTCAATAATCACTAAACCACTTACTACCAAGGGTTTTCATTAAATTACAAATTAGGTTATATTTACAAAAACCTACTTGTTTTATGAAAACCCTTTTTAGTCTTTTTATGTTGGTCCTCATTCACCATGAAATATTATCTCAAACCCAAAGAGACATCTCCAGATCTAAAAATGAGTTAAATGTCAGTTTAGAAAATCAATTTGAGTTAATACTAAGCAATGGAAAAGACTATACAACAGACAGTATTCCTTTTGAAGTAATCAAACGAAGATACCTGATAGCTTTCAAAGAGCACTTAAAAGACAGCTTAATCTATCACAGCACTGTCCTGAGTAATTACAAGACAGAAGTGGACACGCTCAAAAAGGCACTTCAAAAAATTGACCTTGAAAATAAAACCCTTAAAAAAGAACTAACAGAAAAAAACACAAAGGAGAATAATATTTATTTTCTTGGCGCCTACATTGACAAAACACTCTTTTTTATAATCAATTACACTTTACTTATATCTTTGATTCTATGTAGTATCTTTCTCTTCAAACACTATCTATCTAGCTCAAAAATTGAAGCAAACCTCCTTGCTGCAATACAAACCTCTGAAGAGACCATAGAATCAAACAAAAAAAAGGGACTCAACAGAGAGCTAAAACTAAAAAGAGAAATACTTGAATTGGAAAAGAAGCTTCCAAAAAAATAAATAAAACAATTTAAACTACAGGCAACAACGGATAATACTGCATGAAAGCCATAGGGAAGCGTAGAATGGACAGCATATAGCCAATTTATTCATTACTTTTGGACCAGAAAATAAGTGAAATTCATTAGCATATCATCTCCAATGAGAATAGACATTATTACAGTACTACCAGAATTATTAAAGAGTCCTTTTGAGGCCTCTATTCTTAAAAGAGCCATTGAAAAGCAGCTTGTATCTGTACATTTTCATAATCTAAGAGATTACACTGAGCTGTCCTATAATCAAATTGACGACTATCAATATGGTGGAGGTGCAGGAATGGTCATGATGGTGGAGCCTATTGATAAATGTATTAGTAAACTTCAATCAGAGAGAACATATGACCATGTCATTTACATGACTCCAGATGGAGAAACACTCAATCAAAAAACAGCCAATACACTTTCTTTAAGCGGGAACATTATAATCCTTTGTGGTCACTACAAAGGAGTAGATCATAGGGTGAGAGAGCTCTTTATCACTAAAGAAATCTCTGTAGGTGACTACGTATTATCAGGAGGAGAATTGGCCGCAGCTATTCTTTGTGATAGTATTATAAGACTTATACCTGGTGTTTTAAATAACGAGACCTCTGCATTAACAGATAGTTTTCAAGACAACTTGTTGGCTCCAGCAGTGTACACAAGGCCCGCAGAGTACAAAGGCATTAAAGTGCCTGAGGTATTAATGAGTGGCGATTTTGCTAAAATTGAAGCTTGGAGAGAACAATCTGCTCATGAAAGAACGCTAAAGCTGCGTCCAGACTTACTTTAGCCAATTTCTGCATCTTTTAAATTTTAATAAAAAAAACACATACATTAATTGGTTGGTTGTTAGAATAATATTATTTTTGCAGACCATTAAATCCAACCTCTGACGAAAAACGTGAATGTTGTTTTTAATTCATCAATAAAGTATAACATTACTATGGAAGCATTAGTAAAATTTGTTCAAGAACAATTCGTAGAAAAAAAGGACTTTCCTAAATTCTCAGCTGGAGACACTATCACTGTGTTCTATGAAATTAAGGAAGGTGAAAAAACAAGAACTCAGTTTTTTAGAGGGGTTGTTATTCAAAGAAGAGGAAAAGGTTCTACCGAGACCTTTACGATCAGAAAAATGTCTGGTACTATTGGAGTAGAAAGAATATTCCCCGTAAATATGCCCGCTTTACAAAAAGTTGAAGTGAATAAAAAAGGTAAAGTTCGTAGGTCTAGAATTTTCTACTTTAGAGAACTTACTGGTAAAAAAGCACGTATTAAAGAAGTGCGTTCATAATACTTTTTTTCAACAAAATATACCTACACCCATAGCATTTGTTGTGGGTGTTTTTTTGAACTATAGTGTCCATATATTGTATATTTGACACCTAAAATGTTATCTGATTATGTCTAAGATTATTTATACTCAAACAGACGAGGCACCCGCCTTAGCTACCCAATCTTTTTTACCTATTGTTAAAGCATTTACGCACAAAGCAGGGATAGAGATTGAAACAAGAGATATTTCTTTAGCCGGTAGGATTATTTCAGCATTCCCGGAAAAATTAAAGGAAAACCAACGGGTTCCAGATCATCTAGCAGCATTAGGGAAATTAGCCAAAGAGCCTGATACCAATATCATTAAATTGCCTAACATCAGTGCCTCTATACCACAGTTAAAGGAGGCTATAAAAGAATTACAAGAGAAAGGGTACAACTTACCTCATTATCCAGATCAGCCAAAAAATCCTATAGAACAAGATATAAAAGCTGCATACGATAAAATCAAGGGTTCTGCTGTGAATCCAGTGTTAAGAGAGGGAAATTCAGACAGAAGGGCACCCAAAGCGGTCAAAAACTTTGCCAAACAAAACCCACATAGTATGGGTAAATGGTCAAAAGATTCAAAGACATCTGTGGCAACAATGAGTCATGGTGATTTTAAATCGAATGAAAAATCAATGACCTTTTCTAAAGCAACTACACTGAAAGTAGTGCTTAAAGGAGCTTCTGAAACCAAAGTTCTGAAAGAATCTATAGGGGTACTCGAAGGAGAGATTATAGATACTACCTTAATGCAAAAAGAAGCATTAATGGCATTTCTTAAAAATGAAATGGCCAAAGCCAAAAAGCAGGGTGTATTATTATCACTTCATATGAAAGCAACCATGATGAAAGTATCTGATCCAATTATTTTTGGATTAGCAGTAGAAGTATTCTTTGAAAATGTATTCCGCCAATTCGGTGCGTTACTAAAGGATGCAGGTGCAAACGTTAACAATGGTCTTGACAGTGTTTTAACAACTATTTCTCAACTAGCTGCAAAAGATAGAGAAGCCGTTGAAAATGCTATGGAAGAAGCTTTTCAAAATGGTCCATCGCTTGCCATGGTAAATACAGACAAAGGCATTACAAACCTACATGTACCTAGTGATATTATTATAGACGCATCCATGCCTGCCATGATCAGAAATGGGGGTAAAATGTGGGACAAAGAAGCCAAAGCACAAGACACCCTGGCTATTATTCCAGACAGTAGCTATGCCAGTATTTATGAAGCAACCATAGATTTTTGCAAGGAAAATGGTGCTTTTGATCCAGCAACAATGGGAACAGTACCCAATGTAGGATTAATGGCCCAGAAAGCAGAAGAGTATGGTTCTCACGACAAAACATTCCAAATTGAAACAAATGGAACGGTTCAAGTGATAGACATTACTACAGATATAGTAGTGATGAGTCACGAAGTAAAAGCTGGAGACATTTGGAGAATGTGTCAGGTAAAAGACGCTCCTATCCAAGATTGGATAAAATTAGCTGTCTCTAGAGCAGAAGCCACAAAGACACCAACTATTTTTTGGTTGGACAGTGAAAGAGCGCATGATGCTGAATTAATCAAAAAAGTAGAAAAATACCTACCAGAATATCAAACAGAAGGTTTAGACATCACTATAGCTTCACCCTACGAAGCTACATTGACAACCCTAAAAAGAATAATACAAGGAAAAGACACTATTTCTGTGACAGGAAATGTGTTAAGAGATTACCTTACAGACCTCTTCCCTATTTTAGAAGTAGGTACTAGCGCAAAAATGTTATCTATTGTTCCATTGATGAATGGAGGTGGATTATTCGAAACGGGTGCCGGTGGTTCTGCCCCTAAACATGTAGAACAATTTTTAGAAGAGGGACATTTAAGATGGGATTCATTGGGAGAATTCTTAGCCCTTGGGGTTTCGCTAGAATATGTTGGAGAAAAAGAACAAAATAAAAAGGCCAAAGTATTGGCCGATGCCTTAGACACTGCAACGGAAAAATTTCTAATCAATGACAAGTCTCCATCTAGAAAAGTAGGTGAGTTAGACAATCGAGGATCACACTTCTTTATAGCGCAATACTGGGCAGAAGCTATAGCAAATCAAAAAAATGATGTCGTATTGGCTGAAATATTTACCCCAGTAGCCAACGCATTAAAGGAAAACGAATCCACTATAGTGAGTGAATTAAACAGTGCTCAAAATAGCAAACAAAATATTGGTGGCTATTATAAACCAGATGAGAAACTGGTACAAAAAGCCATGAGACCAAGCCATACTTTTAATGAAATATTAAAAACATTGAACTAGGTGTCTAAAACCAATAGAGATATTTTATATTTAGGAGTACGGTATTTAGGAATTACCGTACTCCTAATGTTTGTGGCCCCTATTAGTCTATATGAAGCTTTCAAAAACAGCACGCATCCGCTTTATATCCCTGTGCTAATTTTTGGTATTCTCTGTGCTATAGCAGCTATTGCAATGGCTTTTTTAAGTGTGAAAACAATTGTAGATGCCTTTTTCAAAAAAGAATAGCTTCAGAAATAAGCTAACGCAATAAAGCATATAGCAATAATACAGTACTGATACCTGTAATTCCCTGAAAAAAAGTAGCTAGACTAAAACTAGCAAGACCCTGTTTTACATTCAAACCAAGGCTTTTAATCACTACCCAAAAGTAGCTGTCGTTCACGTGGGAAAGAGTCATAGCACCGGACCCAATAGCAAGCACAGCAAACAATCTCCCTAAGGAATCATCAATGCCAAAGCTATTTAGTAGGGGTAAGACAAAAGAGGAGGTAGTGAGTATTGCCACTGTAGAAGAACCCTGAGCAGATTTAATGAGTGCTGCAAAAAGAAAACACAACAATAGACCAAAGTAAGGATTTGCGGAATAAAGAGGTATAATAGTACTTAAATCTAAGGATTTAAGTACTGCTCCAAAAGAACCTCCTGCTCCAGTAATAAGAATAATGACTCCTGCTTGTTTTAAAGCTTCTCCTACCCAACTAGCTTTCTGTTCTATAGGCGTAGACCAGGACAGCAAATAAGAAATAAACACCCCTATTAGCGTAGCTATTATAGGGTTTCCTAAAAAGATAAAAACATCACTTAAAACAAAAGCATCCCCCTCTTTTATCTTAAAAAAAGAAGCCACTCCAATGAGTACTATAGGCACTAAAATGGGTAAAAAAGAAGACCAAGTATTTTTCAAAACCTGATCGTTAGCCGCTATTGGACTTTCAACTATTGAAACTGAAATATTATCTTGTGAAACAGCCGTATTTGATTTAAAAAAAGAGGCAAAAACAAAACCCACAAAAGATACAGGTATGGCCACTAAAAAACCATATTTCAACAGATCTGACAAAGGAACATTCAAAATAGCAGCAGCAGCTAGTGGACCAGGTGTAGGGGGAATGAAAACATGGGCTGCATATAGACCTGTTGCCAAACTTACACCATAAAAGATAATATGAAATCCGGTTCTCTTTGACAAAGCCTTAGGAATAGCACTTAAAATAACAAATGCGGCATCACAAAAAACTGGAATAGCGGTAATAAATCCTGTAACATTTAACGCTAAACCGGAATTTTTATTTCCAAATACTTTCAAAATAGTGGAGACAATATGGACAAGTCCGTTAGATTTCTCTAAAAAAACACCAATAACAGCCCCAAAAACAATCACGATTCCAATACTAGAAAGCGTTTGACCAAATCCTGTAGTAATAAGATCCACAAGGTCAGAAGGAGATATACCAAAACACAATCCAGAGAATATAGCTGCAAGAAGTAGCATTAAGAATGGATCAATTTTAAACTTAAGCGTCCCTAATATGATAAGTAATACAGCTAGACAAATAATTAATAAGCTTATCATAAGAGAAATTTAAAAAAATGATATACTTTGTTTTCTATTAGAGCAAATGGCTGAGCAATACATTGCGCAATAGGTGTCTCTTCATCCAGTAATTCAACAATATGTGTGTTTGTCAAAGCAGAAGCATCAAAATGGCATTGTCCACAGACTAATAAAAGGGGTAACTGGTGTTTCTCTGTAAGATCAATAAGTCTTCCTAATAATTTCCCCTGGAATGAGGTGTTGTCTAGGCTGCCTTCACCCGAGATAATACAATCATACTTTTGTGTCACTAGAAGATCCTCTAAACAGGCTATACTAGCTAAAAAATCAAAACCATTAATAAATTGGGCATTTAGAAAAGCCTTTAAACCATAAGCAGTTCCTCCTGCAGCGCCTCCCCCTTCAAGTGAGATGTCACAAGGATAAGGAAAATTAAAACGACACACAAATGCCTCAAAAGAACCGTCCATTGCTAGAATAGTTTCTTCACTTCCACCTTTCTGAGGCCCATATATATTGGCAGCACCTAAGGGACCACACAATGGATTTAACACATCATTAATAGCAAAAAAGGAACAATTCTGAATCTTCTTTTGCAGTGAATTGGGTAATTCATAGGAATGAATTTTAGAAAGATTTTCAAACGAATAGGTTATTAACGCACCATTACTATCCAAGAATATAAATCCTAAAGCCTCTAACAAACCCAAAGCCATGTCATTAGAAGCACTACCTCCTAAACCAATATAAATAGAGCGAACACCTGCGTCTAAAGCATGTGCTATTTGTAAACCAACACCATGCGTGCTAGTTTTTAATATATTTAACTCGTTGGACTGTAAATGCCTTATTCCAACAGTATTTGCCAATTCAATGTAGGCTGTATTAGTTTCTACATCTAATAAATAATAAGAATCTATTGCATATTGAAAAGCGTCTACGGACCTAAAATATACTTTCTTAACAGGTTTAAAATTGTAAATAGTATCTAAAAACCCATCTCCACCATCTGAGGCGGGAATTACAGTAGATTTAAAATGATCCCCATACAATCTTTGAAGACCATTTTTAACAGCTTTAGATACTTGAATGGCATCTATACTTCCTTTAAACTTGTCAGGTATAATTAAAAAATTCTTCACTTTTTAAATATACTACAACGTATAGAATATTCCCTTGGGAATAGGACAAAAAAAATCCCGAACACATTGCTGTATTCGGGATTCAAAAAAAGGCAACGACCTACTCTCCCACTTGGTATAGCAGTACCATCGGCGCTGATGAGCTTA
>Ga0102908_1000403_pt1 | contig 10845 bp, 9 predicted proteins | sample Colrivmeta1557A3_FD_78500 | JGI IMG/M metagenome (GOLD analysis project Ga0102908, IMG submission 78500) | Estuarine microbial communities from the Columbia River estuary - metaG 1557A-3 | ecosystem: Environmental > Aquatic > Marine > Intertidal zone > Estuary | place: USA: Columbia River Estuary...
AGTTGCTTTTTCAGTTTTTACAGCCGCTGCTTTAGGGGCAGTTGCTTTTTCAGTTTTTGCAGCAGTTGCTTTAGGTGCAGCTACTTTTGCAGCCGCCGCTTTAGCGCCTTTGCTAGCCACTTTATGTGGTCTGCTTACGCCAAAAGAACCTTTAAATCTTTTTCCTTTAGCTGTTTTTTTATCTCCTCTTCCCATATTCTTGTTTTTTGTTAATTGTTGATTGGACAGCAAAAATAAAAAAACCCTCGCACATACGAGGGTTTTTTTTCAAAATCTTGTAATTAAGCGATTTTAGTCACTAAAACTATAATTTACCGCTCAATTCTTTACCTGCTTTGAATTTTGCAACTTTCTTAGCTTTGATTTTGATAGCAGCTCCAGTTTGTGGATTGCGGCCCATACGAGCAGCACGCTTAGAAACTGAGAATGTACCAAATCCTACTAAAGTTACTTTATCACCTTTTTTCAAGGCTTTTGTAACTGCTTCGATAAATGCGTCTAAAGCTGCGTTAGCTTGTGTTTTTGCGATCTCTGCATTGTCAGCAATGTGAGCGATCAATTCTGCTTTGTTCATAGATGTGTTTTTTATAAGGTTAAAACGATGTAACAAATTTATCGGGTTTTATCAATTGAAAAAATATTTTTTTTAAAAATGCATTTTTATATATCGCTTGAAACCCTTAAATAGTAAGGTTTTCGAGCAAAATCATCTAATTCGTTAGTATTATGTATTCAATGAAAAACATATGAAACCCATACTGGCATTGAGTTTCATTGATAATCGGCTGAAATATAGGCCTGCCTTGCGTTTCCGCCATTTAATCTATCCACATTCAATTCACAATCTGCATTTCGGTGCAAAAATAGTAGCATTTTTCACCCCAGGCATGCTGTACTTCCTTTAAATGGTCATTTGCCTGTAATTCTTGATAGGCCTGCCATAGCTCAATGTTGTCACAATAAAGTTGCAAGGTATAAGTAGGCGATTGATCGGCGTTCACCTTAATTTGGTAAAATTTATTTTCTGTAAAACTTTGACTTGACATTAAGCTAGGAATAAAATTATTTTTCATCCATTCCAACCATTGAAATTCTACAACCGGATCAATTTGAAAACTAATATTATACACTTTCATGAAAATAATTTTATATTTTATTTTAATTCTAAAACAATTGGGCAGTGGTCGCTATGTTTTACCATAGGTAGGATGGTGGCGGCTTTAATAGAGCTTGCTAGGGCTTCTGTGGTGCATAAATAATCAATACGCCATCCTTTATTTTGTAGCCTTACACTCGGGAATCTTTGGGTCCACCAAGAATAACCACCTGTGGCAATAGGATTTATTTTTCTATAACTATCTATCCATCCATTTTTTAAAAAGCTATCCATCCAGGCTCTTTCTTCGGGTAAAAAACCAGAAGATTTTTTATTGCCTTTGGGATCATGAATATCAATTTCTTGATGGGCAATATTATAGTCGCCAGCAAGTACAATTTTGGGACGTTTCTTCGCCAATTTTTTTAAATAGGTTTCAAACTCTTTTAACCATTGGTATTTATAGGTTTGTCTTTCATCGCCACTGCTTCCCGAGGGGAAATAGGCATTTACAATGGTGAGATCCCCTATATCTACTCTAATGACCCTGCCCTCAAAATCACTCATTTCATATCCATTACCTGTTTGCACTAGGTCGGGCTTGATTTTACTAAAAACAGCTACACCGCTATAGCCTTTTTTTTGCGCAGAGAACCAGGATACATGGTAGCCAAGGTCTGTAAATAAAGAAAGGTCGATATCATTTTCGCTAGCCTTGGTTTCTTGAACACAGAATATATCAATGGGATATGCTGTTAGCCATTCTATAAGCCCTTTTTTAACAGCGGCTCTAATTCCATTGACATTATAACTTACAATTCGCATGCAATAGTTTGTTTATCCAGGTTGTTGAAATATTTCTGCATAAGCTATTAGCAGTAATAAATTTTCTATTGTAGGAAGGTTATTTCTTTTTTCTACCATTTGAAGGGGTTTTTTATTTCCACTAATGGCCATTACCATTTGTTTATCTATAAGTATTGTAGTAATATTATTTTCATAATTTAGTTGAATTACAAAATCATGATTCATTGATTTACCACTAATGACTCTTGAATGTGTGATGGGTTGTTTTGCAAAAAAGGTACCAAGGTTAGCTGAATGGCTAGAGTCATACCCGTTGTAAACAAGATCAGGGTAATAAAATTTATTTTCTTCTTTAACAAAGTCTTTCACTGTAAAATAGCCAATGCTATCCTTGTCTTGAAAAATACGATGTATGACTTCGGGTAAAAATTGAATAGCCAACCTAGGGGTATTATCATTGAAGACCGGCTCGCTATTAAATTCAATATAGGATTCTAAAGTATAATCGATATTATTTTTAATATCTCTGAGAGGCTGCATGACTTGATAGTATTCATTTCTATTGAATTGAGGTCTTGTTTTTCTAAGGCGCTCCACTAAGTTTTTATAGGGATTGGTTTCAGATTTATCTTTGTTATTTATTTTTTTCAAAACAGCTGGTGGCATTCTTAAAGCGTGCACTCCAGCATTGTCTTCAAAAGAAATGAACTTCTTTGTAGTATCAAATAGTATTCGGGGCATATTGTGCACAAAGGGCATCCAGTAATTATCTGTGGCATAGGCTGCAGGAACTTTGACATTGATAAAATCTATTTCGTCTCCCTCCGCATCCAAATAGTTCATGGACTTGGCAATTGCATTGTATAATAAATTGGGCATACTAGGGGTGGACTTAATAGTATAACCTAGCCCAAGAGATTCAACGGGGGTAAAGCCCAACATAATTGTTTTTTGAAAAACACGCTCTTTTTTTAAATTAAATATAGAACAAGCGATAAACCATACTGAATGGATACTGTCTTTCGCAGTTTCTGATAAATTGACTAAATCATTTTTGTAAGCAAATTCGGGATCCATCTCATATATTTCTATATATGCGTGATAAGGAATAGTAAGGCTATTAGACCAATCAATTTTTATTTTACCAGTTTGATTTAGTTTAGTAAGTGCATTAGTAGTAGTGGTATAGTCTTTATCTCTTTGCATTTTTAAAGTAACAAAAAGACTAGAGTCTAAGGTTTCTAAAATAGGACTGATATTCGCTGGAATTTTCCAGTAACTAGCCGTTGGGTTTAAGTAAGAATAGGCTTGAATTTGTTCCACTACCACTTTTGGGGCAGGTGCGTTTTGAGACCATCCTTGAAAGGAGAAGAGTAATGTAAATAGTAGAAATTTAGTAAGGATCAAGGGTTTCATAAGTCATATAAAATGATAGTTCAAATTTAGTTCATTTATAGTACTGTGCTTCAATATTTATTCTAACTTCAATCAGCAAATTTGTTAAAATATTCAAAGCGGTCATGAAACCAATAGAAAAGCAAAGAATTATTAATCAATCACCGGCTGTAACCACCTTGTGATATATTCTAATGGCTTATCTTTTCTTTTCGTATAATCTAATACTTGGTCCTGATTAATTTTACCTAATCCAAAATATTGACTTTGTGGATTCGCAAAATACCAACCACAAACACTAGAGGCTGGATACATGGCTAAACTTTCTGTTAAACTAATGCCCGTATTTTTTTCGGCGTCTAATAAATTAAACAAAGTATATTTTTCGGTATGGTCTGGGCAAGCAGGATAACCTGGTGCAGGACGAATGCCTACATACTGCTCACTAATTAAAGACTCATTATTTAAAGTTTCATCCGCCGCATAGCCCCAATATTCTTTTCTAGTTTTAGCGTGTAAGTATTCTGCAAAGGCTTCTGCTAGTCTATCGGCCAAGGCTTGCAAAATAATTTTATTGTAGTCGTCTAAGTTTTCTTCAAAATGCTTGATATGTTTTTCAATACCATGAATGGTAACTGCAAAGGCACCTATAAAGTCTTTTTTATTTTCAGCAGCTGGACAAATAAAATCGGCCAATGAATAATTGGGTTGACCCACTGTTTTTTTAGCTTGCTGTCTTAAAAAATGTAAGGATAGTTTTTCTTTACCATTTTCTACAACTACATCATCGTTATGGGAACTGGCTGGCCAGAAGCCTATGGCTCCTTTGGCGGTTAGCCATTTCTCTTCAACAATTTGCTTTAATAATTTTTGCGCATCGGCATATAATTTGGTAGCTACTTCTCCTACTACCTTGTCTGTTAAAATAGCAGGGAAATTACCATGTAATTCCCAGGCAATGAAGAAGGGTTTCCAATCGATATAGTCTACAAGTTCCGATAAGTCGTTTATCTCTATGGCTTTATTACCCGTAAAACTAGGCGCTACCACTTTAAAATTTTCCCAATCAATGATGGCTTTGTTTTGTAAAGCGTCCGCATAGCTAAGTGATTGCTTAGTTGTTTTTTTATTGTCAAAATCGGATTTCAGTCCTGCATAGGCTTTTTCTAATTCTAATAAGAAAGGGGCTTTCTGGTCTTTGTTTAATAATGAACCAGCCACCGTTACACTTCTGGAGGCGTCTAATACATGTATTACACCATCACCATATTCAGGTGCAATTTTTACGGCAGTATGCATACGAGAAGTAGTAGCACCTCCAATCATAAGTGGAATAGTCATTCCTCTACGTTTCATTTCTTTAGCGATATACACCATCTCATCTAAAGAAGGCGTAATAAGTCCACTGAGTCCAATAATATCTACCTCCTGCTTTTGCGCTTCTGTTAAAATTTTATCGGCAGCGACCATCACCCCTAAATCAATAATTTCATAACCATTACAACCGAGTACCACACCCACAATATTTTTTCCAATATCATGCACATCGCCTTTCACAGTGGCTAATAATATTTTAGCAGGTCCCTTGCTTGCCCCATTCGGGTTTATAGAGGCTAATTTTTTTCTTTCTTTTTCTGCTTCAATAAAGGGTGTTAACACCGCCACACTTTTTTTCATCACCCTTGCACTTTTTACCACCTGCGGTAAAAACATTTTTCCTGCACCAAATAAATCACCCACTTGGTTCATGCCCGCCATCAGTGGTCCTTCAATGACTTCTAAGGGTTCGCTGTATTGTAATCTTGCTTCTTCTGTATCGGCGTCAATAAAATCGGTAATACCATTAATTAATGAATGCGCTAATCTTTCTTCTACGGTGCCTTCTCTCCATGCAGCACTCTTTACTTCCACCTTGCCTTTTGCTTGTACAGTATCTGCATATTGAATCAAGGCTTCAGTCGCTTCGTTGTTATCGTTATTTCTATTGAGTATTACATCTTCGCATAAGTTTCTTAAAGTGGGTTCAATTTCATCATAGACTTCTAATTGACCTGCATTCACAATACCCATATCCATACCCGCTTTCACAGCGTGGAATAAGAATACAGCATGAATGGATTCGCGCACTGCATCATTTCCTCTAAAAGAGAAAGATACATTCGATACACCCCCACTTACTTTAGCAAGTGGCATTCTTTCTTTAATAACACGGGTCGCTTCAATAAAATCTACTGCATAATTATTATGTTCTTCAATACCTGTGGCTACTGCAAAAATATTGGGATCGAAAATAATATCTTGAGGATCAAATCCTACTTGTTCTACTAAAATTTTATAAGCGCGAGAACAAATTTCAATTTTACGGTCCTTGGTATCGGCCTGTCCTTTTTCATCAAAAGCCATTACAATTACGGCTGCACCAAAGGCTTTACAAATATATGCTTGCTCAATAAACTTAGCTTCTCCTTCCTTCATGGAAATAGAGTTCACTATACATTTTCCTTGCACACATTTTAAACCCGCTTCAATAATTTCAAATTTAGAACTATCAATCATGATAGGTATCTTGGCAATATCTGGTTCGCTTTGTATTAAGTTTAAAAAAGTAGTCATGGCAGCAACCCCTTCTAATAAGGCGTCGTCCATATTTACATCAATAATTTGTGCACCACTTTCTACCTGACTTCTTGCGACAGATAAAGCTTCTTCGTATTTATTGTCTTTAATAAGTCTTGCAAATTTCTTAGAACCTGTTACATTGGTTCTTTCACCTACGTTTACAAAATTAGTTTCAGGACGAATAATCAAAGGTTCTAATCCTGCTAATCTTAAATAAGGTTTAATATGTATTATTTCTTCACTCATAATTTAAATAGTTGGGTCTTGAATAGGTAGCGCGCGGGGTGTAATATTTTTTACATTATCCGCTATATGTTTAATATGATCTGGGGTGGTGCCACAACAGCCTCCTACAATATTGACAAATTTATTTTTAGCCCAGTCCTCAATAAAATGAGCTGTTTCATGTGGCTGCTCATCGTACTCACCCATGGCATTGGGTAGGCCAGCATTGGGATAGGCCGATGTATAACAGGTGGCTATTTGTGCAAGTTCTTCAATATGGCTTCTCATTTCTTGTGCCCCTAAAGCGCAGTTTAAGCCAACACTTAAAGGCTTAGCATGTTCAATAGAAGTATAGAATGCGGATAAGGTTTGACCACTTAAAGTTCTACCTGATGCATCGGTGATGGTACCACTTATCATCATGGGTAATTCAGGCTTGCCTTCTTTTCTAAAATATTCTTTCACTGCGAATATCGCGGCCTTTGCATTTAAGGTATCAAAAATAGTTTCAATTAAAATGATATCTACGCCACCATCCACCAGCCCACGTATTTGTTCGGTATAGGCTAGTACTACTTCATCAAAAGTAACCGCGCGAAAACCTGGATTATTTACATCCGGCGATAAACTTAAAGTTTTATTTAAAGGTCCAATAGCACCTGCAATATATTTCTCTGTTGCGTTAGGATGTTTTGATTTGTATTGTTTAATAGCTTCCTGCGCACATTTAGCCGCTGCTACATTTAATTCATAAGCCAATGATTGCATATCATAATCGGCCATAGCAATAGAAGTGCTACTGAAAGTATTGGTTTCAACAATATCAGCACCTGCTTCTAAATATTGCAAATGAATACCCGTAACAATGGCGGGTTGTGTAATGCATAATAAATCGTTATTGCCTTTAAGGTCTGAAGGCCAGTCGGCAAACCTTGTGCCGCGGTAATCCGCTTCCGTTAATTTATGGCGCTGAATCATAGTGCCCATGGCACCATCAATAACCAAAATTCTTTTTTTGAGTGTCTCTTGAATTGACATAAATAAATTTTTATGCATGTATCCAAAAGAAAATAGAACAACTAATAATACTATTAAATAGTGGGGGGTGTAAATAGTATCGTTTATTAGTTCTTTTTTTTCCTTTCGGAAAGCAGGTTGAACAATAAACAAATCCGCCTGCAATGCGGAGCAAAGTTAATACACTATTGCTTTACAGCCAAATAAAGCCCTATTTATGCTAAAATGCTTGCTTAGAGTAAGGCAGCATTAATATCGATATTGATTTTATCGGCTACCATTTTAATTAAAATGCCTCCAATTTTAAAGTCTTTTAGAGTGACAGTAAACTTTGCAGTGGCAATGGGTAGGCCGTTTTTAATTTCTATCATCCCACTGGTTTGCATGGCTTTATTCACTCCATGTACTTGCATAGTACCTGTTACCGTGATAGGGTACTTGCCATCCTTGGCAAAATTAACAGTAGAAAAATTTGTGATCTTGCCATTAAAAAAAGCACGAGGAAATTGATCGCTTTCTAAATATTCTTCATTAAAATGTTTTTGCATGCCTTCCATTTCAAATGTAAAGTCTTTGATAAGCATGATGAAACTCAAATCCCCATTGGATTGTAGACGACATACTGCATTTTTATTCACGGCATCAATATCGCTATCGTCGACAGCTATAAAATGTACTTCTGCCTTGGTGGTACTATAATTTTTTTGAGCCACTAAAGAACTACTTACAATAATGCTGCATAAAAAAACGAATATTATTCTCATACTTAATGTTTGAACATCAAAATTATATAATTCAGTTGAATTTGCCTATTTTATATACTGGTGTATAGGTTGGCGGTTGGATATGCTCTTGCCTAGGGTCATTTCGTCGGCATATTCTAGTTCTCCCCCAAAGGCAATGCCTCTTGCAATAGTGGTTATCATACAAGTGCTGGGTCCAAGCTTTTTTTGAATATAATAAATGGTGGTATCGCCTTGAATATTGGGATTCAATGCAAAAACCAATTCTGTTACTTTATCTTTTTTAACTCTTTCAATAAGTGGGTCAATGGTCAATTGCTCAGGGCCAATTCCATCTAAAGGAGAAATGATACCCCCTAGTACATGATAGGTTCCATTAAATTGCTGTGTATTTTCTATCGCTATTACGTCTCTAATATTTTCCACCACGCAAATCGTATTTTTTTGTCTGCCTGAATTCGCACAAATAGAACAAATAGTTCCATCGCTGATATTGTAACATTTTTGACAGAATTGAATTTCCTTACGCATTTTTTTTAATACCTCACTAAAATTATTGGTGACGTCCTGCTCTTGTTTTAATAAATGCAATACCAATCGTAGTGCGGTTTTTTTACCAATGCCTGGTAGCTTGGCAAATTCGGCCACTGCGTTTTCTAATAAAGTAGAAGGTAATTGCATATTGTTATACTAGCTGTAAAATTACTTATTTAAAATTAAATTTATTTCATTCTCCCAATTGGCCCTAATATTTAGAGGAGTAGAAAACCATTGCACTATTTCAGGCTGTAGCTTTTGCTTACCATAATAAGCGCCTGTATCCCATTTGCCATTATTATTATTATCTAATAATAGACTAAGGGTATATTCTCCAAGAGGTAATTGTTTAATAGTAAGAAGGGCTGAAACAATAGGGTAGCTAAATTTTACTTTATCCTCCTTGCTTAATTGCAGTATTGGATTTTTTAAATTTTCAAAATCCTTAATTCGAATAGTAGCACTATTATAAGCCTCTTCATTTTTTGTAATAAAGGCCAGGGTATCTGTTTTTACTAGAATATTATTAAGTGAATCTTTAATGGAGGCCTGCGGAATAATGAGTCGATACTTGGTGGCAAATTTCCATGGATAAGAAACAATAATGGTTTCAGGATGTGCTGTATCAATGCTTATACTAGAACCCGCTAGTTTTTTATTAAATGTATCACACAAAGCAATAGGGAAGCTATCATTGAAATGTATGGGCGTTTCAAAGGTTAAGTGTAAGGGATGTAAAATATCTTGTTCGCTTCCGTCAAAATCTTTATTGTATTTTAAAATGGCGCCCGTTTTTTTTGTGACTTTTAAAGTACTGCTCGACTTTATTTTAACTTGCTTTTTAGCTCCTTGAAATGCATATAGTTGAAGGGAGTCCTTTGTCGTTTCAATACTAATAGCGCTATCTAGAAAAGCAAAAAACTTAGTGCTATCGTCGTACTTTTTAGTGTAATCGTTAGGGAGTACAAAAATATTGTAGGCGCCTTTTGGTAAAAAATTAAAACTAAACTGTCCTTTGCCATTCAGCTTGGTATAATAATTAGGACGCTCTTTAAAAATAGCAGAGTCTTTGCCCGCAGGTTGCAATATCACCACAAAAGTACTATCCACTCTGCCGCTTTCGGCAAGCATTACTTTACCCTTTATTTTTCCGGTATCTAAACGAGTACCGGTAGTAAACACATAAGTAAAGTTTTTTAAGATATTACCTTCATTCACATCTTTAATGGCATCGCCAAATTGTATACTATAAGTGGTATTATTTAATAAAGTATCGGCAATTCTTATTTTTATACTATTTAAACGCGCATCAATGAGGGGGGTATTTTTTAAAGTAGGAGAGACAATTAAATTTTCTTGAATAGAAGTAGTAGTAATAAATTCGTTAAAGCCTACTAAAATTTCTTTAGGGAACACACCTAGTGCAGAATCAATGGGCCTTGCTGTAATTAAGTAGGGAGGTAAACTATCTTTAGGTCCGCCACTAGGAGGTACGATATTGGCGCAACCTTCTAATTGCATGATGCTTGAAAGCGCCCAAATAGCCAGGACCCCTAATTTCAGTATTGAAAACTTCCTCATAGAATGCAAACTTAATTGATTTATTCTTCGTCTGATTCAGCGGCCGCTTTTATTTCATGCAGTGCCACTGCTAATTCGTTTGTTTTAACAAAATTACACCAATGGCAATCTTCCTTGCCACAACCGGTGTAAAAATCTTTGGCTTGTATTTTACCCCAAACCATTTGTACTTGTTGACTCACGGTGGTGATATCGGCATCTGTAATAGGCACTGCTATTTTTTCAAACTCCTTTTTCTTATTAGGTTCTATGAAATCAAATTCGGCCGTGGTCACTTCCCAATTTTTAGGATGGTGGTTCAGTAGTATTTTATAAAATACGGCCTGTCTCCAATAATCACCTCCCAAAGGATTTTTTTCATTTGGCCCTTTTAATTTTTCTCTTGCATTTTCAATATTACCTGTTTTGTAATCTACCACTACTACTTGCTTTCCATTAAATTCAATTTTATCAATAGTTCCTTTTAAAGGAATCTCTTTCACCACCACATTATTAATTGTAAATTCAGTAGACACTACTTTATTCCATTCGTTTAAATACCTATCATAATATTTGATAAGCACCGTTTCCCCTAATTCTGTTTTATCCTTAAACTCTTGTTGCGTGAAGGCTTCTCGATGCCTATTCATGTAATAGTTAAAATCTTGAATAAGGGTTTGTGTATCGGGGAATTTATTATTACCCGCTTCTTGCATTTTCTTAAATAACTTATTCAAAGCATCGTGTATGGCTGAACCAAAAGTAGTGGCCTCCGATTTACCTGCAGGCACTCTTATTAAACTATTGTAGTAAAAATGTAAAGGACATTTTAAATAATTATTCAAA
>Ga0102908_1000404_pt1 | contig 10845 bp, 9 predicted proteins | sample Colrivmeta1557A3_FD_78500 | JGI IMG/M metagenome (GOLD analysis project Ga0102908, IMG submission 78500) | Estuarine microbial communities from the Columbia River estuary - metaG 1557A-3 | ecosystem: Environmental > Aquatic > Marine > Intertidal zone > Estuary | place: USA: Columbia River Estuary...
CAAGGTTATGTTCAAGCTGGAAGAAATGGACAACCAAAAACAAATTGAAGGCTTGCTATCCCAAGAAATAGATGTGGGTTTTGTTCGTTTAGAACGGGTACCAAGGAGTTTGGAAATTCACACAGTTTTAAAAGAAACCTTTTGCCTGGTATTGCCCAAAAACCATCCAGTAAATAAGCGCAATTTTAAAAATCTGTCCCAATTTAAAGACAGCCCTTTTATCTTATTTGATCCCGAGTACAGCGCCTCCTATTACGAAAAAGTCATGCAGATTTTTGACGGTTGTGGCTTTGCCCCCATAATTTCTCACAACACCATCCACGCGAGTTCAATTTACAAATTAGTAGAAAATAATCTGGGGGTCTCTATTGTCCCAAAATCCCTGCAATTTGGCTACGATATGAATGTTAAATTCATAGAATTAGACGCTATACCACAAAGGGCATTTTTATCTATTGCTTGGTCAAAAAACAACAGAAATCCAATGTTGCAAAATATATTACAGCTCATAAATCCTCCAATAGAACCCTTGTTAAAAAATGTGCGCGCTGCAAAAATATAACTTGATTTACTTATCTTTAAAATAAAAAATGTATTCACTACTCTTATCTCTCTTTTTATTGCTTCAAACACCCAATGTAGAAGGCATTTGGGTCAATATTGACGACGCAACAGGCGTGGCCAAGTCCGAAATTGAACTCTATGTAGCACAAGGCAAACTCTATGGCCGAGTAAGCAAATTATTGCTTCCAGAAGACCAGGGTAAAAAATGCGTGAACTGCAAGGGATCAGAAAAAGACAAACCCATTGAAGGGCTTATTATTGTTAGGGGTCTCTCTCGAGACGATGCCGCTTGGAGCGACGGAAAAATCATGGATCCAGCCAACGGAAAGTCCTATGACTGCACCATTACTTTTGAAAATCCAAACACCCTAAACGTTCGTGGTTTCTTGGGCTTCTCATTTCTGGGACGCACCCAAGTTTGGAAGCGTAAGTAGGTTTCAATTAAGTAGTTATTTTTTTGCTATATTTATAATTGATTGTAAATGAGACCCTATGAGCTTTGAAAAAATACCTGACGAATTTAAAATAACACCTTATTACAGTAATTCCTATTTAATTGATGGAGAATTAAAAGAATGGAAAGGAGCTACTACGGAAGTGTTCTCTGTGATTAAGTCTCCAGACAGTCAAGGTAATACAAGCCCAACATTTTTAGGCACTGTTCCTGACATGGGTGAAGCGTCTGCTCTAGAGGCTGTTCATGCAGCTAATAAAGCCTATAACAGGGGAAAAGGGGTTTGGCCTACCATGTCTGTTGTAGATAGACTGAAATGCATGGAGGTGTTTGTAGCCAAAATGGCACTTTACAGAGAGGAAGTGGTGAAGCTTCTTATGTGGGAAATTTGCAAAAATAAGTCCGATTCGTATAAAGAATTCGACAGAACCATAGAATACATTAAAAACACCATAGAAGCCTATAAAAACATAGATCGAAAAGGTGCGAAATTTGACCACCAAGAGGGTGTTTTAGCCCACATTAGAAGGGGACCCATTGGCGTTGTTTTGTGTCTTGGCCCCTACAACTACCCCCTCAATGAAACTTTCTGTTTGCTCGTCCCAGCAATTATTATGGGAAATACAGCTGTTTTTAAACCAGCCAAACTTGGCGTGTTGCTTATAGCGCCATTACTAAAAGCATTTCAAGAAAGTTTTCCCCCAGGAGTGGTTAATATAGTGTTTGGAAGGGGGCGTAGCATTGCCGCTCCTATCATGAAAACTGGAATAATAGATGTTTTGGCATTAATTGGTCACAGCTCTTCTGCGGTGTCGCTTCAGGATTTACATCCAAATAAAAACAGGCTTAGATTGGTCTTAGGATTAGAAGCAAAAAATCCAGGGATTATTTTACCAGATGCAGACCTTGAACATGCTGTAAAAGAGTGTATTTCTGGTACTTTATCTTTTAACGGACAACGCTGTACTGCTTTAAAAGTACTGTATGTTCATGAGTCTATTGTAACGAATTTTAATGCGCTATTTGCAAAAGCTGTAGACAACTTAGTATTTGGTATGCCTTGGGAAGACACTTTTTTAACGCCGCTCCCTGAAACTTCAAAACCAGCCTATATTCAAGAGCTCATTAATGACGCTGTAAGCCATGGCGCAAAAGTGATCAATAAAAGGGGTGGGGAATTATCTGATCATTATTCATATCCCGCAGTACTGTACCCTGTAAATGATAAAATGAGGCTATTCCATGAAGAACAATTTGGGCCTATTATTCCAATAATATCATATGACGACATAGAAAAGCCTTTGAATGATATGGCTGAATCTAATTATGGACAACAAGTGAGTTTGTTTGGAGAGAATACTGAAGACCTGGGTCCATTAATAGACGCCCTGGCTAATCTAGTTTGTAGAGTGAATTTAAATAGTGCCTGCCAAAGAGGTCCAGACGTTTATCCTTTTGCGGGAAGAAAAAATTCTGCAGTAGGAACACTAAGTGTTTACGACGCCTTACGATCATTTTCAATAAGAACCTTTGTGGCTACCAAAGACAGCCCTAAAAACAAAAAGATTATTGAAAACCTGCTTCAATCCAAAGCGTCCAACTTTATTACGACTGAATATCTCTTATGACGCTTGAAATGTGATCCAAACCAACTTTTGGTTAATTCTTTAAATGGGCTCATTCATGCTAATTTACCTGAGATGACATGCTCATAGCGCTCCCAATAGATGATACATCACCAAAAACAAAAAAATCAATAATGAAAATTATAATGACACTCTTCCTTAGCTGTTAGTTTAACCTTCCTAAGAGGACTTGAAGTAAGTGATTTGGAGGAATGTGATATGCCTATAGTTTAGTTTTCTGATATGTATTTAGAATTTCTATCTATATTATGTTTTAGGTAAAACCTATTTCTTTTACTCACAAAGACTAAATGTCTTATTATATGGTATGGTGTTGTAAATATTCCAGCTAATGCAGCTCCAGCTGTTAAGAAATTTGGAGCAGCTATTGTAACGCCAATTGATAACAAAGTAGTATAACCAGATACTTTCATATAACTCTTGCTAATCTCTACTTTGGTGTCTAACTGAATTTTTGCCTTTAATTCGTCTTCAGTTAATGAACTTATTTGAGCATTTAGACTTTGACCTAATACAAGAGTGAGTAATAAAATTATTTTATTCATACCTCAAACTTAATATAAAAATCTCTATCACCATAAGCTATGAGACAATTATCTTTAGCTGTTAGCTTGACTTCTTAAGAGGGCTTGAGGATAGTGAGTTAGGAGGGTGATATGCCTATGGTTTAGTCGGCACATTCTCCATCTAACCAACTTGAAACACCACTTGCATTTGCATAACAATTATTTGAATAAGTAACTTTATCACAACCACATACAGGTTGATAAATTTCTATGCATACCACATTTAGGTCGGGTTGGTCAATTAGACAAGTTTCCTCATCATCTTTTTGACACATAGCAATTAAAAACAAAAGTGATATTGAAAGATATTTCATAAATGTTTATTAATCCTTTTTATAATTATCAAAGATAAACAACATTAACTTCTACTTTATACACCCCCTTTAAATACTTAATTGACTTGCCAAAGGTCTTGTTAGGCAAATATGCTGGATAATTTGAATGTTGGTGGGTGCATCAATTCTTTTGGAGAGCCCTAAATTAAAGCCACAAAAAAAGCCTTTACATTTCTGTAAAGGCTTTGCCTTTTGCTCCTCCTCTTGGGCTCGAACCAAGGACCCTCTGATTAACAGTCAGATGCTCTAACCAACTGAGCTAAGGAGGAGTGTTGCTTGCAGCGTTTGCTACATTAGCGGGTGCAAATATAAATGTTTTTTCTAATCTTCAAAACAAAAAAACAGCTTTCTCTACTTAAAAATTAATTTATAGAGGTCATTCCCGTTTGCAAACAGTAAAAGCCCCATTAAAATAAAGAAACCAACCATTTGTGCATACTCTAAAAATTTGTCTGAAGGTTTGCGACCAGAGATCATTTCATATAATAAAAACAACACATGCCCACCGTCTAAAGCTGGAATGGGAAGGATGTTCATGAAGGCTAATATGACAGATAATAAGGCTGTAGTGCCCCAAAAAGCTTGCCAATCCCAAACATCTGGGAAAAGACCACCAATAGCAGCAAAACCACCAACACCCTTATAGGCTCCCGTTTCTGGGTTGAATATTTTCTTGAGTTGCTTCACATAAGAACCCAATGTAGTCACACCTCTTTCTATTCCCACAGGAATAGATTCTATAAGTGAGTAGCTCTTGGTTTCTATTTCCATAAGACCCTTGTCTACAAATTGCTGCATGGTCAAGCTTTGCAAAGACACCCCTAAAGTGGCAGAGTCATTAACCTGTGCCATTAAAATCGTTTGGGATCCATTGGCGCGCTCAACTAGAAGAGATACTTCTTGTCCTTTATTGCGCGCTAAAATATCTTTGGCCTGGTCTAAATAAAAAGCGGTTTCTCCATTAATACTGAGTACTTGGTCCATGGCCTGAAAATCTACTTCAGGATTCACTATATGGTCTGGATCATGACCAGACACCACAAAAGGCTGGCGCATAGCCAAGAAACGCATGCGATCAGGGTTGTCTAATAAAGTCTCAATAAAATCTACAGGAATTTCTACTTCTTGTAACGCACCATCCCTTTCAATTGTGATGGTATTGCCATTGACAATTTCCAAGAAAATACCCCTAAAGGATTTTAAAGGATTGCCGTCTACTGCTATAATTCTGTCGCCTGTTTGAATGCCTAATTTTTCTCCAATCTCTTGATCGGTCACTTGGTAGCCATCCTTAACACTTTCGTTAGGAATATACTGCTCCCCATATGAAAAAGCCATTCCAATAAAAATGATCACTGCAAGAACAAAGTTTACTGTGACCCCTCCAAGCATAATAATCAAGCGCTGCCAGGCTGGTTTGGAACGAAATTCCCATGGTTGAGGGTCTTGTTTCATGGCCTCAGTGTCCATGCTTTCATCAATCATGCCTGAAATCTTTACATAACCCCCTAAAGGGAGCCAGCCTATTCCATACTCCGTTTCTCCAATTTTCTTTTTAAACAAAGAGAATTTTACGTCAAAAAAGAGGTAGAATTTTTCCACCCTAGTTTTAAATAATTTAGCCGGAATAAAATGGCCCAATTCGTGAAGGACTATTAAAAGGGAAAGGCTAATAAAAAATTGTATGGCTTGTATCGCTATTGGACTCATATGTCGTTTTATAAAGGGTCAAAAATACACTATTAAGAACGGGTAAAAAAATCTGAAACCGCCTCATGAGACAATTTTAAGATTTAATTAATACCCACAGCACACTCAAACTTTGTCGCTTCTTAAAGGATGCCTTACCTTTGTCTTTGTAAACCCTATTTTGTTACCCATGAAAAATTACTTTTTGGCTTATAAAAAGTTTTGGATGGCATTTTTCGCGCTTTCAGCAGTGATTTTATACTTGTTTTATAACGCTTTAAAGCCCAAAGTAATACTCCCTATATACCAACCCAGCATGGTCAATACTGAGCTGGTAGATTCTACAGTACAATTTATTAGAAAATACCACACTATTCCCAATTTTTCATTGGTCAATCAATTGGGGGATACCATTAGTCAAGATACTTTCAAGGATAAAATATACATTGCAGATTTCTTTTTCACCACTTGCCTCACTATTTGTCCCATTATGACGGGGCATATGGGAGCCATACAAGAAGCAATAAAAGACCAAGAAGACGTTTTATTATTGTCTCATTCAGTTACTCCAGAGCGAGATTCTGTGTCCGTTCTCTACCAATACGGGATTGAAAAAGGCGTGAATCCAAAAAAATGGCACTTGGCTACTGGCCCCAAAAAAGACATTTATGACCTGGCTAGAAAATCGTACTTGGTAGCCAAAGATGAGGGCGGCAGTGGTCCTTTTGACCTGGTTCATACAGAGAATTTTGTGCTCATTGACAAGCAAAAAAGAATCCGGGGCTATTACGACGGCACAGACCCAGCCGCCATAGAAACCCTATTGGAAGATTTAAAAGTACTTCAGGCAACTTATGCTGAAATAGCGGCCAAAAAATAAGTCCGTAAAAACACCTAAAAAAAAGAATCCTTATCCTGTTCTAACTTATTAAATTAGTGTACTTTTGGCTTAATTATAATCAATCTAAATAAACATTGGAGCGAACAGTAGCAGACCTTAAGAGAGGAGAGAAAGGAATTATTCAAGAATTCCCAGACAATTTCCTGCCCATTAAACTGCTAGAATTAGGTTGTTTGCCTGGCAATGAAATAGAGCTAATTCAGATAGCACCACTCAAAGACCCCTTATACATAAATGTAAACGGATCTCATATTGCCATTAGGCGAGATGTTGCTGCCAAAATATTCATCAAAACTATTTAAGGATGAGCAAGCGACTGAATGTAGCCCTTATAGGAAATCCAAACACAGGGAAAACGTCTGTATTTAATCAGCTCACTGGACTGAACCAAAAAGTAGGAAACTATCCGGGTATTACGGTAGAGAAAAAAGAAGGTATTTGTAAATTACCCAGGGGCGTTAAAGCCCATATTATTGACCTTCCCGGAACATACAGTCTCAACACCACCTCTTTAGATGAGAGTGTGGTGATTGAATTACTGCTCAATAAAAACGACAAAGATTACCCAGATGTAGCAGTAGTGATTACCGATGTAGAAAATCTAAAACGCAACTTATTGCTCTTTACCCAGATCAAAGACCTCAGAATCCCGAGTATTTTGGTCATTAATATGGCAGACAGAATGCCTAAAAAAGGGATAAGCATAGATATTTCTGCCTTAGAAGCGGCGCTAGACACAAAAATAGCCCTGGTGAGTACCAGAAAAAAAACTGGTATTGACACCCTTAAAGGATATATTGCAGACTTCAGAAACCTATCCGACAAAGCCATAACTGAAACAGAAAGGATAGACCCCGATTATTTTGAGAAATTAAAAAATACCTTCCCCAAAGAAGACTTATACAAATTGTGGCTCGTGATTACACAGGATGTGAATTTCACCCCAATAGAAAAAAACCAAACACAGGACACCTCTAGTTTTACCACAAAATCTAAAGTAGATTTAAAAAGATTACAGCAGCGAGAAACCATCCTTAGGTACCAATTTATAAACGACGTCCTTAAAAAGGGATACCAGATAGACGCAGCTGCAGCTATAGGCATTAGGGCTTCCCTAGATAAAATTCTCACCCACCACATTTTTGGGTACCTCATATTTTTTATGATACTGATCGGTATATTTCAAGTCATTTATGACTGGAGTAATATCCCCATGGACTTTATTGATGGTTTTTTTGCGAACGCGAGCAATTGGGTAAAAACAAACTTACCCCCTGGTGCTTTTACAGATCTATTGGCAGAAGGTGTTTTGGCTGGTATTGGAGGAATAGTCATATTTATTCCACAAATTGCTTTCTTATTTTTATTTATATCCCTTTTAGAAGAAAGCGGCTATATGAGTAGGGTGGTGTTCTTAATGGATCGCGTCATGCGCCCTTTTGGACTGAGCGGGAAAAGTATTGTCCCCCTTATTTCAGGAACTGCATGTGCCATTCCAGCCGTAATGGCCACAAGAACCATTGAGGATTGGAAAGAACGACTCATCACCATATTAGTGACCCCATTTACCACTTGTTCTGCTCGTTTGCCGGTGTATTTGATCATCATTGGACTGGTCATTCCAGAAGGGACTTTTCTGGGACTGAGCTACCAAGCCCTTACCCTGATGCTTTTATACCTCATCGGTTTTGTCGCAGCCATTCTAGGGGCCATGGTGCTTAATAAAGTGCTGAAATTCAAAAAACGTCAATTCTTTGTCATTGAAATGCCTAATTACAAACTACCCTTACTCAAAAATGTTGCAATAACAGTCGCTGAAAAGACTAAGAGTTTTGTGTTTGGTGCAGGGAAAATCATTTTAGCCATCTCCATTGTACTTTGGTTTTTAGGCTCAAACGGCCTCTCTGATAATTTTAAAGATGCAGACCGAGTTGTGGCAGAAAAAGTAGCCCAAGAAGGATTTACTTCATTCAATCAAGCCAATATTCTAAGTGGTGTTCAAGCAGCAGCTATAGCATACGACAGCTTAAGCACAGGGCTTGAAAAAAACCAATGGTTGGCACTTGAAAAAGAACGCCTAGAAGCCACTGCATTAAACCAGGAGATCGCTAGTTTTAAGCTAGAAAACTCCTATATGGGCTACTTGGGAAAAGCCATTACCCCCATTGTAGCTCCTTTGGGATACGATTGGAAAATTGGTATTGCCGTACTGACTTCATTTGCAGCACGCGAGGTATTCGTTGGTACCTTAGCCACCATTTATGCTGTTGGAACAGATGAGGTAGACACCATTCAAAATAGAATGGCAGCAGAGACCAACCCGCGCACCAAAGGAAAACTCTTTAACTTAGCCTCCGGAGTCTCCCTGATGCTTTTCTACGCTTTTGCCCTACAGTGCATGAGTACGCTTGCGGTAGTAAAAAGAGAGACCAATTCTTGGTACTGGCCTTCCATACAATTTGCCTTCATGAGTGGCTTGGCCTATTTAGTAGCCTTAATCGCTTATCAAATATTAAAATAAATGAACCTACTCCAAGACATACTCACTTATAGCTGTGTTGCAGCAGCAACAGGGTTTTTAGTAATTAAATGGTTCTTCCCACGGCTACTAAAAAACAAAAAAAGTGGTGGCCAAAAAAATTGTGGCACAGATTGTGGGTGTTAAAAAGGTATTAAAACTGGCTTAAAGTTTTACTAAAACAAAGTCGCATTTAGTCAAAGGATGTAACTTTCACCACCCTTAAACCAATCAAATGCCTTCTATCCTACTCAGAGCAGTACTCCTCATTATAAGTCTTATAAGTAGTGTGTTCCTTCATGCCCAAACAGCAGACACTAAGTCCAAAAACCTCCTTGAGCAACACCCCTCCAAAAAGAGGTCTCACCTACTCCACACAGAAACCCTATCCAGTGTGCTGTTGGACTCACTCACCAAATCACCCATTGCATACGCCAGTATAGTACTCAAAAACAACCAGGGTGTTATTACGAATGAAGAAGGGGCTTTTAGCATTCAATTGCCCAAAGGCATACAGTTATCTGACTCTGTTACAGTGTCTTCTATGGGTTATGAGAAAAAACAATTCCTCCTTTCTACCGTTGGAGATACCTTATTGATCGCTTCCAAAGAAATTGTACTCAATGGGGTTATTGTGAGTAATAAAAACCTGAGCGCCCAAGAGATTGTCCTTAAAATAAAAGAAAATCTAGCGCAAAATCACCCACAAAATCTCACGACCAAAAGGCTATTTTTTAGAGCTTCTGAAACCCAGTATATGAGCAAAATGGATGTGGATTTTAAAAAATCAAGCATTGGGGCGCTCAACAAAAAATTCATTGATTCCGTCATGGGTCTCATTCCCAGAAACGGAGCTTATTTCACGGAAGTCCTGGCAGATTTACACGGAGACTACACCCAAAAAAATCAAAAAATAAAGCTCATTAAAGCCTCTAAGCTTTACGACAAAGAAAATGAGGTGAGTTTTGAAGGTATTGAGAAAAAGTTTGACGAGATATTTGAACAAAACGTCAAAAAGGACTCCTATCTCAAGGTAAAATCTGGCTGGTTTTCTACCAAGGTTTCTTCAGATGAATTGTTCTATGAAGAAGCAGTTATAGACAGCAGCAATGTAGCCCTACTGGATTCACTTGCCACCCTTAAAAAAGAAAAAGACCTTGCACAAAAACAAGGCTTTGCCAACTATAGAAAAAAAAGGATAGGCCGCTTGTTTGAGCGATTGTTCTTTAATGAAGACAGTCCCTTTGATTTTCTATTTAAAGACAATAGGTATGACATTCGCCTGGAAGACTTTACCTATTTGGGCGCCCTCCCTGTGTATCAATTGCGTTTTACTTCCAAAGGTCGTTCCGATTACAATGCTGTATTGTACGTAAATGCAGATGACTTTGGCGTAGTTCGTTTGGACTTTAAAAACAGCCAAACCTTAAAGAAGGTCAAACTTTTAGGTTTCTCCTATATAAATTACCTCAGCGAGGGAAAAGCCTTTTTTAACAAAACAGATGAACTGGGGTACCAATTGAGCTATTTAGAGGAAAGCTCCGCAGAAAAAGTGGGGATTAAAAGGCCTATAAAAATTGTAGAGAAGAATAAAAATACCCGAGGTAGGAGGAAACAAAACGAACTTATTGTAGCCATAGATTTTGAGATCAACAGCCAGAATAAGAATGAAATTGTGATTTTTAGTCACAAGCTTATTGATCCAGAAGCCTTTAAAACCATCAAAGAAGACAATAATATACTACCCACTTATTTGCCTAAATACGATCCGAATTTTTGGGAGGGATACAATATTATTGAACCCAATACTGCCATTAAAACTTTTTCCGCCACTTCCCAAACAGTCTCAAAAAATTAGATAATATGGGCAATATAGGTGTAGGCTAAAAGCGCCCAACCTACAGTGAGCAGCAACCCGCCAATAGGGGTAATGGGTCCTAAAAAACGGGCTTTTTTACCAAAAATATCGGAAAGCACTAGGCCGTAGATGGAGAAAGAAAACAGAAAGGTTCCCAAGAGAAAACAGCCCACAATATAATCTTCCACCGGACTGTTATAGCTAAAATTATAGCCTAATACCAAGAGTAAAATGGCGTGAAACAACTGGTATTTTACCGCTGTCTCGAAACTGGCCAGCTGGCTGGCCGATGCCTTTTTCTTTAACCAATGTGC
>Ga0102908_1000424_pt1 | contig 10565 bp, 10 predicted proteins | sample Colrivmeta1557A3_FD_78500 | JGI IMG/M metagenome (GOLD analysis project Ga0102908, IMG submission 78500) | Estuarine microbial communities from the Columbia River estuary - metaG 1557A-3 | ecosystem: Environmental > Aquatic > Marine > Intertidal zone > Estuary | place: USA: Columbia River...
GATGCCCTGCACTCAATCGAGCCCGACCTCAAAACAGAAGCGGACATCGGGAATGCGATAGCTGATGCCGACCTGGTAATTCTTGGCACCGAGTGGAGTGACTACCGCAAGTTGCAGCCAGCGGCTTTCACTGCAGCCCCGAAAACCAAAACCATCATCGACGGTCGCAACGTTCTGGACGTAGACCTATGGCAGGCTGCCGGCTGGAAAGTAATCGCTCTCGGAAGAAATATTCAAAATGCCTAAACTCAAAAACGTTTCGTTTGTGATGCCGGTGCTTAATGAAGAGGCCTACCTTGAGCGAGCGGTCGAGTCAGTCTTCGCCCAGTCGACACCCGGCAAAACCGAATTGGTTTTAGCTCTTGGTCCATCCACTGACCAAACCGATGCGGTCGCAAAGACGCTGAAGAACAAATATCCAGACCTGAAACTGGTTGAGAATCCCACCGGGAAAACCCCGGAGGGCCTAAACCTGGCAATAAAGGCAAGCAAGCATGAGGCAGTGATCCGGGTGGATGCGCACTCGGAATTGTCCGAGGACTACGCCGCAACCGCGCTTCAGATCCTGAACGAAACCGGGGCTGCCAATGTCGGCGGCATGATGGTTGCCAAGGGCGAAACCGACTTCCAGTCTGCAGTTGCCTTTGCCTACAACTCGAAGTACGGACTCGGTGGTGGGTCGTTCCATGTTGGAGGAACTGCTGGTCCTGCCGACACCGTTTACTTGGGTTGCTTCCGCAAGTCAGTAATTGAAGAGCTTGGACTTTATTCTTCGAAGTGGGTGCGCGGACAAGACTGGGAACTAAACCTAAGAATTCGAAGCGCCGGCCACACGGTCTGGTTTGACCCGAGACTAAGGGTTGGCTATTGGCCTAGAAAGAGCATCAAAGCTCTTGCCAAGCAGTTTTTCTCTACCGGGGTGTGGCGTGGTTCTCTAACAAGAGAGAACCCACTGGAATCTAGCTTCCGCTATTGGATCCCACCGCTATTGGTGCTGGGAAGCATTTTTCAAATACCTCTGTGGATCTACCTTTTCGCAGTTGCCGGCGTGAGCTTCGGGCTGAGCGGTCTGGGGTTTAGACAAAAGCTGTGGCTCTTGGTGGTACTTCCGACCATCCACCTTTGCTGGGGAGCTGGCTTTTGGTTCGGTTTGATGTCAGATCCACGCAAAGCTCGGTGATAGATTTTGGTGGTGATCAAACCAGAAATAGTAATCTGCTCGTTCTACACACCGGATGAGTATTACGGCAATCATGCCAAGCAGTTGCGCGAGCAGTTGGACGAGCTTGGACTTGAGCATGAGCTGCTGGAGGTGCAAAAGAATCCGGACGAAGACTGGGCCGATGTCACCCGAAAGAAGATTGGATTCATTAAGCAGGTCTGCGACCGCAATCCAACCAAGATGGTTTTTTGGATAGACGTTGATTGCCGCATCTCGCACCTGCCCGACTTCATCGCCAACTCTTCCGCGGATCTGATTGGATTCCAGCGCGGCTTTGGTTCTCCAATGAGAATTGGCTATCACAACCGAACTCGGTTCTGGGAACCAAGCTTCTGGGGCGTGAACGCAACCAAGCAGGGCCGCAAGCTGATTAATGACGCCTTTGACCTGGAGCAGCGAGCAGAAATCAAGGCAACGGATGACTACTTCTTGGAAGAAGCATGGCGTGCCAACGCCAGGCTGATCACCTTCCAAATGATTCCAACCACCGCCAAAATGCGTGACCGAGGAGTTACTGAGCCGGGACAGCACTCGGCCTTTTTCTCATTTGGGTCCAGCGGTAATGTTGCCGACTTCAAGGACAAGGTGGTCCAGCATGGCCAGGGGGCCAAGAAGATCGGCCTTCGCAGGCAGGTTCTGAGGCGCGCCAAGAAGCTTGAAGCTGCTCTTCCAGACAGCATCAAAAATCCGCTTCGGTCGCTAGCCGACCGGGCGGGCGTGACTGGATTGTTGACCCAGGGGCGCCCCACTCACATTGATCCCGCAAGAGCCAACTCGCTCGGCGAGATTTTAAAAGCCGGAATGAACGGGCGAACCGATGATTTGGTTAGGGCGACATCGGACTTTGAGAAGAAGTTCCTTGCCAGCTACCAGGACCAGGCAACGATTGATGTTGCCGGCAGCTTTCTGCACTACAGCGCCAAGCCAGGACCCAAAACGATTCCGCTGACCTGGTGGGCAAAGCCATTCCCAGGAAACTTCGGTGACTGGCTATCGCCGCTGATGATCTCAAACTTCACGGACAACAAAATTTCGTTCCAAGCGCCAACCAAACCGATCTCCCAGAAGCACCTGGTTTCAATCGGTTCGATTGGCCGCTTCATCAAACCAAGCTCAATCGTGGTTGGAACCGGAATTTCGAGCGAGGATATCCTGCTGAGCAAAAAGGCAGACTACGTCTCGGTTCGCGGACCGTTGACCGCAGCGGTGCTGGCCAAATCAGGTGGGCCAAAACTCGAGAGCTTTGGTGACCCTGGTCTTGCACTCAGCGAAGTGATTCCGGCAAAACGCGGCAAAACAAATGGCAAGGTCGCCTTCATTCGTCACTTCTCGCACCTGGCAATTCCGGTGAGGCTGCCAGAAAACGTTGACGAGCTTCGGGTACTGATGTCTCACCCGGACCAGATAGCCAGCTTTGTGAATAATTTGATCGGCTACGACAGTGTTGTGACCTCTGCCATGCACGTAATGATTGTGTGCCAGTCATATGGCATTCCGTGTGCGCTGGTGACATTTGCTGGCTTTGAGGAAAACGTTCACGGAACCGGCATCAAGTACCAGGACTACGCGCAGGGTGCCGAGGTGGAAGTTATGAACCCGCAGGTGATTCCGCTGGATCTGAACAAAATTGATCTTGATAACCTCACCCGCGACATTCAGGTCTCCAAGACCAAGAAGCTTGAGGTGGTTCAGGCAATAAGGGCTGGACTTGAAAGGTTCGATTCCTAGTGAAACGGATGGCCATCGAACTTTTTGCGTCCGCAAGGCTATTGCTGCCGACCAAGAAATTCCGATGGCAACTGTTTGTCTTAGTCCTAATCGCTGCGGCGATTCCTGTGACCGAGTTGCTTGTTGCAAAGCTATTCACTGACCTCGTGATTGACGGGGCCAACAGATCCATGACGGAGCTGGCCGTTTCAGTTGCAATCTTTGCCGTGCTGTTTATTGGAACAAGAACCGCAAACTACGTACAAAAGACCTACCGAATCAAGTTCTTCGACAAAGCTTTCGGTGCCGACACCAGAGAGCGGTCCAGCCAGAAAGAAAGCTGGGAATGGGCCATGGCCCTGGAGATGGTCAACGTCTTCAGCTTCATAACTCAATTGCTTGTCATCTCCGGTTTCTTCTTCTTGCTCTCTCCTGGGTTCGCCGGCCTCAACCTGCTGTTAGTGCTAATCGTGCTTGAGGTCTTCGGCAGGCTATTTAGAAAGCAGCAAATCATTCAGCGAGGCTTTGTGGATGCCAAGCGAAATAAGGAGATTGTTGCGCCGGCTGACCGGCTCGGATCAAGAATTCAGACCGCTGAATTTGGAACACTGCTTGCCAGCATGTTGGTGGTGCTGATGATGGGCGTTCTGATCTGGTTCAGCATCGCCGCTTACATCTCCCTGTCTAGCACCATCGTGTTTTTCTTGGGTCTACGGCTGCTAAACACAACCTTCTCTTCGGTTTCATCGGGCTTGATGAGATTTGCCAGGGCGAAGGCAAACAGCTTCTGATGCCAAAGCTCACAATTGGCTACTCGACTCTGGCCGATCGCCTAGCCAATGTTCAGCTGCCCAAAAACCAAGCCTGGGAATACCAGTTTCACGTTCAGGGCGCTTCCTCAAAAGACCGGAAGCCCCTTCACTTTTATTTGGAGAGCACGGGTGTGGCCAAAAGCCGCAACAGTGCGATCAAACATGCCAGTGGCCAATACCTGCTGTTTGGAGATGACGACGTGGTCTTCAATCAAGATCAGTTGCAACTGGCCCTTAACTACCTAGATGCAAACACAGGGGTCGCGCTGCTTTTAGCGCAGGCCGAGGATGAAAACGGAAAGCTAAGAAAGAATTACCCGGGTCAGGTCACACCCCTGAATAGATTCAACTCAGCTAAAGCCGCCACCTACGAAATGATTGTGCGGGTCGAGGCGATCAAGCAACTTGGAATCAGGTTCGATGAGGACTTTGGTGCAGGCGCTCCAAACTATCTTGGGGATGAATATATCTTCATAGCGGATCTGCTTCGGGCCAACGGCAGGGCAGTGTTTGCACCGTTCACCATTGCCATGCATCCATCGGAAAGCTCCGGCTCCAGATGGGGAAAGACTGAAGACCGTGTTGCCAGAGCGAAGGTTTTCACTAGGGTCTTTGGCGCGGCAGCTCCGTTTGTTAGAACAGGCTTCGCGCTTCGAAGAATCAAGGAACTTGGCGGCATCCAAAATGCCGCGAAGTTTATTTTTGGAAAGTAGCTACTTAGTCACAACGGTCTTTGAGAACGCCGCAGGTCTCACCCCATTGAGATACAAGTCAACATTCACTGTCAAGCCAATGGCCCCCGTAAGGCGACTGAAGGCTTGAAAGTCCTTGGTAACCGTCACCTTTTGCCACGTGCCGGCAATCTTCCAGGAAAGCGTTGACCCTTTGTAGCCCTTGGCATAGACGACTATCTTGCCATTGAATGTTCCGACATTCAGCACCTGGTCTGGGTTTGCAACCGGAACGATCACGCCATTTGGCTCGGTATTTGTAAGCAGCGTGTAGGCGGCTGCCAAGTCCACCATGGGAATGTCTTTACGGATCACATCGTCGACTGGTTTTCCGGAGACCTTCATTGCAGACAGCACCTGTTCGGCACCATGTTGCGGGAAAGCCTGGCGCAGCAGCGCATAGCTACCTGCAACCAGTGGTGACGCTGCGCTGGTTCCAGAGGCCTTGGAATAGCTAAAGGTGTTCGCGCTAATTGCGTAATCAGGAGCTAGGAGCTCCACCTTGCCTGACATCGTCACGTACCAAGAAACTACATTGGATGAATTAACCGAACCAACCGCAACCGCGTCCTGCAGACAGCTTGGGAAAATGGAGGTGGCAACATCAAGCGTTGGGGTGTTTCCAGCCGAGGCAAAAGGAATCACTCCGCCCTTTCGAAGCGACTTCAGAATGGTGGCCATTGACTGCAGTTGCGGATTGGTGTCACACTGCAACCACTCCCGAGGCATCTCCTGGAAGTAACCGCCCCAGCTCATAGATAGCGCAACGATGTTGAGCTCCTCCTTGCGCTGGTCGATGTAGTTCAGTGCTGCCAAAATTCCGTTCAGGCTCAAATCGACGTTGGCCATCAAGATATTTGCCTGAGGTGCGATCCCTCCGGGAGCATCCGGCTGGGGATTTCCGGCAACGATACCCGCCACCATGTTGCCGTGGTCCTCAGAGACCACGTACTGGCCTCTGTCTTTGCGCTGAGAAGCGGCCTCAACACCGGATTGCTCCCTGGTGCCATTTGGGCACAGGTAGCTGGATGTCGCCTCGACGTAGCAAAAGCCATCGATAATTTGACCTTCAAAATACGGGTGGGTTAGGTTCACGCCCTGATCGATCATGGCGACCGTTGTGCCCTCACCAAAAAATCCGTTGTTCCAGAGAGTTGGCGCATTCACTGCCTGGTAGGCAGGTTCACTCGGCGCAGCCGATGCTGGCAGACCAGCAGCTAGGACAACTGACAACGACGCCAGTAGCGCCAAAAACTTGGATTTCAACAAAGCCCCTCTCGTGCTTAGTCCATAAGCATGCTAAAAATGAGTGTTTAGTAATTCATTAATCGAGTCTAGGCTTTAGTCATGAGCATCCCCTCGGAAAACACCGACTATAAAGTAACCAAGGCAGTGGTCCCGGTTGCGGGTCTTGGCACCAGATTCCTGCCAGCGACCAAAGCAATGCCAAAAGAGATGCTCCCAATAGTCGATAAACCAGTTATCCAGTACGTGGTGGAGGAGGCTGTTGCGGCGGGGTTGGTTGACCTATTGATGATCACTGGCCGCAATAAGAACGCCCTCGAGAATCACTTCGACCGGGTTGCTGAGCTAGAGCAGGTGCTCGCCACAAAAGGGGACAAGCAAAAACTCTTCAAGGTTCAAGAAAGCTCGCAGCTAGCCGACATTCACTACACCAGGCAGGGTGACCCAAGGGGGCTCGGTCACGCCATCCTCAGAGCAAAGTCTCATGTTGGCGAGCACAGCTTTGCTGTGCTGTTGGGTGATGACATTATCGACAGCCGTGACCCACTGCTAGATCAGATGCTGAGACTCCACGAGGAAACCGGAGACAACGTTATTGCCCTGATGGAGGTCCCGAGAGACCAAATTTCGCTCTATGGCTGCGCTTCAGTCACAGACCTAAACAATGGATCCGCCAAGGTAATTGACCTGGTTGAGAAGCCAGAGGCTGCCGCGGCACCATCCAACCTCGCAGTTATTGGTCGCTACGTGCTCAGGCATGAAATGTTTGACATCCTGGAAAAGACCGAACCTGGCCGTGGTGGCGAGATTCAGCTGACCGACGCTCTGCAGTATGCAGCGAAGCACCCAGAAATTGCCGGTGGGGTTAGAGGGGTAATTTTCGATGGCCGCCGCTATGACACCGGTGACAAGCTTGACTTTATAAAGGCCACCCTAAAAATTGCCATTGACCGTGAAGACATTGGTCCAGAGCTAAGACTGTGGCTAAAGCAATACGCAGAAACTATTTAGTCCGCTTGCAGCGTTCAGAACAGTAGCGAACAGATTCCCAGTTTTTTGCCCAGGCCTTCCGCCACACCATTGGTTTCCCGCAGCGCTGGCAGGGCTTTTCCGGAAGGTTCTCCTTCTTGACTCCCCGCAACTAATTGATTCCTATTCGGTTGCAGCTTCTGGGAAGGAGATTGAAAGCACTGATTTTGGAACATCCATCATCTCTACCCAGGTATTGCCAACCGCCAGCTTCAGCTCCTGGCCTGCCTCGGTGTGAAGCAGAATTGGATCTTCAATACCGCCCTTTGACCAAGAGCCCTTGACGTAAAAGCCGTCAGAGAAGATGTGGGCGATGCCCCCGTTGTTTTCCAGTTTGGCCTTCGGGATTGCTCCATACTTTGGATCAACAAAACTCAAATCGTGGACAACCTCCATCACAACAACGTTCTTGGCTGCAACTTGATCGCCACCTACTTGAGTATGTGGGGTGCCATCTTGAGAGCGTAGCCACGCTGTTTGCGGCTCTTCTGCCCAGGGGAAACTAGCGTTCCCCAAGTCCCAAACCGAACGCATCTGCGGATATTTAACGCTCAGTCCCTTTGCAACAACACCTTCTGAAACCGCAGTTGGGATTGCGTCAAAGGCAAAACCTGCCTGTGGGGTTGGCTGTTGGTCGGCATAGAGGGCCTGAAGGTCTTGAGCCTTGAAATAAAGGTTCCAGGGTGCCTTGCGGCTTTTTTCCCGGTAATAGGTGTCGTTGTTCATTTCAGTGTCTTCATCACTGATTACCAGACCGGTAGCTTTCGCCGCATTCTTGAATGGCACCTGACCGCCCGAGAAGACAAAGACCCCGTGGAACGGATTAACGATTGCGGCATCAACCGGCCGAACCGAACGAACTGGCCCAATTGACTCAGGCATCCGTGAGTGCCAAACAGGCAACAGCCTTGTCAAGCCGACTTCTACACGGGTGACATAAACAATGTCTGCGTCGTTTAGGGCCAGCTGCGGTCTACCGGATGAAGTGTTGTCAATCTTTGCCGAAACCGCTGGCATTGCAAGATACGGGTTTTCACCCTCGAGGTAAGTAACTCCTGTTAGTGCCGCCGTTTCATAAACCGGCTCTGGCTCGGGCTCTGGCTCCTGTGTCACCTGCGGAGCGGCCGAAGATGTTGTTGGGGCAGCCGGTGCTTGGCTTGCACAGCCGGTGAGAGTCAGGAGTGCGGTTAGTAATAGGGCAGACACTTTGAGTTCTTGCATCTGCACAAGTTTAGACAAATCAGACCTGGTTGCCTGCGACACCCGCGCCTAATCTCAACTATTCGGACTCGACGTTGCGCCTGAGTTTTGAGCGCCTCACCAGGTAGTCACGGAGCAACTCGGCTGGCAGTAACAGCGAGGTTCCCGCGATGATAATTAGCACGGTCAGTTCCAGGTTTGCCTTAACGGCCTCAATACCGCCCAGCCAGTAGCCAGGGCCCATGAACACCGCGGTCCAGATGGTTGCGCCGATTAGATTCAGCTTTGTAAAGCGCTTCGGATCCATTTTTGAAATTCCCGCAAGAGTTGGAATCAGCGCACGCAGAATTGGCACAAACCTCGCCAGGATTACCGCACGGGTTCCGTAGCGCTCAAAAAAGGCGTGGGTTCTGTCGATCATTGACTGGTTCAAAATGAATTTTCGATTCTTGCTAAACAGCGCCGGTCCGATTTTGTCGCCGATCCAGAAACCAACCTGACTGCCGGTAAACGCACCCACCCAAATCAGAATGAAACCTGCCCAATCAGGAAGCCAAGAGTGCGATGTGGCAAGAGCCAGGCCGGTTAGGAACAGTAGCGAATCGCCAGGCAAGAATGAAGTGAAAATGAAGGCCGTTTCAAGGAAAATCACAACAGTGACGGCTATTGCGGCCCAGTCACCAAAAGCATCAATGATTCCCTGCGCATCAAGCCAGTTCACTTCGCTCCAGTCTTGCAGCTAAGAAACTGCCGGGTACCCCTTTGGTGTTGAGGTCGAGCTTAGCCCTTACAGGTAAACGGAAAGTTGCGGTTTTAAAACTCTGGGCATCTTCCAAGTATTGCCGCCAAAATTTCTAGGAACCAGGGTAGAAATTGACCGTTCCGCGCACCCACACCGTGACCTTCATGCCCACCTCCGGAGCAAAGGGTCCATTAGATCGTGCCCTGATTTTTACACCTCGAATGTCTACTTCAACAACTGCGTCGTGCCCGAAAAAGACCCGTCCAACAACCTCGCCATCACCTTGTGGGTTTGGTTGCAAATAAAAGTTCTCACTTCGAATCGCAACAGTGCCCGCCTGACCTTCGACTAGCTCGCCAGTAGCAGTGAGCTTTCCCAAAACAGTTTGAATCTTGCCGCCTGCAACGGCACCATCAATTAGTACCGAGTCACCGAGGAAGGTCGCGATGCCAACATCAACGGGCGAACTGTAGATTTCGGTGGGGGCGCCCACCTGAACAATTTTGCCGTTTCTCAAAACTGCAACCTTGTCAGCCAGTGACAGCGCCTCTTCCTGGTCATGGGTGACCAGAATGGCGGTTGCACCCTCGGCTCTAAGCGCAGCCTTGACGTCCTGCCTGAGCCTGGAACGTAGCTCGGCATCAAGCGCACTAAAGGGCTCGTCCAGCAAAATAAGGGCCGGCTTGGGAGCAAGCGCTCGAGCAAGCGCGACTCGTTGCGCCTGCCCACCTGAAAGCTGGTCCACTCTGGCATTTGCAAACTCGGTGAGCTCAACTAGCTCCAGGAGTTCTGCAACTCGGGCACTTTTGTCCCTGGCGCTAACACCGGCCAGACCAAAACCGATGTTTTGGCTGACGTCTAGGTGCGGGAACAGCGCTGAGTCTTGCGGAACAATCCCAAGGTTGCGCTTTTCTGGAACCAGCACCGATGTTGAATTCGAAATCTCGGTGCCGTCTAATTCGATGGTGCCGTCGGTTGGTTTTTCAAACCCAGCGATCAAGCGCAACAGCGTGGATTTACCTGCAGCAGAAGCACCCAACACCGCAAACAGTTCTCGGTCATGAACCTCAAGGTCCACGCCCTGCAACACATTCAGGCCATCAAAGGTCTTGGTTATTCCGCGAAGGTTTAGTTCAGCCATTAGCTTCTAACCTCCGATAGCGCCCTGCGCGCCTGCAGGTTCAATGCCAGTGCCGGCAACCCGGCAATGATAACCAGTAACAGGGCATATGGTGCTGCCTGCGAATAGGCCAGATCTTCGGTTGCTCCCCACAATCTGGTGGCCAGGGTGTTGAGCGAGCTGGGCCTGAGTAAAAGCGTTGCCGGCAGCTCTTTTAGAACCGTTAGGCCGACCAGCGAAACTGCTGCAACTATTCCAGGAAGCGCAATTGGCAGCACGACCCTAACCATTGATTTATTTGCAGGCACGCCCAATGACTGCGACACCTCTTCGAGCAACACCGGCACCTGTGCAATTGGGGTGGCAAGTCCGGCCAGTGCGTTTGGCAGGAACAGAATCAAATAGGCAATTAGCAGCAGCCAGCTGGTTTGATAAATCCAAGGCGTGACATTCGCACCAAAGAAAACCAGGGCAAGCCCAACCACTATTGCTGGAACAGCATGAATAGCCCAGCTGCTCCACTCAACTATCTGGCCCAACCTTGACCGGTATCGAATCGACCACAGTGCAATCGCTGTTCCAAAGATGCCGATGCCGATGCCCGCCAACCCGGCAAGCTGCACCGATCCCCAAAGCGCATTCAAGAGAACCCCAAGATCCAAATTGGAACTGCCCTGAACGCTCCAAATAACCAGGCTGGAAATCGGCAAGGCTGTGCTGAAAATCGCAATCAACCCCAGCCAAAGCGCCGCGGGTA
>Ga0102908_1000425_pt1 | contig 10554 bp, 10 predicted proteins | sample Colrivmeta1557A3_FD_78500 | JGI IMG/M metagenome (GOLD analysis project Ga0102908, IMG submission 78500) | Estuarine microbial communities from the Columbia River estuary - metaG 1557A-3 | ecosystem: Environmental > Aquatic > Marine > Intertidal zone > Estuary | place: USA: Columbia River...
CTTCATTCGCTGGCACATGCCACTGCCGACCATTGAGGCTGAATTGCGCATGCCTGATTCGGTTGGCATAGCGCCCGATGACGCACCCCATGGAGAGCACACCATCGCGCACGCCGTCGAGGCTGTCAGCGCCCAACACCGCATCAATGGCTAGACCGCTGGCGTTCGGGATCAAGGCCTGCAACCAGCGCGCGCCCAGCGTACAGATGCTGATGGATACCCCTGCGCCACCTTCGAGGGTGATGAGTGAGACGGGTTTGCCCCCCACCGAGCCCACAAATCGGCTCGGCTCAAGGGGCTTGGGTGGTTGGGCCATTCAGGAATTCAGGTGATTGGGGCTGGGTTGAACAAGACCCGTTGGTTGTGCAAACCCCAGTGTTCAGCCCACGACTGTCGATGACCACTGGCGACATCGACCATGAGCGTGAAGAGCTCCAAGGCCAACGCGTCAAGGCTGCACTCACCATCGGCAATGCGGCCTGCATTGACATCCATGAGGTCGTGCCAACGATTCGCCAACTCGGTACGCGTGGCAATTTTGAGGACTGGGCATTCCGCCAAGCCATACGGCGTCCCGCGACCGGTCGTGAACAGATGCAGGTTCATGCCAGCCGCCAATTGCAAGGTGCCGCAGATGAAGTCGCTGGCGGGTGTCGCCGCGAAGACCAATCCGTTTTGTGTGGGCTTGAGCTTTTCGCCAGGGCTGAGCACGTGGTCGATGGCTCGGTGACCGCTCTTCACAATCGAGCCCATCGCTTTTTCGGTGATATTCGACAAACCACCCGCTTTATTGCCCGGCGTGGTGTTGGCGCTGCGGTCAACTTGCCCACGTTGCAGGTAGGCGTCGTACCAAGCCAATTCGCGGACGATGGCATCGGCCACTTCGACAGTTGCGGCGCGCGCGGTGAGTTGGTCAACCGCATCCCGTACCTCGGTGTTTTCGCTGAACAGCACCGTCGCACCCGCACCGACCAACCAATCGGTGACACGCCCGACCAATGGATTCGCGGTCACACCGCTGAGCGCATCACTGCCACCACATTGCACGCCCACGACCAACGCACTGATGGGCACAGGCTCGCGGCGGCGGGTGTTTAATCGTTGGAGATGGTGGTCGGCTGCATCGACAATGGCTTGGATCATGGCTTGAAAGCCAACGTGCTGACTGTCTTGAAGCCGAATGACGTCAAGGCCCTGCCCTTCACAGGCTCCGTCCGACACTGCCGCGACTGGAATACTGTCAGCGGGCAACAGTCGGTCGGGCTGCAGTTTCTCGCAGCCCAAACTCACCACCATGAGCTCGCCACCAAAGTTGGGATTGAGGCTGATGTTGCGCACCGTTCGAATGGGAATGATGGCATCGGGCGCGTCAATTGCAACGCCGCAACCGTAGGCATGATCGAGCGCGACCGCACCGTCAACATTCGGGTATTTGGGTAACAGCTCTTGCGTGATGCGTGTCATGGCATTTGCCAGCACCCCCGCCACACACTGCACCGTGGTGGTGATGCCCAGCAGGTTGCGCGTACCCACCGAACCATCGGCGTTGCGGTACCCCATGAAGGTGGCATTCGTCACCGCATCAGGAACAGCCATAGTCAGATGGCTGGACATCGGGTGGGTGGCTTTTGGCAGATCGGTTAGACCGCGAGCCTCGGGCATGGCCAACAGGCGATCATGCACCCAACGCCCAGGTGCCAGGTCTTGGACGGCGTAACCAATCACGACGCCGTAGCGGCGAACCGGTTCGCCCTGCGCAATCGTGGCCAGGGTCACTTTGTGTGCCTGTGGGACGGCATCGATCAGCGTGATACCGTTGCCCAGCACGCACCCCGCCGGCAGCCCCCCCGCGTTGCCGACAATCGCGACATTGTCGTCAGGACTCATTTGCAGCAGGACCGGCACAAGGGCCATGATCAGAGCGCGCCTTGCACGTTCACAAACAGGCTGTAAAGCGAGTGTGAACTCGCCATAAACAAACGGTTGCGGTGGCGCCCCCCGAAGCAGACATTGGCGCATCGCTCTGGCAGGTGGATATGGCCGATGGGGCATCCATCAAGACCAAAAACACGCACACCATCCAGGTCGTCGAGGTCGGCATCTGACTGCCCCGAACTGCCAAAACCCGCCCATACATTACCGGCCATGTCGACCGCAATGCCGTCGAGCGCGCCGTAGCCAGCGGGGTCAATGTGCAGGCGCTTGTTGCTGAGACGACCGTTTGGCCCAACGTCATAGGCCCACAGCAAACGATGGGGCTCCGCGCGGCTTTCGACCACATAGAGAATTTTTTCATCGGGCGAGAACGCCAAACCATTCGGTCCTGCCAAGTCATCGATGACGGGGGCGACGGCGCCCGTAACGGGGTCAATGCGGTACACCGCATGTGGTAGCTCGGGTGTGGCGAACTCCCCTTCCCACCAACCCGAGATGCCAAATGTGGGGTCGGTGAACCAAATGCTGCCGTCTGATTGGCAAATGATGTCGTTGGGTGAATTGAAGCGCTTGCCGTCAAATTGATCGGCCAACACCGTGATGCGGCCGTCGTATTCGGTCCGCGTGATGCGTCGCGTCAGGTGCTCGCAACTGATGAGCCGCCCTTGCCGATCACGCGCATGACCGTTCGCGTTGTTGGACGGTTCGCGGAACACGCTCAGCGCCCCCGAGGTTTCGTCCCACCGCATGATGCGGTTGTTCGGAATGTCTGAGACCAAGAGGTAACGCCCATCGCCAAACCAAACGGGACCCTCTGCCCAACGCAGGCCTGTTGCCAACTGCTCCACGCTGGCGCTGAACAAGCGCAACGCTTTGAACCGCTCATCCAACACGCGGACGGCGGGGTCTGGGTAACGGGAATTGGGGGTGAAAGCGACCTGTACGGCACTGCCCATCGCAACGGTCATGAGGATTCCTCCGGTTGAGAACACCGATGATGCCCTGAAATTCAGAAAGCGGGGTATTATCAGTTGTCGTACAACTATCCTACACCAAGCGAGCGGTGTATCACGCGGTCCATGTTGCCCACTTCACCATCAAAAACGCGCTCGACGGTACTGGCGGATCACATCCGCCAGCGCATCAACAATCACACCTACGTGCCGGGTAGTCAATTACCCACCGAGGCGCGCATCATGACTGAATTCGGCGTCAGCCGCACCGTTGTACGCGAGGCCTTGTCCCACCTGCAGGCGCACGGCTTGGTGACGACGCGCCATGGCATCGGCTCATTTGTTACCGTCCCGATCGATATCTCACCCTTTAACTTTGCGGCCGATCAAGCCGACTCACTGCGAGACACCATCGCGCTGCTGGAGTTACGCATTGCACTTGAAACTGAAGCGGCTGTTTTGGCTGCCAAGCGGCGCACAGCGTCAAACTTGACCCGACTTGAGGCGGCCCATGCCGCATTTGGTCGCGCCATCATGGAGGGGACGGATGCTGTGAGCGCCGACTTTACGTTCCACAACGAAATCGCAAAGGCAACCCAAAACAACCACTTTGCTAACGTCATGCAACAGGTCGGCGAAAGCTCGATTCCCCGCGCGCGCACCGCGCACCGTGGCCCCATTGATGAGACAAAACGCGCCTACTTGCGCCGCGTTCACGATGAGCACGCCAGCTTGTTGAATGCCATCAAAAATCAAGATACCGAGGCAGCGCGTGCGGCGTCGCGCACCCACCTATCCAACAGCAGAGACCGATTAAAGGCCCGCCAGACGACGCTCTCGTAACGCATGACCACGCCTAAAACACACAGTTGTACGATGACTAAAAATACCCATCCCCAAGCCCCTTGCATCACCCAGATGCACGTGATCCCAGTCGCAGGGCGCGACCACATGCTGCTCAATCTCAGCGGTGCACATGGCCCATTTTTCACCCGGAACCTGGTGGTACTTGAAGACGAGACCGGTCGCCACGGCGTTGGGGAAGTGCCGGGGGGCGAAAAGATTCGTCAGACGCTTGAAGAGGCCCGGGGCTTGGTTGTTGGGAAACCGATGGGTCAGTACAACGAGATTCTCAACCAGGTTCGCGCCGCCTTTGCCGATCGCGATAGCGGTGGGCGTGGTAACCAAACATTTGATCTGCGAACCACCATCCACGCCGTCACCGCGCTCGAGAGTGCGCTGCTCGACCTATTGGGACAATTTTTAGAAGTGCCCTTGGCGGCATTACTGGGAGAGGGGCAACAACGCGAGCGCGTACAGGTGTTGGGGTATTTGTTTTATGTCGGCGACCGCCATCAGACGGATCTGCCCTACCCCGTCGATCTGGCCCCCACCGATGAATGGATGCAACGGCGCAGCGAACCCGCCATGACACCCGATGCCGTGGTGAAACTGGCTGAAGCCGCACAGGCGCGCTACGGTTTTCAGGATTTCAAACTGAAAGGTGGCGTGTTCAGTGGCGAGGCAGAAGTCGATGCCGTTCGTGCCCTGCACGAGCGCTTCCCCTCGGCGCGAATCACGCTTGACCCCAATGGCGGCTGGTTACTGAAAGACGCGGTTCGATTGCTGCGCGACCTACACGGCACCTTGGCCTATGCCGAGGACCCTTGCGGAGCCGAGGGCAACTACTCGGGTCGCGAGGTCATGGCTGAATTCAAGCGGGCCACGGGCTTACCAACGGCGACCAATATGGTGGCCACCGATTGGCGCGAGATGGCGCACAGCATCCAATTGCAGGCGGTCGATATCCCACTGGCTGACCCGCATTTTTGGACGCTACAGGGCTCGGTTCGGGTGGCGCAGTTGTGCAAAATGTTTGACCTCACCTGGGGGTCACACTCCAACAACCACTTTGATATTTCGCTGGCCATGTTCACGCACTGTGCCGCAGCGGCACCGGGTAGAGTCACAGCCATTGACACCCATTGGATTTGGCAAGATGGGCAGCACCTGACCACCAACCCACTCCCCATCAAGGACGGCTACATCGATGTGCCCAAGCGCCCTGGCCTTGGCGTCGATCTTGATTGGGATGCCATAAAAGCGGCAAACGCCCTGTATCTGCAACACGGCCTAGGCGCGCGCAACGATGCCATGGCCATGCAATACATCATCCCCGGTTGGACCTTCAACCCCAAATCACCCGCAATGGTTCGCTAACAGCGGGCCCCCTTTGGAGAGCGCCATGGACTTACCCGTTAATCACTTTAAACGTGCGCTGCTGAACCAGCAGGCACAAATCGGCTTGTGGTCGCACTTGAGCAGCCACATCAGCACCGAAATTTTGGCTCACAGCGGCTTTGATTGGTTGGTGCTCGATATGGAACACTCGCCCAATGAGTTGCCCGATATCCTCAGTCAATTGCAGGCCATGACTGGCAGCGCCACCCAAGCGGTGGTGCGCCCACCGTGGAACGACATGGTCACCTTCAAGCGCCTGCTGGATGTGGGTGTCCAAACGCTTTTAGTGCCTTACATACAAACCGCTGAGGAGGCGCGTGATGCCGTTGCCTACACACGCTATCCGCCACATGGCGTGCGCGGCTATGCGGGAGCACCGAGGGCCAGTGGTTACGGTCGTATCCCCGACTACGCCAAACGTTGCGCCGATGAGTTGTGCGTACTGCTCCAAGTTGAAACCGTACAAGGTCTCGACAATTTAGAAGCCATTGCGAACACCCCGGGTGTCGATGGCGTGTTCATCGGACCTGGCGACTTATCCGCCGCTTTGGGACATCTGGGTAACCCCAAACACCCCGATGTCTTGGCGGTGATTGACCGTGCGATCGCGACCATCCGTGCGTGCGGCAAAGCCCCTGGCATCCTGACGGGTGATGAGACGCTGGCCAAGCATTACCTGGCGCAAGGCTGCTTGTTTGTTGCGGTTGGCGCGGACCAAAACCTGTTGCGTGACAGCGCCCAGGCTTTGTCCAAACGCATGAAAGCCTGAGCACCATACAAAAGGAAACCCCATGTTGAAAAAGCCTGTAACGCCCCTTCAATTCAACCGCATCCTGCTGACGGGCGCTGCGGGTAACTTGGGGCAAGTCTTGCGCCCGCGCTTAAAAGCTTACTGCAAGGTGCTGCGCGTCAGTGACCAAGCCGACATCGGCGCGCCGGCTGATGGCGAGGAAGTGATGCGGGTGTCACTGGAGGATGCCGACGATGTGATGGCCCTGCTGCAAGGCGTCGATGCCGTGGTGCACATGGGCGGTGTTTCGACTGAGCAACCCTGGGCGCCCATACTGGCGGGCAACATCATGGGCATGGTTAATTTATACGAGGCGGCTCGAAAGGCTGGCACCAAACGCATCATCTTCGCCAGCTCCAATCATGCGACGGGTTTTTATAAGCAATCAGAAACCATCACACCCACCGCCCCGCCAAAGCCGGATGGTTTCTACGGCTTGTCAAAAGCCTTCGGCGAGAACGTGGCGCAGATGTATTGGGACCGCTGGGGTATCGAGACGGTGAGCGTGCGCATTGGCTCGTCATTCCCCGAACCCAAAGACCGTCGCATGCTGGCCACTTGGCTCAGCTATGACGACTTGGAACGGTTGATCATGGCGGGCCTGACCTCACCCATCGTCGGTCACTCGGTCATTTACGGCATGTCAGACAACCAACACACGTGGTGGGACAACGCCCCCGCCAAGCACATTGGTTACCGCCCGCAAGACAGCTCGGATGTCTTCCGCGAGGCCGTCGAGGCCCGCCAACCGACCATTGACATCACCGATCCCGCTGCGATTTACCAGGGCGGCGCCTTCGTCAAAATGGCGCCCCACGATTGAGTTCAGGCCTCAAACGCGATCTGTACTTTCAACGACTTTGATTTGTCGGCCGCCATGTCAAACGCAGCGACGGCTGCACTCAGCGGTTGCGTGCCCGTGATAACGGGGCGGCCATCGACCAGCCGATCGTTCAGGAAGCGAACCGCAGTCGCGAATTCTGAGTGGAAGCGGAAGGTTCCCCGCACGTCCACCTCTTTGGCCACGATTTGACTGAGCGGTAAAGTCACTTCAGCCCCCACGCCAACCACCACGACCACGCCCCGCGCGCGCACGACGTCGAGCGCATTCATGAATGCCGGCGCGCTACCAGAGGCCTCAAAGACCACATCAAATTGGCCTTTGTCTGCTTTGTAGGCGGCGAGCGCATCCGGTGTTTTCATCAGGTTGATGGTGTGATCGGCGCCCATCGACTTGGCGCAGGTCAGGGGCAGATCAGCCACATCAGCGGCCACAATGGTCTGCGCGCCTGCACGGCGTAACGCACCAATCAACAAACTACCGATGGGCCCACAGCCGGTGACCAAGACGTTTGCCCCCATCACAGAGCCAGCGCGCTGGATCGCATGCAAGCCAACCGATAAGGGCTCAGCGAGCGCAGCCTCCGACAGGCTGAGGTGATCGGCGATGGGATGCACCTGATGCGGATAGACCACGATGTACTCGCAGAATGCCCCTTGGATGTGCGGGAACGGCATGGCGCTGCCGTAAAAGCGCATGTTCAAACACTGGTTGTGGACGCCCATTTGACAGAAGCGGCAATGGCCGCAGGGCCTCGATGGGCTGATCGCAACGCGTTGCCCAACGGTGTGACCGCTGACGTCTGGTGCAACGGATTCAATCACCCCTGAGACCTCATGTCCCAACGCCATAGGCTCTTTGATACGCACGGTGCCAAAGCCACCGTGTTGGTAGTAATGCAGGTCGGAGCCACAGATACCGCCGAAAGCGATTTTCACGCGAATCATGCCAGCGGTGAGTTCGGGTGTTGGGGTTTCCTGAACGGATAACTGGCGTTCGCCAGCACAAATAATGGCTTGCATGGTGGATCCTAAAGTGTGGCAGTCACGCCGCCGTCAACGTACAAAATATGACCATTCATAAAGCTAGAGGCCTCGCTGGCCAGTAACACAGCGGCGGGGCCCAACTCGTCAACATCGCCCCAACGCCGACTGGGCGTGCGTTTGACCAACCAATCGGTGAACGCGGGGTCAGCCACCAGTTTCTCATTGAGCTCTGTTTTGAAATAGCCGGGGCCGATGCCATTGACCTGCAAGCCTAACGGACCCCAGTCAATCGCCATGCCTTTCGTGAGCATCTTGAGCGCGCCTTTGGTGGCCATATAGGGCGCGATGCCCGGCCGACCCAACTCGCTTTGCACCGAGCAAATGTTGATGATCTTTCCCTGCCCACGCGCGATCATGCCCTGTGCAACCGCTTGGCCCACGTAAAACGCGCTGTCGAGGTTGGTTTGCATGATGCGACGCCAATCAGCAGGATCGTAGTCCTGCAGCGGCCCGCGGAGCTGCATGCCCGCGTTATTGATCAAGATATCCAACGGTTGCCGAGACTCGATCGCCGCCACAGCCGCTTTAACCGCGGCCGCATCCGTGACATCAAACACCTCGGTGCTCACCGCGTGTCCCTCAGCCGTTAACGCCGCTGCCGCTTGCTGTAATTTATTTGCGTCGCGGCCATTCAAGACCACGTGCGCGCCCGCCTCACACAGTGCGCGCGCCAAGCCGAAACCAATACCTGCCGATGAGCCCGTGATGAGGGCACAGCGGCCATTGAGACGGAAGCGATCCAAAACAGGCATGGCAATGTGTCCTATGTGAAAAGGGATTGATGAGGCGGGTCGATTGGATTCAGGGCGACCAGCGCTGTTGCAACTGCGCGACCATTTGTTCAACCGATAGCATGAGCGAGATGGGCAAAACATCGGGCTCGTCAGAGCCAGGGGTCTCAAGGGTTTGAAACTGCGTCTCTAGCAACGAGCTGGGCATGTAATGGCCCTCGCGTTGGTTCATGCGCGCGGTAATGGCATCAAACGCACCGTGTAAAAACAAAAATTGAACACCCGGCACGATCGCGCGCAATTGATCGCGATAAGCGCGCTTGAGCGCTGAACATGCCACAACGCGCCCGGACACACCCGCCAGCGGACTGGCAAGGGCTGAGCCCACCGCACGCAACCAGGGGTGTCGGTCGGCGTCTGTCAGTGGCACACCGTCTCGCATCTTGGCGATGTTGCTCAAAGGATGCAGGTCATCAGCATCCAGCACATCCCAAGCAAAGGCGGCACCGAGGGCATTGGCCAAAGTCGTCTTACCGCAGCCTGAAACCCCCATCACCACGATCCGAGGTTCGGTGGTAACGGTGTGGTCTGACAGGGCATGTGCGCGCTCAATTTGCAACATGGAAGGGCTTTGTAGTCACCCCAAACCGGTTGAAACACACACCGTTTGGGGCTTTGGCTATTGGTATGATGATTGTAGCCGTGCCCCTCTGATTAGGCAATTTATTTTCAGATCACTTCAGCAGGCCTCGGGCCGCCAAATTACGCATCAAGGACCGAACACCAAATACCCATGGCGGCGCTGTCTCCGAGTGTGTCACCGTGTTACACAACTCACCCAACCAGCGGCTTCGAATTCGCACGACATCACCCACGTGATGGGTAAAACCGGCGCCCACGGCATCTCGATCTTTGGTGGGCGCAAACAAGGTGCCCGTGAAGAGCATGAAACCGTCTGGATACTGATGTGCCTTGACGGTTTGCGCGATGAGATCAAGCGGATCACGGCTGATGCGAGCCATCTGGTTGACGCCTTGAAGGTTGTAGCCATCGGTGCCGTCGACCTCTAATTCGAGCGCCATCTGACGCACGTCGTCAAGCGAGAACGTGTCGTCAAACAGCCTGATAAATGGCCCGATCGCACACGATGCGTTGTTGTCTTTGGCCTTGCCCAACAGCAACGCACTGCGGCCTTCGATGTCGCGCAAGTTAACGTCGTTACCCAAGCTCACACCCACGCATTCGCTGCGGGCGTTAACCGCCAACACCACCTCAGGTTCGGGGTTGTTCCACGACGAATCACTGCGAATGCCCACCATCGCGCCCGGTCCCACGGCCCCCAACACGGGCGCCTTGGTGAACACCTCCGCGTCGGGTCCAATGCCAACCTCAAGGTACGCTGACCACCAACCCTGTGCTTGCAAAACAGCTTTGAGCGCCATGGCTGCCTCGGATCCTGGCTTCAGGCCTTCCAAGTTATCGCCAAGGACCCCGGCGATTTCCGCGCGCACCCGCGCGGCACCGGCCGCATCGCCTTTGGCGCGCTCCTCGATCACACGCTCAAGCATGCTGTCGGCAAAAGTGACGCCGCACGCCTTGATGACCTGCACATCGACGGGCGCCAAAAAACGCATGACCGGCGCTTCAACCGGCTGGTGACTATTGGCAAGCAACTCGGCAACGGAGGCCAGCCGCGTCCCGCTGGCGGCGCGCAAAGCGTCGGCGGGATTGACTTGATCCAACAAGTCAGCGACCGTTGGAAACGCCGCCGTGATGTCAATCACGCCGGACTCACGCACGGTGACGACCATGGGGCCAGCGTTGGGGCCAGACGGGTTCCACACACGGCCCACCAGCGCACCGGCGAGGCCATCATCAGGTAAAAAATTTTCGATCGTTTGCATATTAAGCCTGTGTCGTTTGAGAGGGCCATTCGGTGAGACCCACTGCCGCGGCAACGCGGTCCAGCTCGCTCATGGTGAAAGGGTCGACGTTAATCCCCGTGCCGCTGCGCAAC
>Ga0102908_1000482_pt1 | contig 9795 bp, 10 predicted proteins | sample Colrivmeta1557A3_FD_78500 | JGI IMG/M metagenome (GOLD analysis project Ga0102908, IMG submission 78500) | Estuarine microbial communities from the Columbia River estuary - metaG 1557A-3 | ecosystem: Environmental > Aquatic > Marine > Intertidal zone > Estuary | place: USA: Columbia River Estuary...
AAGGCAAGTTTCCCGACACCCCGCAAGTTTACTCATAGCACAAACATTAACACCTTTAACATAATCAGAGGGCATTAAAGACAAACCCGCAATTATATACTCCTCATTAGTTCCGACCTTTTTAATTTTAGAATTAGAACCAACACTTAATAAATTATACGATTTAGTTTTCATTTTATTTATCCTTATATTATTATTATTGTGGGCTTTCTCATCAGTAGCAACCTGCCCAAGTTACTAGACTCCCCGAAGGGAGTTTCGATTAATAGTTATACAGTATTTTAGCACACTCCGTAGAACATACCGCAGTATCGTACCTTGTAGGCTCTGAACCTCTGCCATATCCTGTAGGTTCTCCGCAGTTCTTACAGGTAGTGCCCTCTTCCTCTGCTATTAGATTATTAAGGGCGTCTGTGAGTATCTCGCCGAGTTTGTCGTATGCCTTGCGTTCTTCTTCTTTAGTCATTTTTAATCTCTCCATATTTTATTTGAGTCAACCACATATTGCAGTTCTCTAATTTTTTGCTCGTGTGAATATCCAACCTCGATAAAGCCCGAATCCCAACCGACAATTTTCTTTAGTTGCTCAACATTTGATTTTAGAATAGTCATTGATTCTTGCAGGTCTTTAATCTGCATTCTTAGACTGTTATTCTCACACCAAAGGTCATTGTCTCTGTCCTCTGATAGTGCACTTTCAATCATATCTTCAACATCATATTTATCTATTATTTCAATTGATTTCATTTTATTTTTCCTTATATTTTGGCTTTTTCTCATCAGTACCGCTTCAGCCGTGGCGATAGACACCCCGAAGGGTGTTTCGATTAACTTTGTAATTGTGGAACTGTGATTCTATTCTCTAGCATCTCATAAACTTCAACAGGTAAATCATAACATCCATCAGTATCGACAATTTCCCAATATGTATCATTGAGTTCAATATCAAAGTTACCGCACCCGCCATCTTCACCATATTCGATATGCTCGAACCAACCCCAAGAAAAATCTTTTCTTACTTCTCCGTGGTAGTTTTTAGTTTCGAATCTAAAATGTTTTAAATCTCTTATTTCTGATTCTAAAAGTCTGTTCTTGTCTTGCTCTTTTCTAATATCAGCTAACAGGCTTTTAATGTGGTTTTTGTATTCTTCATATTCAATTGTTATCATTTCTTTTTTCATTTAATTTATCCTTATATAGTTATATGAAACCCCAATAATACAGACATATTATTAAAAGTCAAGCATTATTTACATTATTTTACTAAATAATTACATATATCTACAAAATACGCTGAGAGTCCCAAATTCGCCCAAATTTGGACGTTTGTTCTCTACCCTAGTGATTATATTACTCACCCAATAATAATTGATTTTGATTTCTGAGCCATTATTTTTCTCTACCCTCCTATACCTAGTGCATAAAGATAATCTCTCAAATACGGGCTATCCTTGAGCCTTACAGATAACCTGTTGTATTTCCTCAACATTTGTTGTGTCTTTACAACATTGTGTGGTATTAATGATACAAAGTACCTCCAAGTCGCTTAGACGCGCTCCTGTTGTATTTATACCACAAGTTGTTGCATTTGTACTACATCTGTTGCATTTGTGCTACTGTTGTATTTATATGACATCTGTTGTATTAAAGATACATCTGTTGTATTAAAGAGACAGGGTAAATATTCACACTCACGCTCTCTCACTTCTCACTTATGCAACATCTGTTGTATTTTTGCAACACCTCAGCTTAGTCCCTAGATTCTTCAGCTTAGTCCCTGCTTAGTCCCTTTGTCCACTTATGCAACATCTGTTGTATTTATACTACAAATGTGTACGGGGAGGGGATACCCCAAGTGGTTCTTATAATTTTAAATTTAGGCTCACAGACAAATCAGAGAGGATTTGGGAAAAACAGCTGTTTACTAGAGTGTTTCTAGAAATCTGGAGGTGCGGAGAGGGACTTAAGACTTTATTTAGGCTTTACTATTGACAATCATTGAAAAGTATGCTATAATATTACTATAGATAAAACATTTATTATTATCTAAACTTTCACCTAAAAGGCTTCTCTTAGAAATAACCTTTATTATCATTCTAAATATACCTCTTTAGTTGAATCTATAGTATCACTAAGGAGAAAAGATGCCTTCAAAGCACAAAGGTTCACCCAATCTATACAAGGGTATGAAGTCTTTAAACCCTAATGGAAGACCTAAGGGTAGTGTCAACAAGTATACGGCTCTAAGTAGAGAGTTGATGTCTACAAAAGGTCCGGAGATTGTACAAAGAGTAATAGACTTAGCACTCGAAGGTGACAGGACTTGTCTTAAAATGTGTATGGATAGAATCCTACCCACAACTAAGGCTGTGGAGTTAAGGTCACAAGAAGGTAAGGGTAATGTTATTATTAATGTTGGTGGACTCACAGAAAAAGTTATTGAGGCTGACAATAAAGAACCTTTAGATTATGAAGAAGGTGTAATAATATCAGAAGAGAGTGTAGACCAGACCATTGTAAAATTAGGTGGGAAGGTAAATGAGTAGGGAATTAGACGTAAGCCTACACCCAGCTCAGTTAGAAATATTTAATAGTACGGCAAGATTTAAAGTCGTAAGTGCGGGTAGACGCTTTGGTAAATCTAGGCTGGCAGCTTGGATATTAATTATTAAAGCCCTACAGTCGGAAGATAAGGATGTCTTTTATATAGGTCCTACATTCCAACAGGCTAAAGATATTATGTGGAATATGCTCAAAGAGCTATTAGATGGTACTGAGTTAATAGAGCAGACCCACGAGAATACAGCTACGATGACTCTAGTCAACGGTAGAAAGATTAGCCTTAAGGGAAGTGACCGACCAGATACTCTAAGAGGCGTAGGCTTGGCTTATGTCGTCCTCGATGAATATGCCTCAATGAAAGTTGAAGTGTGGGAACAGATTATAAGACCTACACTAGCAGATGTAAAAGGTGGTGCATTATTTATAGGTACGCCAGCCGGGAAGAATCACTTCTATGAGATATGGAAGGAAGCAGAATTAGAAAAGAATGAAGATTGGCAAGCATTCCAATATAATTCTACAGATAACCCTATATTAGACCCTGAAGAGATTGCAGTAGCTAGAGAGACTATGAGCACGCAAGCCTTCAGACAAGAGTTCGAGGCGAGTTTTGTCTCCTTTACTGGTGGTATATTTAAAGAGGAATGGATTAAGTATGACTCAGAAGAACCAAGAGACGGAAACTTTGTCATTGCAGTCGACCCTGCAGGATTTGAAAAGGTTGAAAAGGAACGTGGTCTTAAAGGTAGCAAGCTCGATGAAACAGCTATCTCTATCGTTAAAATTAATAATGATGAGTGGTGGGTCAAGGATATACTCCACGGTAGATGGAATATTAAAGAGACTGCTACTAAAATATTACAGGCTGCAATTGAAAATCAGGCAACGATTGTCGGAATAGAATCAGGTGCATTAAAGAATGCAATTCTGCCATACTTAGAAGATGAGATGCGGGCAGAGAATAGATGGGTAGTCATAACAGATGTAACCCACGGTGGTAAGAAGAAAGCAGACAGAATTACTTGGGCTCTACAAGGGCGGATGGAACACGGTAAGATTTCATTTAATGAAGGTAGTTGGAATAAAGGCTTTGAATCACAGTTATTAGAGTTTCCTACGAGCGGTACACACGACGATATGGTCGATAGTCTCGCTTATATAGACCAAGTAAGTGTAGCAGACTTTATGCACACTATAGAAATAGATGAGGATTGGCAGCCTTATGATGATATAGCAGGATATTAAAGGATATTAATGGCACAAAATTACGAACCGGAAGACGATTATCAAGCACTCGCTAGTTGGTTATCTACTAAACTAGAAGGTTGGAGGAACAACAGAGATAATAATAATTTATCACAATGGGATGAATATTATCGTCTATGGCGTGGTCAATGGTCTGCAGAAGACCAGAATAGACAGTCAGAAAAATCTAGAATCATCACGCCTGCTTTACAACAAGCAGTCGAAGCAAGCGTAGCGGAGCTAGAGGAAGCTACATTTGGCAGAGGAAAATGGTTCGATATTAAAGATGACCAGCTAGATGAAGAAAAATCAGACGTAGAATACATACGCAATCTATTACAAGAAGATTTAGAAGCTGCGGGATGCAAAGATGCTCTATGTGAGGTATTTCTTAATGGTGCTGTATATGGTACAGGTATTGCTAAGATTATCACCCAAGAGAACATTAAAAGACGTCCAGTAGAGATGCCAGTAGAAGGCACACTTACAACGACAAGACAGATAGAAGAGTATCCTGAGGTTGAGGTAAAGCTAGAAGCAGTATCCCCTAAAGAATTTCTTATCGACCCAAGTGCTAATAGTATTAATGAGGCACTAGGAGTCGTTCACGAGGTCTATAAGCCACGTTATGTTGTAGCTGATGGGATGGATAAGGGTATATACAGAAACCTTGAAATACCGGCAAATACAGAAGAAGTAGGACTAGGTTATGACCCTGACTATATGGCTATGGACGCTACAGATAAGATTAAATTGTCTGAGTATTGGGGTAGAGTACCTAGAAAGTTCCTAAATGCTAAAGAAGACAATGATGATTTTGATTATGATGAAGATGAACTAGTCGAAGCTGTCGTTACACTAGCAAATGATGAATATATACTAAGAGCGGAAGAGAATCCGTTTATGATGAATGATAGACCTTTTGTAAGCTATCAACACGACATCGTCCCAAACAAGTTTTGGGGGAGAGGGGTTTGTGAGAAGGGGTATAACCCGCAAAAAGCATTAGATGCAGAGATGAGAGCTAGGATTGACTCCTTAGCACTCACTACTACACCAATGATTGCCGCAGACGCTACTAGACTACCGAGAGGCATCAAACTTGAAGTCCGTCCCGGTAAGACTATCCTTACTAATGGAGACCCAAGGCAAGCACTTATGCCTCTAACTCTAGGTTCGACAGACCAAAATACCTACAATCAGGTTGCTTCATTGCAAAATATGATTCAGATGGGTACTGGTTCTGCGGATATGGGTGTTCCGGATAGAGCTACATCTAGTGGTATGTCAATGGTTCAGTCTGCGAGCATTAAGAGACAGAAACGTACTCTAATGAACTTCCAAAATACATTCCTCATACCTATGATTAATAAGAGTATGTGGAGAAAGATACAATTTGACGTAGACAGATATCCTGTTACTGATTATAAGTTCGTACCCTACTCTACTATGGGTATTATGGCTAAAGAGCTTGAAATGCAGCAGATGGTTCAAATGCTCCAGTCAATTCCGAAAGATTCTCCTGCTTTCAATGTCCTATTATTAGCTGTCTTTCAGAACTCTAGTATCCATAATAGAGACCAAGTGGTACAAGCACTTATGCAAGGTTTCCAGCCTAATCCTGAAGAACAACAGATGCAACAGATGGCTCAACAGCTACAAATGCAGCAATTACAGGCTGATATACAGAAGACACTAGCAGAAGCACAGGAAGAACAAGCTAGAGCTATGAAGCACCAAGCAGATGCAGGGTCATCACAGCCACAGAATGAATTAGACGTACAAGAAAGAATTATGAGTCTACAGAAGAAAATGATGGAACTAGAAAAAATGAAAGCTGACATAGAAAAGCAGTATTCAGAGACAGCTAGGAACATTCCTGAAGTAGAACACCTTAAATCGGAGACAGCTCTAAACTATGCAAACGCACTTAGAAGAACAAACGACTAAAGAGTATTATAGAGCGAGACAAGATTTAGTAGAACAAGATGGATGGAGAGACTTAGTCAAAGAACTAACAAATCTCAAAGAAATCTATAGCAAAATAGACTCAGTAGAGTCTGAAAGAGACCTTTGGTTTGCCAAGGGTCAGGTGTCAATTTTAAGGCAGATGATTGCTTTAGAAGAGGCAACTAAACTAGCGGTGGAAGAACTAGATATATAGCCCCACCATTTTAATAACTTCATAACCCTACGGGGCGGAGAGTAATAATATGAGTAATATAGTAGCAGACTTTGATTCGCAAGAATCTCAAGCAGTAGAAGAAAACGTAGAAATTTCTAATATAGATGATAATACGATAACAGACAGTACAGAAGAGTTACAAAGTTCACAAGAGGTCGTTGAGGAGAACTCAACAACTGAAGTTGAAGAACCTAGTATACCTTCTAAGTTTGCCAATAAATCTACAGAAGAAATAATTGATAGTTACACTAATCTTGAAAAGGAACTTGGACGTAAAGCCCAAGAAGTTGGAGAGTTAAGAAAATTATCAGATAGTTTCCTACAGGCTGAGGTAGCGAGGAAGAATAATCCGCAAGATAACACTCCATTAGAAACTAAAGATAATGATGATGTTGATTTCTTTGACGACCCTAATAAGGCTGTCAATAAAATGATTGAGAATCACCCTAGGTTTCAAGAGTTTCAACAGTTCCAAGCTCAACAGGCACAAGCCGGAGCTAAAGCACAGTTGGAGCAAACACATCCTGATTTTACTGATGTCGTACAAGACAAAGCATTTCAGGAATGGGTACAAGATAGCCCGATTCGTATGCAGATGTTTCAAGCAGCCGATTCTTATAATTTTGATGCCGCTAACGAGTTATTGTCCAATTGGAAAGATAGGTCGATGATTAGTAAGACTCAAGAAGTCAAACAGGCAGCAGAAACAAATAGGAAGGACGCTCTTAAGGCAGCAAGCACGGAATCAAGGTCATCTTCAGGCTCAAACGCAGGAGGAAAGACATATAGAAGAGCTGACCTCATACGTTTAAAAATGGAAGACCCTAGTAGGTATGAATCGTTAGAAGATGATATCTTTGCGGCTTATGCAGACGGTAGGGTTGTTTAATAAAAGCTAATATAACTTATAGGAGTTAATTAAAATGGCAAATATGACAGTTACGACTGCAGCCAAGTTTATTCCAAAACTATGGAGTGACGAGGTAATAGCAACGTATAAAGCAAACCTAGTTGCGGCTAATCTAGTTCGCAATCTAAACCACGTAGGAAAAAAAGGTGACACTATTCACATCCCAACACCGGGACGTAATGCTGCAAGTGCGAAAGTTAAAGACACAGCAGTTACGCTTGTAACAGATACTGCGGTACACACAGATATCGTTATCAACAAGCACTTTGAATGGTCTACCCAAATTGAAGATATTGCAGAACTTCAGGCACTAAATTCAATGAGACGTTTTTACACAGATGACGCTGGCTATGCACTCGCAAAGCAAGTTGACTCTGCATTAGTTACTGACTTAGATGGTGCAGCAGCACTAACTGGCGGTAATGCAGTAATTGCAAGTGTAACAGATTGGGATGCTTCAATCCTAATCGCTCTTGAAAATCTTAACGATAATGACGTTCCTTTAAATGACCGTTCTTTAATCGTTACTCCATCGTGTATGACTGCACTAATGGCTGAAGAAAGATTTACTGAGCAAGCGTTTATTGGTAGCGGTAACGCAATCAAGACAGGTAAAATTGGTATGATTTACGGAGTAGATGTTTATATGTCTACACAAGTAGGTACTGGTAATACTGAAAAAGCATTCTTGTTCCAAAAAGATGCTTTGGTACTAGCTACTCAACAAAATGTCCGTACACAGACACAGTATGTACAATCTCAACTAGCAGATTTGTTCACGGCTGATACTGTTTATGGAACTAAAGTTGTTCGTCCGGGTTCTATTCAAGAACTTAGTTCGTAGTTTTAACCACGGAGCTCTCCTCGAAAGGGGAGAGTTTCACATTAAACCTAGGAGAGTTTTATGAAAAAGAGTAGGAAGAGAAGGATTTACCCGACTAGAAGGCAGAAATTATATCTTGCAGTATTACGAATACGTCAGAGGATTACATAATGAGTATTGATAGAGGACACGGAATTGCAACATCATCGGTTTTAGCAGATAGTTATGACTTAGATGCACTAATTGCAGATACTGAGGCAGCCAAAGTTGCCGCACAGTTAGCAGAAACTAACGCAGAAACTGCAGAGACTAATGCTGAAACTGCTGAGACTAATGCAGCAACAAGTGCTACAGCTTCGGCTACAAGTGCTACAGCCTCAGCAGCAAGTGCTGCTAGTATAACAGGAGATGCAGCAGCAGCAGCCGCAAGTGCTACCGCAGCCGCAGCTAGTGCCACAGCAGCCGCTACTTCTAAGACGGGTGCAGATACAGCTAAGACAGCAGCAGAAACCGCAGAAACTAATGCAGAAACTGCTGAGACTAACGCAGAGACAGCAGAAACTAATGCTGGAAATTCAGCTACCGCAGCAGCTTCTAGTGCTAGTGGTGCTTCTACTTCAGCGTCTACAGCTACAACACAAGCAAGCACAGCAACAACTAAAGCCTCAGAAGCGTCTACATCGGCTACTAACGCAGCATCAAGTGCTACAGCAGCAGCCTCTAGTGCGACATCTTCTGCTAGTTCAGCAACATCAGCATCAGGTAGTGCTACAACAGCAACTACTAAAGCGAGTGAAGCATCTACTTCAGCAAGCACAGCAACAACTAAGGCTAGTGAAGCCGCTACATCAGCTACAGCTTCAGCTACATCAGCAACAGCCGCAGCAGCTAGTGCGACAGCCGCAGCAGCAACTAAAGACTCAATAGATGAATTTTATCTAGGAGCTCAAAGCTCTAATCCTACAGTAGATAATAATGGTGATGCAGTTACAACGGGTGATTGGTACTTTAATACTTCTTCAAACGAAACTAGAATCTATAACGGTTCTGCTTGGCAGGTAACAGTAATATCAACTTCAGGTTTAGTTTCTAAAACTTCAGCCACAGGTTCAGGAGTCTTACCAGCTGGAACAACAGCACAAAGAGATGGCTCACCTTCTGCTGGTTATATGAGGTTCAACACAACAGATACCAGTGCTGAGATTTACGATGGTTCAGCTTGGAGTCCAGTAGGTGGTGGTAACACTACAGACAAAGGCTTATACGAAATGGCTAACACCATAGCAGCTAACTATAGCATAACGAGTGGCAACAATGCTTTAACTGCTGGTCCGATAACAATTAACACAGGGGTGTCAGTCACAATACCTACTGGTTCAACTTGGGTGATAGCATAATGGCAAAAGTAAAAATACAAGGACACGCTTCAGGAACAGGAATACTAACTGTAACTGCTCCGAATACGAGTACAGACAGAACGATAACACTACCTGATGCTACAGCTACTATAGCAACAACAACTGAAGTTGCTTTAAAAGCACCAATAGCTAGTCCAGAATTTACTGGTAATGTAGGTATTGGTATGACTCCCACCCAAAAATTAGAAGTAAATGGAGGAATTGCTTTACCTACAACACAATTATTGCGTTGGAATAATTCAGGCACGATTGCTGGTGCAATTGGTGTAGACAACAGTAATAATATGATTTTATATAACACCGAATATAATACAGAACGTATGCGTATCTTATCTTCTGGTGGCATAACATTCAACGGTGACACAGCAGCAGCCAATGCTTTAGACGATTATGAGGAAGGTACACATAACCAAGTTTGGACTACAGGTAATAGTGGTTCAATTACTATGAATAGAGTTGCTGTGTCATATATAAAAATTGGAAGATTAGTTACTATATTTGGTGAAGTTGATGTATCTACAGTATCTAGTCCAGTAGGTGGTTGCAGAGTATCCTTGCCATTTACAATTGCTTCTCATTCTGCAGGCAGAAATGCGACTACGATGACTAGACCGGGTATATACCACGTAATTCACCATCAAGATAATCCACC
>Ga0102908_1000486_pt1 | contig 9759 bp, 5 predicted proteins | sample Colrivmeta1557A3_FD_78500 | JGI IMG/M metagenome (GOLD analysis project Ga0102908, IMG submission 78500) | Estuarine microbial communities from the Columbia River estuary - metaG 1557A-3 | ecosystem: Environmental > Aquatic > Marine > Intertidal zone > Estuary | place: USA: Columbia River Estuary...
TACCAATGGAATAAAAATATGGGTTACCCCACTGCTAAACATAGAAATGCCATAGCAACTTATGGAATTACACCCCACCATAGAAAGACTTTTAAAGGCGTCAAAGACCTTTAATAATTTAGCCCAATAGGGTTTTGTATTATTTAGGCCCATAAATAGTACCTTTGAAATGTTATAACAGAATACCATTCCATGAAATCTTACCTCATCATTTTAACCGCATTGTTCTTGGTGCATTGTACTCCCAAAACTACAGACAAGGAACAACCTTTCTTGACATATCTATCCAATCAAGATGATTTTATTATCAGAACAGCGCATTTAAACCAGTTAAAAGCAAACCTCAGCAATAACAGTCAATTTTTAAACTTTGTAAATAAGGGGGCGTTTAAAAACACCCAACAACGCATTGAGCTACTTCAAAAAATTGATGTAAATGCCAAAGCGCTCATTAGTATTAGAGAAATTGGAAAAGAAGACATTGATTTTTTAATTATCACTGAATTGAGCCAAAGCACCTTAGCTCCCTCTGATCAAATTTCAAGTAAAACCTATCAAGAGCTTGTAATAGAAAAGAGAATTTACACCTCAAAACAAAAAGAAGAGATATTGTACAGCGTCATTTTAAATGAGACGCTGTTAATTAGCTCTTCTCAATTACTCATTGAAAATACCATAAGGAATAAGAGCCAAAAAATAGCTCCAGAATCACTGAATGAACTCTTTAAGGTAACCGAAGACAATAGTGTCTATTTTAAGTTAGATGCAGGAAGTTTTTTGCTGAAAAACAATTTTTACCCATCCTTCACCAATAGCTTTGGAAAATGGGGCGCCTTGCGTATTGACTTGGCCAATAAAAAAATGGCGTTTCACGGTTTTAATTCAAGAAATGACAGTTTACCCTATTTTTTAAATCTTTTTAAAGCTAGTAAACCCATAGTGTTAAAATCGCCTAATTATATTCCAGAGGTGGCTTCCAGTATAAAAATGTATGCCATTGAAGACCTAGAGCAATTTAACAGCACTCAAAACAAAATCAAAAATAGGGAGCTCGTTTTAGACACTATCTTTAATAAGGTAGAAGAAATAGCTACTTTCAAATTAAAAGAAAACGCCTTAGCGCTCATTCATTTTACAACATTTGAACCCGATTACCTTTTAAAAATAGCAGAGAATAACACGCCTGAAACGGAATACAGAGACTACCAAATATACCGCCTAAACAATGCTTCTCTTCTAGAAAATTCGTTTAGTTCGCTATGGGACGAGCTAGAGGTAAACTATGTAATGCTCATAGCACAAAGTCTTTTATTTAGCAAAGATGTTAATGATTTAAGGACCGTAATTGGCAATCTCAATACCGGAACAACCCTAGAAAACAGCCCTTCATTTACAAGTACCAAAGCGTCTCTGGCGGAAGCTTCTACTATGTTGTTTTACGAGGCTCAAACAAATAGTTTCAATCCAAAAAAAGCGGGGGACTATTTTTTAGCAGCAAACAAAAAGGAAGACAAAAACACCAAAGTTTTTGCTTCTCAATGGGTAGGAGATCAAGATTTTTTTCACCAACACTTGGTGTTTTTAGACCTGCAACCAAAAAAAGACCAAGGAGGTGTTTCTCCACTTTTAAATTTGCAACTAGAAAACCCTATATCCTATGGGCCTCAGTGGGTGAAAAATCACATCAATAAAAAACAGGAAATATTGGTTCAAGACAATCAAAACCAATTGTATCTTTTTGACAACAGTGGTAAGTTACTTTGGAAAAAACAACTTCAAGGGGCTATCCAAGGAAAAGTATCTCAGGTAGATTTGTATAAAAACGGCCGCTTACAATTGGCATTCACTACCACAAACCAATGGCTCATTTTAGATAGAAACGGGAATGAAGTGCCACCGTTTAATAAAACTTTTAAAGACGGAAACTTAAGTCCGTTGGCTGTATTTGATTATGACAACCGCAAAGAGTATCGTTTTGTTTTTGGCCAAGGCAAGGATATTTATATGTACGACAGAAATGCAAAGAGTGTCAATGGATTTAAATACAAAAAGACCAAGTCTTCTCTTTTAGAGGCCCCTAAGCATTTTAAAATAAAAGGAGATGACTATTTGGTGTTCAAAGGAATAGACGGAAGTGTAGCTATTTTAAATAGAACAGGTAAAACAAGGGTGAAAACAGCTGCAAATTATTCCTTTTCTGACAATGAAATAGCCCTTTTAGACCAACAATTCTCCTTTACAGACCTTCAAGGAAATCTCCTTCAGATCAACACCGAAGGCAAAGAGAGTAAAAGGCCTTTAAAAGTAAATGCCGCACACAAAACGGTCATGAAATATAACCAATTGGTTGTTCTAGAAGACAATGTTTTGTATTCAAAAGGGAAAAAAGCCGTGCTCGATTACGGCATATACACCCCTCCTAATACCTTTAAAATAAACCAGCAAATCTATATTAGTATTACAGACACTCAAAACAAAAAAGGGTATCTATTTGACAGTGAACTTACAATGCTAAGTGGGTTCCCTGTATATGGAAGTGGCGAAATTGACCTAGTGGAATCTTCAGAGAATGGTGTATTGAATTTTGTCATTAAGGACAAAGAAAACAGCCTTGTAGTATACCGGCTTAAAGAGCCAAAGACCACCAATAAATCACAGTAGGTCCTCAAGTGAGGCCATGTACTTAATGTTCCTATAAAATATAAGCTATATTAAAATATTAAGCCTTTAATTCAGCCTCAAAAAGTGCCAGAAAATGCTTTAAAAGCCTGGTTTTTACCGCAGCCATATCTTGGGGAACTCCATTGAGTTCTGCGGTCATAGAAGTAACCGCTTTACCTTTTATACCACATGGGATCATGAGGTCAAAATAACCTAAATCTGTGTTTACATTGAGTGCAAAGCCGTGCATGGTAACCCACCTACTGGCCCTAACACCCATGGCACAAATTTTGCGTGCGAAAGGCGTGCCTACATCCAACCAAACACCAGTCTCCCCAGGAGATCTTGTTGCCGTTATTCCGTATTCAGCTAAAGTTAAAATGACCGTCTCTTCTAAAAGCCTTAAATATTTATGAATGTCCGTGAAAAAGTTCTCTAAATCCAATATAGGGTAGCCTACAATTTGTCCGGGGCCATGATAGGTAATGTCACCACCCCTATTAATTTTATAAAAGCTGGCTTCTTTCTCTCTAAGCACTGCTTCAGAGACCAACAAATGGTCTAAATTACCACTCTTACCCAATGTGAAAACATGGGGATGCTCTACAAAAAGGAAATGATTGGGGGTAGGTAAATAAGTGGCTTGCTTTTTATTTTGCACTTTTAAAGCCACTGTTTTCGCAAACAAGTCCTCTTGATAATCCCAAGTCTCTTTATAGTCCTTAAGTCCAAGTTCTTTTATAATAAGCTGCTTATTCATAAGACAAAGATACTATTTCAAAAGTGTATTTATTCGTTGGGATTGTTCAAAATTACCAGTGCAGCAATGACTCCTGGAACCCAACCACAAAGCGTTAGAAGAAAAACAATTAAAATAGATCCACATCCCTTTCCAATCACAGAGAGTGGTGGGAACAAAATAGCCAATAAAACACGCCAAAAACTCATAAAAATTATAATTTAACCTAGGTACTACCTATTTATGACGTTAAAGTGATTCAAATGTTACATGCATGCTCTGTAAATTAGCTCGAAGTACTTATATTTGCTCTTCATAATTCGCAACCATGCAACTGACAGAACAAGAAATTGTAAGAAGAGAAAAATTAGTCAAACTAAGGGCCTTAGGCATAGATCCCTACCCAGCTGCTTTATATCCTGTAAATACCATGTCTACAGCTATAGAAAAGGACTATAAAGAAGGAAAGCAAGTGATAGTTTCTGGCAGGCTGATGCGAAAAAAAGTACAAGGCAAAGCCTCTTTTGCAGAAATTCAAGACAGTGAGGGCCGCATTCAAGTGTATTTCAATAGAGATGAAATAGACACCACTCCTGATAGCCAGCAGTACAATGAAGTATTTAAAAAACTCATTGACTTAGGGGATATTCTTGGTATAGAAGGAACCCTCTTTACCACTCAAGTAGGAGAAAAAACGGTCCTGGTAAAAAAATTTACCTTACTGAGCAAAGCTTTAAGGCCACTACCCCTGCCTAAAGTAGACGCAGATGGTAAAGTGCACGATGAATTCAATGACCCTGAATTGAGATACAGACAGCGTTATGTAGACTTAATTGTAAACCCGCAGGTCAAAGACACCTTTATTAAGAGAACAAAGATCACCAATAGTATTAGAAAATTTTTCAATGACAAAGGCTATTTAGAAGTAGAAACTCCTATACTGCAGCCTATTCCTGGGGGAGCGTCTGCAAGACCATTTATTACCCACCACAATGCACTTAATATGCCATTGTACCTAAGGGTGGCCAATGAACTTTATTTAAAGAGATTAATCGTAGGTGGTTTTGACGGGGTATATGAATTCTCTAAAGATTTCAGAAACGAAGGAATGGACCGCACCCACAATCCAGAGTTTACCGTAATGGAATTGTATGTAGCCTATAAAGATTACCATTGGATGATGGACACTACCGAGAAATTACTTGAAACCATCGCCATGGAATCTAATGGTAGTTCAAAGATAACTGTAGGCAAGAATGCGATCGAATTTAAAGCACCCTACCCTAGGGTTCCTATTCTTGAGGCCATTAAAATTCATACAGGTCACGATGTTGCAGGATTGAATAGGAATGAATTAGCTGGTGTAGCAAAATCACTAGACATTGAAGTCACGGACAGTATGGGTGTTGGAAAACTCATCGATGAAATATTTGGAGAACGTTGCGAACACCATTATGTGCAACCCACCTTTATTACAGATTACCCAAAAGAAATGAGTCCACTCACTAAAGAGCACAGGTCCAATCCAGCCCTTACCGAGCGATTTGAATTAATGGTTAATGGAAAAGAATTGGCCAACGCCTATTCAGAGCTCAATGACCCTATAGACCAAAGGGCGCGTTTTGAAGACCAACTAGCCCTCTCTGAAAAAGGAGATGACGAGGCCATGTTTATTGACCAAGACTTCCTGAGAGCACTTGAATACGGAATGCCGCCAACTTCTGGAATTGGAATTGGTATAGATAGATTGGTCATGCTTATGACCAATAATGCCTCTATACAAGAAGTATTGTTTTTCCCTCAAATGCGCCCAGAAAAGAAAGCTGTTGAACTTTCAGAGAATGAAAAAATAGTCCTAGAGCTTTTGAAAAAAACCAATCCTATGCCTTTATTAGATTTAAAAGAAGCGAGCGGATTGAGTAATAAAGCTTGGGACAAGACCATTAAAAGTTTAACCAAAATACAAATGGTGGTTGTGGCCAAAGAGGCCGATGCACTTACTTGTACCCTCAAAGATTCATAGATTCTTAATACCAAAGATTAGAATTCTTGAACTGAGGACTTTCAACACCGTTTTAACGAAAGCGCCTTTTATATCACAGATAAAAAAACTAGCTTAGGCTAAATCTTTTTAAGATGAGTAACAGCAAAAAAGTGGGGCTGTTTTTAGGTCCTGTATTCTTCCTATTAATACTGTTATGGCCACAGCCATTATTAAGCACCCAAGGAGATGCTGTAATTGCTGTTGCATTTTGGATGGTCACTTGGTGGCTTACAGAGGCAGTCTCTATTTCTGTGACGGCCCTGCTTCCTCTACTTTTGTTTCCCTTATTAGATATTATGCCTATTGCAGAGGTAGGAAATAATTACGGAAGTCCTATTATCTTTTTGTTTTTTGGCGGTTTCGTTATGGCACTTGCCTTAGAAAAGGTGAATCTCCATAGAAGAATTGCACTCAATATTATTCGCATTACAGGCACTACGCCAAACAAAGTAGTCCTTGGTTTTATGATCGCCACAGCTTCTTTGAGTATGTGGATTAGCAATACCGCTACAGCTGTCGTTATGCTGCCCATTGCCATGTCAGTGATTAAGCTTTTAATAGACGACGTAGACGGTTTTACCAAAAAAGATCGAAATTTTGCCGTAAGTGTGCTCTTGGGAATTGCTTTTTCTGCAAACGCAGGAGGTATAGCCACGGTAATAGGCACCCCACCAAATTCTATCCTTATTGGTCTTTTGGAAAATGAATACCAAATAGAAATATCCTTTTTAAAATGGATGGTATTTGCCCTACCCTTCTCAATCATTATGATTGGCCTGAGTTATATTACGCTTGTACACCTCATTTTTCCGAGTAAGGGACTCAATTTCTCTGCCTCTAATGAAGTGATTCAAGAAGAATTAAGAAAATTAGGCCCTACCCGATCAAAAGAAAAGATGGTATTGGGCATTTTTGCAGTAACCGTATCCCTTTGGATCTTTAGAACCTTAATCAATAGTCTATTTCCCTCTTTGGGATTGTCAGACACCATGATCAGCATGTTTGCAGCAATAAGTCTATTTGCGGTCCCTTTTAACCTAAAAAAAGGAGACTTCATACTGGATTGGAAAGATACTGAAAAACTGGCATGGGGCATCTTAATATTGTTTGGTGGCGGATTGGCTTTGGCCAAAGGAATGTCTGTATCTGGAATTGTAGATCAAGTTTCTCAAAGTATTGCGGCAGGTAATTTCAGTATTACTGCCACAGCCAGTTTACTTATTTTATTAATGCTATTTATGACAGAACTCATGAGCAATGTAGCCTTAGTGGCTGTATTAGCGCCTGTAGTCGCTGGAATAGCCATTGGTCTTGGAATACCTATGGTCTACCTACTCATCCCGGTGACAATGGCGAGCAGCTGTGCTTTTATGCTGCCCATGGCTACCCCGCCAAATGCCATTGTTTTTGCCAGTGGTTTTATAGAAGTAAAAGATATGGTCAAAGCAGGTATATTACTCAACCTAGTAGCCGTACTAATCCTCATTGGGCTGTTTGAATATATTATTCCTTTACTCTTTTAGCTTTAGTGATTGATCGAACTATAAAATCATTAGATCATTTGAATATGTGGTTCCATTACTCTTTTAGCTTCAAACATAAAAACGGCCTTAACAACTTAATTAAATGGAGAAGCTGTAAGGTGTTGGCTCATAAATAAAAGCGCCATCTTATGATTTTGTTAACATTTCATTAGGACAATTTTTCGGTTATTTGAGAAGCAATAAAATAAAAAACCCACCTAATGATCAAAAAAAATCTTCAGTACCTGTTGTTTTCACTCCTAGTGATTGGAAGTGTCAGCACAAGTGAAGCCCAGCTTTTCAAGAAAAAAGCTAAGGCAAAAGCGCCTACAGAGGCAAAACCAAAAATAGATAAAGACGCACCACAGCCCTATGCTAAGGTCATTACCAAAGAGGCCAAGACAGATAAAGGGCTTTTTGACGTACACCAAATCAAAGACAAATTTTTCTATGAAATACCAGACAGCCTTTTAGGTAGAGAAATGCTCATGGTGAGCAGAATTTCTAAAACTGCTTCAGGGATTGGATTTGGGGGTGGAAAAATAAACACCCAAGTCATGAGGTGGGAGAAAAAGGGAGATAAAGTGTATTTAAGGGTGGTTAGCCACGAAGTAGTTGCAGCAGATTCGCTCCCTGTTAAAGAAGCTGTAATCAATTCAAATTTTGAGCCGGTATTGTATTCCTTTGCCGTAAAATCTAATAGAAAAGATTCTGTTGCGACGAGTACTGTCATAGAAGTAACACCGCTTTTTGAAAAAGATGTGAACGCACTTGGAATGCCTGAGGGGTATAAAAAAAGATATAAAGCGACCAGATTAGATTCGGAGAGAAGCTTTATTGAAGGCATTAAAAGTTACCCAATGAATATTGAGGCCAGACATGTGAAAACTTATTTTGCGGGCAGTCCTCCTTCTAATTCAAGCTTGGGATCTATCTCTGTAGAGATTAATAACTCTATGATATTACTTCCTGCTGAACCCATGAAAAGACGTTATTTTGACAAGCGCGTAGGTTGGTTCGAAAGAGATCAGGTAGATTATGGATTGGATGCTCAAGAGAGTAAAACAGTGAAGTTTCTAGACAGATGGAGACTCGAAGTTAAAGAAGAAGATCTAGAGAAATTCAACCGAGGGGAATTGGTAGAACCAAAAAAACCAATCATTTATTACGTAGACAGGGCCACACCAAAACAATGGGTGCCTTTTATTAAACAAGGAATTGAAGACTGGCAAGTAGCTTTTGAAGCCGCAGGATTTAAAAATGCTATTATAGCTATGGATCCTCCAACGCCAGAAGAAGACCCAGAATGGTCTCCTGAAGACGTGCGCTATTCTGTAGTGCGTTACTTAGCTTCCCCAATACCCAATGCAAACGGACCCCATGTAAGTGATCCAAGAAGTGGCGAGATCTTAGAATCTGACATTAACTGGTACCACAATGTAATGAGTCTATTGCGCAACTGGTACTTTGTTCAAACTGCGGCCATAAATCCAGAAGCACAAGGCGTGGCTTTTAAAGATGAAGTAATGGGCCGTTTAATACAATTTGTTTCTTCTCACGAAGTGGGCCATACTTTAGGACTTCCCCACAATATGGGTAGTTCTGCTGCATATCCTGTAGATTCTTTAAGGTCTGCAAGCTTTACCAGTAAATACGGTACAGCACCTTCCATTATGGACTATGCCCGTTTTAACTATGTGGCTCAGCCAGAAGACAAAGGGGTAGCCCTTATGCCAAATATTGGTGTTTATGATAAATACGCTATTGAATGGGGTTATAGACCCATCTTAGATAAAAGTGCTGAAGCAGAAAAACCAGTACTAGACAGCTGGATTATGGCCCATGATGGAGACCCATTATACCGTTTTGGAAGCCAACAAGGAGGCGACGTGGTAGATCCAAGTTCTCAGACAGAAGATTTAGGAGACAACGCTATGAAAGCGAGTATGTACGGAATCAAAAACCTACAGAGAATTGTGCCTAAATTAATTGAGTGGACTGCAGAGGACGGTAAAAATTACGATGACTTAGAAACCCTTTACGGTCAAGTACTGTCTCAGTTTAATCGCTATATGGGCCATGTGTCTAACAATATTGGTGGGGTGTACGAAAACCACAAAACTTATGAGCAAGAAGGGGCTGTTTATACACCAGTAGATAAGGGGCATCAGCGGGACGCTATGAAGTTTTTACAACGTGAATTGTTTCAAACACCTGAGTGGATGCTAGACCAAAACATCTTTAACAAAATTGAGTACTCAGGAACGGTAGACCGTGTTCGTGGTGTTCAAGTAAGAACGTTAAACAATGTACTTAGTCTAGGTAAAATGGCCAGACTCATTGAACATGAAACAGCCATGGGGTCTAAGGCCTATACTTTAACCCAAATGATGTCTGAACTCAGAAGAGGGATCTGGTCTGAGATTTACAACGGTGGCGCTATAGACACTTATAGAAGAAACCTACAAAAAGGACACATTGACCGTTTGGCCTATTTAATGACTGCAGACAGTCAGAGAAAATTACCGAGCTATGGTGGGTATCAGAAATCTACTGCAGTGAATACGTCTCAATCAGACATTCGTTCAGTAGTAAGAGGTGAATTAGTGACCCTTAGAGCACAATTGAGAAATGGATTGGCCAACGCGGCTAATACCATGTCTAGATACCATATTCAAGATGCCATTGCTAGAATCAATGACATTTTGGATCCTAAATAATCCAATCAAACCAATTTTTAAAAAAGGGAGGCTTTCAGCCTCCCTTTTTTTTTTACTTCACATAAGCCAAAA
>Ga0102908_1000489_pt1 | contig 9742 bp, 8 predicted proteins | sample Colrivmeta1557A3_FD_78500 | JGI IMG/M metagenome (GOLD analysis project Ga0102908, IMG submission 78500) | Estuarine microbial communities from the Columbia River estuary - metaG 1557A-3 | ecosystem: Environmental > Aquatic > Marine > Intertidal zone > Estuary | place: USA: Columbia River Estuary...
GCTTGTAAAAGTGTGACAAGACTGTAGCCATTGCATCTTCGTTAGCTAACCTAATGTAGAAGTCAGTTTTGATTACTTCTAATTCTTCGATCATGTTGAAGCCTCCTCTATGCCAGTATCCGTAAGATCATTTGACCACACTCTGAACTTACCTATTGTACCCATGAAGTCAGAAGCTAAGTTTAGGTCTGTGGTTGACAGATCAGGTAAAGCTGTAGGGGTTGTGTTAGCTGTCAGTGATGTACCATCGATTGCTCCGTTAATGAACGTAGAGCCGTGACGTGAGGCGATGTTGAAGGGTACGTTGACGCCTTCTGTGTATGAACCAGCTGAACCTGTTCCTTCGCCCACAGATGTATTTACGTTATTAATTCTTTGTTGAAATTGGACTGCACCCCGGTATGTCCCATTAGTTCTGTTGAAACTATTAAGTCTATTACTAGAATTTTCTTCCCAGTTAAAAAAGTAAGGGTTTAATGCATTACTATCATCATCAGCAAAAGTCATCCTGCCGTCCATCTGTATTGACACAGAGAGAGGGTTGATTTCTTTTACGGATACGTTGTCGAAATAGGCCTCCGTGCTTGAGGTTCCATATGAAAACAATGATAAAGTTGCTAAACTTGAACTTGCCACAATGTAAATCGTTTCTGTAACAGGAGTCTCAGAATTAGCTGCTGCAAATATATTCCCAAAAAACGATGCACGAGCAACACTTCCACCGCCGCCGCCAAGTCTGGACGTAACCTCTACGGCATAAACTTTTCCTATCGTAAGAGAAATGCTTTGGTATGCACTAACAGGACTAGAGGACTGATTGCTTATCTGCAATTCACCAGAAACGGCAGAAAGGTCTGCACTTGAAGTACTCCAACCACTCGTATCAGTATCAAATGTACCATTCGTAACCAGCTCACTACCAATAACAACAGGTGTAGGCCAAGGCATGTTAGCCGCAGAGACAGTCAATGTTTCAGCCGCCCTTGTTACTGTTGATCCTGATGTTGGGATGTAGCTTGATGGAGTTAAACCAGCTTCTACTTGTGCGCCGTAGATGTAGATGCCCCCACTTGTGCCAAATGTAGTACCCCAAGGTACACCATTACTATCTCCAACCATAATAGCAAAATTACTTCCATGAGAAGAATTTCCTACTATTGAGCATCTATACCAACCATTGCCTATAGGCTCTATGTTAGCACTCTCAAGAGCAGGAGTACTTATAGAGTAACCTGATCCCAAAGAACCCGTTGACAAATCAAAAGAATATGCCGACCAGTATCCACTACCATTGGTAGATAAAAGATATAACCAATTGTATTCTCCAGCTTTAGCATAAACACTCGCAACACGATCATTAACTCCGACATTACTTGCGGCTACACGGTTTCTATAACCTGTAGTATTTACAATTTTGTAAGAGTTATATGCTTGAGAGGGAGAAACAGTAGCACTAGTTTCTAGGGTTACAGTAACATTTTTAGACCAACTTGCATTCGTAAAGTCTTCACTATAAGTCAGTAAGTTAGTTCTAGCTTCACTCTCATGGAGTACGCCTTCGTTAACCCAAGCAGAACCATTGTAGATGTGGTGGCCTACACGAGGTAGGTAACGTACTGTGGCTGGATTAACGTCTACTTCTTTGACAGATACGTTGTCCCATACCACAGCATTCGTCCCATCATAGTTGTAAACATTGACATAACCTGTTGTGGCGGTGGCAACAAAAGTCCCACTTAATGTCTGTGGTGTTGTGCCAAGGCTGAGACTAAACATTTGGTTTCCCGTAATTGTTGTTCCAACTTGCAGTTGCTTTGCATTTGTCGAACCATTGACGTTAACCAATGTTGCTTGAATGCGGTAAGTTTTTCCTACAACCAGAGAGACAGACGTATACGCCGTAGCGTTAGTTGTAGTTGGCGTGACAACAAGTTGACCACTAACAGAACTCAATGTTGCACTATTTCCAGTCCACCCAGTTGTTCCATTATCAAAAGTAGCATTCGTAACTAGCTCACTACCTATAACCCTACTAGCAGTACGAACGTAGCTGTCGCCTGTTTCTGGGTTGTTTACCATGCCACCTAAGTCACTGCGGTAGGCTGCTGCTTTCCTCAGAAGAATTGTGCTTACCCCATCGCCTGTGTACGAGTCAGAACCATAAGTAGTCCCCATTACATGTGCAGGGTCTTTTGTCATAAAAATAAATGCGAAGGGGGTGCTGGATGCCCCCGTATTGTCAACCCTAATCTTTATTCTGTGATACCCATCACCTACAGGTGAGATGCTTGAGTTTAGAAGTTTAGCCCCAGAAGCGGTAAGGGTCGTGCCTGTTTGAAGGTCTACCACAACACCGCCGCCAAGGAGAGAAGTGTTAGCCTCCCCCAACGTAACAATGAGGTATCGCCCACTATCCTCTTTGGCTTCCACCTCAAATGTATTTATAGTGGCAGTCAAAGGGGCGTTCCTAAGACCGTGAAAACTTGTGCTGGTATCTTCTGTAATTGAATTTGCCGTTGCGCTGATGGCCGTTTTAACCCAACTCGCATAAGAGAAATCCTCTGAATACGTCAGCAAGTTATGAGGCCGCCACTTAATGTTACCATCTGAGTCTGTCATGGTTGCATTACTAGAGGCACTGTGAGTTACACTGCTAGACAGGGTGCTATCTGTGTCGCCTGTTCTGTAGTAGTTCTGCTTGAAGTCAAATACTAGAGAGGGGGTAAATCCACCTATCGTATAGATAAAGTTTTGGTTAGAATCTAAGTCACCAATAATTTTAAAGTTCCCTATAGAATTGAGAAGTGCAATAACATTATTGTTATGTTTGAAAATTAAATTATTTCCTTGTCTTTGCATTCTGAAGTCACCAAAGATTAAACTATGGTTACCCATATCGATGTTACCTGTCATAGTACCACCAGCTAGAGGTAAAAGGTTACTTGTATCACCACTTCCATCAGCCCCTGCTGGTCCTTGCGGTCCTTGCGGTCCTGCTACAGTTGAGTCAGCTCCGTCACTTCCATCAGCCCCTGCTGGACCTGTAGCTCCTGCAGGACCTGTAGCACCCGCTGGTCCTGCTACTGTACTGTCGGCACCTGGAGGGCCTTGGGGACCTTCTGGACCTTCTGGACCTTCTGGACCTGCTACTGTACTATTAGCACCTACTGGGCCTGTTGCTCCAGTAGCTCCTTGTGGTCCAGTTTCTCCCTGAATACCTTGAGGTCCATCTAAACCTTGAGGACCAGCAGGGCCTGCTGAACCTACATTACCTTGTCCTCCTGCAGCACCTTCCGGTCCTTGAGGGCCAATAGGTCCTTGACCTCCTGTAGGTCCTGCTACGGTACTATCAGCACCATCATTACCTGCAGGTCCTTGAATACCTTGAATACCTTGTATACCTTGATCACCGGTTAACCCTTTTGGAATACCAAATGAGAAAGCACCCGTTCCGTTTGTAGCAGTAACACTAGCGGTTGCAGAAGATCCTGGAGTTAAAGTACTTATTGAAACAGTAGCATCTGTAATTACATCAATAGCTTCTGCTGCAGCTTGTGCTGCTTCAGCGGCAACTTTTGCTGCAAGAGCACCTGAAGCTGAAGATTGGGCATTAGTTTCACTTGTAGAAGCAGAATTTGCACTGTTAGTAGCATTAGTTTCAGCTGTTTCAGCATTAGTTTCAGCTGTTTCAGCATTATTCTCTGCAGTCTCAGCATTACTTTTAGCTATCTCTGCTGCAGCTTGTGCTGCTTCAGCGGCTACTTTTGCTGCTTCAGCGGCTAATTTAGAAGAAGTTGCTAATGCAGATGCATCTGCTGCATCTGTAGCGTAAGCAGAAGTAACGGTTAAAGTTGCTACTGGTTGATCATCAAAGCTACCTCCATCATCGTTGTAATTAATATAATTAAAACTACTACCTTCGTCAATATAATTAACTTCGTTTTCTAAAACTTTAAAGCCCATTTTATTCTCCTAAATTAAGTTTGTTCCTGAGAACGAGATAGCAACGTTACCACCTCTGGCTTTACGTGCATTTTCTTCTCTATTTAATGATTCTATTTGTGAGCTAAATAGTGCTTGATATTTTTCTATTTCTGTATTATCATTAAGATAAATAAATATTTGCTTGAGAGAACCAAATAAAAGTATTCTTTCATTTTCATCTCTTAACCAATTAGCAGATAAAGCACCTACCCAGTAGTTGGCGTTTTCACCTACTCTTGTATTAAAATAAGTTTCTGTTTGATTTCCTGCAGAGGCATTAGCATAAGTAGTTGCTGTACCACCAATATCTAATGTTCCTACACCTGAAACCCAATTACTAAATGTAGCAGAATAAGTAGCGTTTAAACCAGGTAACCTTCTGTAGTAATGAATATCTATTTCATCACCTCTTTTAAATGTACCATGTAATTTATATTCATTACCAATTCTAGTATAAAAATGAAAATCTTTAGTTTGAGTAAAACCATCATTAAAAGTTCTATTATCTACTTTTTCATTATAAACTATACCTATATTTTTAGTAGCAGTATCTGCGTTTCTAATAAATATAACTTCTATCATATCACTGGGCGCAGTTATGGTTAACACGTTACCACCACCTTGAAAGGCACTAGGTCCTACATCCGGTGTTCCTGTAGTGCCTGCTGCAGTGATCTCATCTTGAGTACCATCTACAACATAAGTTCTTGTAAATTCTAATGGTGGCACACGTAAGGTTTTATAAGCTTCATCAGCGGCATACTCAATACACCGAGATACTACTGAGTTAGAAAGCACTGAAACATCTCGGTTAGCCCAGTCTCTAATTATTCCTGCGTTAGTTCCAGTATAATCTCCTGAACCTACAAATTCTACGTATGTTGCCATAATAATCCTCTATGTCATAACTAGTAAATCTGGGTATTCTGTTCTTAGCAGATATACCAATTTCTTTTTCATAGCAGGGTCATGCATAAACTCTGGATCTAGTATATCTAAGTTATGCTTAGTATTTAGTTCTAATACTATTACGTTTGGAATAGAACACATCTTTTGATAGTGTGATTTCTTATTCCTACCTGCTTCTCTATCTCTTTTTACTTCGGCAATAGTTGTGCTGATGTCTCCTTCGACTCTCCACTTACTGCCTTTGTTCCCATCAGTAACGATTTCTCCTGTGAGATCACCTACTGCTGAACTATGTTTAAACTTTGCCATGCTGTTCCTCTCATGTATTAAAGTGAGTCTAGTACTGTATGGAATCTACCATCGTTAGTTATATTACCCACTTGTATTCTATATACAGTCGTTGCGCTAGTACCTATTGCAATTATATTATGTGTAGATCCTGGTCTAGATAAGTAAACTTTAGTAACCTTACCTGTGCTAGGATCAACTTCTATGTGGTTCTCACCACTTAAACCAAAAGTAGCTTCTTGAGCTGCTCCAATTAAAGTTTCACCACTGATTACCAGAGCATTAGCATTTGCTATAATTTTAATTAACATTTATTACTCCTATTAGTAAAAGAGGACACCCTAAGGTGCCCCCTTTCCTAAATTTATGCGCCAATGTTAGCGATTACGCCCCAAGCGTTAGGGTTAGAACATTCAAGAGTTGTCTCTTCAACGAACATACCTACTGTTGAGTCACCATTTTGGCCTACGTCCACTTCATTCATTGGACGAAGAGTTGCCATTTTGAACCACATTGGATCGTATACAAGTGCAAAAGCATCTTGAATAGATACTGCGTCAGCGGATGTACCACCAGCACCTGTTGCAGTTGCAGCAAGACCCATGATGTAGTTAGGCTCAACCATAACGTCACCGAAGTCTGACATATAAATGTCTACTGCTTGACGTAGCTTACCTGACTCATCTATGTTACGACGAACATTTGAACCTGAAGCATTTGCTTTAGTTGAGAATGTACGACGGTTCTTTGGAGAAAGCATAACTTTAGTAGCTTTACCACCTTCCTCATAGATTGTTTGCATGATAGAGTCGATGTGTGACAATTCAAGCTCACCTACGTTTGCACTTGTAGATTCTGTTGAGAAGTTGTTAGTACCAATGCCTGCTTCTGCTGCAGTAACACCTGCATTAGAAATACGAGCAGCTGTGTTTCCAGAGTCTGTTGACGCAACGTTTACAACGTTACTTGCCCAAGAAAATACACCAGCCATAGTACCTGCAACTGATGCAGAACCTGGAGTAGATACGTTTAGTGAGTGAATTAAGTCAGCTTCAACATCACGGCGCATTTCTGTGCCACGCTTTTTCAACTGATATGCATACTCATCAGCAACACCAGTTTGATCTACAGCACGTTTTGTACCTGATACTGCAACTGTTTTTGCGTTGATTTGTGTATAGTTACCTAAACGTGAACGGTTACGATCTGCAGCTGCAAGAACTACACCACCGCCTGTACCGTGGTCACCACCAGTAGTAGTACGACCATCTGGAGTAACTGCATCGAAGTCTGCACCTTGTGCAACACGTGAGTTACCTGGAGCTTTAAGCTCGTCTGTTTGCCACTCGTGGTATATACCTGTAGCTTTTGTTTTGCCGATAGAAGACATGAAAGGAGTTTCATCTCGTGTAATCATTGAGATGAAGTTCGCTAAATCTTCTTTTTCAGATACAGAAGCACTTGATGCTCCTGAAGGAAAGCGGTTGCCTACTGCGTTAGCCGCTTGTGTTGATGCACCTGAGGTGCCATAACGTCCTGTTGCCATTTTATTTTTACCTATATGTTATTAGCCGAATATTGGCTTATCGTGTTGGCGCAAACCTTTTCAAGAAAGCTATTTGATCTTCTTTCGAAGCATCATCTTTAAACGCTCTTGCTTTAGTCATTGCCGCCTGATCTTGTTTTCGTTTAGTCGGTGTCTTAGCCTTTTTAGCAGGCATTTTCTTGGCAGGAATCTTAGCACGTTTTTTAGCGCCACTTTTAATTCCTTGTTTTAGTCTACGAAACTCATCTACAAACTTAACAACACTAGGATCTGATACTACATTTAATAAGGCTTCCGGTAAACCTTCTTCTAATGCAAACTCTCTTATAGAGTTTTGAATATCCGAATTCCAGTCAGGAATAACATCTGTTATAGTATCATTAAAATACTTTACAGACTCTTCGAATTGTTGTTGCTGTAGACTTTGTTTTTGTTGAGATACCTGTGTTGCAAGATTTTCTCTCTTACTACGGGCTTCCCAATAAGCAGACTGTGCTTTAGTTTGCTCCTGAAGTAACTCACCAATTTCATAAGTATCCCCCTCTTTTTGTGCTGCTGTGAGCTTTTGAGAGATATCGTGATACTTCTTCTGATGTTCTGTTTCTTCAGTGTAAACTTCATTTGCAATAACACTTGCTAATGTTTCTAGTTCACCTAATTTTTGAGTACGCTCTTCGTCTAATGATTTACGAGCTTCCCCAATCTCACGACCTTGTTTACTAAGATGTTGTTTGGTTGCAGAACCAGCAATCCATTCTGATATAGGTAGAGTTACCTCTTCCCCATCAATTTTGTGGGTTACCATAATGTCTTCTAAGTCATCTAATGCATAAGTATCAACTTCGGTAGCCTCAGCATCTCCGTCTTCCTTCTCACTATCTTCCTCTTCTTCATTATCTGGTTCAACATCATCTTCATATTCGGCAGATTCTACAGGATCTTCAAGGTCTTCTTCTGTTCCTATATCTTCTGAGTACTCAAGTTCAGGTTCGGGTTGAGATTCTTCTCTCGGAACTACGCCAGCTTCCTGGAGTATTTCTGATTTATTAAGAATGTCTGCGAGCATCTGATCTTCAGTACTGCTGTCAACAATGTTATCATCCGTCTGGGTAGAATTATTATTATCAGCCATCATTAGTTACCTCCTGCTTAGTTGTATAAGGATTATTTTTCCCAAAGTTAGGGTTTCCTCTTTTCTTTACGGGAGTATTCTCTTTCTGCAAATCAAGTAAAGATGTTCTATATTCAAACAAAGCCTTTACTACAAGAGCATCGTTTCTAATACGAGCTGCCCCATTTAAATCTGCGGTGTGTTGGTTAATAAAGTAATCAATAGAATTCTCTATATTGGTTATTACTGTATTAATTTGTTCGTTATTACTTTTAATCATTGCTATCCTCCTCACTTAACTTTTCCATAATAGGAATGTTACGACCTTTAGTTTCTATACTAATTAACTTTTCTTTAACGCTACCTAGCGCCATAGAACAAGCATATAAATGCTCTCTTGTTTTGGTCTCGTGAGGTTCTGTCTTTAACCACTCAACAAAGAAATCTACTAAGATATCTCCGTATGCTGAGTCGAAAAAACTGTTCCTTGTGCTTGTTGAAAACTTAGCTTCCGCTAAAGCTATCTGTGATAATCTATCGGGATGCACCTTCTTGGTCATCCTCTTGTCACCTGCTTCTCTGTATTTTTCCATAATTTACCTTATTAACACATCATCCGTGAGGGTAGAGGTGTGGTTAAGAGAGGGGGCTATTGCCCGCCTCCCATTGCTTGTTGTAGTAATTGCACAGCTTGTGCTGGGTCTATACCCATTTGTTTCACCATATCATCTAGTGAACCGCCTTCTTTTCCTGACGGAGCAGCTTCAATAGACTTAACTATCTCCATTGCCTTCATCATTATTTCATCCATATTTCCCGGAGTTGGGAGATGGTCTGGCGAAACTTCTGCCTTAATTGCCGCAGTCTTGAGACGAGCCCATTCTTGACCATGACGATCCAGTGCAATAGCCGTTTGCCTAATGTTATCTTGTAAAGCATTATCTGCTTGCACCTTAGTATAAACTGAGTTAGCTTCAGCTTGCTTAGCTTTAGATTCTTCAACACGAGCCGCAATCTCCTTGTTTTTCTTTTGCTCTTCTTCACTTACTTGTAAAGCCTTTTTAGCTTTTTCTAAAAATTCTTCAGTAGTATGATCTACAAGATACTGTTCTGGTTTGAGATCAAGAGTATTAACTAAATCAAAAGCAATATTAGCTACTGCATCTGGTTTAATCATCATACTTTGTCCGGATTCTTTAAGCATAGGTATTAACTGAGAGGCTAATAACATAAGCTTATCTCTTTTGTTAGCATTAGAGTTTTCACCCAAATCTACATCAACTTCTAATTCCATGTTCTTAGGTAAGCTCTTTAAATCTACATCAAGGATTGCTCCTCTTCTGTCAGACATAATACTTACTTCATCCATGTTGTCTTGAATAGTTTTGTATACACCTTCACATAGTCTTTTGAATCCACCTTCAGCAAACTTTCTAGCTATATGTTGTATTCTCTTTTGGCTAGCAGACATAACCTGATTTAACTTCATTTCACTGTTACCTGAAACGTATAGTTCGTCGTTAAGTCCTTGTGCCGCTTTAGACATACCAGTAGCTTGTTCTTTGTGTACTTGCAAGTGTTGTAGTAAGGGAACTGTACCTGCACTTATAGTGCTTGGTGGAAGATCTGCAACTGCGCCTGCAGGATTACCGTTAGTAGGTATAATCTGTTTAGGTCTCATATTCTGTAAAGCAGAGAAGTCCACAACATTAGGGTCTGCTAACTTAGGTGAGTAATTACTTAAATAAGTATTCTCTACGAAACCACGTAGTATAGCAGTAGATGTAAGTGTAGTAGATCTAGTCATATCTGCAATAGATAAACCATAAAACTCATAAGGTATTTCAAATGGACTTAATGAAGCTAGTGGAACGTAACTACAATCTTCTTCATGTAGTATAGTA
>Ga0102908_1000492_pt1 | contig 9705 bp, 9 predicted proteins | sample Colrivmeta1557A3_FD_78500 | JGI IMG/M metagenome (GOLD analysis project Ga0102908, IMG submission 78500) | Estuarine microbial communities from the Columbia River estuary - metaG 1557A-3 | ecosystem: Environmental > Aquatic > Marine > Intertidal zone > Estuary | place: USA: Columbia River Estuary...
CCCGGCTCGGGCAATCTGACATAGCGGTTGGCCCCATCTGTTTGGGCACAATGACATTTGGTGAGCAGGTGGCTGAACCTGAGGCTCACGCAATCATGGATCATGCCCTGACGCGCGGCATCAACTTTTGGGACACTGCCGAGGTTTACTCGGTACCGACGAAGGCTGAGACATGCGGTGCAACCGAGACCATCATGGGGCGCTGGTTTGCCAAAAATCCAAGCCGGCGGGCAGAGGTTGTTTTGGCCTCCAAAGTTGCCGGTCCATCTCGCGGCATGCCTTGGGTCAGAGGCGAAAACAGTGGCCTGTCTGCGGCTGAAATCGAGGCGGCGTGTGATGGTAGTTTGCGACGCCTACAAACGGATGTGATCGATCTCTACCAAATCCATTGGCCCGCACGGAATGTACCGGCGTTTGGGCAAATGTACTTTGATCCCAACAAAGACGCGCACTGTGCCCCCATCTTGGAACAACTGGAGGCCATGCAGCGCTTGGTGAAGGCGGGCAAAGTTCGCGCGATTGGTGTTTCAAACGAGACCCCGTATGGCGTTCAAGAGTTTGTGCGGTTGGCTGAGGTGCACAGCTTGCCGCGTATTGCCACGGTTCAAAACGCTTTTAACTTGGTGAATCGGTCGGTCGAGAACGCGTTGTCAGAGAGCTTGCATCGGCTCGAGGTTGATCTGTTGGCATACTCGCCGTTGGCATTCGGCTTGTTGACGGGCAAATACGATGAAACAGGCCTTGCACATGACGGGCCACCACAAGGCCGTCTGGCGATCTACGAGTCCACGCGAAAGCAACGTTGGGGACGGCCGCGTGCCCTTGAAGCGGCCAGGCAATACAATGCGCTGGCCCGAAGCAAAGGCCTCACGCCACTTCAGATGGCGCTGGCTTTTTGTTATCAGCATTGGGTCGCTAAAAGCACCATCATTGGTGTGATTGACTGCGCGCAGCTTGATGCATGCCTTGATGCCTACCACTGTCACTTGGATGCGGATACCTTGGCTGCGATCGACGCCTTGCGTTTTGAGTGGGGCGACCCTGCGGTATAAAGCTGACCGCGTCTTTCATTTTTCACCAACCAGGACATCATGAACGCCTCATTCGCCCTCTGGATGCCGGTGCTAACCGTCATTGCAGCCTATCTTTTAGGCTCAATCGCCTTCGCTATTTTGGTCAGCCGAGCGATGGGCCTCTCTGACCCCAGAACCTTCGGTAGTCGCAACCCTGGCGCCACCAATGTGCTGCGATCAGGTAAGCGATCGGCGGCCATCGCCACTCTTGTGTTGGATGCGCTGAAAGGCTATGCCCCCGTGGTTTTGATGCTGCAAATGGCCAGCGCTTGGGGTGTTGCCGGCACGGCGTCCGAGTGGGCTGCCTTGGTTGGACTGGCGGCATTTTTGGGTCATTTGTACCCCGTCTTTTTTAGGTTCAAAGGCGGAAAGGGCGTGGCAACGGCGGTTGGCGTGTTGTTCGGCCTTGAGCCAACGCTGGGCTTGGCGTGCCTGGGTACTTTTTTGATCCTGGTCTATTTCAGCCGCTTTGTATCGCTGGCATCGGTGGTGGCGGCGGTATTTGCACCGTTTTACTGGTTGTTTGGCCACGGTGTGGCTTGGCAGGCAGGTGCCGCCTCCACGGCGTGTTTGACCGTGATGTCTTTGATGCTGATATGGCGTCACCGCGAAAATCTTCAGCGAATCATGAAAGGCACGGAGAGCAAGCTATGAGTCAGTTCCAAGACAACGGTATCACCCGTTTCCACGTGGGCGCACGCCTGAGCGAGTCAGCGGTTTACAACGGTGTCGTCTATCTGGCAGGCATGGTTCCAGAGGCTGGCGATATCGACATCGAGGGGCAAACCCGAGATGTGTTGAATCAAATCGAGCATCGCCTGATTGAGGCGGGCAGTGACAAAACGCGCTTGTTGCGGGTGCAAATCTACCTCAGCAACATTGACGACATTGGCGCCATGAATACCGTTTGGGATGCCTGGGTCGCGCCGGGTCATGCGCCACCCCGCGCCACGGTTGAGGCGCGACTCGCCAACCCCAATTACAAAATCGAGGTTGTGGCCACAGCGGCGGTTAATCCCTGAAGTTATTGAACGTCAGTGGCAGATCTGGGATCTCTGAGCGAATCAGTGCCATTGCGGCTTGCAGGTCATCGCGCTTGGCGCCGGTGACCCTCACGCTATCGCCTTGAATGGCCCCTTGCACCTTTAGCTTGCTGCCTTTTAAAACCTGCTGAATCTTTTTGCCGTCTTCGGACGCGATGCCGCTGCGCACCGTGGCGACTTGCTTAACGCGGTCGCCGCCGATTTTCTCAACTTTTCCCATGTCGATGAAGCGCACGTCAACGTTGCGTTTGGTGAGCTTGTTGCGCATGATGTCATCGATTTGAGTCAGCTGAAAATCCGCGTCACCGGTCATCGTGATCTCTTTGTCTTTCAGCTCAATAGCGGCAGAGGTTCCCTTGAAGTCAAAGCGGTTGCCGATCTCTTTGGCCGCTTGGTCAATGGCGTTTTTAACCTCGACGAAGTCAGGTTCCATAACGGTGTCGAATGAGGGCATGGGCTTGTTTTCCTAAATTTAGTGCGACAATTTCGTGATGTCGGAACCAGCAATATTAGTGCAGAAAAACGTTTCACTGCAAGCCTTCAACACCTTTGGCATTGCAGCGCGTGCGCGCGAGCTGATTGTGGTGCGCAGTGCGCAAGATGCACAGGACGCCGTCAGGTCTGGCTTGCTGGCAGATCGGTCGTGTTTTGTATTGGGTGGTGGCAGCAACATTGTTTTGACGTCGGATGTTTCTGCACTTGTCTTAAAGGTTGAAATCCCCGGGATGTCACTGGTGGCAGAAACCGATCGGCACTGGATTGTTGCTGCGGGTGCCGGTGTGAATTGGCATACCTTCGTTCATTGGACCGTTGCGCAGGGCTGGCCGGGGCTCGAGAACCTGGCGCTCATTCCAGGTGTTTGCGGGGCGGCACCCGTACAAAATATTGGCGCGTATGGCGTCGAGCTTCAAGATCGCTTTCATTCACTGGATGCTGTCGACCTTCAGACGGGCGACGTGTTCACGCTGCAGCCTGATCAATGCGGTTTTGGGTATCGCGACTCCGTTTTTAAACACCAACCCGCGACGGCAAATGCCATGGGGTTGAAAGGGCGGGCGTTGATCACGACGGTTCGCTTCGCATTGCCCAAGCGGTGGGTACCCGAGTTGGGCTATCTCGATCTGCAAAAGCAAGTGGCTGCGACGGGCATCGACAACCCCACGCCGCAGCAGGTGCTGGCGTGGGTGGTTGCGATACGTCAAGCGAAGTTGCCAGACCCCACGGTGATTGGCAATGCGGGTAGTTTCTTCAAGAACCCAACCGTCTCTCCCGAACAGTGTGCAGACATCATTGGGCGTGAACCCAATCTGGTTCACTATCCCCTGGCCGATGGGCGCATCAAGCTGGCGGCGGGGTGGTTGATCGACGCGTGCGGCTGGCGGGGGAAGTCCATCGGGTTGGCGGGCGTTTACGAGAAGCAGGCCCTGGTGCTGGTGAACCGGGGTGACGCGCGTAACGCGGTGACAGGCGGCGAGGTGATGACCCTCGCCAAGGCCATTCAAACCAGTGTGTTTGAGCGATTCGGGCTCATGCTAGAGCCCGAACCCGAGGTCATCTAAGCCTTACTTTTTGCTGTCGCTGTCGTTTGCCAGTTTCAGCATGTCGGCGCCGTCGCCCAACGCGAGCAAGCCTGATTTTGCGTAGATACCGAGCTTGTCGCGGGTGTCCACGATGTCCAAGTTACGCATCGTCAGTTGACCGATCCGGTCACGCGGCGTGAACATGGATTCACCGCGCTCCATGGTCAAGCGCTCGGCCTGATAGGTGAGGTTGGGCGAGTCGGTGTTCATGATCGTGTAGTCATTGCCACGGCGCAGCTCTAACGTCACCTCGCCGGTGATGGCGCGCGCCACCCAGCGCTGGGCGGTCTCGCGCAGCATGATGGCTTGCGGGTCAAACCAGCGGCCCTGGTAGAGCAGACGTCCCAGGCGCAGACCGTTAACCCGGTACTGCTCAATGGTGTCCTCGTTATGGATACCCGTAACCAAGCGCTCGTAGGCAATGTGCAACAGCGCCATGCCGGGCGCTTCGTAGATGCCGCGACTCTTCGCTTCAATGATGCGGTTTTCAATTTGGTCGCTCATGCCTAAGCCATGGCGTCCACCGATTCGGTTGGCTTCCAAAATCAAGTCAACGGCGCTGCTGAACGTCTGGCCGTTCAGTGCGACTGGCTGACCCTCTTCGAACCGAACAGTGACTTGCTCGCGCTTGACCTCGACATCATCGCGCCAGAAAGCAACGCCCATGATGGGCTTCACGATGTGCATGCCGCTGGTGAGGCTCTCTAGGTCTTTCGCCTCGTGGGTGGCACCCAGCATGTTGGAGTCGGTGGAGTAGGCCTTCTCCGATGACATTTTGTAGTCGAATCCTGCGGCTTCCATGAAGGCTGACATTTCAGCGCGGCCGCCCAATTCGTCAATAAATAACTGGTCAAGCCAAGGCTTGTAGATCTGCAGCGAAGGGTTGGTCAACAGACCATAGCGATAGAAGCGCTCGATGTCGTTACCCTTGTATGTGCTCCCGTCACCCCAGATGTTGACATTGTCTTCGCGCATTGCGGCGACCAACATCGTGCCCGTGACCGCACGACCGATGGGCGTTGTATTGAAATACGTGATGCCGCCCGTGGAAATGTGGAAGGCACCGCTTTGCAGTGCGGCGATACCCTCATTCGCCAGCTGAACTCGGCAGTCGATCAGGCGTGCCGCCTCAGCGCCATAGGCCATGGCTTTGCGGGGAATCTCGTCGTAATCGGGCTCATCAGGTTGCCCCAAGTTAGCGGTGTAGGCGTAGGGAATCGCGCCCTTTTGACGCATCCAAAGCAACGCGGCGCTGGTGTCCAAACCGCCAGAGAATGCGATACCGACTTTTTGGCCCGCGGGTAAGTTTTGAAGAATGGTTGCCATGGTTTTATCCGTGCGATGAAGGTTGTTCGGCGCTCACCACTCAGGGCGCCGAGCGCAACCTTTGATTGTAGTGGAGCGAGGTCGCCGGCAAGGGCGCGACGCTGTTTTCAAACGCGATTTGACCAATCGGCGGGGTCAAAGCCGACCGTTACGTCGCCGTTCGCCCACACCACGACGGGCCGCTTGATGACGCTGGGGAGCCGGATTGCCAGTTTTTGAGCGCTGTCGGCATCGGTGATGGCGGCTTTTTCCTCATCGCTCAGTTGGCGCCAGGTGGTTCCCTTGCGGTTAATGAGCACGGCCCAATCGACCTGCTGGAGCCATTGGGTGACCCTGTCGCCGGTCAGACCTTGCTTTTTAAAGTCGTGGAAGGTGATCTCAATGCCCTGCGCTGTCAGCCAGGCGCGGGCCTTTTTGACGGTGTCGCAGTTGGGGATACCAAAAACCTGAACGGTGGCGGGGGAGAGCGCTGGTGTATTCATGTGTCTATTTTGCCGCCTCTCGGCAGGGGGTTGATTGGCTGAGACAATACGGGCTCTGATTATTTGACGATTTCCCATGCCCCATACGCCTGCCTTGCCCCAAAACCTCCCCGATTGGCTCAACCACCTCGAGCGTCTGCACCCAGTCGCTATCGACATGGGCTTGGATCGTGTGCGGCAAGTTGCGCAGAAAATGCCCGACGGGCTGGCCATGCCCTGCCCGGTGATCACGGTGGCGGGAACCAATGGCAAGGGGTCCACTTGTGCCATGTTGGAGGCTATTTTGTCGCAGTCGGGCTACCGGACTGCGCTCTACACCTCACCACATCTGGTGGATTTCGAGGAGCGTTGCCGCTTGAACGGTGACCTCGCGACGGCCGAGCAGTTGTGCGCCGCGTTCGAGGTCGTCGCACACGCGTGTGAAGCCGCTGGTGGGGTTTCGTTGACCTACTTCGAATTCACCACACTTGGCATCCTGCGCCTCATGCAGATCGCTCGCCCCGATGTTGTGATCTTGGAGGTGGGACTGGGGGGGCGGCTCGACGCCGTTAACGTGGTGGATGCCGACTGCGCCATCATCACCAGCGTCGATCTCGACCATCAAGCCTACCTCGGGGATACCCGCGAGGCCATCGGACGCGAGAAGGCGGGCATCATGCGCGCTGGCAAGCCAGTCATCGTCAGTGACCCGGTGCCGCCTGCCAGCGTGACGGATCATGCGCAGGCTGTTGGCGCTGATGCTTGGCTTTTGGGGCGCGACTTCAACGTCTCCGGCGATAAGCAGCAATGGGGCTGGGCCGGGCGGGGGCGTCGCTATGCAGGTCTTGCGTATCCAGCCCTTCGTGGTGCCAATCAGCTGCTGAACGCAGCCGGGGTTTTGGCAGCGCTTGAGGCCATGCGGCCGCTGTTGCCAGTTACGGCGCAGTCCATTCGAGCTGGCCTATCCTTGGTGAGCTTGCCGGGCCGGTTTCAAATTGTCCCCGGTGAACCCAACTTGGTCTTGGACGTGGCGCACAACCCGCACGCCGTCGCCACCTTGGTGGCCAATTTGGACGCCATGGGGTACTTCCCCGCCACCCACGTTGTGTTTGGTTGCATGGCCGATAAAGACGTGGTCACCATGCTCCAAAAATTAGGTCCCTTGGTGGATCACTGGTATTTCAGTGATCTGCCCCTGCCGCGCGCCCTTGGTTCAGCGGCTTTGGCTGACGCGGCGCGCGCCGTTGATGCCTGTGGCAAGGCGTCGAAGGCTTGCTTTTCAGACCCGCAAAGCGCCCTTGATGCCGCTGTCGCCGCAGCGTCCCCCGCTGATAGAATCATCGTGTGCGGGTCGTTCTTCACGGTGGGTGGCGTTTTAAAGCACGGTTTACCGCGTCTCAACGCGAAGCACTTGGGTGGTGGCGACACGCAAAATATTTAGTTTTCGGTTTTTCGAACGAAAGTCCCTGCGATTCAGTCCTATGTTTAAGTCCCGCAAAGAAGGTCGCCCTGACCGAAGCGAAAGCATCGAGACGATCCGCCGTCAGGCGCAGTACCGCCTTGTGGGAACGGCGATTTTGGTCACCGCAGCGGTGATCAGCTTCTCGATTTTGTTTGACACCGAGCCTCGTACATTGGGCGTCGACATGCCAATCGCGATTCCGGCGCAGGAAAAAGTGACGCCGATCCTGCCGCCGGTTGGTACCACAGAGCCTGCGAAAGCTGTTGCTCAAGCCCGTGTCCCTGACAACACCGTTGCTGAGGTGAAGGCAGCCCCTGAGCCAGCGCCTAACATTCCCGATGAAGACAGCGCTGCCGCCTCAGCGCTACAGGCCAAGCAACTGGCAGCAGACAAAGTTGCCGCAGAGAAAGCTGCCGCGGAGAAAGTTGCTGCAGACAAGGTTGCCGCCGAGAAAGCTGCCGCCGATAAGGCTGATACGCAGCGTGCCGAGGCGATACTCAACGGTAAGCCCAAAGCGACCGCGAAGCTCGACTATCCCGACGATGGCAAGCGGCGCGTCATCCAAGTGGGCGCGTTTACCGAGAATAGCCGTGCCCGTGCCCTGCGCCTGAAGTTGGAGGCCGCGGGCATCAAAACAGTCGTGAATGTCGCAACGGTCAATGGCGAGCGCATGATACGCATCCGCGTGGGGCCCTACACGGACGCGCGTGAGCTCCAGACATACATCAACCGCATCGAAGGCATGGGTTTGGATGCCCGTGTGCTGACGTACTGATTGTCAGCAGGAACCCGATTTGCCAGATTGGAGCCCACTCGACACCGTGATGGTGGCATTGCTCATTGCCTCAGCCGTCTGGGGGGCTTGGCGTGGTTTGGTGTATGAGTTGCTTGCGATTGCCAACTGGTTGGTGGCGGCGGCATTGACGGGGTTTCTTGCGCCCATGGTCGCAGAGTGGGTGCCGTTCCTTGCGGGCAGCGGGATGCTTGCCATTGCCGTGCGCTATGTGGTGGTGTTCGTGGTGTTTATTTTTGTGGGCGGATTTGTGGCTTCACTGGTGAGGCGCCTCATTTCAAGCTCGGGCTTACGGCCAGCGGACCGCTCACTGGGTGCGATTTTCGGGCTCGCGCGTGGTGTGTTGGTTCTATTTGTGTTTGCGTTTTTGGTGCTTGCTTTCGGTTTTCAGGCAGATGCGTGGTGGCGGGAGTCCATCGGCGCGCACGGTTTAACCGCCGGTTTGGAAATTTTGAAGCCGATGTTGCCGCAAGGCCTCGAAAGGTTGATCCCTTAAATGTGTGGAATTGTTGGCGTGGTCAGTCACGCACCTGTTAATCAGCTCATTTATGACGCGCTGCTGCTGTTGCAACATCGGGGGCAAGATGCCGCCGGAATCGTGACGCAGAATGGCCAAAAGTTTTACATGCACAAGGCGAAGGGGATGGTGCGCGACGTCTTCCGAACCCGTGACATGCGTGCGCTGCCCGGTAACGTGGGCCTTGGTCAAGTGCGCTACCCAACCGCTGGCAATGCCGACAGCGAGGAGGAGGCGCAGCCGTTCTACGTCAACGCCCCATTTGGGTTGGTTATGGCGCACAACGGCAACCTCACGAACGCACATGCGCTGAAAGCGGAGCTGTTCTCGGCTGATCACCGCCACATCAATACCGACAGTGACAGTGAAGTCTTGCTCAACGTCTTGGCGCACGAGTTGGAAAACGTCACCCGTGGCGTCCCTCTGAAGCCGGCTGACGTTTTCGCGGCCGTCCGTCGCGTCCACTTGCGCTTAAAGGGCTCTTATGCCGTGGTGGCGTTGATTGCCGGCCACGGTTTGCTTGCTTTTCGCGATCCGTTTGGTATTCGCCCGTTGTGCTTGGGGCAAGGCGATGGTGCGGCGATGATCGCCAGTGAGTCGGTTGCGCTGGAGGGTTCTGGGCAACGCTTCGTGCGAGATATTGATCCGGGTGAGGCGGTTTTCATTGACTTTGAGGGACAGGTCCACGCCGAGCAATGTGCCGAGTCGCCCAAACGCTTCCCATGCCTGTTTGAGTTTGTCTACCTCGCTCGCCCCGACTCCCAGATGGACGGCGTGTCCGTCTACCAAGCGCGCCTCAACATGGGTGAGACGTTGGCGCAACGCGTTGTCTCAATGGTGCCGCCTGACCTCATTGATGCCGTCATTCCCATTCCAGAGTCATCGCGGCCAAGCGCCATGCAGCTCGCCCACTTATTGGGAAAGCCATATCGCGAGGGATTCGTGAAGAATCGCTACGTGGGTCGCACGTTCATCATGCCCGGACAAGCCGTTCGCAAGCGGTCTGTTCGTCAAAAATTAAACGTGATCGGTTCAGAGTTCCGTGGTCGCAATGTGTTGCTGGTTGATGACTCGATCGTACGTGGCACCACCAGCCGCGAAATCGTCCAAATGGCGCGTGACGCCGGTGCACGCAATGTTTACTTAGCCAGCGCGGCGCCGCCGGTGCGATACCCCAACGTATACGGTATCGATATGCCCAGCCCAACTGAGTTGGTGGCTCATGGTCGAACCCTTGAAGAGGTGCGTGCGCTGATCGGTTGTGATGCCCTCATTTACCAAGACGTGGCAGGGCTGAAGCGTGCGGTTTCATCACTTAATCCAAAGCTTGATGGCTTCGATGCCTCGTGTTTTGACGGCATTTATTGCACAGGTGACATCACGGCTGATGATGTGATGCGGATCAACCAAGGTCGCGCTGCCGATCAGGCTTTGCAAATGAAACGTGACG
>Ga0102908_1000494_pt1 | contig 9616 bp, 9 predicted proteins | sample Colrivmeta1557A3_FD_78500 | JGI IMG/M metagenome (GOLD analysis project Ga0102908, IMG submission 78500) | Estuarine microbial communities from the Columbia River estuary - metaG 1557A-3 | ecosystem: Environmental > Aquatic > Marine > Intertidal zone > Estuary | place: USA: Columbia River Estuary...
ATGAATGCGAGCACGACGATGGAAACGAGGCCTTTGAGCACGTGTTCGATGACTTTGGATGCCTTGCCGCCGCCGAGTGACATCCACAGTAGGCCAAGGCTGAAGACTCTGAAGATGCCGGTGACGACGTAGGTTTGGTTTTCGCCGTTGAGCAGGCCGAGGTTGTTTTGCACGGCGTCTGTTCCGAGGCCGTATTGGGCTGAACAGTAGACCACGTCGGCGATGATGGTGGCGACGAGCCAGCTCCAGGCGAGCACGGGAGAGATGTGTTTTTTAGCAGCTACAAAGGGACGTTCCTTGGAGGACAAGGTGACGTGGGAAATGGCTGAGAGCATGATGATGCCGCAGAGCATGGCGAGTGGCTGCAGCCACATGAATTCGTAGCCGCCTATGACCCCGAGATAGAGGGCACCCACCAGTGAGCCGCCGCCAAGGGTGACGGCCGCCTGAATCCAGCCAGGGCCACTCAGCTTGGTGTAGATACCGAGTTTTTTAAGAAACGGCGCGTTTTGGGCAGTACTGATGGGATCGGGCATGATGACTTACTTGTTGGTGCTTCAGTGCAGTTGATTGGCAGTGTAGTAGAAGTTCTCGTTGTGGAGCTTACTACCGTCTTTTGATTTTAGATTCTTGATGTTGATGTGGTAGACCTTACCTGCTTGCAGGGATTCCAGATCGATGGTGACAGTTTTGTCAGCTGTGCTCGCGGCTTTGGTGACGGGGATTGTTTTTTTATCGAGCTGGCCACCTCCGTATCTGAAAGAGTCCTGGTAATGGAAGGAGTTGATGTTGATCTCGGCTTGATCCAAATTGGCCACGGGCAGGGTAGTGGTGAGCTCGAAGCCGGTTTTGGTAAGCTTGATCTGCTCGACATCGAAAGGTGTCTTGCCGGTAAAGCTGAGGCGTTGGATGCCTTCGGAGGGTTTGCCCCACCCGCGCACGGTTTGGCCGACGTAGAGCTGTTTGCCATCGGGAGACCACTCGAGGCGGTTGTTGCCTGTCCTGAGTCCTAAGCCGTTGATGAAGTGGGTGCAGCTGCCCTGCAGTTTGCCGCCTACTTCGTCGAGCATGATGCGGGTAATGCGGGTGTTGTTATTGTCCGCGATGATGAGCTGGCCTGGGAAGACTCCAAAGTTGGCAGGGATCTCCGCGGGCTCGGAACAGGAGCGATTCATTTCAATGAATGGTATGAGAACGGTGGCGTGGGTGCGCATCTCATCGAGTTTGTCCTGAGGGGTATTGAGAGGGTCCTTATCCTTGGGGAAGTCCTTGTCCCATACCAGCGAGGAGGGGTGGCCATAGAAGTTTCCTTTCTCAACGAGGTAGAGTGGTGAAGTGGCGCGGAAGTCCCCCTGGTTGTCACCGCACCAGAGGCGGCCCTTGGAATCACGGAAAATTCCGTTGTGCATGCGAAAGCCTTTCGCGTATGGCGTCAGTGTGCCGTCTTTGAAATGCATGACCCAGCCTTTCCACTGCACGGCGGAGTAGTTGCGGCCTCGGCGTCCGATCTTAGAATACTTGCCGTGGGTTTTCCAGAAGGTGGGCCCGTTGTGGGATGCAGTACCTGCGGCAACGTAGTAACCACCATCTCCGTCCGGGCAGAGCCCGTTGGTTTCATGATAGTTGCCACTGAGGCCGATCTCGTTGTTGAGGTTGTTGTAAGTATCGGCACTGCCATCACCATCGGTGTCGATGGCCTCGGTAAGCTCAGCCATCTGGCTGACGACGATGTGGCCAGGAGCGGGAGCCTCTATGCCGAGGCCGTTATGAAAGCCGCTGGCAAAGAGTTTCCAATCAAAGGCATTCGGGTCGGTCGTGGGTTTGGCGACAAAGATATCGTTGCGGCGGGTGGCGACGTAGAGCTTGCCATCAGGGTCAAAGGCGAGGCCTCCGATTTCCGGTGGGGTGCCCTCGGGCAAGGGAATGGTTTCGACTTTCAGATAGGCGTGCGCGGGAATAGTGGTTACGCTGAGTAGGACCACAAGCAAAGTAGCAAGGTAGGGCTTCATGATGGAATTGGTGTTAGGATGAGTCATGGGGAAATTAGTCATGAATTTTTGAGAAGGTTCTGAGGTATAGGATAATGGAATTAATTTCATCAGCAGACAGGGGAAGCTGGGGCATGAAGTTAGGCTGATAACCGGGCACGATTTTTGCATTCGGCTCAGCGATGGATTCGTAGAGATAACTGTCATCGGCAGTGATCTCTTGGTCACCAAACATGCGCTTGCTGCCGTAGAGATTCTCCATGGTAGGACCGTGGTTTTTACCACCGTCAAGGGAGTGGCAGGTTGCACAGGAGTAGGCAGTGAAAAGATGTTCGCCGCGTGCGAGGGTAACCCCTTTGAACTCCTTTTCTTTCTTTTTGCTGAACTTGGCAACTGTGGGGTCAGGCTGGATGGTGACAATGAGGTGGTTAGGGGCCTTTTGTTCAATCTGGACAGGGTTGGGAGCTTGCCCTGCGAGCCCTCGGCCGCTGGGTCCTTTATAGCTGATGGTGGCATCACCTTCGGCGCGATATTCAACGCGCAGTGAGCCATCGGCACTTTCTGGGATCGTGGTGATCGCTGTGCTGATGATGGCATTGTTAGCGCTCCAGCGAAAGGTAGGCAGGTTGTTTTTACGGCTGTGGCCCAGGTAATGAGGCATGCCGACGGGTTTGCCGTTGATGTGAATGGGGTGATAACCCTTGGTGAGATAGGTGAGCACGCCGTCGAGCTTGGGCGTGTAGCCAAAGCCCTTGCGTTGGCCCCGGTCGCCACCTCCCCAGTAGGGGCTCATGTCCAGAAAACCACCCTTCCACGCGTAAAGCAGGCGGCACTCGGTGGTGTCCCAGACGTAGGAGAGCTTCTCGCCGTGGTTGACAGCGATAGCAGCGGGAATGCCGTCGATGGGTTGGACGGTGCCTTCAACGTCCTTGCCATGTCTGGGTGAATACTTGGGGGTTGGTGCGGCCTTGCCATGGTTGCCGAGCACGGCGTCATCTAATCCGGGATCGGGGCAGTAGGTGCGCAGGATGAGCGGTTTTTCGACCGTGCCGCCGGGGCGAACGTCGTAGCTGACGGTGGCGATGGATGTGGGCTTGTCTTTTTTTGCATCCTTTTCCTGGGCGTAAGAGAGGTCGCCAAGCAATAGAAGTGCAATGATGGTGTTGGAATATTTCATGTGATTAAAGTGTTTAGATGCTCATGGCATTGAAGCCTCCATCGACGATCATTTCATGACCAGTGATGAAGCTGCCAGCATTGTGGGAAGCGAGAAGAAGGGTGGCGCCGATGAGTTCGTCTGGTGTGCCGAAGCGTTGGGCGGGCGTTTTTCCCAGTATAGAAGCTACGCGTGATTCATCGAGGACCTTGCGGTTTTGTTCCGCGGGAAAGAAACCTGGCACGAGGGTATTGACTCGGATGTTTTGGGTCGCCCATTCGCGGGCGAGGTTTTTGGAGAGGTTGTGCACAGCAGCCTTAGAGGCAGAGTAGCTGAAGACACGGGAGAGGGGGTTGAGCCCGGAAATGGAGCCGAGGTTGATGATGGATGCTGGTTCACCGCGTTCGATAAAATACTGGCCGAAGACCTGACAGGCTTGCATCGTTGCCAGCAGGTTGATGTCGAAAATATGTTGGAACTCCTCTTTCTCGATCTCAAAGAAGGGAGTAGGGGAGTTGACTCCTGCACCATTGATGAGGATGTCGATCTTGCCGGATCGTTTGATGACGGCATCACGGAGCTCGGTGAGTGAGTCTTTTTCACTGAGGTCGGTAGCGAGGAAATAGGCGTTGCCTCCCGCGGCTTTGATAGTGGCGAGTATATCTTCAGCTTTGCTTTGATCGCGGCCAGCGAGCACAACTTCAGCTCCTGCTTTAGCGAGGCCGATCGCCATGTGACCGCACAGTTCGCCAGTGCCACCGATGATGATGGCGACTTTTTTATCGAGGTCAAAAAGTTGATCGAGGTAAGACATATTGATTAGAGATTGAGGTAGTTTTTGATGTTGTGGTAGGCGATGTTTTGCGCCGTTTGGATCAGGAGGGTTCGATCGTTAGGCATTTCGCCGGTCTGGGCTTTTTCAGCAAGGAAGGAGCAGAGGATGCGTCGGTAGTAGTCGTGGCGGACGTAGCTGGTGAATGAGCGGCTGTCGGTGAGCATGCCGATGTGGGTGCCAAGGGCGGACATAGAAGTGAGGATGTCGAGTTGTTCGCGGATGCCACGCACGTGGTCAAGGTGCCACCAGGCTGGTCCATACTGTAGCTTCGCTTGCCCTGCGAGCTCTCGGCCGCTTTGTAGTTTGTCCGGCGTGAGCGGGCGACCGTTAGGGAGCGCAAGCGGTCTGGAATCCGCTTGTTGGAAGTTCTGGAGAGCAGCGCAGAGCGCCGGGCTTTCGTTCGGGTTGAGATTGTAGAGGATGATTTTGGGCAGTTGGTCGCTTTCGTCGAGGTCGTTGAGGAAGTGGATGAGCCTCTCGGTCTGGGGTTTGGACCCGATGGTGTCAAAGCCAGCATCGGGGCCAGTTTGGCCGGAGAGGCGGGTGTTGACCTTACGCTGTGGCCCGAGGTGGAGCTGCATGATCCAGCCTTTATCATGGTTCCATTGAGCAATGGCTTTGAGAGCCTCATACTGAGGTGTCTCAGGTGCAGGAATTTGGCCGAGCCCATGATCCGACATCTGACATCCATTCGCGTGGAAGTAATCGTGTTGTTGCTTCAGCGAGCTAAGATCGATCTTGTCCTCTAGGAGATGCTTGTCTGGTCGGAAAGTTGGTAGCACCTGGGTGGGGTGATTTTTTGCCGCGATGGCCTTGTGACTGGATAGGTCGTCGAAGGGGTCATCGGTCGTGGCGATGAGTTTGACTTTAAAGAGCTGGAGTAGCTTGTTGACCGTGGTGCTATCGCTCAGCTCCCTATTGGTTTGGTTCCAAATGCCTTCTGCCGTTTCAGCATTAAGTGGAATGGTGATGTTGAAGATTTTCTCCAGTTCCATGTGAGCCCATTGGTGGACTGGGTTACCAATAGCCAGTGGCAGAATGCTGGCGAAGGCATGAAACTTTTCATAGGGACTAGCGTCACCGGTGATGAACTTTTCTTCAACACCACAGCCACGCATCAGACGCCATTTGTAGTGGTCATGCTTGAGCCATAGTTCCCAAATATTCTCAAATTGGTGGTCGTTGAGAATCTCATCTGCGGGCAGGTGGGTGTGGTAATCCACGATGGGGAGGCCCTCTATCGATGTATAGAGAGTCTCGGCAAGCTTACTGGTGAGAAGGTGCGACATGGGGTGGAACGAATAGCTGGGAATTTACTTAAGAAGGCAATGATCTGGTATTGAGAGAGGGCATGTTAAGCTGAGATGCCAACTCGTTGAGCTCAGCAAGCTCAGCGTCAGAGAAGATCAGACCACTTGCTTGCTTAGAGCGCGTAGCGGCTTCAGCTTCTAGTTGACCGGGGAGAATAGCATTTTCATTGCCAGGTCCAAGGATGTTCTTAATCACGGCCTCGACGTTTTCGGCTTGGGTTCTCCCCATGGCAAAGTTCCCTGCGGTGATGGCCTCGGGGTGGATAATCTGAAAAAAGAACGAGGTGCTGCTTTTCTCGCCTTCGCTTGGTAGGGAACGACCGCGGTGAGTCGGAAGCGAACCTCCAATATAGGCACCGAAGAGTTCGTTGATGAGAGATAGTCCGTAGCCTTTATGGGCGCCAAAGGGCAAGAGGGCCTCAACTTTGTTAGGGTCTTGGGTTGGGTTGCCGTCAGCGTCAACAGCGGCCATGGGGGGCAGCTCTTTACCCTCTCTCTTGAGCTGCTGCACTCGGCCCATGGCACAGGTGGAGGTTGCCCAGTCGATACAGAGAGGAAAGCCAACGGCATCTTGAGTGGGAAGACCCCAGCTGTGAGGGTTGGTGCCGAGGGTTGGCGATTTGCCGCCAAAGGGGACGACCTCGGCGAGGGAGGAGGTGCAGTTAGTGTAGGCGATGTAACCACGCTTGGCAGCATCGATGACGTAGCCTCCACCCCAGAGGTAGTGAAAGCAGTTATCCACGCTGACGATGCCGACCCCGTGTTGGTCAGCGAGCTCAATGGCGCGGTTGAAGGCTTGGATGGCGACTGACTGGCCGAGTTTTTTATGTGCGTTCCAGACCTCTGCTGCTGAGAAACGGTTCTGGATAACTTCGATCTCTGCTCCTGGCGTGCAGCCGCCAGTTTTGGAGCCAAACAGGTCGTCAAGATGCAGGGCCTTGATGGCGTTGTGGGTGTTGTTACCATGCCAGGTCGCCGCGGCACACATTTCTGCAGCATCACGTGCCTCGTCAGCAAGGTAGCCTCGAGCTTGGTATGCTGCTTGAACTAATGCGTTGTGGTCTTCAATGGAAACGGTGTTCATGATGCGAGAATAGCTTCGGTGATTTGTTCAGGTGCGAGCTCAATAGAGATCGTAAGAGCGTCTACAGCTGGCTGCTCGAGGGTGTCGAGCTGGCTGTCTAGCAGGGTGACTGGCATAAAGTGATCTTCTTTGTTCGAGCGTGCATGGGCACGTTCTTGTAGCAGCTCTCTGCTACCTTGTAGATAGACAAAGCGTGGTTTGGTGTTCCCGCTGGCTAGAATGTCTCGGTAGTTTTGTTTGAGTGCCGAGCAGGCGATGATGATAGGCTGGTCGTGATTATTGAGTAGCTCACTCAGTGATTCAAGCCAGCCTTGGCGGTCTTCGTCATTGAGGGGGTAGCCACTTTTCATTTTGCGCACGTTTTGCTCAGGGTGAAAATCATCACCATCAAAGAACGCAGCACCGGTGCGGGTGGATAGCAGTTTGCCGACAGTGGACTTGCCGCTGCCGCTTACACCCATTAGGACGATGGATTGTGCTAGCGATTGACGATGTTCGGGCATGCTTCAGGGCCTTCGGTGAGGATTTGCATTACGTTACGCGCGGCGTGTTCTGCCATGCCGGCGTTGGATTCCTCGGTGTTGGAGCCGATGTGTGGGGTAAGAAGAATGTTTGGCAGAGATCGCAAGTCCTTGGCCGGGTCTTGTGCTCGGTATGGCTCTGCTTCAAAGACATCGAGGGCGGCTGCAGCCAGATGGCCGCATTGTAATGCATCGTAGAGATCATTCTCGCAAACAAGAGCCCCACGCGCGGAATTGATAAATCGGGCACCAGGTTTCATTTTCTCAAAAAATGTGGAGTTGGCGATATGCTTGGTGGATTCCAATACGGGCAGCAGGGTGAGTACGAAGTCGGCATCCGCAAGAGCGTCATCGAGTGAAGTGGTATAGTGATCGATACCGTCCTCGGCAGTGAAGGTTGGATCTTTCATGATGTCGTAACCTGTGACGTGCATGCCCATGCCGTGGTGAAGCTTGGCGCTGAGAGATCTGCCAATCCTGCCACAACCTAAAATCGTAATCTTTCTGCCCCTTACCTCAATGCCAGTCACAGGTTTCCATTCATTGGCAGCAGTGGTGCCATGGGCGTGGTGGATTTGGCGGGCAAGTGAGCCAATCATCCACACGGCGTGCTCTGCGACTGCGTTGTCCAAGACTCCGGGGGTGTTGGCTACCCATAGCCCATTGGCCGTTGCTTGATACTTGTCGATGCTATCATGCCCAACTCCGAAGCGGGCGATGACACCTCCTTGTGGCAGAGATTGGTAAAGTTCTCCGGTGTAGGGGTGGATGTCTGCGATAAAGCCGCGCACATGTTGCTCACGTATTGCTAATGCAAGGCTGGCTTCGTCCTCAGCTACTGGGATAAAATGAAAGTCTGACTCGGCCGAGAGGCGCTCAAAGGTCGACCTGGCCTTGCGGTATGAAATTTCTGAAACAAAGACTGTCTTCATCTGTCCAATATGCTGAGGCTGTAGTCAAAAAACAATCTTTTGATGCGGATAGTTGATTTATAATTTGCGACAGTTGATATAATGCTTCATGATGAGCGTATCAAATAGACGATTATGAATAAGGCCAAGCCTACCATTATGCTCATTGCCATTCGCCAGGGGCATTTTTCACGTGAATTACTGCGAGGGGTGCTTGATGCTCAGCTCAGTGGTCAAGATTACAATGTTTGGGTCGTGCCGCCAATGTCAGATCGGCAACATCTTGATGCCTGTATTTCTAGCCAAAATGTGATCGGTGTGATTGCTCGTGGTTTGGCCAATGAGCTGGTTGAGTATCTCGAAGAGCACAGGATTCCGGTAGTTTCAATACGAGGGCCAAGAGACACTGAGTTACTTCCCTCTAGTGGTATTCATGTTGATGATGATCTGGTCGCAAGGCTGGCTGGAGCTGAGTTTGATCGTTTAAATTTACGACAGTGGGGCTATGTGGGGTGGAAAGGCGTAATTTGGTCGGAGGCGCGGGAACAGGCCTTAGTTGGCTTTGCCCAATCGCAAGCGGCTGATGTTAAGGTCCTCTCACTATCTGAGGAAAAACGCGACGGTTGGAAAGGGGTTGCAGAAATTGCCAAGTGGGTTCAGGGCTTGGTAAAACCATGTGGTATACTTGCCTGTAATGACGAAGCTGGAGTTGCGGCGTTGCACGCCTGTAAGCTTGCAGGCTTGAGTGTTCCCGAGGAAGTTGCGGTGATCGGAGTGGATAATAATTACTTACTGTGTGAGTCGAGCTCACCCTCATTGAGTAGTATTGACATACATGCAGCTGATTTGGGCCGTATGGCAATGTATCAATTAGGGGAGCGCTTGGAGCTTGATTGGGAGGGGGGCGCCAAGCATCAGGAGCCGACAGTGATAGTGATTCGTGAGTCGAGTCACCAGGTAGACCGCTATCTATTGTTCTATCAGATTGCGGTGAATTACATCACTAGCCATGCCCTTCGTGGTCCGAGTGTGGCAGAGGTAGCGGAGTCATCAGGCTTGTCCAAACGTGCGCTTGAGCGTGTTTTTGCCAAGCATGCCTCGGTCAGTCCAGGAGAGATGATTCGTGAGTATCGTACGAATGGCATTTTACAGCTTCTTAAAAACCAATCTCTCAATTTGTCGATGATTGCCCAGCAGTCCGGATTCGCAGATGCATCTGGTCTGTCAAACTTCGTAAAACGAGTCACTGGCAAGTCCCCCGGAGAATGGCGTCTCTGAGAGGACGCGCTTAGGAAAGGAGATTGGCGCGGCAAGCCGTGTGTCTCGGCGCAGTAGCTAGATATGGTTTCTTACTTAATTGGTAAGCTGCTTAGATGGACTAAAGGGAGCCTCGAGGGTCTCAATGAGGGGGAAGATTTCGGAGAAGTCCTCTAGGGTATCGGAATCCTGTTTGCCAAATACACCTTCTTCGATGAGCTGAAAAACCATGGCGCCAATATCACTGCATGATGTGATACCCCATTCTGTCATCATGGTGCTGGCCATAGGTCCAAACTCCTGAATAGCGAGATCACGAAATCCGATGAGTAGCTCACTGGCGGCAACGTGTCGGTGCTTGCCGTCATTGCTTTCCATGACACGCCTGACGGTGAAGTCGAGGGTGTCCTTGAGGAAGTAATAAGCGCCAGAGTCGTAGCCTTGATGCTCAGAGCTAATCGCTTCGACAGCATCCGTGAACTGAGTAGGTTGCATGCTAGTTATGCTTCACTATGTCTGTTTCGATGTCAAGTTTGCCGTCTGAATCGATCACG
>Ga0102908_1000497_pt1 | contig 9566 bp, 10 predicted proteins | sample Colrivmeta1557A3_FD_78500 | JGI IMG/M metagenome (GOLD analysis project Ga0102908, IMG submission 78500) | Estuarine microbial communities from the Columbia River estuary - metaG 1557A-3 | ecosystem: Environmental > Aquatic > Marine > Intertidal zone > Estuary | place: USA: Columbia River Estuary...
ACACACAGTCGACGCCAACGGGAACCCCACGCGCCATCGCAATTTCGGGACTGACTTTGCTACCTGGTAAAACACCACCATGTCCCGGCTTCGCGCCTTGGCTGAGTTTGATCTCTATCATCTTGACCTGCGCGTGGCGGGCTGTCTCCTTGAAAGGTTCCGCGCTGAATTGTCCAGCCTCATTGCGGCAGCCAAAGTAGCCAGATCCAATTTCCCAAATTAAGTCACCACCGTGTTTTTCATGGTGAATAGAAATGGAGCCCTCGCCCGTGTCATGGGCGAAGCCGCCAATCGAGGCCCCTTTATTCAGGGCCTGAATCGCGTTGGCGCTCAGCGCACCAAAGCTCATTGCTGAAATGTTGAACAGGCTGATCGCATAGGGTTGCGCGCACTGTGGGCCGCCCACCGTGGTTCGGAAGTCCGGATCGTTCAGGTGCTTGGGGACCATGGCGTGGTGCAGCCACTCATAACCTGGCTCGTTGACGTTGAGCTGCGTGCCGAACGGGCGCTTGTCGGCTTGGCCTTTGGCCCGTGCGTAGACAAGCGAGCGTTGCGCGCGTGAGAACGGTGCGGCTTCTGTGTCGCTCTCTAAAAAGTATTGACGCAACTCGGGTCGAATCGTCTCCAGCATGAAGCGAATGCGTCCCAATAAAGGGTAGTTCCGCAAAATAGCGTGGCGTGTTTGGCGCATGTCATGGATACCAAGGGCGGCAAGCGCCCCGAATACCAACAACATGAAGCCACCGCTGCCAGTCGCCAACCAAACCACCGCAAAGATGATGCTGAAAAATACGGACAGCAGCACAGCGGTGTAGCGCACGGGGTAATAACGATTCAAACGTTCGAGCATGTCTGCCTCTCCAGGGTTTCGCGGCCGCTGAGCGTCCGCATGCAGCGTGCACAATACACGGTATAGTGCTTTTTTTCTACCCCATTAGCGAGGCTTTAAGCCGATGCGTCACCGCCTCGCTGCCCACCGGAGTTTTGATTGAACCAGACCGCGATCCCGACCACAAGCGATGATTTTGACGCCCTTGATCAAATCTTAGATGACATGAGAGGCCGCGATGACGAAATTCCGCAATGGGAGTTTTGTGAAGGCTTCATGGCTGCGACCTTGTGTAACCGTCGGGCATTACCGCTGGCGGAGGTCTTGTCGGTTTTGTTGGGCAGTGGTGATGACGGTCAAACACTCGCCTTCGCCGATGACGCGCAACGGCAGTCCTTCGAAACCTTGTGGCAAAAGCGTGCGACTGAGCTAACACTTCAATTGAGCACCACTGTCCAAGCCCTTGATGAGGACGCTGCGTTTTCACCCGAGATCATGGACGTTCGCGGTGCCATTGCCAGCTTGCCGGCTGAGGAGCGGGCTGAGGTGTTGGACTCTGACATTCCTTCCTTTGCACAAGTCTGGGCCTTGGGTTTTATGTTTGCAGTCGAGGCGTGGCCCGATGACTGGGCGTTGCCACGCGACAAAGAGGCGGCTGAATTCATCGACGACGCGCTCGAGCGAATCGTCGCCCTGACCGAGGATGACAACCACCCCGCGACCATTTCGATGCTCGATGATGACGGCGAGCCAAGCGTCTCGCAAGAGCGTGCCAACGCCTATGGGGAGGGCTTGTGGGCGGTTTATGACCTGTACCAGGCATGGCATGCGCTGGGGCCCAAAGTGGCGCCGGTACGCGCAGCCGCCGATGTGGGACGCAACGACCCGTGTACGTGCGGCAGCGGTAAAAAGTTTAAGAAGTGCTGCGGCGCCTAAGCGATTCCCTTACGCGGGTCTTAAGAATGCGCGCAGCGCGCTGATGCAGGCGTCGGGTTGCTCTTCCGGGAGAAAGTGGCCGCAGGGCAATGCCTGACCGTCCACGGCGCCATTGCATTGCGCCTGCCAAAGTTTGAGCGGATCAAAAAAGCGGTGCACCACCCCATGGCTGCCCCACAGGACCAGCGTGTCACATTGGATCTTCACGCCCTGCTCGCGGCTGGCGCGGTCGTGTTCAAGGTCGATCCCAGCGCTTGCCCGATAGTCATCGCAAATCTGTGTGATCACGGTGGGGGTGAACGCCGCCTCATAGGCTGTGAGCGCTTCTTTTTCGAGGTGCGCGAGGCCGCCGGTACCCCAGCCGCCTAACTTGCTGTGCAGGTAAGTGATCGGACTACCGCCAATCATTTGTTCGGGTATCGGGGCCGGTTGAATCAAGTGAAACCAGTGGTAATACGCGCGGGCAAAGGCCATGTCGGTCGCGTCATACATATCAAGCGTGGGCGCGATGTCCATCACACACAGTTGCGAAACGGCAGCCGGGTGGTCAAGCGCCATTCGGTGCGCCACGCGGGCGCCACGGTCGTGTCCGCACAGCGCGAAGCGTTCGATGCCGAGCTGTGCCATCGCGGACACCATGGCCTGTGCCATCGCCCGTTTTGACATGTGGCTTTGGTCCGGCTGCGCCGGTGGTGCGCTGCTGGCGCCATAGCCGCGCAAGTCGGGCATGACCAAAAAGAAATCTTGTTTCAGTCCCTGGGCCACGCGGTGCCACATGGCGTGCGTTTGTGGAAAACCATGAAGCAGCAACAAGGCGGGCTTTTGTCGATCACTGGCGGGTGAGTGCCGAAGAAAGACCTGCTCGCCGTCAATGCGTAGGGTCAGCGATTCAAAAGGACTGAACCACGTCATGTGCGGCCTTTCAGTTGTGTTGAGCGAGTAGCTTCTGTAGTTGACTCAGCGCGTGTGCCACGGCAGCGGCGCGTATGGCGGCGCGATCGCCGGAAAAAATCTGTTGCTCCGTCCAGAGTTGGTCACCCACACACCAAGCAAACCAAACCAAACCCACTGGCTTCGCCGCAGTGCCACCTGTCGGGCCCGCGACCCCCGTTGTTGCAACACTGACGCCAACCCCCGCCCGTGCTTGCGCACCACGCGCCATGGCCGCAGCCACCGGCTCGCTCACAGCGCCATGGGTTTGAATAAGAGATTCAGCGACACCGAGATCTTGCGTCTTCGCGGCGTTGGCGTAAGTCACCCAGCCACGCTCAAACCACGCGCTTGATCCGGATAGATCGGTGCAAGCTGCGGCGATACCGCCCCCCGTGCAACTCTCGGCGGTGACCATGTAAAGCCCCCTCGCCGTTAGCTGTGCGGCAATACTGGCAACGGCATTTGCTGTTTGTCGTGCGAGGTCAGTCATGTTTAGCGGGGCCAAAATTCTGGAAACCATTGAATGCCCAACGCCCAGACGAGCAGAGTGAGCCCGGCCGCAACGATGTCGTCAAACATGACGCCGAATCCGCCGCGCCACCCAAAACCTTTAAACGTTTGATCGGCCCAGCGCGTCGGGCCAAATTTGACGGCGTCAAAAAACCGAAACAAACCAAACGCCAACAATTGCGCCGTAAATCCAGCCGGCATGATCAGCCACAGGACGAGCCAAAACGCGATCACCTCATCCCACACCATATGGCCAGAATCGGTCACCTGCATGTGGATGGCGCAGGTTTTACACGCCCAACAGCCAATGGCGAAGCCGCCAAAGATAAGCCAAAACCAATGGGTATTCGACAGGAAAGGATAGAGCGCTAAAAATGCCACCCACGCCCACAAAGTCCCCACGGTGCCGGGCGCGAAGCGTGTGAGACCCGAGCCAAAACCGAGCGCCAGCCAACGGGCGGGATGCCCCGCCATGAAGCCCCAAGTCGGGCGACCGATGGGCGGTGCGGTGGTTTCTTCAGTGGCGTCGCTCATGAGGGAAAGTGATCAAAGCCTCGGTACGAATGGGTAACAGATTGCCCGTTGGCGTCAAGCAGCGTGAGTGTGGTGTCCGCAAGGATCTGTCCGATACGGGTTATTTTGACACCAAGTTTTGGGAACAGGGCTTGCAAGTGCGGCGCCGCCGTCGGCGGTGCGGTGAACAGAAGCTCGTAATCGTCACCGCCTGCGAACGCAAACTGCCGCCTGATCTCAATGGGTAGATCCCGGACCGCGGCGCTGACGGGGAGTGCATCGACTTGAATCGTCGCGCCGCACCGACTCGCTGCCAGCAGGTGGCGCAGGTCACCGGCGATGCCGTCGCTCACATCCATCGCGGCGGAGGCCACGCCTCGCAGTGCAAGCCCCAGCGCAATCCGTGGTGTGGGTGCCGTCATGCGCTCGACGACGGCCGCGCGATCTGTTGCGCTCAAGGTCGCTTTGGCCGCAGCCGTGCGGGGGTCATCCAGCGCCCAAGACAGCGCCAAGGCCGCATCACCGAGGTGCCCGAGACATAGATGTCATCGCCTGCCTGCGCGCCGTCGCGTCGCAAGGCTTCGGCGAGTGGGACATCGCCCATGACGGTAATGGCGATCGTGAGGGGCCCGCGTGTGATGTCACCGCCGATCAGCGCGCACTGGTGCGTGTCTGCGAGTCGCAATAGGCCGCGTGAAAAGGCGCCAACCCACGCATCATCAACGGTGGGTAACGCCAATGCGAGGGTAAAACTGCGGGGCTTCGCGCCCATCGCCGCTAAATCACTGAGGTTGACCGCGAGCGCTTTGTGCCCGAGCGATGCGGGGTCGGTGTCCTCAAAGAAGTGCCGCCCTGCAACCAACATGTCGCTAGAGACCGCTTGCGCCAGCCCCGCCGTATGTTGGATGAGGGCGCAATCATCACCAGGGCCGAGCAGCACGTGGGGCGCCCGCATGGCGCCCGCCCCCAAGGTGTTGGGGGTTACAAAATGACGTTGAATTAATTCAAACTCATTCATGGCGGATGCGGTTGTCGGTTGCGGGGCTAGGTTTGGGCGTCTGGCGCTGGTTGGGGATCGGTCACATTGTCGCTTGTGCGTTTGTGGTCATTGGCATCGCCCGACCAATACAGCGCACGCGCGACGACGGGTGGGCCTAAGGTCTCAAAAATCGCAACTGCGGCAAACACCACCGATGCCACCACTGAGCCCGAGTAAGGAAACTGTGCCGTGGTCGTGTTGGCCAGGCCGATGGCCATGCCGGCCATGGGCAATAAAACCAAACCTGCGTTCAAATTGGTGGTCCGCGACCACCCGACCATTGCCCCTGTGGCGGCAACGCCAACCCACTTGGCGATGCTGCGGGCGCCCACGAAAACGAGTGCGGCCGGTGCAAATGCCAGCATTTCTTTGAGGTGCAAATTCGCGCCAGCGTAAACGAACAGCGCAACGAAAAACAATTCAAAGGCGGGGCCAAATTCCATGTCTGCGAGGAGATCCTCTCGCTCAAGGCTGCTGACCACCGTACCTAAAACCAGCGGCGCAAACAGGACCGACAATTCAAAGGTGATGGCCAGTCCGAGTGTCATGCTCACAGCGCCCACCACCAATACCAAGCTGTATTGCGATGCGTCCTTCGTGATGCTTGCCACGCGGTGCAAGGCGTACCCCATCAAACCACCGAGCAGCGTTGACCCCAGCAGCTGATAAGCTGGGCCGCCAACCATGGTGCTGAGGGGCGCGTTGTTCTCAAAGTAGAGCAACGGCAGTAGCGCGGCAAATACCAAAAAAGCAAAGACGTTGTTGAGTGCAACCAACGCCTCTGATCGGTCGGTTGTGATGCCTTCTGCGCCCAGCTCGTGGGCGACGTGAATCAGCACCGCGGGCGAGGATGAGATGGCAATGGCTGCGATCACGGCGCCGGGCAGTTTGGGAACGCCAAACCAGGTCAATGCAAAGTAAACGGCAGCAAAGGTGAGGCCACTTTCGACAAATGACACGACCAATAAGGCCTTGTCTTTCAGAACCGCTCGCAGGTCGATGGATAGGCCCAGGCGGTACAAAATCAGCGCCAGCGCAATATCAATCACAATTTTTGCGCGTTCAAGCGTCTCGAAGCCAAACAGGTTCAGGCCATTTGGCCCCGCCAGTAGACCAACGAGCATGAAGCCCGTGATACTCGGAATCCATGGCACTCGGTGCGCCAAATAGCCCCCCAAGGCACCGCAAAAGAGCAAAAAGCCAAAGAAAAACAGGGTGGTGACTTGCAGGGGAAACGTCGGAAGAAATTCCATAGATTCAGGATCGCAAAAAAGGGGAGGGTCCGCCTCCCTTAATCGGGGCGACGGTTAGGGCGCCGTGAAGGCTTCAGTGCAGCAAACCTGGCGCCGTGCCCGCCGCTTGGAGTACAAAAGGTGGCACCGTGGTTTCGAAGCGCGTGCCATCGACGGCGACGAAAAAGAAGAAACCGCTCATCATGCCGGCAGATGTTCGGAGTTGCGCGCCGCTGGTGTACTCAAAGGATTCGCCGGGCTGCAGCAGCGGTTGTTTGCCCACAACACCGAGGCCGTCAACGGTCTCAATTTGCCCCGTCGCATCCTCAATATCCCAATGCCGGGCGATCAACTGAACCGCAACATTGCCCTCATTGGCCACCGTGATCGTGTAGGCGAAGGTATACAGGCCCTGTTCAGGTTTGGACTGGGCCTCTATGAAGTGGGGCGCCGCTGAAATTCGGACAGAGTATGAAGAAGCCATTGGCTAATATTAGCCGTGAACCGAACCGTTCGGAAGACTGCGACAATATGCGCTGCAAATTTATTTCCTACGCATCATGACAACCAAGACCTACCGCATTGCCCCCTCTATTTTGTCTGCTGATTTTGCGAACCTCGGCCAAGAGGTGCGGGACGTCATTGTTGCGGGTGCTGATTGGATTCATTTCGACGTGATGGACAACCATTACGTGCCCAACCTCACGTTTGGACCGATGGTGTGCGAAGCGCTGAAGCCGCACGCGAAAACCCCCGAAGGCGTCGCCATCCCAATCGATGTGCACCTGATGGTCAGTCCGGTTGATGCGTTGGCCGCCGCATTTGCACAAGCTGGCGCTGACCTGGTGAGCTTTCATCCCGATGCCTCGACACACGTGCACCGGAGCATCCAGGCCCTAAGGGGGCATGGCGTGAAGGTGGGGCTGACCTTCAACCCCGCCGAGCCGTTGGATGTGCTGGACTGGGTCATTGATGACATCGATTTGGTCTTGATCATGAGCGTGAACCCCGGTTTCGGCGGTCAAAGTTTCATCGACAGTGCGCTGCGCAAAATTGAAGACGTGCGCAAACGCATTGATGCGTGTGGCAAAGACATTCGCCTCGAGGTGGACGGCGGCGTGAAAACCGACAACATCGCACGCATCGCTGCGGCGGGCGCCGACACCTTTGTGGCCGGTAGCGCCATTTTTGGCAAGCCGGACTACGCCAGCGTCATTCGCGACATGCGCGCAGCGCTCGCATGAGCGGCTCATCACCCCGCTATCAGGCGGTTTTGCTGGATCTTGACGGCACGATGGTCGACACGATCGGCGACTTCGTGGTTGCCATGAACAACACCCTTCAGGCCGTTGGCAGTGAAGCGGTACCCGCCGATGTTGTCCGCAGCTGGGTCGGGCGTGGGGGCCCGCACCTGATCAATGAGGCGCGTCTGTATGCCGGGTTGCCCGAGTCTGATTTGGCGTCTCTGCGAGCGGGCTTTTACCACCACTATGGGGTTATCAACGGCCAGCACAGTGCCACATTTCCCGGCGTTGATGCCGGGTTGGCCCTTTGGCGTGATCGCGGTGTCCGGCTCGCCTGTGTGACCAACAAGCCCGAGGCGCATGCCCGGCAGTTGTTGGCTCTGAAGGGGCTCGACGGGTATTTTGGTGACTTCGTGTGGGGTGGCGACACCCTTGCCGAGCGCAAACCACATGCCTTACCTTTGCAGACCGCGTGTACCGCGCTGGGCGTGCCGGTGACCCGGTCCCTGATGGTTGGCGACAGCCATACCGATGCGCACGCGGCGCTGGCGGCGGGCATGGATGCCGCGCTCTTGTCATGGGGTTACAACCACGGTTTGCCCATTCACGGGTTACCCGCGGTGCTCCACGCCGATGACTTTGAAACCTTGGTTCAGTTTTGGGAGCGCACGCACTAGGCCACCCGGCTAGGGCATGCCTTGCGCTACACTCAACGCTATGTTTTTTCACCGATCCATCACCTCAGGTTGCAACGACCGGGGAGCCTGGTCTTGGCGTAGCCGAGTGCAGCGCGGCTGAATGCCGTATTCGGACTCCGGGGCTCACGCGGCTCGCGTTACCCCGCACAGATAGACCATCGCGGTTCACGCCACATCGAGGCGGCTAAGTGCCAGTGAACCCGATTTTTAGACAGGTGAGATAAGCATGTTGACGCAAACAGAATTTGATGCCTTGGCCAGTCAAGGTTACAACCGCATTCCGCTCATTGCCCAGGCCTTTGCCGACTTGGAAACCCCGCTGTCGCTTTACCTCAAGCTGGCGCATGTTCAGGATGGCGGTCGTTACAGTTTCTTGCTCGAGTCGGTGGTGGGTGGTGAGCGTTTTGGCCGCTACAGTTTCATTGGCTTACCCGCCCGCACCCTGTTACGCGCGACCGGTTTTGGTGACGCGGCACAAACGGAGGTGGTGACGGATGGGGTCGTGACCGAAACCCATCGTGGCAACCCCCTTGATTTTGTAGCTGGCTACCAGCAGCGCTTCAAGGTCGCCATTCAGCCAGATATGCCCCGTTTTTGCGGTGGTCTGGCCGGCTACTTTGGCTACGATACGGTTCGCCACATCGAAAAAAAATTGGCCCACTCTTGCCCGCCAGATACGCTGGGATGCCCTGATATTTTGTTGCTCCAGACCGAAGAGGTGGCGGTGATCGACAACCTCTCAGGCAAACTTTATCTGATTGTTTATGGCGATCCAGCGCACGCTGATGCCTACCAAATGGCTGTCGACCGTTTGGCAGTTTTGAAAGCCCGGTTGCGCGTACCCGTTGATTTGCCCGCGATGCAGGGGCACGCCAAATCGGCGGTCGTCCACAACAGCCAGCAGGCCGACTTTGAGGTGGCGGTCAAGCGTGCGCAAGCCATGATTGAGGCAGGCGATTTCATGCAAGTCGTCATTGGGCAGCGCTTGCAAAAGCCGTTCGACGCACCGCCACTCAGCTTGTACCGTGCGCTTCGCTCCATGAATCCAAGCCCGTACATGTATTACTACGACTTGGGTGATCACCATGTTGTCGGGGCTTCGCCTGAGATTTTGGTTCGTCAGGAGACCGTGGCAGCAGGCCAGAAAATTACCATCCGGCCACTTGCTGGCACCCGCCCTCGCGGCGCGACACCAGAGGCCGACAACGCCGCTGAGCAAGACCTATTGGCCGACCCCAAGGAACGCGCCGAGCATGTGATGCTGATTGATTTGGCGCGCAACGACATTGGTCGCATTGCGCAAATCGGCAGCGTCAAAGTGACCGAGTCCTTTGCGGTGGAACGCTACAGCCACGTGATGCACATCGTCAGCAACGTTGAGGGTATTTTGCGTGAGGGCTTGTCGAGCATGGACGTGTTACGCGCCTGTTTTCCAGCGGGAACCTTGAGCGGTGCACCGAAGATCCAAGCCATGGAGGTGATTGACCAGCTTGAGCCCACCAAACGCGGGATATACGGCGGTGCGTGCGGCTATCTCAGTTATGCAGGCGACATGGATGTCGCGATTGCGATTCGCACCGCGGTTGTGAAAGACAAAACACTCTACGTTCAGGCCGCAGCAGGGGTGGTGGC
>Ga0102908_1000500_pt1 | contig 9504 bp, 8 predicted proteins | sample Colrivmeta1557A3_FD_78500 | JGI IMG/M metagenome (GOLD analysis project Ga0102908, IMG submission 78500) | Estuarine microbial communities from the Columbia River estuary - metaG 1557A-3 | ecosystem: Environmental > Aquatic > Marine > Intertidal zone > Estuary | place: USA: Columbia River Estuary...
AATAATGACAAAATTAATGCGTTATAAAGGTAACGAGCGTGAATATTTTTTCATTATTTTTTTAGATTTAGTCAGTATAAAACCGGTGGAGACGCTGGTTTTATTGGTTTAATAAGGAAATTAGATAGCAGCTTAAAAGTTAAGTCCGAATAGTGACACTGAATTAATCAGTTAAAAAAAGCAGGCTGACAATAGGTTTAAAAAATTAATGCGATAGAAACACTGGTTCTATTAGAAATGAAACTAGAGCTTTCCTAAATAAGAAATTACCGCTGTATTAAAGACTTCTGGCTGCTCTACATTCACTACATGACCACAAGATTCTACCACAAATAAAGATGCTGACAAATGTGTCTCAGTCATTTTTCTTACAGAAGGCAAAAACAAATAGTCTTCTGCGCCCATGACATAAAGTGTAGGGATCTTCACCTCAACATTTCTAAAAAAACGAAGCAAAGGGTTTATTTCTGCAGTGAGCTTAAACCACTTTATAAACTCTTTCTGATACAGTTTTTTAGCTTCTCTAACAAAAAGTGTTCTGGATTCTCTATGGTTTTTATTGGGCATAATCACAAAAGCAAAAAAAGAGTACAACCACAAATAAGGCACTACAGACTTAAACATCACCCCCAAACGCATAAGCACTTGTGACCTAAAATTAAGTTTTAAAATAGCCCCCCCCATAATCATACTCAGCACGCGTTCTGGCTTTTTTTCAGCAAGATTTCTAATCAATATAGTCCCCAGTGAAATACCTATAAAGTGTGATTTTTCAATCTTTTCATAATCCAAAACTTCAATAATATCCTGGGTAATGGCGTTAAAAGTATACTTTTTATCAAAAGCTTGTTTCAAGGGCATTTTAGAATCTCCGTGCCCTCTTAGATCTAGAAGAAGCACGTTATAAATCTTTCTAAAAGCTTTTAATTGTTTAAACCAAATAGAAGAACTCCCTCCAGCACCATGAACAAAAGTAACCCACTCTTGGGCTTCTGGATTTCTGTAACAATTGTAATGAATCAATACGAGGGAATTTATGAGATCAATAAAATGGTTTTAGCCAATGGTTTGGCAAGTATTCCCCTAAATTAGGGAATTAATTTTTCTTTTGACTTAAAATAGTTGCCATCTCAGCCTGCAAAAGAGCAGCCTGTCCTGCTGCTGCCAAAGCAAAATCTTCTCCTGAAGAAGCGTATATAATACCCCTAGAGGAATTCACCAATAAACCTACTTGGTCATTAAGACCTTCTGAGCAAACTTCTGCTAAACTGCCTCCTTGAGCACCCACACCCGGAACCAACAGAAAACTATCTGGAACCAAAACCCTAATGTCTTTTATAGCATTGGCCTTTGTAGCCCCAACCACATACATTAATTGGTGGGCGTTTTTATATTGGGCGGCTGTTTCAATCACTGTTTCATACAAATATTTGCCATTAGCCATAGGCAACATTTCAAAATCTGCAGCACCTGGATTTGAGGTAAGTCCTAATAAAATAGTGAATTTGTCTTCAAAAGCTAAAAAAGGCTCTACCGAATCCTTACCCATATATGGTGCTACCGTAATGGAATTAAATCCTAAATCTTCAAAAAAAGCTTTGGCATACCTACTAGCTGTATTACCAATATCACCTCTTTTAGCGTCTGCGATAGTAAAGAGCTCTGGATAATTTTGATTCAAATATTGAATGGTCTTTTCTAATGCCAACCATCCCTTAACGCCATAGGCTTCATAAAAAGCCATATTGGGCTTATAAGCTACCGCATAAGAATGGGTGGCGTCTATAATGGCTTTATTAAAAGCAAATATAGGGTCCGCTTCTTTTAAAAGGTGGGCTGGGATTTTATCTAAATCTACATCTAGTCCCACGCAAAGGAAAGATGATTTTTTTTCAATCTGATTTATTAAGAAAGGAAGCGTCATGATTAATTTTTTCACTGGTACTACACCAGATTATGGCTTTAAAGCTGTGAGACTAAAAAATCTCTGAAGCTTCTTTCAATTTCTCTGTATTGTCTACAAGCATTAACTCACTCAAAATCTTTTGAATGTCTCCATTTACAATATTCTGTAAGTCATACAAGGTTAGTCCTATACGGTGGTCTGTGACCCTACCTTGAGGGTAGTTGTAGGTTCTAATTTTTGCAGACCTATCTCCTGAACTTACTTGAGAATTTCTTTTGGCTGCGTCTGCTTCTTGCTTTTTAGCCAATTCCATATCGTATAGCCTAGACCTAAGCACTACAAAGGCTTTGTCTTTATTTTTGTGTTGGGATTTTTGGTCTTGACACTGTGCCACCAAACCAGTTGGAAGGTGTGTTAACCTGACGGCAGAATAAGTCGTGTTTACAGATTGTCCTCCTGGTCCTGAGGAACAAAAGAAATCTATTCTCACATCCTTTGGATCTATTTGAACGTCAAATTCCTCTGCTTCAGGAAGCACCATAACAGTAGCAGCACTCGTATGGACCCTACCTTGTGTCTCTGTTTGAGGTACCCTTTGAACCCGGTGAACACCTGCTTCAAATTTTAGCGTTCCATATACATCTTCTCCATTAACCTCGAACTGTATCTCTTTATACCCTCCGGAAGTCCCTTCACTTAAGTCAATCACATTGGTTTTCCATCCTCTAGACTCACAGTATTTGGTGTACATTCTAAAAAGATCTCCAGCAAAAATACTGGCTTCATCTCCTCCAGTACCAGCGCGAATCTCCACCACAACATTCTTAGCGTCTTCTGGTTCTTTTGGGATGAGCAAAAACTTAATTTCTTCTTCCAAAGCGGGTAGTGCAGCTTTGGCTTCATCTAACTGCATTTTGGCCATTTCTACCATTTCAGCATCTGAACCATCATCAATAATCTCCTGAGACTCTTCAATATTATTGGTAAAAGAGATGTATAATTCTCTTTTGTCCATGAGTGATTTTAGGTCCTTGTATTCTTTGTTGAGCTGAACATAACGCTTTTGATCTTGAATGATATCTGGCTGGATAATCAAGTCTGATACTTCGTCAAAACGCTGTTTTACAACATGTAATTTTTCTAACATAAATTTGAGCTAGTTATTCAAGTAAAGGTACAATAAATTGACCTTCTTAATATTCAAAAGTTCCGTAAGAACTCTCTATAGTTAGTTTTTTAATCTCACTGTCCGTTACCCTTCCAATGATTTGAGCGGCTACACCAAAAGAAGCAGAAATAGCGATTAAATCTTCTGCTACTGCTGGGTTTACATACAACTCCAATCTATGACCGCAGTTAAAAACTTCGTACATCTCTCTCCAAGGTGTTTTGGATTGTTCCTGAATCATTTTAAAAAGCACAGGCACTTCAAACATATTGTCTTTAATAATATGAAGGCCTTCTACAAAATGTAAGATTTTTGTTTGAGCACCACCACTACAATGTACCATTCCATGAATGTCCTCTGCATTGTATTTACCCAATATTTTCTTTACAATTGGCGCATAAGTTCTTGTTGGTGAAAGCACCAACTTACCAGCATTTACTGGACTTCCTTCCACTGAATCTGTGAGTCCTAGTGCACCCGAATAAACCAACTCACCAGGAACAGCAGGATCAAAACTTTCAGGGAATTTTTTTGCCAAATCTTGACCAAAAACATCATGACGTGCAGAAGTTAGTCCATTACTTCCCATTCCTCCGTTGTACTCGGTCTCATAGGTAGCTTGTCCTGAAGAAGACAAACCTACAATAACATCTCCTGCTTTAATATTAGCGTTGTCTATGACGTTTTTTCTTGGTAAACGCGCCGTTACGGTAGAATCTACAATGATGGTACGTACTAGATCGCCAACATCGGCGGTTTCACCGCCAGTACTATGAATAATAATACCGTGTTTTGAAAGGTCTTCTATGAGTTCCTCCGTGCCATTAATAATGGCAGAAAGCACCTCAGCGGGAATTAAATTTTTATTCCTACCAATGGTAGAAGACAACATAATATGGTCCGTGGCGCCTACACAAATAAGGTCATCTATGTTCATAATCAACGCATCCTGAGCAATGCCCTTCCAAACCGAAAGGTCTCCAGTTTGTTTCCAGTACATATAGGCCAAGGAAGATTTAGTTCCTGCTCCATCTGCATGCATGACCAAACAATAGTCTAAATCTCCAGTAAGGTGGTCAGGTACAATTTTACAAAAAGCCTTAGGGAACAGCCCTTTATCTATATTCTTTATAGCATTATGCACGTCTTCCTTTGCTGCTGAAACACCTCTTTGACTATACCTTCCCTGTTGATTTGAATCCATTCATTCGTGTTTTGTGCAAAAATAAGGGAATCCTTAAAAAGTTCAAGCTATTGTAGCATAATATTCCCAAAACTTATCCTCAATAACAAACAATCTTAAAGAAGACTATCTAATTTGCAAGAGTTCTCTGTATTTTAATAGCGGCCAGTGGCTGTCACTCATGAGTTTTTCTAACTGATCTGAATTAGATCTAATGACTTCAAACAAAGGTTTTACCTCAAAAGCATAGGCGTGAGCCCTGTCGCTTGAACTAGCTAATTTATTGGCTGCTTTTCTGGCCTGAGTCATATTGTCTACACTTATTTTTAAGTCCTGCACATAATTATTAATTTCAGAAAACAGCTGTCCTTGAGCGCTCTCTTTTAAGGCAGTCACCTGCTCCATTACCGCATTCATTTTACTTAGATTCTCTAGCAACACATTCATATAGACTACGGCAGATGGTAAAATCTGACTGTACACCAACTCCTCATACACCCTACCTTCAATTTGGGTATGCATCACATAAGCTTCCCACTCCACTTCTTGTCTGGCCTTTAATTCAATAGGACTTAACACACCCATCTGATCAAACAAAGTCACATTGGATTTTTCACTCATTACAGCAACTGCCTCTGGTGTGGTCTTGAGATTACTGAGTTTTCTTTTTGCCGCTTCTTGCTCCCAAGCCTCACTGTACCCATCTCCCTCAAAACGAATGCGCTTAGAAGATTTTATATACTCCCTTAATACATTGAATATGGCCTCATCTTTCTTGAGCCCTTTTTGGTCTATTAAGCTGTCTACTTCTTTTTTAAACAACTGCAATTGTTGGGCTACAGCAGTGTTTAAGACCGTCATAGGCTTAGCGCAGTTGGTTTTTGACCCCACGCCCCTCATCTCAAATTTATTGCCCGTAAAGGCAAAGGGAGAAGTCCTGTTGCGGTCCGTATTATCCATGAGTATTTCAGGAATTTTACCCACTACATTGAGCTTGAGTTCTGTTTTTTCTTCTGGTGATAATTTACCCAAAGACACCCCTTCTAATTCATCTAAAACTGCAGAGAGTTGTTTCCCAATAAATATAGAAAAAATAGCAGGTGGCGCTTCATTGGCACCTAATCTGTGGTCATTACTAGCAGAAGCAATAGAAGACCTTAACAACGATTCATATGTGTCTACTGCTTTAATGGTATTAATAAAAAAGGTCAGAAACTGTAAATTCTTCATTGGCGTAGAACCTGGGCTCAATAAATTAATACCCGTATCTGTAGCAAGTGACCAATTGTTGTGTTTTCCAGAGCCATTTATTCCTGCAAAAGGTTTTTCGTGAAACAACACTTTTAAATGGTGCTTGTCTGCAACCTTATCCATGACATCCATTAAAAGAAGGTTATGGTCTACCGCTAAATTGGCTTCTTCAAAAACTGGCGCCAATTCAAATTGGTTTGGTGCCACCTCATTGTGTCTAGTTTTTACTGGAATTCCCAAAACCATACACTCCTTCTCCAGCTCACTCATAAACCCAATAACCCTAGAGGGAATAACACCAAAGTAGTGGTCTTCTAATTGCTGTCCTTTGGCAGCCGTATGGCCCAATAGCGTCCTTCCTGTAAGCGTAATGTCTATTCTGGCCGTAGCCAACGATTTGTCAATTAAGAAATACTCTTGCTCCCACCCTAAGGTTGCGTTTACCTTTGTAACTGTTTTGTCAAAATATTTAGCTACAGCGGTAGCTGCTTCATCTACAGCATTTAAAGCCCTAAGTAAAGGTGCTTTATTGTCCAATGCTTCTCCTGTATAAGAAACAAAAATAGTGGGTATACAAAGTGTAGTCCCATAAACAAAAGCTGGAGAACTAGGATCCCAAGCAGTGTAACCCCTTGCCTCAAAGGTATTTCTAATACCTCCACTTGGAAAACTAGAGGCGTCTGGTTCTTGCTGCACCAATTGAGCCCCACCAAAGATTTCTAAGGCTTGGCCATCTTGAATATCAAAAAAAGCGTCGTGTTTTTCTGCGGTTGCACCTGTTAAAGGCTGAAACCAATGGGTATAATGCGTTGCCCCCATTTCTATGGCCCATGTTTTCATACCCTCAGCCACCTGATCTGCTAATTTTCTGTCAATCTTACTGCCTGAAGTGATTGCATCTCTAACAGCACCAATAGCATCCTTTGTGAGGTATTGTAGCATCTTATAGTCATTAAAAACATGGCTCCCAAAAAGGGAAGACCTTCTATTGGGTTCGCTCACAGGCACAGACATTTGCTGTGAACTTTGCGCTAAAGCATTAAATCTAAGTTGGGAGAAATCTGTTTTCATAAATATTCAATTATCAATACTGCAAAATAAAACCAAATAAATATAGTATTTGCAATTTACCCCCTAAAAAACATAGGGGTCAGAAATTTTTAATAACTTTTTAATAAAACACCCCATCTTTTTCTGTGGCTATGTCAAAATATTATAATTTTATAGGGTCGTTAAACTTAAACAATCAACTCATGAGCAAATCTAAATTAGAATACCTTTGGTTAGATGGTTATGAACCAACAGCCAACTTAAGAAGTAAAACAAAAGTAGAAGAAAACTTCTCTGGAAAGTTAGAAGACTGTCCAATATGGTCTTTTGACGGAAGTTCTACGAAACAAGCTGAAGGAGGTTCTTCTGATTGTTTATTAAAGCCAGTAGCTATTTATCCAGATCCAGCAAGAAGAGATGGTTATTTAGTCATGACAGAAGTTTTAAATGCAGACGGTACACCACACCTTTCTAATGCAAGAGCTACAATAGATGACGACGACAATGATTTCTGGTTCGGTTTCGAACAAGAATATTTTATCATGGACAAGAATACCCAATTGCCTTTAGGATTTCCAGTGGGAGGTTACCCTGGGCCACAGGGTATGTATTACTGTTCTGTTGGCGGGAAAAATACCCATGGAAGAAGCTTTGTAGAAGAGCACGCTAACTTGTGTATTGACGCTGGATTAAACTTTGAAGGTATAAACCAAGAAGTAGCTAGCGGGCAATGGGAATTCCAATTGTTTGCCAAAGGCGCCAAAAAGGCTGGAGATGAAATCTGGGTATCACGTTACTTATTAGACAGATTGACAGAAAAATATGGATACTATATTGAATACCACCCAAAACCTGTAAAAGGAGACTGGAATGGTTCTGGTATGCATGCAAACTTCTCTAATACAGTCCTTAGAACTTGTGGTTCTAAAGAAACTTATGAGAAAATATGTGAAGCATTTAGACCAGTTGTTAAAGAACACATTGAAGTATACGGTGAGTTTAACGACCAACGTTTGACCGGTTTACACGAAACCGCTTCTATCAAAGACTTTAGCTACGGCGTTTCTGATCGTGGGGCTTCTATTAGAATTCCTATTATCACTGTAGAAAAAGGATGGAAAGGTTGGTTGGAAGACAGAAGACCAGCGTCTAACGGAGACCCATATAAAATTGCCGGACGTATTGTAAAGACTGTAAAGTCTGCCAATATTTCTTAAAAACATACTTACACTTATTACTTAAAAGGTGTTCGCTAAAGCGGATGCCTTTTTTTTTGTTCCCTAAGAAATAGTCACGTAAATAAAAGCTGCATAAGCAGCGAGTAAAATAAGGCCGTCCCTCCAACCCAATCTCATTTTACTAGGCACAAAAACTAAGGGAAGTACTATAAACGCAAAACCCAGCATCCAATAAATGTCAGATTCCAAAAGTGCCTGATCCATTACTTTTATTGGGGTAATCATGGCTGTAATGCCCAAAACAGCAAAAATATTAAAGATATTAGACCCCAGTAAGTTTCCAAGAGAAATAGCCTTCTCCTTCTTCAATACCGCAATAACAGAGGCCGCCAATTCTGGTACACTAGTACCCACAGAGACAATAGTAATACCAATAACACGCTCAGAAACACCAAAAAATGTGGCCAATCCTACGGCTCCAGAAATGAGTAATTCTGAACCACCCCATAGGCCCAAACCACCCAAAACTAGGTACATAAGGGTTTTGTGCAAAGGCAAAGGAACGTCATCTTCAGGCAATTCGTCTACTACAGCATGCTCTTGAAAACGCAGTAAATACCATAAAAAGACCAATAACATGGAAAACATTACAAGACCTTCCCAGAAAACCAGTTGACCATCTATATAAAGAAAAGCAAAGAATATCAGGGAGGCTAAAAACATGACCGGCCAATCTGTTTTGTAAAAACTCTTGGTTACCTCAATGGTACCAAGCAATAAAGTTATTCCAAGCACCAGACCAAGATTGGCAATATTAGACCCAATGATATTTCCTAAAGACAAATCTGGAAACCCTTCTAACGCAGCCTTTATACTCACAATAAGTTCTGGAGCAGAAGTGGCAAAAGACACTACAGTCATTCCAATGACAATTTTAGGAATTTGCAACCTCAAGGACAGTGCTACAGCTGCTTTTAGCAACCAGTTTCCACCGAATATTAATGCCACTAAACCCAAAAAAATATACAAAGCGTCTAACATATTCTTAATTTGGAGCAAATATAACAAAGCCCCTCCTAAAGTATTAAAAAAAAAAACAGCAAACCACGCTGAACGCTACAGTTACAAATAATGTATATTTGTTATTGTACGTTAGAAACAGGTGTTTCTTAAACCCATAAAATTCATGTTTAAAATTCTCGCCCAGCTCAACAAATTACTACTCCCCTCTTTGACAAAAAAAAGACTGGACTTAGCTAATGCTAAAAAATGGCAGTTGGCTTTAGTAGGTTGGCGTTATTACGTAACCACCCGAGCCTTAGATAATAAATAAAGCATCCATACCCTACAGGGTTTTGCTCAGATCCTACCGCTGCAGATTTCTTGTAAGTATTTCACACAAGTATTTGGCACAAGCCCAAAAAGAATTATATTTGCACCCCCAACAAGGGACAACAACGGCCTCGTGGCGCAACTGAATAGCGCATCTGATTACGGCTCAGAAGGTTACAGGTTTGAATCCTGTCGAGGTCACGAAAAGCATAATATGCGCTAAAACGCTCATCTCAGTATACATCTGACTTGAGCGTTTAATATTTAGGAGAAATCCTAAATCTATTTGGTTGCGCCACTTGACCTCTTTCTTCCAATTTGAACTTCAGAATAGTTTATTTCACTACTTTTTGGCAGCCTTTTTGGCAGCTTTTTAAATAGACTCAACAAGCTATAGAACATAATAAATATAGTGATTTAAGAGTAAATAAATAGA
>Ga0102908_1000510_pt1 | contig 9401 bp, 7 predicted proteins | sample Colrivmeta1557A3_FD_78500 | JGI IMG/M metagenome (GOLD analysis project Ga0102908, IMG submission 78500) | Estuarine microbial communities from the Columbia River estuary - metaG 1557A-3 | ecosystem: Environmental > Aquatic > Marine > Intertidal zone > Estuary | place: USA: Columbia River Estuary...
AAAGGATTAACAGGGCGAAACGTGCGTTTTGGAAGCTTAGAAGCATGTGTAAATGCTTCAATAAATGGTTATGTAGATAATGAAATTCCAAAATGGCTTATGCCATATTCTGCTTTGTAATTTATTATTTTGATCAACCTGTATTGCTTTTCCTTATCTAAAAAGGAGCAGATACTTTTGTTTCCAAAGATGCATTCATGGATCAAGCTATAAAGTAAATTACTAAATAAATAATTTATTACATATCTATTTTTTTGATGACATAACTTATAAAATTGTGTCTTTTGTAACTCAATCTATTTGGAGAATCTAATGTCATTTAATTCGCTTATTGTCCGCAAAGACGATGAAGGCAAAACCTCTGCTGCTGTTGAAAATATTACCATTGACCGACTTCCTGAAGGAAATGTTACGGTTGCGGTAGAATATTCTACAGTAAACTACAAAGATGGTCTTTGCTTAGGGTCTGGTGGTGGAATGGTTAGAAACTATCCTCATATCCCTGGAATAGATATGGCAGGTGTAGTTGAAGCATCTGATGACCCTCGATACAAAGCAGGAGACAGGGTTGTTCTGACGGGATGGCGTTATGGTGAAGTTCATTGGGGCGGATACTCACAAAAAACCAGAGTGAATGCAGATTGGCTAGTTGGGTTGCCTGATGGAATATCTACAAAACAAGCTATGGCTGTTGGAACGGCTGGTATTACAGCCATGTTTTCAGTGATGTCATTGGAAGCACACGGCTTAACTCCTAATAATGGGCCTGTTTTAGTGACAGGTGCAGCAGGTGGAGTAGGATCTGTGGCAAGTGCCATTTTGTCTAATATTGGCTATGAAGTTGCTGGTGTAACTGGAAGGCCAGAGAGTGAGGCTTACTTGAAATCTCTTGGGGTTTCTCAAATTGTTGCAAGGGAAGATATTAACGAGACTGTTAAAAGGCCTTTAGAATCTGAAACTTGGGCGGGCTGTATTGATGCCGTTGGTGGAACAATGCTGGCGAGGGTGCTTGGTCAAATGAAATATGGGGCATCTATTGCATCTGTTGGATTGGCAGGAGGTGCTGGATTGCCAGCAACTGTAATTCCATTTTTATTGCGTGGAATAAATTTACTAGGAATAGATAGTGTACTCAGGCCATATGATAACCGAGTAGAAGCATGGTCAAGAATTGAAAGCGAACTTCCTTTTGATAAACTTGAAAGTATGATTGTTAATGCAAAATTAGAAGATTTGCCAAAATTAGGAAAAGAAATCCTCAAAGGACAAGTACAAGGCAGAGTTGTTGTTGATGTGAATGCATAAAGTTTAATAAGTTTGCATTAAAATAAAGAAATACAATTTATTCTCATGAATTGAATTAATACGAAAATTGGAAAAATAATGAAACTTGATATCGAATATATTCGCAAACAGTTTCCTGCGTTCGATCAAAAAGCATTAATGGGTCAAGCTTTTTTTGAAAACGCCGGTGGTTCATATACATGTAAACCCGTAATTGATCGTTTGACGCGATACTATAATGAGCGGAAGGTTCAACCTTATGCGCCTTATGAAGCTTCAAAGCTGGCGGGTGAGGAAATGGATGAGGCTCGAGAACGTTTAGCGTTAGTTTTAGGTGTTGCCACTGATGAGGTAAGTTTTGGTCCTTCAACAACACAAAATACTTACGTCTTAGCTCAAGCCTTTGGCCAATATTTGAAAGAAGGCGATGCAATTATTGTTACTAATCAGGATCATGAAGCAAATACAGGGCCGTGGCGCCGTCTTGCCGATCGCGGAATAGAAGTTCGTGAGTGGCAAATAGACAGTGAAACAGGTCATCTTGATGTTCAAGATTTGAATTCAATGTTAGATGAAAAAGTAAAACTTGTATGCTTCCCACATTGCTCAAATATAGTCGGCGAAATAAATGATGTGCAGAAAATTTGTGGAGTTATTAGATCTGCTGGTGCTTATAGTTGCGTTGATGGCGTAAGTTATGCACCTCATGGAATACCTAATGTTGGCAAACTAGGTTCAGACATTTATTTATTCTCAGCATACAAAACATTTGGCCCACACCAAGGAATAATGACTATAAGTCGTGAACTTGGAATGAAGCTCCCAAATCAGGGGCATTATTTTAATGAAAATAGTCTTTATAAAAGGTTTACACCTGCAGGCCCAGATCATGCGCAAATTGCTGCAAGTGCTGGAATGGCCGATTATATAGATGATGTTTATAAACATCATTCAAAGGGTAATGATGATGCACTTGGTCGTGGCGAATTTGTACATGATCTTTTTAGACATCATGAAGAAATGTTACTTCAACCTCTTTTGGATTATCTCAGTGTAAAGAATTCTGTAAGACTGTTGGGACCATCCGATGCTTCGAAAAAGGCTCCAACAGTTGCTATTGCTCTGAAAAATAATCCAGAGGCTGTTGCAGATGAGCTCTCTAAGCATGGCATTATGGCAGGTGGTGGGGACTTCTATGCTGTTCGCTGTATAGAAGCGCAAGGGATTGATCCCACTCATGGAGTATTACGCTTAAGTTTTGTCCATTATACAAATAAATCTGAAATTGATAAATTAATAACTGCTTTGGACAATGTGTTGTAATTTAGAAGCTTATTTATTTTGTATAATTAGGGGCGGTGTATAGTGACACAAGCTCCAATAATTATCTGGTTTCGGCGTGATTTTAGATTTAGTGATCACGAAGCATTAAGTGCTGCTCATTCATCAGGTCGGCCAATTATACCAGTATTTATTTTTGATGAAGTATTTGAGGCATTAGGCGCAGCGCCAAAGTGGCGTTTGGGTCTGGCAATCGAATGTTTCAAGCAAAAATTGGAGCGTATGGGTAGTAATCTCATTTTACGCCGTGGGAATGCCTGTGAAATTCTTCAAGAGCTTGTGAATGAAACGGGTGCATTGGACGTATATTGGTCTCGTGCTTATGATCCGGCGTCAATTCATCGAGACACAAAAGTTAAATCGCTGTTAAATGGAACAAGTTTTAAAGGTCATGTTCTTTTTGAGCCATGGGTGCCAAAAACTAAATCAGGTGAAAATTTTAAAGTTTATACTCCATTTTGGCGTCACGTTAGCTCACAACTGACTGTTAATTCTACTTTGTCTAAAATATCAAAACTACATTCACCCCATGTTTGGCCAAAATCTGACCTATTATCAAATTGGGGATTAGGTGAGGAAATGAACAGAGGAAGAAATGTTGTTTCAAAATACATTAATGTGGGTGAAGAGGTCGCATTAAATAAATTAGAAAACTTCATTGTATCTAAAGTTAATGGGTATAAAATTGATCGAGATTTTCCAATGCGGCATGCAACATCTGGTTTATCTGAAAATTTAACTTATGGTGAAATTTCACCAAGATTAATTTTTAATAGTTTGCGAAACGCTTTTGATAAAAATGATTTAGGAGCTGAACATTTTTTAAAAGAGCTTGTTTGGCGAGAGTTTGCATATCACCTTTTGTGGCACTTTCCAAAACTTGATACACAATGTTGGAGAGGCGAATGGGATGATTTTCCATGGAAAGGTATAAATAAAAATGCAAAGGCATGGATGCAGGGCAGGACTGGCCAAAGTTTTGTAGATGCGGGAATGCGTGAGCTCTATACAACTGGAACAATGCATAACAGATTGAGAATGATTGTAGGATCATATCTTACCAAACATTTGCAAACAGATTGGCGTATTGGACTCAAATGGTTTGAAGATTGCTTAATTGATTGGGATCCAGCATCTAATGCAATGGGTTGGCAATGGATAGCGGGTTGTGGAGCTGACGCGGCTCCATATTTTAGAATTTTTAATCCAAATTTACAGGCGGAGAAATTTGATAGTGACGGACAATATCGAAAAAAATGGCTTGAAGCTGATAAAGAATTACATGCAAAGGCATTTTTTGATGCAATTCCAGTTGCATGGAAATTAAGCGCTGATAAAATAACTCAAAATGAAATTATTGATTTGTCTCTTGGCCGTAAAATTGCTTTAGATGCATATGCAATTTTTAAGAAACAGTAGAATTTTAAAAAGATCGCTTTAAGTACTAAAGCATGATTTTGATTAAGGTAGTGAATAAATATGAATAAAGTTGAGAATACAAATATTTACACCTCAATTAAGGATCAGGCTAATTTGCCAAGATATTTTAGGCGCATATTCAAAATATTACTCAATTTGAAAGTGGGCTCTATCGAGGTAAAATTACCTGATGAGAGAATTTTTAAAGTATATGGTGAAAATAATGGCATCGATGCTCGTGTAGATATTATTGATCCAGATTGTTTTGCACGTTTGGTGAGGGATGGCGATATAGGTTTCATGGAAGCTTATATGGATGGGCAATGGTCATCTCCTGATCTGCAAAATTTTATGGATGTTACTTTTCAAAATTTTCATCAATTAGCCACAAGTTTTCCAGGTGCAGGATTAGTCAAACTATATGAAAAGCTCAGGCATTGGCTGAACTCAAATAGTAAACGCCAGGCTAAAAAAAATATTTCCTATCATTATGATCTTGGGAATGATTTTTATAAACTCTGGTTGGATGAAACAATGACATATTCATCAGCATTGTTTAAAGAAAAAAAAGAGACACTAAGTAATGCGCAGATAAATAAATACGCTCAAATGTGTGATGAAATAGGTGTTAAAGAAGGTGACCATATTCTTGAAATTGGCTGTGGATGGGGTGGTTTTGCAGAATATGCTGCCGGTAATAGAGGCGCAAATGTAAAAGGTTTAACAATTTCTCAAGAACAGCATGATTTTGCAGTTGAACGGATAAATAAAGCTGGCTTAAGTGATAAAGTTGAAATTGTAATGCAAGATTACCGCGATGAAGCAGATCAATATGACGGTATTGCATCGATAGAAATGTTTGAAGCAGTTGGTGAAAAGTATTGGCCTATTTACTTTGATAAAGTTAACTCATGCTTAAAGCCAGCTGCAAAGGCTACATTGCAGATAATTACAATTCCAGGCGATAGATTTAGTGATTATAGAAATTCTGTAGATTTTATACAAAAGTATATTTTTCCAGGTGGCATGTTGCCAACAGAAAGCAGATTAAAAAGTGAGATTAAAAGAGTAGGTTTAGAGTACAGCAACTCAATCGAGTTTGGCAAAAGTTATTCTGAAACTCTTAGGCAGTGGTTTGATTGCTTTAATGCCAAATGGGAAGATATTTCTGAGATGGGGTTTGATGACCGGTTCAGAAGGATGTGGAGTATCTATTTGACCAGCTGTGCCTCTGCTTTTGAATTTGATCGAACTGGTCTAATTCAAATTACTATGAATAAGCCAAAATAAAACTTAGAAAATGTTAGATTAGTATTGCTGGTATAGTATTTTATTAATTGCTATAACGAGCCGAATTCTTTTCAATAAGCAAAAAACGTTTTTGAGCGTTAATTAATTTACTAGGAATATTTGATGAACCGTTACTCTGATTTACCTCATGCTGTTGGTAATACACCTCTAATTCGTTTAAAAAAAGCTTCTGAAATCACAGGATGTGATATTTATGGCAAGGCTGAGTTTTTAAATCCAGGGCAATCTGTAAAAGATCGTGCTGCATTAAATATTATAAAAAATGCTATTAAAAGTGGGGCGCTACAACCTGGTGGAACGATTGTTGAGGGCACTGCAGGAAATACCGGCATTGGTTTGGCTTTAGTTGGAAATGCAATGGGTTTCAAAACAGTTATTGTTATACCTGATACGCAAAGCCAAGAGAAAAAAGACATGCTGCGCCTTGTAGGTGCGGAGTTAGTTGAAGTTCCTGCAAAACCATACCGAGATCCAAATAATTATGTAAAATATTCTGCACGGTTGGCTGAGAAGCTTTCAAAAACTGAGCCTCATGGCGCTATCTGGGCAAATCAATTTGACAACGTAGCCAATAGAGATGCCCACATAATATCAACTGCGCCTGAAATTTGGGAACAAACTGATGGCAAAGTGGATGGTTTCATATGTGCCGTTGGGTCTGGAGGTACTTTGGCTGGTGTAGCAGCGGGTCTTCGTGAGAAAAATAAAGACGTAACCATTGGTTTGGCTGACCCAGATGGCGCTGCGCTTTATAATTTTTACACTCACGGCGAATTGAAATCTGAAGGCTCTTCAATATCCGAAGGTATTGGCCAAGGTCGTATTACTGCAAACCTTGAAGGATTATCTGTTGATAAAGCTTATAATATCTCTGATAATGAGGCATTACCAATCGTATTTGATCTTTTGAAAGAAGAGGGACTATGTATGGGAAGCTCAACTGGCATAAATATTGCTGGAGCTATTCGAATGGCAAAAGACATGGGTCCTGGTAAAACAATTGTGACGATATTGTGTGATGTGGGAAATAGATATCAGTCCAAATTGTATAATCCCGCCTTTTTGGAGGCAAAAGGCCTGCCAATCCCAGATTGGTTGAAAAATGGTTCGCAAAACATACCTGCAGTTTTTGAATAGGAAAAGTCATGCTTCTAAAAAATAGATTTATACATATAATTCTAGCATTGATGTTTTTATGTGCGCCGGTGAGTGCGCAAACACAAACAATTTTTGATATTGATGCATTTAATGCATTAGCAGCCAGAGCAGAAAAGGCTGTATACGGTGGCCAAACATCAAATGAGGCTTTAGAAAAACTTAGATCGTCCTTATCATCAGCCCGTTCAGAAGCTCTTGAAGCGCAAAGCTCAAGAACTGGTAGATCAAAAATAATATCTGATCAAATTGATGCATTAGGCCCAATTCCAGAAGATTCAGAAACTGAGGCAAAAGATATTTCTGAATTGCGATTGTCATTATCCAAACAGCTTGCAGTTGCGAGGGCGCCTTTAATTGTAGCTGAAGAAGCTTTTCGAAGAGCTAATGGCTTAATATCTGAAATTGATAAGACTATAAGAGAGAGATCAGCATCCGTCTTTTTGAAGCTTGGAGTGTCGCCCTTAAGCCCAAATACTTGGGGCCCTATGGTTTCTGATATTAAGAAATATTTCGGACAGGTGAGTTCAGAAGTTTCTCAATCCCTAAATAACCCAAGCTCAAACGTAATTAGATCAAACAATTTACCAGGTATTATTTTCTTCGCTATTCTGGGCTTGGCTCTAATATTTCCTGCTACAAAGTGGGTTTCGCAAAATATGTCGGTTGCTAATCAAAGGCATGATGCAAAATTGAAAAAAATTACATATTTAGCTTTTTCATGCTTAGTATTCATTCTGCCTCTTTTGGGAATTTGTTTCTTAATAAGGTCAACAGAAATGTTAGATATCTTTGGGTATCGTGGAGGGGCTTTAACACAAGCAATAATGGCAATGAGTATTGCGGTTGTGGGGTCTTATTGGCTGGCACATAACCTTTTTAAAGAAACTGGACTGACAAGAGAACTGCTTGGAATTGAAAGTAACAGATTAGTTGGAGCTTATACGGTCACAATTTTAATGGGCGTAGTTCTCGGGCTATATTGGTTGATAGGTGACTTGAAACAATTAGCAGATTTATCTGAGACATCGATTGCTGTTATGGAATTTCCATTACTCTTAATTGGAAGTTATGGATTGATCACTTTTTCTCAAAGAGTGAAGATGTACCGCGCACGATTAATTTTAGAGAAGAAAATTACCCCAATTTCTGACAGGCTATCGTCTTCTATTTTAATGTTAACTATGGCTACAGGGCTAGTGGGCCCTATTTCTGCGGCTATTGGATATTCTAACATTGGATCAAAACTTGTATTTGCAACAATTTTAACATTAGCAGTTTTGTTTGCTCTATTTGTTGTATTTACAATGATTGCCTATTTGTTTTCAGAAATAATCATAAAAAATCAAAATAAAGATGTTCAGGAAAGTACACCTAAGGGTAGTTTATTTCGTGTCTTTTTAGCATTTATTTTAGCTTGCTGTGCGATACCTTTATTAGCTCTCATTTGGGGCGCGCGAGTAGTAGATATTCAAGATGTTTGGCTAAGTTTAAAAGATGGCGTTGTGTTAGGCGATACCCGTGTATCAATCTCTGACTTTATTACTTTTATTATTATTTTCTCTATTGGTTATACTTTAACAAGACTATTGCAGTCTGCACTGAGACTTTCTGTTCTGCCAAATACTAAAATTGATACTGGTGCACAAAATGCTTTGGTAACCGGTGTTGGCTACATAGGAATTTTCTTTGCAGCATTGATTGCGATTACATCAATGGGATTAGATCTATCAAGTTTAGCAATTGTTGCAGGGGCGCTCTCTGTGGGTATTGGTTTCGGTCTGCAAGCTATAGTTTCTAATTTCCTTTCAGGAATTATACTATTAGTTGAGCGGCCAATTAAAGTTGGTGATTGGATACAAGTAGGGGCTTACTCCGGATATGTAAGTAAAATTGCTGTTAGAGCGACAACTATTGATACATTCGATCAAGCAAATGTAATTATTCCAAACGCTGATTTCATATCTGGCACCGTAACAAACATGACACATCTTAGTAAGAGGGGACGTGTTAAAGTTCCTGTAGGTGTAGCTTATGATAGTGATCCAGTTTTTGTTAAAGAAATTCTAATGGATATTGTTTCATCAAATGCAAATATTTTAAAATCACCTGGACCGTCAGTATTTTTACTTGGATTTGGCCCAGACAGTATTGATTTTGAAATACGAGGCATTTTGCGTGATGTGAATTCAATTACTTCAACTCGGTCAGATATGAACTTTGAGATCCTTCGTAGATTTGCACAAGAAGGAATTGAAATACCATTTGGGCAGCGTGATATCACTATTAAAAATGCCGCTGAATTGGGTAAGGTGTTCCAAAGTAAATCAAGCAAAAAATCCTAGAGTTTTTTACTTGCTCAGCCAAGGTGAGCGGTGTAAACGCCCGATACGGACAGGTGGCCGAGTGGTCGAAGGCGCACGCCTGGAAAGTGTGTAGGCGGGTGACCGTCTCCAGGGTTCGAATCCCTGTCTGTCCGCCATATATATAAATTAAAGCATTGATAATAAATGATTTATATAATTTGAAGTCTTACCATATACACTTTTATATACAGTTTGTTCCCACTTTTGAATGAATGCGGGCAAAAGCTCTGACTTCTCTGGGGTCAATCTCGAAAGAGCTTCTGCCCCCATTGCCGTAAAGAAAAGCCCTCCAAATAGACCCTTAGACTCGAAATAAGCGTGTCTGGAGTCTACCTGGATGAGCATATGCCCAAAGCATAGGGAAAGGCGAAAACCCTTGTACAGACACGGTTAATTATTTGATAAGCATTCAGTCTTAGCTCCAACATCTTTACAGAATAATCCAGACTTGGCTTCTATTGTATGTTCCTGGCCATTCTTACGTTTGAACTTCTTTGAGCTTCCAGTGATATTATAAGCGATGAA
>Ga0102908_1000585_pt1 | contig 8811 bp, 10 predicted proteins | sample Colrivmeta1557A3_FD_78500 | JGI IMG/M metagenome (GOLD analysis project Ga0102908, IMG submission 78500) | Estuarine microbial communities from the Columbia River estuary - metaG 1557A-3 | ecosystem: Environmental > Aquatic > Marine > Intertidal zone > Estuary | place: USA: Columbia River Estuary...
ATGCGGTTTCGTGTCGGTTGTGATGGCGTTGCTGCCCAAGCTGACGCTCACCGGGCGCCCAGTGCCCCCTGCTGTGACTTGTTGAATGTCTGACTCAGGCACGGCGAAACGCACGCCGATCGGGTCGAATTGCGTCAGGGTTGTGAGCGCTGTTGCGCTGCCCCCGCTGGCCACAAGGGTGCCCGTACTGACGTCTATGGCACCAATTCGACCGCTGAAGGGCGCACGAATCACATACAAGCTGCGTTGAATTTGTTGGGCCTTAACGGCGGCTTCGTCAGCCTGTACTTGGCCTTTTTGTGCCTGCACCTGCGTCGCGGCGGTATCGACTGCGCTGGAGGCAACAAAGTTTTTCTTAAACAGATCCTGAGCCCGCGCGTATTGACGCTCTAGGTCTGCGAGTGTGGCTTTGCTGCGTTGGGCTTGGGCCTCTGCCTTGCTCAGATCGGCTTGTACATTGCGGTCATCCAACTCGAACAAGATGTCACCCGCCTTGACAGACTGTCCCTCGCGCACGGCGATGCGACGGACCAGCGCGTTGACTTGCGGACGCACAGGCACGGATTGCTGGGCGATGACGGTACCCGACGCGTTCAGTTTGAGCGGCAGATCCGTCAACTCAACCGTGGTGATCCCAACGGCCACAGGTCCACCAAAGCCGCCTTTCCGTGCGCCACCACCGCCTGGTTTGCCGTCGGGGGCGGCATTGGCTGTCTTTTCAGGTTCTTTCTGACCGGGCAGATACGCTTTGATTTGCTCAGGGTATTGCCAGGCAAGTACAGCCAATACGGCGACAGCGATGACGCCGAATCCAGTGGAACGTTTCATAGATTTCAACCCAGTCATGCCCGGTGGGCGGAGTGCACCATCGGCTCGATGGCGCCAATGGCGAAGCATAGCGAAAATTCCCACTGCCTGCTTGTCTCCAATCGAAAGTTTGGAGACATTTTTTGCGTCAGTCCTTTGGACGGAAAGCAATGATCATGGGTGAGGGGATTCGACCATCGACGTCACGCGGGAGTCGCTGGGTGCGGTCTATTGCCCGCAACACGGCTGTATCCCAGTCGGGATCGCCACTGGACCGAACCAGCTTGCGCCCCAGGATTTCACCGGTTGGGAGGGTTGTGACCTCGACCTCGGCCGACGGGTTCCCGTTGACCGTTCCTGGGAAGATGATGTTGGGGCGAACGGCGGCAACCACCTTGCCCGCGTAGGTCGCACTGGGGCCGCTGGCTTTTTTGGCTGACCCCGTGTCGTCGGCTTTACCGGCGAGGTTGGTCATGCGCTCGATTTGCTCTTTTCTGAAGCGCTCTTTGAGGGCTTGTTCGGCAGCCTCACGCTCAGCCTTTTCCTGGGCGGCTTTTTCCTTGGCAGCTCTTTCTTTGGCGGCTTTTTCCTCAGCCGCTTTTTGTGCCCTCACGCGCTCTGCTTCTTCTTTCGCGGCCTTTTCCTTGGCCGCTTTTTCTTTGGCAGCCTTTTCCTTCGCAGCCTTCTCTTTCGCTGCTTTTTCCTTTGCGGCTTGCTCCTTAGCCGCCTGCTCCTTGGCCTTCTTCAGAGCGAGCGCCTCCTCAGCAGCCTTTTTCTTTTTGGCTTTTTCTAGGGCGATTTCAGCGTCACTTGGACCGCTGGGCGCAGCCTTTGGTGGCGGTGGCGGTGGCGGTGGCGGTGGCGGGGCAGGCTCTGGCTTGGGCGGCTCCGGTGCTGGTTCGGGCGCTGGTTTTGGTGGCTCCGGCTCGGGTGGCTCAGGCTCGGGCTGCGGTTCGGCTTTTGGCGCAGCCCTCTGCGCCTCAGGTGACCATACTTCGACCTCAAAGCTGGCGGGTGTCGCGTCGTTTTTCCAGGCGATGCCCCAAGCCAAGGCAACCACCAACAAGGCATGAACGCCGAGAGCGATGGCGATCGGCACCTTCCACGGTGTCGGTTCTTGGGGGAAGGCGTTAGGCGCGCTTTGGCTTCGCATCCGGTCGATCTGAATAATCAGCGAGAGGCCGCAACTGAGAGGGCTACACGTGCAATACCCGCTTTCTTCAGGGCGTCCATGACCTGCACCACGGCGTCATATTTGACCGCCCGATCTGCACTGATCACGACAGCAAAAGCCCGTTCGGGGTCGTTGTTCGAGGTACCGTCACGGGTCGACCGGTTGGCATTGGCGGTATCCACCACAACTTGGGCAAGGTTTTCAAGGCGAACCGGAATGTTTTCTTTTTCCGCTTTGATGCTGAGTGTGGCGTCTTTTTTGACGATCACCTCGATGACCTTGTCAGGACGGCGGCTCGCTTGACCAACGGTTGGCAAATCGATGGTGCTCGGCGTGATCAAGGGGGCTGTCACCATAAAGATGATCAGCAGAACCAACATCACGTCGATGAACGGCACCATGTTGATTTCGTTCATGGTACGGCGGCTGCGCCGACCTCTGCTCATGCTCGCCATCGTCTTTACGCCGCTGTTTGCGCGCTCAGATTGCGCTGCAGAATGTTGGAAAACTCGTCTGAAAATGTATCGAGCTTGTTGGCAATGCGGTCAATACGGGTGGCAAATCGGTTGTAGGCCACGACCGCAGGAATCGCGGCGAACAGACCAATTGCCGTGGCCACGAGTGCCTCGGCAATACCCGGCGCGACAGTTGCCAGCGTGACCTGCTCGAGAGAGGCCAAGCCCGTGAAGGCGTGCATGATGCCCCAAACGGTTCCGAATAGACCCACATAGGGCGACACGGATGCAACGGAGCCTAAAAAGGATAATTGCGATTCGAGGTTATCCACCTCGCGTTGCAGGTTGGCGCGCATGGCCCGCTGGGCCCCTTCCAGTAAGACGGCTGTGTCAGCAATACGGCGTTCGCGCAGTTTCAAAAACTCCCGCATACCCGCTGCAAAAATTCGCTCCATTGGACCCGACCCAGTGGTTTTTTGGATGGCTGTGTTGTAAAGGTCATGCATGCTGGAGCCAGACCAAAACGCCTGCTCGAATGCGGTGTTGCTTTTCACCGCTCTCGCCAAGACGGTCGATTTGCTGAAAATCACGGCCCAACTCGAAATTGACACGATCAAAAGCAGGGCGACAACTGCTTGGACAACGCCGCTGGCATTCAAAAGGAGGTGAACGATGGACAGATCTTGGTTCATGTTGGTGTGAGAACGTTGGTTAAGTTTGGCGGCATTCGTTTGGGTTTCAACGAGGTGGCATCTACCCAGCCAACCCTGACCTCTCCCGCGCACAACAGGCGGACCTCGGGGGCTTGCAGCCAAACCGTTTGCTTCAAATCAATGGTGACACGCCCGACATTTGTCAGCTCGGTCTCGACGATTAGCACATCGTCTAATCGACAGGGTTGATGGTACCGCACACGGGTTTCGCTGACCACAAACATCCCGCCCAGCGACGTCTTCATCGCCTGCTGGTGTAATTCTAATGAGCGCAACCACTCCGTGCGAGCCCGCTCAAAGAACTTGAGGTAGTTGGCGTAGAAGACAATGCCCCCAGCGTCGGTGTCCTCCCAGTAGACGCGGATGGGCCACTGATGGGGTACCGTCACAGGCAGGCCTCCAAGCGGGCCACGGCTGCTTGTAGTTGTGCCAAGCTGCTGGCGGTGGAGAAGCGCAGGAAGCGATGCGGGTCGGCATCGCCGAAGTCGCGGCCTGGGGTGGCCGCAATATGGGCCTTTTGCATCAAGGCGCTTGCAAAGTCCCAACTGCCCGCCGATCGGTCCGGCGCGATACCCCACTTCTCACAGCTTGCCTCGCAGTTGGCGTAGGCGTAAAAAGCCCCATCGGGCATCACGGGTACGGTGAGTCCCAGTCGGTTGAGCTCGGGAATGAAGTAGTCTCGGCGCGCCTTGAAGTCCGCGCGCCGGCGCTCGTAGATGGCCAAAGTCTCGGGCTCAAAGCATGCCAATGCCGCCTGCTGACTGACCGTGCTGGCGCAGATGAACAGGTGTTGCGCGAGGCGTTCGATAACCGGAACCAAGGCCGGTGGCAAAACCAGCCAACCCAATCGCCAACCGGTCATGTTGAAGTACTTTGAAAAGCTGTTGATGCTGATGATGGTCTCACCCAAACCATCGGCCAAGCCAAGCGCACTCTGACCGTATTGATCGTCAAAGCTCAGGCCCAAATAAATCTCGTCGACCATCGTGATACCGCCTTTGCTGCGGCTGTAGGCGGCGATCTCGTGCAAATTATCGAAGCGGATTGACGTGCCAGTTGGGTTACTGGGGCTCGCCAGTAAAACGCCGCGCGTCGTGGCCTGCCAGTGTTCCTTGACCTGTTCGGGGGTGAGCTGAAAACGGCTGTCGGCCGTTGTGGGTATGAGGCGTGCAACACCCTCCGCAGCCGTCACAAAGTTCCGGTTACAGGGGTAACTCGGATCAGGCATCAATATTTCGTCGCCCGACTCAATGAGTGCCAAGCAGGCCAGCTGCAGAGCGCCAGACGCGCCAGCCGTCACGGCAATGCGGGCGGGATCGATGTCGAGTCCAAAACGGGTGGCGTACCAGCCGCTGATGGCCTCACGCAATGCGGGTAAACCGAGTGCTTGCGTGTAGTTCGTCTTCCCCTCCCGCATGGCAGCGATTGCCGCCTGCTGGACGGCGTCAGGTGCTGAAAAGTCAGGCTCGCCGATATTCAGAAAAATCATGGGCTCGTCGCTGTTTGCGACGCGGGCGGCGAGCTGCTGCGCCGCCTTGGCCATTTCCATGACAAAAAAAGGTTTGATTCGCTCCGCGCGTTGGGCTATTTTCATTCAATGAGCTTACGGAAAATCAGCTCTCGTTGGGCCGGACTTGAAGGGCCATCGCGTGGACAACGCCATTCACGAATTTGTGACCATCTGTACCGCCGAATGACTTTGCCAATTCGATGCACTCGTTGATGACAACGCGGCGCGGCACATCAAGACACGTGGTGAGTTCTTTGGCCCCGATCAACAAAATGGCGTGCTCGATGGGGGACACTTCATCGACGGCGCGGTCAAGGTGAGGGCTCATGAGTGCCTCAAGCGTCTCACGCTCTTCGACACAGCCGGTGAGGAGCGTATCGAAGTGCAGGCTGTCGGCTTTGTGGAAGCCGGTCAGGTCTCGGGTGAACGTGTCGATGCTCTCAATGGTGTTTTTACCAACCAAGTATTGATACAGCGCTTGCACAGCAAATTCACGAGCGCGTGTGCGACCCGACTTATCCGAGGCTTTGCGAAGACCGCTGCTAGGGCGTTTCGCATTGTTTTGAGAGGATTCGGTGGCGTCGGTCATGGTCGTTTCCAAAGAGCAATAGGGGGTCGGCTTCGCCAGCGTATGGCGTGCGCGATAGGCATTATCTCAGACCTTTGGGGGCCTGAGGTCGGGCGATCAGTCAATCATAGGCTTGCGAGCAGCATCGCCATCTCAACAGCGACGGCTGCGGCGTCACGGCCTTTGTCGGTCTGACGTGCAACGGCCTGCGCATGGTCCTCTGTGGTGAGAATGGCGTTGGCAATCGGGATTTGGTAATCGAGCGCGATACGCGTGACCCCGGCCCCCGATTCATTGGCGACGAGTTCAAAGTGATACGTTTCGCCGCGGATGATGCATCCCAGTGCGATGAGGGCGTCAAAATCGTCAGATTCCGCCATGCCTTGCAAAGCCGAAGCGACCTCAAGGGCACCTGGCACCGTGACGTGGGTGATGTTTTTTTCGGCCACCTCTAAGCGAATCAGTTCTGCGTGGCAGGCAGCCCAAAGCGCATTGGTGATGTCGTCGTTGAAGCGCGCTTGAACCACGCCGATACGGCACTTTTTACCGCTGAGTTTTGGGGCAGCGCCTTTGCTAGATTGAAACATGTGTCAGAGGTGGTTTGAAATCAATGGATCGGGGGTGTTGGCTCGCCAGTTGGCTTTTCCTGAAAGCCACAAACCTCCAGGCCGTAGCCCGTCATGCTCGGCATCCGGCGCGGCGAGCTGAGAAGGGTCATGCGTTGGACGCCGCATTCCCGAAGGATTTGTGCGCCGATGCCATAGGTGCGCAGGTCCATGCGGCCTGCGCCAGGGCCATGGCTCGGTTTGGCTGTGCCTTGGAACTGAGACAGTAACTGCTGGCTTGATTCACCCGCGTTTAGAAAAACAGCGACGCCTTTGCCCTTGGCTTGGAGGTAGGCCAAGCTCGCGGGCAGGGACCAAGAGTGCATGGAGCTGTTTTGGTCGAGGGCGTCCAGAACCGACAGTGGTTCATGGACGCGCACGGGGATGACCTCATCGGTCCCCCATTCGCCATGGACCAATGCGAGGTGCACGTGGCCGCCGGTGACATCTTGGAAGGCGTGGGCAATGAAGGCGCCCTGGGGGGTTTGGATGGTGCGGCTGCCAACGCGTTTCACCAGTGACTCGGTTGCACTGCGGTACTCAATCAGGTCGGCGATGGTGCCGATTTTGAGTCCGTGCGTCGCTGCGAACACTTGCAAATCGGGCAGGCGTGCCATGGACCCGTCGTCATTCATGATTTCGCAAATCACGGCTGATGGGGCGCAACCGGCCATTGCTGCCAGGTCACAACCCGCCTCGGTATGGCCCGCTCGCATCAGCACACCACCATCAACGGCCTGCAACGGAAACACGTGACCGGGCTGAACCAAGTCGGTGGGTCGTGTGTCGCGTGCGACGGCAACTTGAACCGTCTTTGCGCGATCGGCGGCGGAAATGCCCGTGGTGACACCCTCGGCTGCCTCAATGCTCACCGTGAATGCGGTGGCATAGAGGGTTCCGTTGCTGGATGCCATCGGCGGCAACTTCAGGTATTCACAGCGCTCGCGGGTGAGGGTGAGGCATATCAGGCCGCGCCCATGTTTGGCCATGAAGTTAATCGCAGCTGGCGTCACGTGGTCTGACGCCATGACCAAGTCGCCCTCGTTTTCGCGGTCTTCTTCGTCAACCAAAACGACCATGCGGCCAGCCGCTAGCTCGGCGACGATTTCGTTGACGGGTGAGATGGAGACGTGGTTAGACATGAAGACCTTTGGCACCAGACGAATAAAGATGCTTATTATCTCAGGCTCGAAGCCCTAACATGCGCTCGACGTAGCGGGCCAACACATCGACCTCCAAATTGACCAGATGGCCAGGCATCAGGCCGCCCAACGCGGTGTTTTCTAGCGTGTGGGGGATCAGGTTAATGTCAAACAAGCAACCCGCTTCAGTGTCGTGCACCCGATTCACCGTCAGGCTGACCCCGTTGACGGTAATGGACCCTTTGTAGGCCAGAAATGGGGCCATTTTCAGGGGGGTCTCGATCTGCAGCAGCCAGCTTTCGCCGACGGTTTCGAAACGCCTGACCGTTCCCACGCCATCGACATGCCCAGAGACAATGTGCCCCCCCAGTCGGTCGTTGGCACGCAGGGCTTTCTCGAGGTTGACGCGACCTGTCATGGTCAGACCACTTGTTTTATCCAACGATTCGGCAGACACATCGATGGTGAAGACGCCGGTTGCGACATCAAAGTTGGTGACGGTCATGCAGGCGCCGTTGATGGCGATGCTGTCACCCAAGCCGACGTCGTCAAGATAGCCAGCCGGTGCCGTGATGTGCAAACGTTTACCGTAAGTGAGGTGGTCGCCCAAGGACTCGATTTGTGTGATCTCGCCGATGCCGGTGATGATGCCTGTGAACATGTGAAATGAGTAATTGAAAGGTTGTTAAAACGCGTCGCGATCGCCAATGATCGCGCGCAGGCGAAGGTCGGCTCCCACCATGGTCGGCGTGAGCCAACGCATTGCGATGCCGTCTGTCAGTGACGCCAAGGGGCCGAAATTCGACAGGCCTTGGCCCTGACCCAAGAGCTTCGGTGCGAGATAAAGCAAGAGCTCGTCGACCAAGCCTTCGCGAAGGAACGAGCCGTTCAAGGCGGTACCCGCCTCGAGATGCAACTCATTGATTTCGCGTCGGGCCAAATCATTGAGCAGTTCGGCGAGGTCAACTTTCTGCTGGGTGTTCGGTATTGTCATGAGCGTGGCCCCAGCAGCTCGAAGCGCCTCACAGGTTTGCTCGCTCGCCACACCGCTGTGATAGAGCCATTTTTTACGATCGCCACGCAACAGTTTGGCCTCCACCGGTGTTTGGAGGCGGCTGTCCACCACGACCACATGGGGCTGACGCGTGACATCGAACCCGCGTACATCCAGGCTTGGGTCATCGGCCAAGACCGTGCCGGCGCCAGTCAATACCGCGCATGCCTGCGCTCGGAAGCGATGTCCATCGGCGCGTGCCTCGGGGCTGGTGATCCATTGGCTCTGACCATTGGGCAACGCCGTGATGCCGTCGGCGGAGGCGGCCATTTTTAAGCGGACCCAAGGTCTCTTACGGATCATTCGGCTGAAAAAGCCAATGTTCAAACCCCGTGAGGCGTCAGCCATCAGTCCAGATTCAACAACGATACCTGCTGCTGCAAGCCGTGCGATACCTTGCCCGTTGACGGCGGGGTTGGGATCGGTGGCGCCGATGACGACGCGTCCCAATTGGGCCGCCACGAGGGCATCGGTACAGGGGGGTGTGCGGCCTTGATGCGCGCAGGGCTCGAGCGTGACGTAGGCCGTTGCGCCTCGAACACTATGGCCCCTTGACTCGGCATCACGCAAGGCCATGACTTCGGCATGTGCCTGCCCTGCTGCCTGCGTATGCCCTTGCCCGATCACCTCGCCATCGGTGGTCGTGATGATGCAGCCAACCCGGGGATTGGGGTTGGATAGCCACAGGGCCCGCTCGGCCCATGCCAGCGCCAGCGCCATCGCTTCTTGGTCACTCGAAATTCGCATGGGGGAAGCATACACGCCTCGGCCGCCATTTCAGGG
>Ga0102908_1000633_pt1 | contig 8369 bp, 6 predicted proteins | sample Colrivmeta1557A3_FD_78500 | JGI IMG/M metagenome (GOLD analysis project Ga0102908, IMG submission 78500) | Estuarine microbial communities from the Columbia River estuary - metaG 1557A-3 | ecosystem: Environmental > Aquatic > Marine > Intertidal zone > Estuary | place: USA: Columbia River Estuary...
CTTCATTCAGGCGGTAAGTTTGATGATAATAGCTACAAAGTATCTGGAGGCCTCCATGGCGTAGGCGTTTCCGTTGTTAATGCTCTTTCAGATAGATTAATTCTTAGGGTATGTAGAGACGGTGGGGAGTATTTTCAAGAATATAAACATGGGACACCCCTTGCTAAATTAAAAAAACTAGGATCATCCAAAGAAACAGGAACAGAAATAACGTTTTATCCCTCAAGCACAACCTTTTCATCAGTTATTTTTGAATTAGATAGAATATATAAAAGAATACAAGAGCTATCCTTTTTAAATGCAGGAGTATCAATTAATGTTACAGACGAAAGAACAGGCAAATCTAAAAAATTTAAAAACAGCGGCGGACTATCGAGCTATGTTGCCCATCTTAAAGGCACAAAAAAACATGTAACTGAAATTTTCGAGTGTTCCGCAACAGAGAATGATGTTGGTGTTGAGATAGCACTTCAATGGACTGACGCTTATACAGAAAATGTATTATGTTATACAAATAACATTCCCCAAAAAGATGGCGGAACCCACCTAGCTGGGTTTAGAGGAAGCCTTACCAGGGTTCTTAAGGCGTTTATTAAAAAGGAAAATGCTAAAAAAACTCCAACAGATCTTCTTGGTGAAGATGTAAGGGAGGGAATCGTTGCTATTGTTTCTGTAAAAGTTCCAGATCCAAAATTTTCATCACAAACCAAAGAAAAGTTAGTTTCTTCAGAGGTAGAAAGCGTAGTAAGCACAGTGTTTAGTAAGCATTTTAATGAGTATTTATTAGAAAACCCAAAAGATGCAGCAGGTATATATTCAAAAGTAGCAGAAGCTGCATTGGCTAGAGAAGCCGCAAGAAAAGCTAGAGAAATGACAAGAAGAAAGGGTGTTCTTGAGATAGCTGGATTACCTGGTAAGCTAGCTGATTGCCAAGAGAAAGACCCAACCCTCTCAGAAATTTATATTGTTGAGGGAGATTCTGCTGGGGGCTCAGCCAAGCAAGGTAGAAATAGAAAAAACCAGGCCATCCTTCCTCTTAAAGGAAAAATTATTAATGTTGAGAAAGCTAGAATTGATAAAGTTTTAGGCTCACAAGAGGTAGGAACTTTAATAAAGGCGCTTGGATGCGGAATTGGAAAAGATGACTTTGATATAGATAAGCTCAGATATCACAGAATTATTATAATGACTGATGCAGATGTTGACGGCTCTCACATTAGAACTTTATTGTTAACATTTTTCTATAGGCAAATGTTTGACATAGTAGAGAGAGGCCATATATATATTGCACTTCCTCCTTTGTACAAAATAACCAAAGGTAAAGAGTATGTTTACGCCTCAGATGAGGATCAAAAAGAAGCTGCAGTTAAGGAGTTCTCAAAAAATGGCGGAAGGGGTTTAGAGGTTCAGAGATATAAAGGTCTTGGAGAAATGAATCCCGAGCAGCTCTGGACGACAACAATGGATCCAGATGAAAGAAGGATGCAACAAGTAACCATCAATGACGTTCAGGATGCTAATTCTTCGTTTGAGGTTCTTATGGGTGATGATGTTGAGCCAAGGCGTGCTTTTATAGACGAGAACGCACTAACTGTAACCGACTTAGATATTTAGTTTTTATACATATTTAGATATGTATAAATAAATTAAGTTTAAGAAATTTTACGTATTAAAAAGCTTTCTAAGTCGCTTATTGCAACTCTTTCTTGTTTCATAGTATCTCTATCTCTTACAGTTACAGAGGCATCTTCAAGGCTTTCAAAATCTACTGTTATGCATACAGGAGTTCCAATTTCATCATGGCGCCTATATCCTTTTCCTATATTTCCAGTATTTTCAAGCAATATTCTGCCAACATTAAGTTTTTGCAATTTATTTTTGATTTCTGATGAAAGGCCAACTATTTCCTGATTATTTTTCTTTAACGGAATAACAGCCGCCTTAATTGGCGAAAGGTGAGGTTTTAGACTTAAAACTGTACGTTCTTTTCCTCCATCAAGAGTCTCAATGTTGTATGCTTCATTTAATATCGCCAAAACACCTCTATCCACACCCGCTGAAGGCTCAATAACAAATGGAACAACCCATTTATTAGTTTTTAAATCTTGTATGGCTAGCTTTGAGTTTGAACTTTTATTCTCCATAACACTTGCAACCAAATTTAAATCTTTTTGATTTTTTGTATGAGACCCTAGATCAAAATCTGTTCTATTTGCTATACCCTCAAGCTCTTCAAGCCCATGAGGGAACTCATACATCAAATCAACAGTTCTTTTTGAATAATGAGCCAACTCATCATCTGGCACTTCATATAGCTTTACTTTAGACCGCGATAGACCTTGTTTTTCCCACCAATCCAATCTTTTTTCTACCCATGAGTTATGACATTCCTCATCTTCTCCAGGCATAACAAAATATTCTAATTCCATTTGTTCAAACTCTCTAACCCTAAAAATAAAATTTCTAGGAGTAATTTCGTTCCTGAAAGCTTTTCCAATTTGAGCTATACCAAAAGGTAGGGATTTGGCGGACGAATCCACTACATTTTTAAAGTTAGTAAAAATTTGTTGAGCAGTTTCAGGCCTGAGATATGCAAAAGAATCTTCACTCTCAACTGGCCCAACATTTGTTTTAAACATTAAATTAAACGGCCTTGGGTCTGTGAGATCAGTAGATCCACACGACAGGCACTTATTATCTGGTAGCTGATCAGCACGCCACCTTGATTGACATTTTTTACAATCAACCATAGGATCTGAAAATGTGCTTTCATGCCCAGAATGCTTTAAAACAAGAGGGTTTGTTAAAATTGAGGCATCTAAGCCTTCAATATTGTCATTTTCATAGACCATTGAAGACCACCAAGCGCTCTTAATATTATTTTTAAGCTCAACACCTAAAGGGCCGTAGTCATAACTACCCTGAAGACCGCCATATATCTCATTAGATTGAAAAATAAAGCCTCTGCGCTTGCAAAGCGCAACTAACTCATCCATTGTTTTAGCTGTCAAAACAAATCTCCCCTTTTAAAAAGCAACTTTTGTCGATTTTTACAGTTTTTGGTATCTAACACCATGCTAACAAGAACATGCGTCAATTTACCGTTAGATTAAATTATATAATAGTATTAACATTATAAACTGCAATGAAAATATTATTTACCTTTTTATCTATTATCCCTAAAAGCATATATAGGCTTTGTATTAGAGCTTACCTATTCACAGGTCTTCATACGTTTACAAAGTCTTATAAGGTGACCTTGTCTAATATTAAAATAGTAAGACCTTTGTTTACTGAAGCTGAGGCAATAAAGGAGTCAAGAATAAGTTACTTTGAGTCTCTACTTAGTATTTATGAAACATTTTATTCTTGGTCCAGAAACCCAGCTACTATTAATAATAATGTTTTAGTTGTAAAAAATAACTTTATTCTCCAGAAATATATACAAAACCAAAATGGTTTAGTTATTGTTGCTATACATAATAGAAGTGTCGATATGTTGCTTTCATGGATAAACTCACAAACAAAAACAGTTTCGCTATATAAAAAAATTAAATTAAAAGCTCTAGATAAATATGTTCGCAAAATCAGAGAAAATAAAATAAATAAAACATTTGAAACATCGGTAGCCGGCGTTAAAAAAATATTTAAATCTCTTAAAAACAACGAAGTCATAGCCATTGCATCTGACCAAGTTCCGGCCAGAGGCCATGGTGAGTATGTAGAGTTTTTTGGAAGGATGGCATACACCACAACCCTTGTTCCAAGGCTTGCCTATAAGACCAAAAAACCAGTTATATTTTGCTGTCTTAATTCAGAAAGCAATTCAGATTATTTATCTATAAATATAGAGCCATCTCATCAATCTCTATTTGATCAAAGTGAGTGTTTACTATCAATGAATAGGTCTATTGAAAAGCTAATTAATAATAGAGTTAGTGATTATTCGTGGGAGTATAAAAGGTTTCGAAGGCCAATGAGTGGAGAAATAGATCCCTATAAAGACTGATTTATTTATCCCAAAAAACAGTTGTAAATAGTACCAACAAAGTAAATATTTCAAGCCTACCTAATATCATAGCAAAGGCTAAAACACCCTTGCCAAAATCTGGAACTGAGCTGTATGTTTCTGATACCGAGCCAAGGCCTGGACCTAAATTATTTAAACATGCGCCAATTGCTGAAAACGCACTTTCAAAATCCATACCAGTTGCTAACAATGATAATAATAAAAGCATAAATGAAATAATATATATTGAAAAAAAGCCCCATACTGATTCAGCAACTTTATCATCCACAGCCTTTGACCCAATCTTTAATGACACAACAGCATTAGGGTGAACCAATCTCATTATATTTATTTTTGCGTGGTTGATCATAATAAGAACTCTCCATGACTTTATGCCTCCACCAACCGAGCCAGAACATGCTCCTATAAATGCGCCAACTAAAAAAAGAAATGTAATAACTGTTGGCCACGATGAGTAATCTGTACTCACAAAGCCAGTTGTTGTGACTATCGATACAGACTGAAACAAAATTTGTCTTATAGACGCACCATCAAACCCTAATAGATAGCAAAATATAATCGAAAGAATAAATATTAAAAGCAAGATAGAGACAAAAAACCTCAACTCGGCATCCTGGAAGTACTTTAAAGGTTTTCTTTTATATATTGCAAAATAATGCAAGGCATAACTAAATGCAGATAGAAGCATAAAGACTATACAAATAAGCTCAATAGATAAGCTATTAAAGAAACCTATGCTCTCATCATGAGTTGAAAAACCTCCAATAGATACAGTGCTTAAGCTATGAGAGATAGCGTCAAAGGCACTCATTCCAGCTAGATAATACAGAGCGGCACAAGCAATCGTTAATGTTAAGTATATTAACCATAAGGCCTGAGCAGTTTCCTTTATCCTTGGGGTAAGCTTTTGATCATTTAAAGCACCTGGAATTTCTGTCTTAAATAGCTGCCCGCCGCCAATTCCCAAAAGAGGCATAACGGCTATTGCTAAAACAATAAGACCCATTCCACCCATCCACTGCAACATTTGTCTATAAAACAAGATAGATTCTGGCAATGAATCTAAGCCAGATATAACCGTTGCACCCGTCGTTGTTATCCCAGACATTGATTCAAAAAAAGAATCAATAAATGACATGCCTGATAATATAAACGGCATAGACCCAACTAATGAAAGAACAACCCAGAAGAGTGTTATTATGATGAAGCCATCTTTTATCCCCATCTCTTCTTTACTATTTCGAGTTATTGACCAAGCTAAAAGCGCAGGAGCAAAGGCTGCAATAAGGGTTGTTAAGAAAATATGCTCAATACCATCTTGAAAGAGAAATGAGATAGCTAATGGTGCTAGCAAAGATATGCTAAACAACATTACCAGAACACTAAAAAGGTTAATAATAGGTTTAAAAGCCATTATCCTTCTTTAAACAACCTCTCAACCTCTTTTAGAGTATTTTTATCTTCTAAGAAGACAATTAAATGGTCGCTCAGAGAAAGATTTACATCTTTGCTGGGCATTATTACCTGCCCATGCCTCACAATTGCTGCAATAGAGGCTCCCTCAGGCAAAGGGATCATATCAATAGACGATCCAAACAAGTGAGATGTATGTTCGTTGGCATGAACTATGCCCTCGACTGCTTCTGCGCCAGAATCCATTTTGAGCAATACATCTTGCGCAACATCACTTTCTCGCAAGTCCTGCAACACAGATGATACGGTTAGTCTATATGGAGCTATATAAGTATCTATAAAGCCAGGCACCAGTTTTAAATATGATGGATTGTTTAAGATAATCATTGTTTTTTTTGCACCAAGCTTCTTGGCTAATAACGAAGACATGACATTTGTCTCATCATCATTAGTTAATGCACAAAACACATCTATAGAGTCAATATTCTCGCTTTTCAATAGGCCATCATCAGTAGCAGACCCGTTTAAGACTATTGTTTTATCTAGATTTCTTGATAATTTCTCACATTTCTCATGATCAGAATCAATTAACTTCACTTTGTAATTATTTTCGAGCTCTTTAGCCAGCGAGTAACCAATTTTACCGCCACCTACGATCATTATTCGTGAAAATACCTCACCTTGTCGAAATTCATCAACTATAGTGTCAATACTTTCAGCATCAGAAATAAAATATACCTCATCATTATCCTTGATGATCGTATCCCCATTTGGAATAAAAGGTTTTGATTTTCTGTAAATCATTGGGACATATGCATCAATCTCTGGCATATCATCTTTAATATTTTTAAGCTCTCTACCTACTAACTTACCCTGTTTTTTTGCCTTAACCGAAACTAGCTTAACCTTACCATCTGCAAACTCCTCAATTTGGCTTGCACCAGGATGAGCAATTAATTCTCTTAGATGACTAGTAACTTCATATTCAGGGCTTATTGGCATATCAATAATGCCTTCGCCAAAAATATCAAGATCATCAATATATGCAGTATCTCTAAACCTACATATTGTTTTTTTTGCGTTAAATTGTTTTTTTGCTATTTGGCAAGCAATAATATTTACCTCGTCATTGCTTGTAACAGCAATAACGATTGTGTCCTCATCGACACCTAATTTTAATAAAGAATCTTTATGTGCGGCATGTCCTACAACACACCCAATATCAAGTTTCTCTTGCAGTAAATCAATCTTAGATTTGCTCTCATCTACTATTGAAACTTCATAGTTATTATTTGATAGATTTCTAGCCAAACTACTTCCAACTCGACCAGCTCCTAATATCGCTATCTTCATAGTTAGTAAATTAAACCTCTTTCATGATAATTAAAAGACTTTATGGAAAATATTAATTTATTGAAAAAAATTTCTATAAGAGTTAAATGCATCTTTAGAGCTAATAATATTCTTATTTTGAAATTGTAAGTGAGTAATCACTATTGATGAATCATTTGTTTTTATTGAAAGACCATCTTTATTGAATGATATAATTTCACCAGGCTGAGCCAAAGAATTAGTCTCCTTTTCAAATATTTCATGAATTTTAATCAGCTTTTCTTTATATATAAAAGATATGCCCGGCCACTCATTAAAGGCTTTAAATTTATTTAAGATCTCATTTGATGGGGTTGAAAAATTTATTAAAGAGTCCTCCTTATTAATTTTTTTACAATAAGTTGCTATATTAGAATCTTGTTTTGTATAAGATAATTCCTCGTTATTTATTTGATTTAATAGGCTTAAGATTTTAGAAATAGATAGTGCACTCAGTTGTGATTCAAGCTGAGTTTTATTCCAAGACTTATCAATAATTAATTCATGTGTTTGAAGAATATCACCCTCATCCATTCCAAGAGACATCTTCATAAAAGATATGCCTGTCTTTTTTTCATTATTTAAAATAACTGATTGAATTGGAGAAGCACCCCTGTATTTTGGAAGTAGCGAGTAGTGAATATTTATTGCAATTTTCGATGGGCTTTCAAGAAACCATTCTGGCAGTATTTTTCCATAAGCCGAGACAAGTAACACGTCAAAACTAATATTCAACATATCTTTCTTAAAATCCTCATCTAAGCGATGTGGTTTGAATGTTTTTAATGAAAGGGTATTTGCCATTTTTGAGACATCAGACTCTACCTTTAAGCTACCTCGTTTTCTGCGTTTATCAGGTTGAGTTATCACCCCAACAATCTCATGGTCGGTTCTTTCTTTTATAAACCGAAGTACTTCTGCAGAAGGGGCTGGAGATCCAGCAAAGAGTATATTCATATATTCGTTTAATTTCTTATATTATCTTTTAAAAACATGCTTATTTCTTTAAAAGTTTCTTTTTAATTCTATCTCGTTTAATTGGGCTTATATAGTCAACCATTAGCTTTCCATCTAGATGATCAATCTCATGCTGAATACAAACGGTTAAAAGGCCCGATGGGGTATCAGTATGGGCCACTCCACTTAAATCATCCCATTTTAGAACAATGTTGCTAGGCCTAGTAATTTCTTCATTAAATCCAGGAACAGAAAGGCATCCTTCTTCAAATGTATGCACTTGATCTGTATTTAAAATTTTAAAGGTTGGATTTACAAAAAATTGTGGGAAATTTCTTTCATCGCTTACATCAATTACGATTTAACGGATGTGCTTATCTACTTGTGTGGCTGCCAAGCCTATACCATTTTCAGCGTACATCACCTCAAGCATGTCATGCGCTAGTTTTTCTAGACTTTTGTCGAATTTTGTAACTTTTTCAGCTATTTTTCGCAGTCGAGGGTTTGGAAATTTTAAAATTTTAAGGTTATTGCTCATATTTTTAGGCTTTAAAAGCCTAGTTTATTATATTTCGTTAAATTATAATCTAAAGATTAA
>Ga0102908_1000637_pt1 | contig 8313 bp, 7 predicted proteins | sample Colrivmeta1557A3_FD_78500 | JGI IMG/M metagenome (GOLD analysis project Ga0102908, IMG submission 78500) | Estuarine microbial communities from the Columbia River estuary - metaG 1557A-3 | ecosystem: Environmental > Aquatic > Marine > Intertidal zone > Estuary | place: USA: Columbia River Estuary...
AAAAATCACTTTTTAATACTTCCACTACTTCAGCCACTGAAGCCTGAAGGTCGTTTAACTGTTTAATTAAAGTAGCCACAGGCATTGGCGTCAATCTATTCTTTTCAATGCGAATACATAGCGACGTTGCCTGATCCAAGCCAAGCAAAATTAGATTTGGCTTTATTTTATGGGCCAATTTTGATATTTCTAACATTTCATCTGCTTTAAAAGCATCTTGCATTTTCTGAATATCTGTACTAACCTCTACAATAAAAACCTTCAACACTTTCACTATGAAGTCCTTATCCCCTTCTGCCACAGCCTCTAATCTAGCTAAGTCATACTTCATATCTCTTCTTGAATTGTTCGTGATTACTTAACGCCAATTTTAAACATAGATTGCCCTTCTAAAAAACCTTCTAAACTGTCTCCTTTTGAAATAGGTCCAACCCCTGCTGGGGTACCTGTAAATATAATATCGCCCTTTTTTAGGGTGAAAAAAGTAGAGACATAAGACAACAGCTCCTCAATAGACCACAACATTTCTCTTGTATTGCTCTGTTGCACCGTTTTCCCATTTTGTTGTAGTGAAAAAGCAAGACTGTTTAACGCAGGAAGCGCTTTGGCAGGCACCCACTCTCCAATCACAGCAGATCCGTCAAAGCCCTTACACTTCTCCCAAGGTAAGCCTTTAGATTTGAGCTCCTCTTGTAGGTCCCTGGCTGTAAAATCAATACCAAGACCTACCTCATCGAAATACAAATGTGCAAATTCTGGGCTAATGTGTTTTCCTACCTTCTTAATTTTCACCAAAACTTCTACCTCATAATGAATGTCTGAAGAAAAATCTGGTATATAAAAATCCTGTTCTTTAGGCAATACCGCAGAATCGGGTTTAATAAAGACCACTGGCGCTGTAGGCCTTTGGTTGGAAAGTTCAGAAATATGGTCTTGATAATTGCGACCAATACATATTATTTTCATCTGATGTTATTTATATAGCATTGTTTAAACCAGAAAGCCTAATCTGGGTAAGCACTTTTTTAGTGTATAATGGAAAATCTGCCTGCATGATCCAACTGTAATAACCAGGTTCATCTTCTAAGACTTTTGTCACTTTTTTATACTTGTGCTTTCCAAAGGAAAATATGGCTTCACCATTTTTATCTTCTATAATAAAGCCTGCAAAATCCAAAGATTTCTTTCTACTAGAAAATTCAGAAAGCCATTTCACTTCATTCTCCAAGGAATCATAGCGATCTAATTGCGCCAACAACACCTCATAGGTAGCCAATGTATCTGCAGCAGCAGCGTGTGCGTTCTCTAATTCTTTTTGGCAATAAAACTGATAGGCAGCTCCTAATGTTCTTTTCTCCATCTTATGAAAAATGGTTTGTACATCTACAGAAACCTTATTCTTCATATCAAAATCTATTCCTGCCCTCAGCATCTCCTCTGCCAGCAAAGGGATGTCGAACCTATCGGAATTAAAGCCCCCTAAGTCAGCATCTTTAATAAGTTTATATACCTGAGGCGCAAGGGTCTTAAAATTGGGTTCATTCGCTACTTTTTCATCTGTAATACCATGTACCGCAATGACTTCCTTAGGAATAGGCATTTCAGGATTGACCAACCAAGTTTTACTCTCTTTATTTCCATTGGGAAATACTTTAAGCACGGCAATTTCTACAATCCTATCCTTGGCTACGTTTATTCCTGTAGTTTCAAGATCAAAAAAACAAATGGGTCTATGTAGTTTAAGTTGTGTCTTTTCCATAATCAAAGATAAGATATACACCCCCTACCTCCTAACCCTCTTGAGTGCTTTATTTGGTATTTGAAAACAACCATGGAAATAATCCAGGTTCTTTAAACGCCAAGTCCCAACTGTTGTGGCCAACCCCTTCATAAAGGGTATAACGCACATCAAAGCCACGCTTTTTAAATTTCTTCACCATTTGTGTAGAAAAGCTTGCGGGAACTACAGGATCTGCATTGCCATGGAACACCCACCAAGACGGTCTTTTGTATTTTCTAAGGGTTTTGGGTGCGGCACCTCCGCAGATAGGAAATGCTGCTGCAAACAGTCTAGGATTGCGTTTGATCAATTCAAAGGTTCCCATGCCTCCCATAGAAAGACCTCCTACATACAGGCGGTTTTTGTCTAAAGAATAATTTTGAATCACCTCATCTAGTAGGCCTTCCAATAAAATCATGGCTTTTGTAGGAGCCCCTTTTTTATAAAAACTAAAATTTGGCATACCACCTTGGGGCACTTCTTTTTTTACATTGCTCCAATAATCATCCACTGCACATTGTGGCATAAGTACAATGGCTGGAAATTTTTTCCTAAAGGCCTTAGTCGTAAAAAGATATGCCCCGTGGGTTAATTGACTTTCATTGTCTGCACCCCTTTCCCCAGCACCATGCAGAAAAAGCAATAATGGATAGGACTTAGAAGCGTCATAATCATCCGGCAACAATATGGCGTAAGGCATTTGATCTGTGCCCATCTGAAAAGTCTTTTTTTCAAATGAAGTGCTTTGAACCGCAGTTTGAGCCACCACTAAACCCAGGGATAAAAACAAAAATATAAGCGTCAGTAACGTTTTCATTATACCGGTCTTTTAGGATCCCAAGATTCTAGGTAGTCTGCGATTGTTTTAATAAACATTCCGCCTAGCGCTCCATTCACCACGCGATGGTCATAGGAGTGGGACAAGAACATTTTAGAGCGAATTCCAATAAAATCTCCCTCAGCAGTTTCTATCACAGCAGGCACTTTTCTAATGGCACCTAATGCGAGAATACCTACTTGAGGTTGGTTGATGATTGGGGTACCAAATACACTGCCAAAGGATCCTACATTAGTGACCGTATAGGTTCCTCCTTTAATTTCATCTGGCTTTAATTTATTGTCTCTTGCTCTAGCCGCTAAGTCATTCACTACCCTAGCCATTCCAGTCATATTCAGTTGGTCTGCATGTTTTATCACAGGAACAATCAGGTTCCCGTCTGGAAGGGCAGCAGCCATGCCTATATGTATATTTTTATGCTTTATAATTTGGTCTCCCTCTAAGGAAATATTCATCATTGGATGCTTTTTTAAAGCCACTGAAACGGCCTCCATAAAAATAGGGGTGAAGGTAAATTTCTCTCCTTCTCTTTGGGCGAATACATCCTTCACTTTATTTCTCCAGGCCACAATTTTAGTTACATCTACCTCTATAAAACTTTGCACATGGGCAGAGGTCTGAACACTAGCTAACATATGCTGCGCGATGAGTTTACCCATCCTACTCATTTCCAATACTTCAGAGGCTGCATGATCCACACCAGACGGAATAGACACTTTGGCATGAACTGCTGATGGTTCAAAAGAAACTGTTTTTGAAGCCGCTTCAGTGGTAGTTGTTTTTCGTGACGCTACAAACAATAAAATATCATTTTTAGTCACCCTACCTTCACTTCCAGAACCCGTGATTTGAGCCAAATCCAAAAGAGACAATCCCTCTTGCTTGGCTATATTCTTAACCAAGGGCGAATAAAAACGCTTGTCATTAGAAGCGTGAGTAACCACTTCAGAGGCTGTTGGGACGTAAGGTACCTCTGCTGTAATTTTAGCGTCAAATGTTTCTGTGTTTTCTCCAGAGTGGTCTAAATCACTAAGGTCAAGATTTTCTGCTACAATAGCTTCTTGGCCTTTGGCCGATGCAGGCAACTCGCCTTGTGTTTCTATCACCGCAATCACCGCACCAACTTGCACCACCTGGTCTACCTCAAAAAGTTTTTCTACAAGTATTCCAGAAACCTCACTGGGAACCTCTGTATCTACCTTATCAGTAGCGATCTCCAGGACCCCTTCTTCCTGTTCAATTGTATCACCAACATCTTTCAACCAAGCAGTCAGAGTTGCTTCTGCAACACTTTCCCCCATCTGAGGCAGTTTTAATTCAAATCTTGCCATATGTATAATTATAGTGCTTTATTTGTTTGTTTTTTTGCAAAAATACCATAAAAAAGTCTTCATTACTGACTTTACCTTAATTTACTATGCTTTTAATGCGTTTTCAAATGGAATCCGCTGAAGTATGCTCCTCCCAAGGGTGACCTCATCTGCATATTCCAATTCGTCTCCTACAGATATTCCTCGAGCTATGGTCGATGTCTTAATGTCCAAACCTTCAATTTGCTTAAAAATGTAAAAGTTGGTCGTATCTCCTTCCATAGAGGCGCTCATGGCAAAAATAACTTCTTTGACCGTCCCCATTCTTAACTTCTCCACCAATGGTGCAATGTTTAAATCTCCAGGACCAATACCTTCCATAGGTGAAATTTTACCTCCTAGAACAAAATACAAACCATTGTATTGGGAGGTGTTTTCAATAGCCATTATATCTCTAATATCTTCTACCACACAAAGCAAACTCTGATCCCTTTTGCTATTGGCACAAATATGACATTGGTTGGTGTCAGATATACCAAAGCAATTAGAACAGTATTTAATCTCTGTTTTCAAATGGACTAAAGCAGCTGCTAAATCAGTGGTTTGCGAAGCTTCCTGTCTGAGCAAATGCAATACCAAACGCAGCGCTGTTCTCTTACCAATACCCGGTAATTGAGACATCTCATTTACTGCATTTTCCAATAATTTTGAAGAAAATTCCATGGGTATAAAAATACAATTTTTAACACACACCAACACGGCAATTTTAACTTTCTACACCAATACAATTTCCTACAATGAAAAGCCATTATCTATTTAAAAGAAACTGGTGTATATTGTGGCTGCAAAATCAATCCAAATGAGCCCAATTGCTATAGTTGTTCTGATCAGTGTTTACTTCCTAATTTTGATGGGCATATCCTTTGCTACCTCAAAAAATGACTCCAATGATGATTTTTTTAAAGCTGGAGGAAAGTCTCCTTGGTATGTAGTTGCCTTTGGTATGATAGGTGCTTCTTTATCTGGAGTGACATTTATTTCAGTTCCTGGTTGGGTTGCCAGTACAGGATTTAGCTATATGCAAGTGGTCTTTGGTTACCTGGTGGGTTATTTCATTATTGCATTTGTATTAATGCCCATTTATTACAGGGCTAATCTCACCTCTATCTACGAATACTTAAATACCCGATTTGGGGTTGTCAGTTATAAAACAGGCGCATTCTTCTTTTTTATCTCTAGGGTCCTTGGGGCCTCATTCAGACTATTCTTAGTAGCCATTGTTTTACAGCAATTTGTTTTTGACAGTTGGGGAGTTCCTTTTGAAGCTACCGTCATACTATCCATACTATTAATATGGGCCTATACTTTTAGAGGAGGTATTAAGACAATCGTATGGACAGACACACTACAAACCTTATTTATGCTATTGGCAGTAGGATTTTCTATCTATTTTATCAATCAGAAACTAGGTTGGACTATGGGAGAATTTCTCTCAAGTGAAGCTTTAGTTCCATTGAGTGAGCTTTGGGTAACAGATACTTTGTATGAAAAAAATCACCTTGTAAAATCCTTTTTTGGCGGGCTATTTATTGCCGTTTGTATGACAGGCCTAGACCAAGATATGATGCAAAAAAACTTGAGCTGTAAAGACATAGGCGCTGCGCAAAAAAACATGATTAGCTTTAGCCTAGTTCTCGTGGTCGTAAATTTAATTTTCTTACTTCTGGGGGCCTTGCTATTTATTTATGCAGAGCGTTTTAATATAGCTATGCCACTGTTAGACGGTAGCCCAAAAACAGACCTTTTATTTCCAGAGATAGCCCTCAACAGTGGGCTACCTATTTGGGTGGGAATTACTTTCATGCTAGGGCTCATTGCTGCAGCTTATAGCAGTGCAGATTCTGCTTTAACTTCTTTAACCACTTCTTTTTGTATTGACTTCTTGGGTATTGAAAAGCAAGCGCCAAACACCCAAAAAAGCACCAGAAAAAAAGTACATATAGGCATGAGTGCGCTATTGGTCTTAGTAATCATAAGTTTCAAATACGTGTTGGATAAAAATATTATAGATGGACTCCTCACGGTAGCCACCTATACTTATGGCCCATTATTAGGATTATTTGCCTTTGGTGTATTAACCAAACATCAGATTAAAGACCAATATGTATGGGTGGTAGCTCTGGTGGTACTGTCTTTTATAATTGTCATAGCCAACCTACCTGCTGCCTGGTTAAATGGATACATCATTGGGTATGAACTATTGCCTTTAAATGGGCTTCTCACCTTTTTAGGATTGTACCTCATCCGCAAAAAATAGGAAAAAATAGAGGCCTTAGCCCCTTATTTTATAGAAAAATTGCACCTATAATAGTTTTAATTGAGAAGTGCATCTGCTACCAGCGAATAATCGCAGAGCCCCAGGTAAATCCACTACCGAATGCAGCCAATACTACTAGATCTCCTTCTTTGACCTTTCCTTGCTCCCAAGCTTCTGTAAGCGCTATAGGAATAGATGCAGCAGTTGTATTTCCGTATTTCATTATATTGTTAAACACCTGATCATCAGACAAGCCGAATTTCTTTTGAATAAATTGCGCAATTCTAAGGTTTGCTTGGTGGGGCACCAAGAGTGAAATAGCTTCTTTGGTCAAGTTATTTGCCTTGAGACCTTCATTAATCACTTCTGAAAAACGCACTACAGCATTTTTAAACACAAACTGGCCATCCATGTAGGGGTAATAAGACAAGTCTTCTGGATCATTATCCTCTAAGATATCTGTCACCCACCTACTACCCATTCCTGGGGCTAATAATGAAAGTGCCTCTGCATGTTCTCCCTCAGAATGCAAGTGTGTAGACAAAATACCTTTGGTTAAATCTTCTTCTCTGGATACTATAGCCGCTCCAGCTCCATCGCCAAAAATAACAGATATATTCCTCCCTCTTGTGGTCATATCCATTCCATGTGACTGCAATTCTGAACCAATAACAAGTACATTTTTATACATCCCGGACTTCACATATTGGTCTGCTACAGATAACGCATATACAAATCCAGAGCATTGGTTTCTCACATCCAAAGCACCCACTGTATCTATACCCAAATCTCTTTGAACTAGTACACCAGGGCCTGGAAAATAATAATCTGGACTTAGTGTGGCAAAAACAATAAAATCTATTTCTTGTTTGTCTATACCAGCCCTTTCTATAGCTACCTTAGCGGCCTTTACACCCATAGTAGTGGTGGTCTCTCCTGAGCCTTTTACTACGTGCCTTCTCTCTTCAATTCCCGTACGTTCTTTAATCCAAGCGTCATTGGTGTCAATGTGCTTAGACAAATCATCGTTTGTCACAATATTTTCGGGTACATAATGGCCTAAACCAATAATTTTTGAATGGTATGTCATCTTAAATTGTTTCTTGAGACTGCAATATATAAAGAATTCTTTTATGCTAAGGACAAGTCTTTATAGCTGTTTACAGATACTTTAGCTTTTAGATCAAACAATAAATTAAACAAGCCAAAGAAGGTTCTATTTATATATAAAAAATGTTTAGACCCCCTGTTTCCATTCATTTTACGAATGGTTGGATCGTTTGCGTAACGTTCACTCAATGAGGCAATATTACCCCAAAAAACAGGATCTCCAAAATCAAATACCTCCTTGTGAAAGGGTGCTGTAAACAAACTGAGCATTTCATGGAAAAGTACTTTAAAGTATGCCACTTCCTCCTTTGAGTCAGATGGCGTAATAATTTCCAAAGCTTTGAGTTTTTCCATAAAGAAAATAGGGTCTTTCAAACTTTTTTCATTGGCCAACTCAAAATAGGGCACATAAAAATTTAAGGGAATGGATTTAATACAACCAAAATCAATGGCAACTAATTCTGGATTCCCCAATTGAGTTTCAGAGGGCCTAATGAGAAAATTTCCTGGGTGAGGGTCCGCGTGAACCTTTCTAAGCATGTGAATCTGATACATATAAAAGTCCCACAAAGCCTGTCCAAGTAAATTTCCATGGACCTCAGAAAAGGGTTTGGCCACATATTCGCTCAAGTGTTCTCCTTGAATCCAATCCATAGTAATAATCCTGCTGTTGGACATAGAAGGATAGTATTCCGGAAAATTAATATTTGCAATAGTGCTACAAGCCTTGGAAATTTCTTGACTTTGCATTACCTCTAATACATAGTCGGTTTCTTCGATAAGTTTGTCTTCTACCTCTTTAAAATATTTGTCGGTATCCTGACCTTTTAAATTGAACATTCTCAAAGCCACTGGCCTAACAAGTGCCAAATCATATGTCACACTCTCTGCAACACCAGGATATTGAATCTTCACCGCGAGTATTTTACCATCTTTTGTCGCTTTGTGTACTTGACCT